>Ga0209164_1000063_pt1 | contig 326223 bp, 297 predicted proteins | sample MTBNYHSulfiMetaG_FD_187458 | JGI IMG/M metagenome (GOLD analysis project Ga0209164, IMG submission 187458) | Enrichment culture microbial communities from rom New York Harbor, USA that are MTBE-degrading - MTBE-NYH (New York Harbor Sulfidogenic)... | ecosystem: Environmental > Aquatic > Marine... | reverse complement strand
TGCTCCTTTTGCTGTTCAAATACCATCCGCACTGCCCGTTCCCGGATTTCTGGGGAATACCTCGTTGTCTTTTTCATGACTCTATCCTCTCAAATAGTAGAGTCTCCTGTAAACCCGGGGGGATTCAACCGGATGGATGAATTACAAGCCGAGCTTGACAAACGAATTGGGGAACTGGACAATTCTTCTGCCCTTATCATGCTTGCAACTATCGAAGCTTATTTAAGAATAGATTACATACAACGCTGTGAGAAGAAAGATAAAGACCCCTTATCGAGAAAGTTCAGGAAACTTCACAAGATAAGGGGCAATAATGCTAACCTTAGTGACGATATTTTGGAAGTGTGGAAGGATTATGTGGGCCAAAAGTCAGTCATATCCGATCTTCGATCAGCCTTCAATTTTCGTCACTGGCTTGCACATGGTAGATATTGGAAGCCTAAATTGGGGCGCAGGTTCGATTTTAATAGCATATTGAACTTAGCCATTTCTTCTCAATCAATCTTTCGGATTGACATGGGAGCATGAGGAATAAGCATGACTTTACTCAAAGCATAAATATTTTCGCAGTGACTTCTCTGGTGGTTCATTATAGGGCAGGCTTAAAAGAGACGTATTTGAAAGAAAGGCTGAAGGGCATTCACTAAAAAGTGAAGGTACCAGTGGACATTAATTCCAAAAGAATCAAACACAGTTCATCTTTCCTACCTGAGAAAAGTACTGGATTTATAAAATTACTTAAAGAGGGGTGTACTTTAAGAGGGTCAATTCTTTCGTTGTGACAGCTTCACCTCGATTCTCCTTAAAAGCTCGTACTCTTTCATTTCAGCGGATATCTTTTTCTGAAATCGTTGATTGACGCCCTGTACTCCTTTATCATCTGTTCTATCTCCCCTTTCCTCCTGCCGGCCCTGGGTTTCAGCATCTCATGCCAGTAGATCAGAAATATCTTGAAAAAGAAGAACAGCAGGAAAGCGAACCATTTCCTGTAATCATCCGGGGTCTTCTCGAAATCAAAATATTGCGCGTATAATCTCTTTTCCTTTTTGTCCATAAAGTACTTGTGGAATATCCCTTCCGGGTCTGCATAGGCAAATTTGCTGCAGATATCATAAATCTCCAGAAGACCTGCCGCGAGAGGGAATACCTTCTGATTATTTCTGATAGTCGCCTTTATATTCCTGAAAAGGTTATCCTGCACCCGGGATTTTCCCTTCTTCTCCAGATAGATTTCAGCCCTTTCCGGATTCTTCATCAGGTAGTAGGCTGTAAAGGTACTGTCGAGTGCGGCCCGGAGACAACGAAAAGACTGGGTCTTGTGAAGCCTCAGAAAGGAAGACATTCCCGTATAATATTCCTGATGTGATATCAGATAAAGAAAAGCGGAAATCATGATATTTTCGTCGGAGGGCAGAGAAATGCTCAGGCAGGAATTATAGAGATTATCGAGGTCCAGGACAAGCGGGTAATCGTCTCCCAGAATAGCAACGGTCTTTGAGAAGTTATCTTCCTCGATCTCCAGAAAATGTTCGAACCCTTCAAGGGACTTTATGTCCATCGGTCAATTATTCCTTGAAAATGCTGCAGGTGATAGATAGTGCCAATAGAGATTAAATTGAGGCTGTGTGGTGAGCCCGTCGAACCATGGATTGTCCGGTCAAGCCGGACAATGACAAAACGGGAGTATACACAGACTCTAAATAATGCTTCCTGTCTGCCCAAGGTAGGTCATGAATTCGTGTTCGAAATTATCGCTCAGGATATTTTTTCCTATCGCCCCGCGTATCTCTTCGAAGCTCCAGAACCTGATCTCATCGATTTCTTCCCGGTTAAAAGGAAATTCTACGCCGCTTATACACCGGAATGTAGTGACGAGTTCCGTCTCGTAAGGATTGGTGTGGATATATGAATAGAGGTATTCGGGCTCGTGTCCCGCGATGCCAAGTTCTTCATGCATCTCCCTCATGGACGAAGAAAGCAGGTCCTCTCCGATTCCTACATGTCCGCCGACCGAGGTATCCCATTTACCGGGAGCAACGTCTTTATTCTGCGAGCGTTTCTGCAACAGAAGTTCCCCGTCCGGATTAAATACGAGTACATGCACCACCCTGTGGAGAAGCGATGGGTTGCCGTGGATTTCCGACCTCGGCGCGTAACCGATAACCTCTCCCTTGTAGTTGACGATTTCCAGATGCTCTTCGGGATCCATTATAAAAAGGGATATTTCCTGTCTAAAAAAGTATCCCCCTGACATCGGCTTCCATCACAGGACCATATAATGTGAGAGAAAAATATTTTTTCATTATGATCCTTTCTGCAAGCTCTTTCACCTGTTGAAGGGTGATCGAATCGATTTCATCCATAACCTCTTCGGGGGAATAATATCCGCCGTAGTAAATTTCCTGTCGTGCAATATTGTTCATCCGGCCACTTGTGGATTCAAGTCCCAGAATAATATTCCCTTTCAACTGGTTCTTTGCGCGCTGCAGTTCCCTGTCGGTGACGGTATCCTTCAGGCTATGGAATTCCTCGAGGACCAACTCTATTACCTCCTGCACCTTCTTCCTGCTGACGCCCGCGTAGACGCCCCACATGCCCGTATCGAGGTACGACGATACATACGAGTATATGGAATAGGCAAGCCCGCGCTTCTCTCTTATCTCCTGGAAGAGACGGGAACTCACCCCTGCACCGAAAATAGTGTTGAGTGTAAAAAGGATGTATCGCTCCTTGCTGGCCTGCGGGATACCTTTCAGCCCGAGAACCAGATGAGCTTCAGAGAGTTCTTTATTGAACACTTCGATTTTGCTGCTGTATTCCGGGGGAGGAGACTTTTCAGGCTCGGAACCCTTCCGTAAATGTACGAAATGCTTATTCAGGGTGGAGATGAGATGCTCATGGTCAAAATTGCCCGCACAGGCTGCGACGGTATCTCTTGTGCCGTAGTATTTCCGGATATGCGCCAGGAGGTCTTCCTTGGTGAACGACCGTATCGTTTCCCTTCTTCCGAGAACCGGCTGGCCGAGATCTGAATCGCCCCATATCGTCTGGTTTGACAGGTCATGGATATAATCGTCCGGGGTATCTTCAATCATTTTTATCTCTTCTTTTATGATCTTTTTCTCTTTTTCTATATCTTCTTCAGGAAATGTCGAGTTGAGGAAGATATCCGATAACAAGTCCAGGCCCCCTTCAAGATACTCATCGAGCACCTTTATATAAAAAGTCGTTGTTTCCCTTGACGTAAAGGCATTCAGTTCCCCCCCGAGTGAATCGATCTCGATGGCTATATCCTTCGCCGAACGCTTCTTTGTCCCCTTAAAAAACATGTGTTCCAGAAAGTGGGATATCCCGTTCTTTACCGGCGGCTCATACCTTGATCCGACCTTGACCCATATGCCGATCACAACAGATCTCATGTTTTTCACTGTTTCCATTACAACAGGCATCCCGTTGGTAAGATGGTCTTTTATAAACACTTTTCAGACTCCCTCATAAAATTTTAAATCCGTTCATTATGATTTTCAGTTTAAATTATTCATAAACTGACCATATCATACGGCGGATACAGGATTTGAGCGGCTTTAAATTCTGTGCAGATTTATCAGAACAGAATTTACCTCGGAGGGCGACAGCCCGAGAATAAGCGGAAGTCCTGTATCCGCCGTATTCATCCAAGGAATTCATGAATACGAGTTGGGGGAATAAAAAAGGGGATATCGCCTAATCCCCTTTCTTTTGCCGCATGCATTCCCATATCTATTTTTCCCGTTCTGTATCCTGTTCCCTCATTGCCTCTTTTCTGGAAAGACGTATTCTTCCCATCTTGTCTATCTCTATCACTTTGACGATGACCTCGTCGCCTTCATTTATCTCATCAGTAACTTTCCCTATTCTCTTCTCTGATATCTGGGATATGTGGAGAAGGCCTTCAGTGCCGGGCATGATCTCCACAAATGCGCCGAAATCGAGTACCCTCTTCACCTTCCCGTGGTATATCTTTCCGAGTTCGGCCTCGGCAATTATACTGTTGATGATTTCAATCGCTTTCTGTGCAGACTCTCCGTCCGGCGATGAAATGTTGATCAAACCCGAGTCTTCTATGTCGATTTTCACACCGGTCTGCTCCACAATCCCGCGAATAACTTTACCGCCGGTCCCTATGACATCGCGGATCTTGTCCTGCTTTATCTGCATCGTGTATATCCTTGGCGCATATGGCGCAAGGTTTTCGTGGGGATTGCTGATCGTCTCATTCATTTTGCCGAGGATATGAAGTCTTCCCTGGCGGGCCTGCTCCAGCGCCTTTTCCATGATTTCGGGTGATATGCCGCCTATCTTTGTATCGAGTTGAAACGCTGTAATCCCTTTGTCTGTTCCGGTAACCTTAAAATCCATATCGCCAAGATGGTCTTCAAGTCCGAGAATATCCGTCAGGATAACGACTTTATCTCCTTCCTTTATCAGCCCCATGGCTATTCCGGCCACATGGGTCTTCACCGGCGCTCCTGCATCCATAAGCGCAAGCGAACCTCCGCATACCGTTGCCATGGACGAGGAACCGTTGGATTCAAGGATATCCGATACTATTCTTATCGTATACGGGAACTCGGTCTTGGGCGGTATTATCGACTTTAACGCCCGCTCTGCGAGCATACCGTGTCCTATCTCCCGCCTTCCGGGAGACCTGAGCGGTTTTACCTCACCGACGCTGAAAGGAGGAAAATTATAATGCAGCATGAATGTCTTGTAAGATTCTCCGTCGAGTGAATCTATTTTCTGCTCGTCGTCGGACGTTCCCAGCGTGACAACTGCGAGGCATTGTGTTTCACCCCTTATAAAAAGGGCCGACCCGTGGGCTCTGGGGAGAATACCGATTTCAGAACTGATATCCCGTATTTCATGAGGCGCTCTTCCATCGGCACGCCTGTTATCATTCAATATCATCCCCCTTACGAGGTTTTTCTCAATATCGTTGAACATAGAAGCGATTTCCATAGTCTTGTCTTCTCCGCCCGTGTTCAGTTCCCCGATTATCTCCTTCAGTATTTTATCGAGGGCGTCCTGCCTCCGCAATTTATCGGGAATAGTAATCGCAGTCTTAATCTTTTCGAGTGAAAGTCCTGTCACTTTACCCTTCAATACTTCGTCGACAACAGGAGGTTCCACTGTCCGTTTTTCTTTGCCTGCCAGAGACCGGAATTCATTCTGGACTGCGCAGATGCGCTTAATCTCCTGATGGGCCATGTCAAGGGCTGCAAGGAGGTCGGCCTCAGAAATCTCCTGAGCCTCTCCCTCCACCATTATTACAGCTTCGTTAGTGCCTGCGACAATAAGGTTCAGATCGCACTCCTCGACCTCGCGTGAATCGGGGTTGATCACAAAAGAACCCGCTATCCTGCCGATGCGTACAGCTCCGACAGGTCCCTTAAAGGGGATATCCGACATAGTAAGGGCGGCCGACATGGTGATTATACCCAGGATGTCGGCAATATTTTCGTCACCATATGACAGGACATTCGCTATCCCCTGCGTCTCACAATAAAAACCCTTCGGGAAAAGGGGTCTTATAGGCCTGTCAATAAGGCGGGATGTGAGTATTTCTTTTTCAGACGGTCTTCCTTCACGCTTAAAGAACCCGCCGGGAATTTTCCCCGCTGAATATGCCTTTTCCTGATAGTCTACTGTGAGCGGAAAAAAATCCAGACCTTCCCTGGGAGTCTTGTCGGCAACAGCCGTAGCGAGAACAACTGTATCACCGTAGTGTGCAACGACTGCTCCGTCTGCCTGTTTTGCAATTCTGCCTGTTTCTAAAACGAGTTTTCTTCCCCGGACTTCAATCTCAACTTTTTTCATTATTTCCTTATCTCTAACCGCTCGATAACCTTTTCGTAGCGAGCCTTGTCCGATTTCTTCAGATAATCAAGCAATTTTCTTCTCTGGCTGACGAGCTTGAGAAGACCTCTCCTGGAATGATGGTCTTTCTTGTGGGTCTTGAAGTGTTCGGTAAGATAGTTGATCCTTGTGCTCAATATGGCTATCTGCACTTCCGGAGAGCCTGTATCATTCTCATGCAGTTTATAGTCGCTTATAATAGCCTGTTTCTTTTCTTTTACAATCGCCATCTAATAATAACCACCTTTCAAAAAATTGATAAGATTTACAATACCATAGAACCAGATATCCTGTAAAGAAAGAACGCCCGACAGAAAGACAGGTCAGGCAGCCGGCCGACTACCCGGAAACATTATACTACACTGTTATACCGTTGATCTGCTTAGGTCCTTTTTTGTCTTTTCCTTCAGCGCAGCCTGTGCAGCCGCAAGGCGGGCGATGGGGACTCTGTAAGGAGAGCAGCTTACATAATCGAGTCCGATCTTATGACAAAACTCAACGGATTTCGGGTCTCCGCCGTGCTCCCCGCATATGCCCATTTTCATGTTCTTTTTTACTTTTCTGCCTTTATCCACGCCTATTTTCATGAGAAGCCCGGTACCGTTCAGGTCGAGGGTAACGAACGGGTCGTTTTCGAGAATTCCCTTTTCAACGTAATAAGGGAGGAATCTTCCGGCATCGTCTCTTGAAAGACCGAAAGTCGTCTGTGTCAGATCGTTCGTGCCGAAGGAATAGAAATCCGCCTGCGTTGCTATCTCGTCTGCTGTTATGGCTGCCCTCGGGAGCTCTATCATCGTCCCGACAGTATAGTTCACTTTTATCCTGTAATTCCGCTGAATTTCATCACAGACATTAACGGTAAGCTCTCTCATCATCTTCAGTTCATTGACATGCCCCACCAGCGGGATCATTATCTCAGGTATTACCCTGATCTTCTTCTTTGCAAGCTCACACGCAGCCTCCATAATCGCCTTAACCTGCATCTCATAGATTTCAGGATATGTCACGCCGAGCCTGCATCCCCTGTGTCCGAGCATGGGGTTGAACTCCTCCAGAGACTTATTTCTCGTCTTGAGCTTTTCGAAAGGAACTTCCATCGAGTGCGCAAGTATCCGCAACTCTTCATCGGTATGGGGAAGGAATTCGTGGAGCGGCGGGTCGAGAAGCCTTATGGTAACCGGCAAGCCTTTCATTACCTCGAAGATCTCCTTGAAATCGCTTTTCTGGAAGGGGAGAATCTTATCGAGCGCTTTTTTCCTGCCCTCGGTATCGTCGGAAAGTATCATTTCCCTGACAGCGCTAATCCTCTCGGGAGCAAAGAACATATGCTCGGTCCTGCATAAACCTATCCCCTCGGCTCCGAACTTTCTTGCCACTTTCGAGTCGGCAGATGTATCGGAATTTGTCCTTACACCGAGCTTTCTGAACTCATCGACCCACTTCATGAACGTGCCGAAGTCTCCCGTCAGTTCCGGCGTCACCAACGCCGCCTGACCCAGGATGACCTCGCCCGTCGTTCCATTCAGGGTAATATATTCGCCTTCCCTGATCTCATGGTCATTAACGGTAAAATACTTCCGGACTTCGCTGATATTTATTGCACCGCATCCCGCCACGCAACATTTGCCCATACCCCGCGCGACAACGGCAGCATGGGATGTCATGCCTCCTCTTGCGGTTAGAATTCCCTGAGCGGCGTTCATTCCGCCTATGTCCTCGGGCGAGGTTTCGGCTCTGACGAGTATGACCTTTTCACCTCTGTCAGCAGCTCTCTCGGCATCCTCGGCGGTAAATACCACTTTCCCGACCGCTGCACCGGGTGATGCAGGCAGTCCCTTCGCGATCACCTCTGTCGGGGCCTTGGGATCAATCATAGGATGCAGAAGCTGGTCGAGCTGCTGCGGATCGATCCTTAAAATAGCCGTCTTTTTATCGATCAGCTTTTCCTTCACCATATCGATGGCTATTTTCAGGGCCGCAGCAGCGGTTCTTTTGCCGACTCTCGTCTGGAGCATGTAGAGTTTGCCATCCTGCACAGTAAATTCGATATCGAGCATGTCTTTATAATGTTTTTCAAGCTTCCTGTATATGGTGTTTAGCTCCTTGTATGCCTTCGGAAGACGGCTCTTCAATTCTTCAATCTTCAGAGGAGTCCTGATGCCGGCCACGACATCTTCCCCCTGTGCGTTTATAAGGCATTCTGCGAAGAATTTATTCCGGCCCGTAGACGGATCTCTTGTAAAACCGACCCCGGTTCCGGAGTTTTCTCCAAGATTGCCGAAAACCATCGACTGTACATTGCAAGCCGTACCGAGGTTGTCGGGTATATCGTTCAGTTTCCTGTACTTAACGGCCCTTTCTCCGAACCACGAGCCGAACACGGCATTGACCGCCTTCTTCAACTGTTCAAGCGGGTCGTTCGGAAAATCTTCGCCTGTCCCTCTCCTGTAGATAATCTTGAATTCTTCAACAAGCTCCCTGAGGTCTTCCGCTGTGAGGTCGGTATCGAGCCGGACACTTCTGCTTTGTTTCATCTCTTCGAGCGCCTTTTCGAACCTCTGCCTGTCTATCCCCATAACGATGCTGCCGAACATTGTAATAAGCCTTCTATATGCATCATAGACGAACCTTTCATTTCCGGTTTTGCTCATCAATGCGCTCATGGTCGTCTCGTTAAGACCGAGGTTAAGTACCGTATCCATCATCCCCGGCATCGAGAATTTGGCTCCTGAGCGGACAGAGAGAAGGAGTGGATTGACCGGGTCGCCCAATTTTATTCCCATGCTCTTCTCAACTTTCTTAAGGTTTTCGAGCACCTGCTCCCACAAGCCGGGCGGGTACTTCTTTCCGGCATTGAAATACTCGTTGCATGCTTCTGTGGTGATGGTAAAACCGGCCGGGACAGGTATATTCAGGTTTGTCATCTCAGCAAGACCTGCGCCTTTTCCTCCGAGAAGGTCTTTCATGTCGCCTCTTCCGTCAGCTTTTCCACCGCCAAAAAAGTAAACGTATTTTTTGCCTACTTTCTTTGCCATAAAAAGTACCCTCCCGATCATGATTTTTTATGTAATAGGATACTCTACAAAAATAATAAATTCAATCCGTCATGCGCGAAATAATAAAATTTTCTTGACATAAATTTTCCGTTAAAAGAAAATATTATTCAGGAAAAAGAATCGCTGCAATTGCGGAGGCGCCATGAAGAAAACTATTATGATCGGTATAATTTTATGCCTCGCTGTTTTTCTTTCGTCCGGGTTTATTGAAGCTGCTGGAAAGACACCGGACAAAAACGGTGTATTCCCTGACATAACCCTCCATGAACCTGCAAAAGCTTATGAAAAGGAATATCTCGGAATTCTGGAAAAGGGACCTTTTGCGTTGTCACGGATTAAAGCGGATGTCGTCATTGTGGAAATTTTCAGCATGTATTGCCCCTATTGTCAGAAAGAGGCCCCGAATGTCAACGAGTTCTTCCGGCTAATCAGTCAGAAGGCGGAGATTAAGGAAAAAATAAAGATTATCGGTATCGGCGCGGGCAATACCCCTTTCGAGGTCGATGTTTTCGGAAAGCAGTACGATATCCGGTTTCCTCTTTTCTCCGACGAATCTTTTTCTATACACAAGGCAGTCGGAGAAGTACGGACACCCTATTTTTTTGTCATAAGGATAAACCCTGACGGAAGCTCTAAAGTCGTCTATTCCAGGGCCGGAAGCATCCAGGACCCAAACGCGTTTCTGGATATGATTATTCAGGAAGCCGGTCTTCAAAAGGAGGGGTAGCAATGTCAATAATAAGACTTTTCTTGACGCAAATAATAATCCTGCTCTTCTCTGTAACACTGACCCATGGTGCATCCGAACAATTTAAAGGAAAAATTTACACTCCCGATATGCTGAAACCTGTCGACAGCAAGACAAGGCTTAAGCCAGGTATGACGGCTCCCTCTTTCACCCTTCCTTCCGTCAAGGGAGAGAAAATTTCCCTTGCTCAATACCTGGGCAAAAAGAATGTGGTAATATCCTTTGTTCCTGCCGCCTGGACGCCTGTCTGTTCCGATCAATGGCCGGGATACAACATCGCCAAGGACCTCTTCGACCGGAACAACGCGGTGCTGCTGGGCATCTCCGTCGACAACATACCGACACTCTTTGCATGGACAGGGGAGATGGGGGACCTCTGGTTTCCCGTGCTTTCGGATTTCTGGCCACACGGAGCAGTCTCAAAAAAATACGGAATCCTGCGCTCCGATGGAGTCTCCGAGAGGGCCATCTTCGTTATAGACAAAAAGGGGGTTATCCGTTATATAGATGTGCATGATATCAACAAAAGACCGGCTCTTGAGGTCTTAATCAAAGAACTTGAGAAACTTCAGAAATAGAAATGTCATTCCCCTTTTTTTTGCGTGTTGCCTGTTATGTTCCGTGTCTGTTGCCGCCTTTTCTGAAACAAAGCCGATCTCGAAGGGTGCGCGGTTTCCGGATATAATATTTACGGAAACATTATCAAAAGAGACCCGCACCTACCTGGGGATAACAAAGAAAAACAGTTTTTCTCTTAAAGACATAAAGGGGGTTATGTTTGTCGTTGAAGTGTTCAGCACCTATTGCACGAGCTGTCCAAAAAATGTTCAACTACTCAATACAGCCTGTGATCTGATCGGAAAAGACCCCGGACTCAGCGGAAGAGTAAAGGTATTTGCCATCGCCGTCGGTAACAATCAAACTGAAGTGAAAAGTTTCAGCAAGGAACATAAGGTCTTATATCCCGTGCTCACCGATTATCGTTTTACCGCCCATAAGGCGTTGGGAAATCCCTATGTGCCTTTTACCATATTTGCGAAAAGGGATGCCAGAGGCAGGATCATGGTGGCGGACACCCATCATGGCGTGTTCGATTCGGCAGAGGGCATTATGAAAAATGTCAGGGAACTCCTTAAATAAGGTCTGTCCAGAAATTGCCGGTGCCGAAAAAGTCGTCATCCCGCGAAGGCGGGAATGCAGTGTTTTCAATTTCCGAAAGCTTTCGGGGAAAAACCTTTTAATCTGTGAAGATGGCCGGGATCAACCTTTCTGTCTTTCAGGACAAGGTCCGGTTGTTTTGCCCTATATTTTCATTACATAGTATCTCAGCCAGACATAGACAGTCGAAATCGCCACTGTCATTATCATGATCGGCATTCCGTACGCCATGAATTTTATGAAGGAAATTTTATTCCCCGCCTTTTCAGAGATGCCGATAACTATCACATTTGCTGATGCACCAATAGCAGACCCGTTTCCACCCAGACATGCTCCTAATGCCAAAGACCACCAGACAGGCATAAGGTCAGGATGGTGCAGCAGTTGTAAACCGGAAAGATTTGGCCATAGCTGTTTTGCCATATCAATTACCAGCGGATTCATAGTTGCGACATAAGGTATGTTATCAACGATTGCTGAAGCAAAAGCGGAAAACCATATTATTACCATTGAAGTGGCAAACATATTACCCTGGGTCAAATCGAGCATCTGCAGGGACATCAACTTTATCAGACCCACTTTTGCAATTCCCCCCACGATTATAAAAAGACCAATAAAAAAGAAAATGGTCGGCCATTCCACTTCTGCCAATATATGATGCGGTTCATGGGTTTTTGAAAGCAGCAGAAGGAGCCCTGCCCCAAAAAGGGCTATGGTAGCAGGCTGCAAATGGAGAATGCCGTGAAATACAAAGCCTGTTAGAACAAGGGCAAGGACAAAAAGAGATTTCTTCAGCATAACAGGGTCTTTAATTGCTTCCCTTTCGTCCATTTCCATAATTCTCTTCTTCAGCATATCCTTTGTACCGAGCTTCCTCCCCCAGAGCAACTTTATAATCAGGAGATATATCCCCATCAGTACGATAACGATTGGGGCCAAATGATAAATAAAATCCATAAAGGTGAGAGATGCCTTCGATGCAATCATAATATTCGGAGGATCACCGATAAGCGTTGCTGTACCACCGATATTCGATGCGAGGGCGCATGAAAGAAGATAGGGTATCGGATCTATTTCCAGTGCGTCTGCAATAAATAATGTCACAGGAGTGATTAAAAGTACTGTCGTGACATTATCAAGCAGGGCGCTGAGAACCGCCACGACAACAGCAAAGATCGCCATGATTCTGAACGGCTCGCCCTTTCCCAATTTAGCGCTTTTTATCGCTATATACTCAAAAATACCGCTCGGCCTCATCAGGTTTATAATTACCATCATGGATATGAGAAGGAATATAACATTCCAGTCCACACCAAGTTCTTCAACGTGGAAGGCTTCATGCTGTTCAAGGATCTTTAACATGATCATCAGGCTGGCAGCAAAGATGGCAACGACTGTTTTATGGACTTTTTCGGATATAATTATTATATAAGCAATAATAAAGATAGCCGTTGCCGTCCAGAATGCAGTATCCATAACAAAAGGCTGTGTTGAGGCAAATGTTTCATTCATTGTCACGTACCGCTGATGTACTGTTCGACATGAACTCTGTAATGTAGTAGAAAACATCTCTTTCATACAACATTCCAATAACTCTGTTATCTTTGTTCAAAACAGGGACTCTCTTAACATTATTTTTTAGCATGTGATCTATGCACTCCATGAGTGGTGAATCTTCTTTTACTGTAATAACAATTCGAGTCATTAAATCCCTGACTTTTCTATCCGCCATTTTTTGAGCAAGTGCTTCTACCATCCCATCCCATGTAAAGCTTCCTAAATCCATGAGATACATATATTTCGGATAAACAGCCTTGAGGATATCTCCGATCGAAAGAATACCTATTAATTTGCCTTTTGAATCAAGCACCGGCAAAGCCTTAACTCCAATCTTCTCTTCTCCTCTCCGGGCTATCCTGAGGAGATTGGCAGCCGCTTTGAGCGAATGATCAGGAGTTAAATATTCCTGCAAAGGAACCATTAAATCCTTAGCTTTCATTGATACCTCCCTAAGATAAATTGTCAGCAAATAAAAAAAGGCCGCTCCGGGTTGATATCCACCTGATAGCGGCCCCACTATCTTTTTTTGCTCCCTTCAGAAATAATAACAATTTCTGAACCCTATGATATTTTCTTATTAAACGAATGAATTGTCAAGCCTGCAGTGATTTGTGCCAACAGTGATTATCTCGATAAAGAACCGGCAAGCCCTTCTTCAGAGCAATCCACAAGTTGACGGTGAAATTTGTATTTAGCGCCACCTCCCTCTTATATTTTAATAATTCCTTATTAAGAGTCTGTAAAATTCAATGAAATGTTTCAACCTCTTGTGCCGGCCGGCCTGACGGGCCATAAGGTATCTCAGGAAAAAGCTTTTCATTATATTCGCCTCCGGATTGGATTAAATTTATGCAACTTTGTAAAGATTTTTCGGTCCGGCATATGCTCCCTCTTGAAAACAGCGTATAATTGTCATATGCTTATTTATATAATTTCGGCTTTTAAAAAATAAGGAGGGCGCCATGAAACGTTGTTTTGGACTGATCGGTTTACTTATTTTCTGCTTCGGCTGTGCCACAATTGATGTAACTTATGACTACGACCCGGAGGTTGATTTCTCCCGGTTAAAAACTTATGACTGGCTGCCTGTCCCTGAAAAAGCTCACTTAAATGAACTGACCGTAAAACATGTTAAACTCGCAGTAAACGGAGAACTCGCGACAAAGGGCCTGCGGATGACTTCCGACAACCCGGATATGCTGGTCGCCATTCACGGCGGGAAGGAGAAAAGAGTTGACGTGCAGGAGTGGGGATATGCCTATGACGACCGCGGATTCCGCTCCTGGGGCGCATGGCGTCCCCGTGGCGCCTTTCTGGATCCGGCCGGGCCCGACTACTTTGAATACAGGCGCGGGACCGACACATATGAGTACGAGATCGGAACCCTTATCATCGACTTTGTGGATGCTGCAAAAAAATCCCTGATATGGAGGGGTACGGCGTCGGGAGTCGTGGACCCCGGGAAGACCTCCGAGCAGGTCAACGAGTCGGTCAGGAGATTACTCGAAAACTTTCCGCCCGCAGCAAAGAAATAACATCTCAGGGGAAACCCGCTCACCCGCTCAGTGCACCGAACAGGAGAAACACGGGTCATACGCCCTGACAAGCATCTCGCAGAGAAGCGAAAGCTCAGCAGCGGGTTTGTCAATGTTTCCATTGATCAGTTTTTTAAGGGTTTCTTCAATGCCGAGGAAGTTGTACGCTGTGGGTGTAACAAGGTTCGCCTTCTCTATAATCCCCCTCCTGTTGAGCCGGTATTCATGGTACAGCAGACCGCGCGGAGCTTCAGTCATTGCAGCGCCCGAACCTTCCCGCAGGGAAACCTTCATGAAATAATCCTTTAGTGAGAGCCCTTCAAGAAGGTCGATACATTTCAGTATGCAGTGCACTATTTCAATGGCCTGGGCAACGATATTGTAGAAAGGATTCTTCGACTGCCCGCTGAAACCGGTCATTTCCGCCACCCTTGCTGCCTCCGGATGCAGCATGGCCGCTTTGATATTAAGTCGTGCCAGCGCACCAACCATAACCGGTTTCTTACCCTTCAGGACCGTCTTTTTTGCATTTGCATAAGAGACTTCCTTTTCCTTAAAAATGGTGTAATACCTGTCCACTCCCGCTTTCAGCCCTGAAGCTGTCGTTATGAGACCGCCATTCACTGCATACTCGTCTTCAGCAGCCAGCGCCGCATATTCGACATCCCCCTCAAGCCCGGGATAGACGAGTTCCGAAACCATCTTAACGGTATCAATGGCATCGTTTTTTACTGTCTTAAGGCCGCTGATCAACCTTCCGATCTCATCTCTTGAAGGGACTTTTGTAAAGCCTCCGGCCACCATCGAAACAGGATGGAGCGCCCTGCCCCCGAATAATGCCGTAATACCGTTTACCGCCTCCTTCAAACGGAGCAGCCGCTTAATTTCCTTATCGAGCCCCTTCAGCATGTCCAGTCCGTGATAGTCGGGCAACGCAAGCGAATAAACATGCACAATATGGCTTGCCGCAATCTGGCTCAGCGCCATTATGTTTCGTATATTCTTTATCTCCGAAGAGGGTTCAAATCCTATTGCCCTTTCGATGGCGTTTATCGATGTCGTCATGTGAGACACAGGGCAAATACCGCATATCCTTGATACGATGTCGGGTACCTCATCGTATTTCCTGCCGACAAGGAACCCTTCAAAAAACCTGGGCGGCTCCCATATGTTGAGCTTGAGGTTCCCGAGTTTACCGTCTTTGAGATCGAACTTTACGGATGCCTCTCCTTCAACCCGGGCTATATAGTCTATATTAATCTTCATATGCCTCTACGGCCCTTCTGAATTCAATAGTATCGGCGCCGAACTCGGTAAACTTTCTGTAAATATCGTCTTTTGACAATCCCATCAGCCTGAATTTTCTTGCGAGCGCCGGACCGTTAGACTGCTTCATCGGTCCGAAACACGAATAGCAAGCCCTGTTCATTGAAGGACAGAGCGCGCCGCAGCCGGCATTTGTCACAGGCCCCATGCACGGCATCTCATAAGCCACCAGCACACATATGTTGCCCTGAAGCTTGCATTCTACACAGACGCTGTATTCAAGGAAATCCGGCTTTTTGCCGGCTATCACAGAAGATAACGCTTCGTTAAGGTCCCTCCCTCCGGGGGGACATCCCCTGATGTACCCGTCCACTTTGACATAAGCGTCTATTGCGTGAGGCCTGATCGAATGAATATGAGGAATATTCTTATATACCCTTTTTTCTCCATCGAGTTCCGTCACAGTGGATTTAATTGCGGGTATCCCGCCGTTTACGGCGCATGCGCCTATGGCGAACAGTTGCCTGCTCCGCTCCCTTATTTTTTTCAGCTCATCCGCCTGCCATGATTCGGTTATCGTGCCTTCCACAAGAGCAATGTCGAAAGGACCGTGCGGGTTGCCGCCGCTTTTAAGCATCCTTGCGTATACAAAATCGAAGCCCGTCAATGTTTCAAGGACATGCTTTTGAAAATACATGAACTGGAATTCGCATCCTGCACAGCAGGAAAATTTAAAAAAACCGAGTTTCGGCTTATACATGCCTGCTCCTTCTTTTACAGCAGCCCGTCGGGCAGCCCTCTGACTTCATCGCAGGGGAATACAGGTCCGTCCCTGCAGACGAATAACCCGTAGTGCTGACAGTGTCCGCAATGGCCTATGCCGCATTTCATCCTTCTTTCCATGGACACAAAGACGCGAGACTGAACAAGGCCGCGCATAATAAGCCCCCGGCAGACAAAACGCATCATGATCTCGGGTCCGCATACAAAGGCAATTGCATTTTCGGCAGCCATCCGGACATTATCTATAAGGTCGGTAACAAGACCGGTATTGTGTTTCCATGAACGGGGGTACAGAACTTCATCTACCGTAAGACGGACTGACATCTCCCTTCCCCATCTTCTGAGTTCTTCCATAAAGAGGACCTGCCTTTCATTCCGTGCGCCATAGATTAAAGTCACGTCTCCAAATAGCTCCCTTTCCTTTAAAATCGTTTCTATGACCGGACGCATCGGCGCCAGACCCAGGCCGCCTGCAACCAGGACGACATCCCTGCCTTCAGCCTTTTTCAGCGGCCAGCCTTTTCCATACGGTCCCCTCAGAAATAGCCGGTCCCCCTTTTTCAAACCTTCGAGAAATTTTGTAACCCTCCCAACAGCCTTTACCGTATGCCTGAAAGAGCCGTTTTGGCCGATGGAGCTGAAAGATATCGGCGCCTCCCCGACTCCGGGATATCCAAGCATATTGAACTGCCCCGGTCTTGCATAAAAAACGCCGTCGACAGAAACGGTATATGTCTTTACTTCTTCGATCTCCGTTTTTATGTCTGTTATGCGCGCTCCGACAGGTATAAGCGGGTTCATGTTCCCTGTATCTCCTTTGTCATCTCCGTCAGGTCTATGCCGGTCGGACACCACGTGATGCACCTTCCGCACCCTACTGTACCGATTACTCCATACTGGCCGGTCTGGTTCATCTTGTGCGTAACGAACTGCCTCAGTCTCGCTGCGCGCTGCTGCCTGAAATTCCCTCCGGACACCTCTGCAAACCTCATGTCCTGACATGCGTCCAGATGCCTCAGCCGCCTTCCGCTCATGAGGTCAATGGAGGACTCGTCGACTACGTTATAACAGAAACATGTAGGACAGACCATAACGCAGTTCGAACATGACAGGCATCTCTCTTCTGCCGTGCGCTGCCAGACACGATGGTTCATATTTTCCTTAAAAAGCCTGTCCAGCCCCCCGACATCCACTTTCTTTTTGATCGTGCCGAGTACGGACATTTCCTTTTGCGATTTGATCTCCATTTCTTTCCTGCCTGCCTTTTTACCTTTCAGATTAAAGAGCTCCTCCGCCCTCCTGCTTATCGTCTCAACGAGATACATGTCATCGAAGTCCGTAAGGAGAATATCACAGCCCTCCCCTGCCTTGAGAAACGGTCCCGAGCCTACCGATGAGCAGAAACAGTTCTGAGAGGCCACAGAGCAGTTCAGGGATATAATGAAGCTGTTTTTCCTCCTCGCCTCATAATACGGGTCTCTGTAGCCTCCGAGAAAAGTCCTGTCTAGATAAAGGATCGCATTTGTATCGCATGGATGGACACCCACGATTGCCTGTTTTTCCCCGGGGACAGGGGGAGCATCTATAAAGATTTCTTTCTCCGCGCGGAAGGTAAAAAGTTCTTCTTTCGGTTTGTAGATAAAAAGCTTGCCCGGGGACAGCATGGTGCTTGCATATCCCATGGTGAGTTCTTTTGAAGAACTTATCTCTCTGAAGGCAGTTTGGATCTCTCTGCCGGCAGGCCCGAAAAGTCTGTAATCCTTTCTCAGGGAATCAAGCCAAGTAAAGAATGCCTCTTTAATAACAAGTCTCTTAGTCAACTTTATTTATACCAGATAACAGGTCGGGGACAGTGTATTTGAGCGGATTTTTTGCCGATAGTCAAATAAAATATGATAATTAAGAGGCAAAAGCCTCGGAGGTCGGAACGACCGAAAATGAGCTCAAATACTTTATCCCCGACCCGCAATTTATGCATAATCCGGGTTATATCTTCGGAAAGCGGCTTCCCCAGTCATACCATTTCCAGACGTCTCTTGCAAGCTCACTGTATTCGTTCCTGACATGTCCGTAAAGTCGTGCATTTTCTATTGCAATGGCTCCCTGGCATGCAAGAGATGACAGAAATTCTATTTCGGATTCCTGAAAGGCATAAGGCACTGATGCATAGACCCTGAGGACTCCTATGGCATGCCCCTTCACGGTAAGAGGCAGAGAAAGCAGGGCAGCGATTCCTTCCCCGGCAAGTTCTGCCGCATACTGGAGTCTTCTGTCTTTACTTATATCCTTTATCGCGATGACCTTGCATTGCAGGCATTCCCTGTCTATTCTGCTCTTTTCAAGCTCGACAGGCCCTTTTTCCAGATATGCCCTGCTTAACCCGAATGCAGCCCTGACTTCCAGGGTATTCTTTTCCGCATCAAAGAGTCTTAATGACGCGGCCTTCATCCCCAGTGTCCCGGCGGCATTTTCGACAATCATCTGAAGCACCTCGTCAAGGGAAAGGGTGGAGGTTATGGACTGGGCTATCCTCATCAGGGCTTGCATCTGATCCCATATCTTTGCCCTGTCGGCAAGGATGCCTCCGAGCCAGGCGAGCGCCTTTAACTTCTCGACTTCTTCCTTGCTGAAAACATGAGGCACGGTCGTGTAGACTCTCACAACACCGATTATCCTGTGCTCCGCTTTAAGGGGAACGCTTAGGACGGATTTGATGCCTTCCTTTTTAGCATCTTTAAGGTAAAGCACGTGTTTTTCTTTTGTTATGTCTTCAGTGCTTATTGCGGTGCCCTTGATAATCTTCCTGTCCACGGGATGCTCTTTCAGCACAACCGGTCCTTTCCTGAGATACGCTGCGCTTAATCCATACGCGGCAACAATTTCGAGGGTCTGTTTCTTTTCATCAAGAACCCTTATGGTGCAGCCTTTTACGCCCATGATCTTTGTGATGTTTCGTGCAAGGGTATCGAGTGTCGTATTCAGATCAGAAGCCCCGGCCAGATCACCGCATAACCTGCACATCTCCGAACGCGACTTATTCATAAAACTCAGGGTAACAGACAGGAGTACGGTTGTCAAGATAACGAATTCTTATTGATAAAGAATTCTCATGTCAAGAATTCTCAAATCCGGCGATAAAAATCTAAAACGGTTGATGACCGTGTCATTGCGAGCACCCCTATGGGTCGTAGACTGAAAGGTGCGTGGCAATCTCCTGGGGAAAGACGAGATTGCTTCGTTTCACTCGCAATTACAACATTTATCGCCGGATTCGGGGATTGTAACCTCAGAATATCCTTGTCATGATTTTTGGTATTCTTTTATACTTGAATAATTACGCTATGAAACAGGGAATCATAGAAAACCTCATTACAGAACTCTCAAAGCTCCCGGGGATAGGGAGAAAGACCGCCCAGAGGCTTGCTTTCTTCATCCTTACTATGACCGATGAAGAGGCAAAAGGCATTTCAAGGGCAATCGACGAAGTCAAGGAAAAGGCGCGTTTCTGCAGAGAATGCTTTAACATCACGGATGAAGAGGTCTGCAACATATGCAGCAGCAGTTCGAGGGACAGGACCAAAATCTGTGTCGTCGAGGAGCCGAGCAATATTCTCGTGGTCGAAAGGTCAAAGGGCTTCGATGGTATCTACCACGTACTGCTGGGCGCACTCTCCCCTATCGACGGGTTCACACCTGACAAGCTCAAGATAAACGAACTCGTTGAACGGGTCAGAAAAAATTCCATACAGGAAATAATCCTCGCAACCAACCCTAATACAAAAGGCGAAATGACCGCACAGTACATACGGGAACTTCTCAAGCCCTTCCCCGTCAGGGTAACAAGGATTGCCTACGGCCTTCCAATGGGCGGAGATATCGAATTCGCCGACGAAGTCACGCTCAGCAAAGCCCTCGAAGGAAGAAGAGAGATTTAGCCGCTTGCCGGCTTTACATCATCGTATTCTTGAATCCTCAACAACGCTAAGCATGACCTGCACGGGTAATATCTCTGTAAAACCAAAGGAGGGTTAAACCGTGTCAGGTCGATGCTGTTGGCCACTGTTTAGTATTATTTAGATTTTGATTTGTGTTTTAAAGGTCGGGGAGCAGGAATACCATACAGCATACCTTCAGCACTGATATCTTCATCAATGTCCGGCCAGTGCACACCGTGCCCGGCTCCTATAATTCTGAAATTTGCGCGCTGCTTTGGTGTAGCTTCAGACAATCGCCATGACCATGCAAGCGGAACGCTGATTGTACGTCCGTCAACAAGCTGAGCAGTAATTGTATCCTCTGTGACGATTATATCCTTAATTCTTGCTTCTTGTAGTTTTACCGCAGTGCTCATACCATGCCTCCACTATTTTGTTTTCTGTTGTTTCTAATTATTTCCCGTATCGCATTCAGTTCTTTCGGCGCAAAACCTTGATTTCTCGCCAATACAACAGCCTCCAGCCAAAATTTGCAGATCATATTCTCCCTTTGTATATGCACATGCATTTTCTCATTACAGTCAAAACTATAAAAAGAAAAAGCGATACGGTCCCGAGATATTTTTAATCGTCGGCATATCAGATTATATACAACCGGATAAGAAAAGTCCTCTTCTTTATTCGGGCCAACATTTATTTTCATGCCTATTCTGCGTTTGCTTTAGAGATTATTACTTTGCAGGCAGATTGTCAACGAATCGAATCTGCCTCATCAAAAATCTATATAAAATCGATTCGTTGCCTCATTTAAAAATCTATACGAAAGAATCAGGTACTGTCTCTGTCAAAACGGCAGGAGGCAGGAATGAGGCTGACAGTTAAAGAGAAGCAGAAAGCTGCGAGGATCACCGCATCACGGTATCAGAGAGCATCTAAAAAGAAGAAAGGCGCAATCCTTGACGAATTCGTAGCACTCACCGGATATGATCGTTGTTACGCATCGTATTTGCTGAAGAATCACGGCAGGAAGGTTTGGATTAATAGTAAAGTTGTAACTATTGGAGATATACGCAAAAGACACAAGAGGCGGCGTCAGAGGACTTACGGCGAAGATGTTTTGAAGCCTCTCAAGCAGATATGGGTGATCATGGATTGTATCTGCGGTAAACGACTTCGGCCCATACTTAAAGAACTGCTGGCCATCTTGCATAAGCACAAGGAACTGAGAGTCACGAGGGAAACCAAAAAGAAGCTTTTACGGATAAGCGCTGCTACTATTGACCGGATATTGAAGCCGGAGCGCAAGAAATACGAACTCAAAGGAAGGTCTCTTACAAAGCCGGGGACATTACTGAAGCACCAGATCCCGATACGAACGTTTTCTGAGTGGAATGAACAAAGACCTGGGTTTGTTGAAATCGATCTTGTTGGCCATGAAGGCGGAAACCCGCGAGGAGATTTTATACAGACGTTGAATGTGACAGATGTATGCACTGGGTGGACAGAAATGCAAGCCGTAAAGAACAAGGCACAGATATGGGTGTTTGAGGCGTTGAAGGACATACGTATTAGATTGCCTTTTGAACTTCGCTACCAAGGTCTGCAGCTTTTCTCTGAAAGATTCAATATCCGGCATCAGACAGATTATATCACAGCATCATCGCTATGCTCATGGTCATGGTCATGGCTGCTTAAATTTCATCAAATGCCCCCTCCCGAGTGCGGTACGGAGCACTTGACACAAGGCTTAAAAACAGCTATCTTAAAGACATCTAATAGATGTTTAGGAGGAATTCTGTTATTCAATATATTCGAGTGGGATGAGGATAATATAGAACATATACTCCGCCATAATGTCATCCCTGATGAGGTTGAAGAAGCCTGCGTTAATGAGCCATATGTCAGGAAAGGCTCCGATAAAAGATATCTTGTATATGGAATCTCTGATAGCGGCAGATATATCTTCATCGTTGGTATCAATAAAGGGAAAGGTATTTTCAGAACAATAACTGCGAGAGACATGACCGAAAGGGAAAAATCTTTGTATAGAAGGAGGAGGAGAAACGGGTGAAGAAGATTCCAAAATTTAGATCAGAAAAAGAAGAAGCTGATTTCTGGGCTACGCATGACAGCACTGACTATTTATCCGAGACAAAAGAGGCGAAAGTGAAATTCACTCGCCCCTCAAAAAAGTTAGTGTCGCTCAGGCTCGATGAAAATACTATTGTGAAACTGAAAAAAATAGCAGAGAGCAAGGGAATCGGCTATCTGGAGCTTGTAAGAATGTGGGTTCTCGAAAACCTGAACAAGACAAAAGCTGCTTAATGTTGTAATAAATACCATCTTGTCGCGCCCTACCTCTTATCAGCGGCCTTTATCTTCTCACTCCACAAACGGGCTTTATGGAGGATCTCCGTTTCGTCGGAGGTGACGAGTTTTCCGCTGCTTACGACGACTTTTCCATTCACCATCACCGTATCCACATCGGATGCCATTGCCGAATAGACGATATGGGAGGAGACGTCGTACAGCGGGGTTAAATGGGGTTTATTCAGGTCCATGATTACGATGTCGGCAAGCTTGCCTTCTTCCAATGAGCCGGTTCTGTCGCCGAGCCCCAAGACTTCCGCTCCCCATTTTGTGGCCATGCGTATGGCTGTTTTTGCATCAAGGACAGTGGGGTTTTCCGAGAGGGCTTTGTGGACCTTGGCTGTGGTTGACATCTCGCTTAAAATGTTAAGGTCGTTGTTGCTCGCGGCACCGTCCGTGCCGAAGGTAACCTTCACTCCGGACATGAGCATCGTCACCACAGGCGCAAACCCGGATGCAAGCTTGAGGTTGCTCTCCATGCAGTGCGAAACGCCCACTTTCCTTTTTGCAAGCAGTTCTATCTCGTTATCTTCAATCCAGACACAGTGGGCAGCCAGGACCTTACCGTCCAGGAAACCGAGGGAATCGAGGTATTCCACAGGTTTCATACGGTACCTGGCCATTACTTCACTGACCTCCCACTGCGTTTCCGAAAGATGTATGTGCAACGCCACGTTGAGTCGGTCGGCCAGCACCCTCGACTTTTTCAGGGTTTCCGGCCCGCATGTGTAGAGCGCATGTGGCGCAAGGCAGGGAGTGATCAGTTCGTCTCCATTCCAGTCTCTTATGAAATTCTCGGCGTTCCTTAAATAGTCCTCCGTAGAATTCGCCGAAACCGACGGAAAGTCCAGTATTCCGCTTCCAAGAACAGCGCGCATACCTGTTTTTTTAGTAGCCCGGCCCGCGGCATCCTCGTAAAAATACATATCATTATAGGTCGTCACACCTGCCTTCAGCATTTCGAGACAGGCGAGTTCGATGGAGTCGGATATGAATTCGGGGCTGAGCCACCTGTTCTCCGCAGGCCATATATGACCTTCGAGCCATTCCTTTAAAGGCAGGTCGTCCGCTATCCCCCTGAAACAGACCATCGCCGCATGCGTATGGGTGTTGACCAGGCCGGGTAATATGACGCTCTTCTCTTTTTTGATTACGTTACGGGATGCATACTGTTTTGAAATACTCTCCGAGGTCCCGACAGCAACGATTTCCCGGCCTCTGACAGCCACAGCACCGTCCGTTATAACGGAAAACGGTTCATCCACCGGAAGGACATAATCGCCGTACAGGATATAATCGACGTTCAGCATTAACCCGGGACTATGCCATCTCGACCAGTTTTTCAGCTATCTGCACTGCATTGAGGGCCGCCCCTTTTCTCAGGTTGTCGGCGACAATCCATATATTGATCCCGTTTTCGATGGTTTCATCCTCGCGTATGCGACCCACATAGGTCTCGTCTTTGCCGGCAACATCGATCGGGACCGGATAGATATTTTTCTCCGGCGCGTCATAAACGATTACGCCCGGTGTCGCGGACAGGATTGCTCTCACCTCGTTTGCAGTGATTTTTTTCCCGGTCTCTATGTTCAGGCTTTCCGAATGGCATCTGAATACCGGCACGCGAACGGTAGTCGCCGTCACCCTGATCGACTCGTCGCCGATAATCTTTCTTGTCTCATTGACCATCTTCATCTCTTCCTTGGTATAACCGTTATCGAGGAACTTATCGATATGGGGAAGGACGTTAAAAGCTATCTGGTGCGGATAGACATTGCATTTGACTTCCCTGAAATTCAGCAAGTCGGTCGTCTGCTGCATCAGCTCGTCTATCGCCTTCTGTCCGGTCCCGGACACCGACTGGAAAGTCGTAACCACGACCCTTTTTATCCCGGCTGCGTCGTGAATCGGCTTCAGTACAACCACCATCTGTATTGTCGAGCAATTAGGATTTGCGATAATCCCCTTATGCCATTTCAGGTCATGCGGGTTTACCTCCGGCACTACAAGCGGCACCTTGGGGTCCATCCTCCACTGGCTTGAATTATCCACAACTACACACCCCGATCCGGCTGCAACAGGCGCCCATGTCTTTGACCTCTCGGCGCCGGCTGAAAAGAGCGCTACATCGATGCCTTCGAAGGATTTCTCGTTCAGCGTCTCAACCGGGATATCAGTATCCCTGAATTCCATTATCCTGCCCTCGGACCTCTCGGATGCAAACAACCTCAACCTCGCCACGGGAAAATCCCTCTGAGCAAGCGTTTTAATCATTTCGTTGCCGACTGCGCCGGTCGCCCCGACAACAGCAACTACATAATTCTCTTTCTTTTTAAGCATTGGCAGAAACCCTCCATTCATCCTTCTGAACACATTTTATCTATTATAATCATTGCCTTTGAAAAAACAAAGTAATGTTAAACGTTACAAAAAAGAGAGAGCTTCAACCGAAACGGATTCGGGGTCACAATGACGAAGATCCGCAGTGTCATTGCGGGGAACGGAGTGATGTGGCAGTCTTAAATGGAGTCTTTTTGTAAAACCCCCTCACCTCACCCTCTCCTCTAAGATCGCTATCGTTAAATTCCCTTTATCAGGACTGCAAATTGTTTTTCCGGAATGTTTGCAGAGAGATGGCGGAGGGGGACATATGGTGTTATACTTAATTCAGGAGCCGACAAAATACGAAACTTCAGAGAACTCAGAGTTTTTCTCAATGTATCCGGGAAAATACTTTTTCCGTAATCTCTGAGGTTAAATTTTGACAATACACAAACATAAAAAGGAGAGCCTATGAAAGCTGCGGCAATTATTATGCGTAGGTTGGCATGGATGATAATCGTGATGCTCGTGATGCCCTTGGGGCTGCCAGCCCAGGATTTCGGGGAAACCGAACAGGCAGACAGGTTCAAAAAAGAAGAGTTGGTCCAGATGCTTGCGCCGATCGCCCTGTACCCGGATTCCCTGATAACCCAGATACTGATGGCATCAACATATCCTCTGGAGATAGTCGAGGCCGAGCGCTGGCTGCGCGGGAACAAGAACCTGAAAGGCGAAAAGCTGGACGCTGCGCTGCAGGATAAGCCCTGGGACCCGAGCGTAAAATCACTTTGTCATTTCCCGGACATACTCTTTGCAATGAGCGACAAGCTCGACCAGACAAGGAAGCTTGGAGACGCCTTCCTGGGTCAGGAGAATGATGTTATGGATACCATTCAGGAGTTGCGCCGGGAAGCCTGGGATCAGGAAAATCTCAAAACGACCGAAGAGCAGAAAGTCATTATCGAGCAGGAAATTATCAGGATCGAACCGGCTGACCCACAGGTTGTCTATGTGCCGGTATACAACCCGCTCTATGTATACGGTCCATGGTGGTATCCTGCATATCCACCCTATTACTGGTATTATCCGCCCGGTTACGTTGTCACCGGCGGTTTTATCGGTTTTGGCCCCTCCTATTTTTTCGGAATCGGTTTTTCATGGAGTTGGTTCGACTGGCATGTCCGTCACATTTATATAGACGTCCATAAGACGAGACGGTTTCACAGACATCCCGTCAGGCGGGATTTCGACCGGCATGTCTGGAAACATGAACCTGTCCACAGAAAAGGTGTTGCCTACAGGGACAGGAGAACGAGTGCGAGCTTCGGATCGAGACCGACCCGTGTGTCGCCGGCACGCCCGGAAATCCGGGGTTTCCCGCCGGGAAGCTTTGAAAGAAGAGCGGTGGAGCGTCCGCGGGGTTCCATCGAACGGCGGGATAGTGTCGGCCCGTCCCCGGTAAGACCGGATAGGGACAGAATTCAGCGTGCTCCCGTCCGCGATACACCCTTCAGGGGGATCGGCAGTGGGAGCTTTGAACGAAAAGCAGGCGTACGCGGAAGCGAAAGCCGGCGGAGCATCGAAATAAAACGTCCGGGCATTGACACAAGAAGTCCGGGCAGGGATAGAGGCCGTCCAGGCGGGGTAGACCGCGGAAGAGGCGGAACCCCCGGCAGCGGTGGGGGCGGCGGCTTCCGGAGATAGGGAGATATGACGGCTGTTGTCAGCTCTGCGGACAGAGCCTGCATGATATATATGAGGGAGGAAAAATGAATATAATTGCATTGCATACGAAGGGTCGAAAGGGATGGCCGGTTATGCAGGCCTGCATCATAGCAATCGCCATACTCGTTTCGGGGGTCACTTCAGATTCAATTGCCGCAGATATAGTGCAAAGGACTTTTTCCTCGGCTGACGAGGCGGTGAAGTCCCTCGTTGCTGCAATCAGGGCAGATGATGAAAAAGAAATGCTTGCTATTCTGGGTCCCGGGAGCGGGGAACTGATATCTTCCGGCGATGAAGCGGCCGACAGGACAGGACGTGAAAAATTCACCAGGGCTTATGATCAAATGAACAAAATCGAGCAGAAATCCGACGATACAATGGTCCTGCATATAGGCAAAGACGATTGGTCCCTCCCCATCCCGATAGCAAAGAAGGCCGATGCATGGGTTTTCGACACAGATAAAGGCAAAAACGAGATGCTGAACAGGAGGATAGGAAGAAATGAGCTGCATGTAATCGATGTACTTGATGCCTATGTCGATGCACAGCATGAATATGCAACCAGGGACTGCAGGGGCGACGGCAAAGTTGAATTTGCCCAGAGATTAATCAGTACTGAAGGCAAACAAGATGGCCTCTACTGGGAGGCTAAGGAAGACGAAGAAGAGAGCCCCCTCGGTCCATTGGTTGCGCAAGCTGCAAGGGAGGGTTATGCTAATCCTGACCTCCAGCCGTTCCACGGATATTATTTCAAGATCCTGAAAGGTCAGGGGAAGCACGCAAACGGCGGAGCGTACAATTATGTCGTCAGGGACAAAATGATCCTCGGATTTGCTATTGTCGCTTATCCGGCGGAATACGGGAACTCCGGGGTCATGACCTTTATTGTGAATCAGGAGGGGATTATCTACCAGAAGAATCTCGGCAAAAATACGAAGCGCGGAGCAGAGGCTTTGAAGATATTTGACCCCGACGAAAGCTGGAAAAAGGTAACAGAACAGTAAGGTATAACTTATTGTAGTGTCTCACACACAACTTGTGTTAAGAACAACCAATAAGGGATATCATTGACCCGAAAATTGGTCCACAGGTCGTCATTCCCGCAATCTGCAGGCGGGAACCCACTTTCGGAACAAATGGATGCCCGACTAAGAACCTCGGGCATGACGAAAAAGTTTATTTTCATGCTACTTTGTGAGCTATGGCTCATAAACAAATCCGCCAGTGTACGGCAAAACTTATGGGACAAGATTAGTTTATATCTGATAGTTTCCTCCGATGCAGATACTGCCCGATAAATCTGCATTATTGATTAATCATTCAAAAAAAATTTAAACTTACAATCATTTTTAGAGGAGGAAGAATGGGGTTTTTTGACAGGTTAAAGGAGGGGCTTTCAAAAACAAGGAAAAGTTTCATCGAAAAGGTGGAGACGATCTTTACTGGTCGCAAAATTGATGAAGCGGCCCTTGAGGAGCTCGAAGAGATACTGATCATGTCCGATGTGGGGACTAAAGCTTCGTCGGAGATAATGTCTTTTATCCGCGAAAAGGCAAAGCGGGGTGAGGCAAAGGATGTCGACACCGTCAGGGAGTTGCTGAAACACGAAATGGCATTGGTGCTCGGCGAGCCTCAGCCACTCGTGGTTTTCGGCGCCAGGCCGTTTGTCATCCTTGCAGTCGGCGTCAACGGAGTCGGAAAGACCACGACGATAGGAAAGCTTGCAAGCCGTTTCCGCTCCCAGGGTCTTTCAGTCCTGCTTGCAGCAGGAGATACGTTCAGGGCTGCAGGGATCGAGCAGCTCGAAATATGGGCAGACAGAGCCGATGCCCAGGTTGTGAAGCACCAGAAAGGGTCGGACCCCGCTGCAGTCGCGTATGACGCGGTTGTCGCAGCGCGGAACCGGGGGATAGACGTTGTAATCGTCGACACAGCGGGGAGGCTTCATACAAAGAGCAACCTTATGGAAGAACTGAAAAAAGTGAAAAGGACCATTGATAAGGCGATGCCCGGCGCCCCCCAGGAAATCCTTCTCGTAGTGGATGCTACAACAGGCCAGAACGCTCTGAGGCAGTCGGATTTTTTCAACGAGTCGGTCGGCATAACGGGCATAGCGCTGACAAAGCTTGACGGAACTGCAAAAGGCGGTATAGTCTTTGCAGTAAAAAAGGAACTCGGCATACCCGTCCGCCTGATAGGGGTCGGCGAAGGGATAGACGACCTCAGGGATTTTGATCCAAAAGAGTTTGTAGAGGCGCTTTTTTCATGAAGTCGATCCATATCGGCAGAGCAGCCCTCGCGCCTGTCTCACGGGAGCCGATCGGCTTATGGTTGTCCCTGCCCACCCATACACCGACAACGAGCCTGTCGTCAAATCCTATAAACCATGCATCGGTATAATCGTTCGTTGTGCCCGTCTTGCCGTAGACAGGCCTGCCAAGTGCTTTTGCCCTCACAGCCGTCCCCTCCTCCACAACAGCCTTGAGGAGAATCTTCATCTGCTCCGCATCTTCTGCGGATAAGAGTTCTTCGAAAACCGGTGCTGTCTCATCGATAACCACGCCATCCCTGTTGAGTATTCTTTCGTAATAGAGGGGTCTTGGTTTAAGCCCCGAAGAAAATGCTGCATACGCTGACACCATATCAAGCAGGGTTACATCGGATGCCCCGAGTGCAAGAGGCAGATAGGGCTGAAGGCTGCTCCTTATGCCGAGCCTTTTTGCCATTTCGATTACGTTGTCTATTCCCAGGTTTGCAGCGAGACGGATCGTTGCAGCGTTGAGGGACCTGGCAAGGGCAGTCTTCAATGTAACGATTCCATAGTACTTCCCGTCGTAGTTCCGGGGCCTCCACGTCTGTCCTGCCCTGGCGCCCCTAAATGATATCGGCGAGTCATTTACCCAGTCGTCCGATGTCATGCCGTCCTCAATAGCAGTTATATACACAAAGGGTTTGAACGCAGAGCCGGGCTGTCTCGACGCCTGCGTAGCCCTGTTAAACTGGTTCCGCCAGAAATCAGAGCCCCCAACCAGCGCTTTTACATGTCCCGTGCGCATATCAATCGCGAGCAATGCCGCTTCAACACCGGATTTTACCCTTTTTTCTATTGCTGCAATCCCTGATTTTACCGCTTCTTCCGCGGTCTGCTGCAACCTGTAGTCGACGGTGGAATAGATACAATACCCGGAGGTGTAAAGATCGTTCCCGTATCTGTTTTCGAGAATCTGCCTGAGAATTTCAATAAAGAACGGGGCTTCATATTTTCTGGAATGTGGATTCACCGGCAGCGGCGCGGTCACGGCTTCGCTGAACTGGGATTCAGTGATGAATTTGCTGTCCAGCATCTGCTTCAAAACTTTCGCCCGTCTTTCCCGTGCCTTGCCCGGGTTCCTGAAAGGCGTGTAAACCGAAGGGGCCTTCGGCATGGCGGCAAGAAGGGCAGACTCTGCAATTGTGAGTTCCTCCACCGACTTTCCAAAATACGTCTGTGCAGCAGCTTCGATGCCATATGCCCTTGTCCCGAAATACACCTGATTGAGGTACATGCCGAGTATCTCTTCTTTGGTATAGCGCTGCTCTATGCGCAGCGAAAGCGCAGCTTCCTTTATCTTCCTTTTCAGGCTCTTATCCGGCCTTAAGAAGAGCATCCGCGCAAGTTGCTGTGTGATTGTGCTTCCGCCTTCGACGATTTCTCCTGCCTTGATATCGCTCCACAACGCCCTCGCTATCCCGATAACGTCGACACCCGAATGCTTATAAAACCTGATATCTTCGACAGAGATGAATGCTTTCTTGACATGGTCGGGAATCTGATAATGCGGGACATAGGTCCTTCGTTCAAGATAGAATTCTGCAAGCACTTTCCCGTCGTTCGAGAACACCTTTGAAGATTCAAGCGGAGCGTACTCCTCAAGGAGCCTCACATTCGGAAGGTCCGAAATGGTCCAGTAGAAAAAGCCTCCGAGGGCACCGATAAATGCTGCGAATACGATGAATGCAACAGTGACCTTGCTGATTTTCGTCATCAGTTTCATTATACCTGATCGACGTATATTGGTTGAAAGGCAGGATAAGCCGGATTATGCATAAATTATACGACGGGGATAGAGTATTTGGGCGGATTTTTTTGCCGACAGTCAAAAACAATCTGATAATAAAGAGGCAAAAACCTCGGGGTCCTGAGATTGCCGAAGGACGAGAATGAGCTCAAATACTCTATCCCCGGCATACATGTGCTTCAGGGCTGCTTCAGCTCTTCGAAGACCAGCTCGATGATCCTGGGGACCTTTGATTTAATATCAGGCGAGAGTTCAAGGCCCATCTGAAGGGATTTCGGCTCTATGCCGATAACTGTAGTTTTCGGAGTCTTTCCGATGAGGCCTGACAGGTTTATCACTTCCAGTATCCCTATCTGGTGGACCGATGTCATGAAACCGGACGGAACGCTTTTTATGTCGTTCGCATCAAACCGGTAGATAGAGCCGGGTTCGGCGCCGCCCCTTACTGCATCGACTACTATCAGACGGTCCGCCTCCGTAATAACATTCACAAGCCTGAAACCGTCGGTACCGCCTTCAACGACCGAAACTCCGGGCGGCATCTCCATCTTCATCAGTTCATAGGCAACATGGACGCCGATTCCCTCGTCAGAAAGTAAGATATTCCCTATCCCGAGGATAACGGTTTTTTGGGGGGAGATGCTCTCTCCCCCCTGTGTCTGATTATCTGAACATGTTTTTGTCTCTTTCACTCTATGACGAATTTCCTGATCTCATTCGTTTTCGGGTCGATGACGTGGACTGCGCAGGCAAGGCAGGGATCGAAAGAGCGTATGATGCGGACCACGTTCAGCGGATTTTTCGGATCAGGTACCGGCGCTCCGATGAGGGACTCTTCGTACTGCCCGCGGACACCGTTTTCACACCTCGGCGAGGCATTCCATGTCGAAGGTACAACAGCCTGATAATTCTCGATCTTTCTGTCCTTTACCTTAATCCAGTGGCCGAGCGCGCCCCTTGGCGGCTCGGAGAATCCTGCGCCCATACCGCTATCCGGCGGATCCCAGTGGTCGGTATCATGGATCCTGAACCCAGGCTTGGTCATCTCCGCAAGAAGCTGGTCCAGCCAGTCGTAGCAGGCGTCGACAACCAGTTTCGTTTCGATCGCTCTCGCAGCATGCCTGGCTACCGCACCCGGCTTGGCGCCTTTCTGCACCAGACCGAGGAGATCCGGGTTTTTCGCCACGATCATCCTCGCCAGCGGTCCGACCTCCATGGGTTTTCCTTCATAGCGGGGCGCCTTAACAAAGCTGTACGCATCCTTTTTATCGAGGTCGAATACCTGTTCCCCGTTATATGGATGCACAGGCTTGTTTTCCTTGTACCACGCAAATTTCACGGACTCGGCTATCCCGTCCTGATTTACAGCGCCGACTTTGATATTTCCCGGGTCCAGCCCGACTATCACTCCCGCCGGAAAGACAAGGCTTTTGCCTTCGGGATCTTTTTTGAAATCACCGTATGAGAGGTAATTCAAATGCCCGCCTCCGACACCCATTTCAGCAAGAGGCCATAACGGGCCTGTACCGAACGCAAGGACATCGGGGATATAGACCTCATTAACAAACCTGGCCTGAGCGTCGAGCATGGCGCGGAAACGCTCCACCTGGTTTATGTCCGGATAGGATGTGACCCCTCCGACCACGATATTCTGGTAATGGGGCGTCCGTCCTCCCCATATAGCTCCCATGTTCCTAGCCTTGGCGTGCATCTTCAGGGCGTCGAGGTAGTGCTTGACGGCGGTTATCACCATGTCCGGGTCTTTGACGGTAAACTCATCCGGTTCGTAGCGGGGCGTCAAAGGATACGTGTCATTATTTTTTACGAGGCCCACGATCTTGTCCTTGACCGCGAGCAGGTCTTTGTCCTTGCCGGTGTAATTTGCCACTGCCATGATGTCTATATAGTCAAGCGCGCTCAACTGATAAAAATGGAGCACGTGATCGTATATGTACTCGGCGCCCATCACAAGGTTTCTGATGAGCTCGCCGCCCCAGGGGACCTTTGCTCCGAATGCCGCATCGAGCGCACGTGATGAAGCTAATTGATGCACACTGTAACAGACGCCGCAGAAACGGCTGGTAATGTAAGGGGCGTCCCTCGGGTCTTTTCCGGAAAGCAATGCCTCAAAACCCCGGGCCATTGTGCCGCTGCTCCAAGCGTCCGTCACCTTACCGTCGTTGATTTCAACGTCAATCTTGAGGTGGCCTTCAAGTCTCGTTACGGGATCTATTGTAATTTTCTTATGCATGTATTTTCACCTCCTTAACTTTCATCTCTACTGAATTGACCGGCTTCTCTCATCGCCCATATCCGCTTGGAAGCTTCGCTCTCAGCCGTATAAAGAGGCGTCATCTTGTCGTAGAAGCCGGGGTCGCCGCATGCCTGGCAGAGACCACCGCAATCGAGGCAGAAGTTAATGCCGTCGTTCCAACGGCGGATGGCGCAGTCGATATGCACAAGCGGCCCTTTGCAGCCTTTCTGGAACAGACACCAGTCTTTCTGCTTCGGGTCATTCCAGTCGTTTAAAAATTCGCCTGCATCGAAATGGGCGCGCCGCCTGCAGTTATCGTGGAGCAGCCGGTTATCTCCGAAATACATCGCCGGACGGCCGTTGGAATCGAGCTCAGGTATTTTGCCTGTCACAAGGACATAGAGGATTGTTCCGACGAGGTGATCAGGATGCACAGGGCAGGTGGATATGTTGATGACAGGCTTCTTGATCTTCGCATTTTTCAGGGCTTCACTTACCGAAATACCCTTGCTCGGCGTAGCTCTCGGAATACCGCCGTATGCGCTGCATGCCCCCACCGCAATGACGGAATTCGCCTTTTTGGCAGCCTCTTCGAAATGATGCCTGCCGGTAGCTCCGGCATGCGTCCAGAAACGGTCATCTGCAGATGGAATCGCACCTTCAAAAATCAAGATATAACCGCCCTGTTTTATCGTGGCATTCAAAACATCTTCAGCCACTTCTCCGGCACCCGCCATAAGAGTCCAGTGTGATCTAAGGGATATCTTGTCGAGGATCAAAGAAGCAACAGACGGATAAAGACTCTGGGCAAGGGAGATGGTGCATCCTGCACAGGCCAGACCCTCAAGCCACAGCACCGGCGGTTTTTTGGATGTCGGTTCCAGGGCGTAAGCCAATTTTGTCGTCACTTCCAGTTCCGAAAGTCCGAACAAAACAGCGGTTGCAGCGCAATATTTTAAAAAGTCCCTTCTGTTAATCCCCTGCAATTCGAACGAGTCCAAAAGTTCCTTGCTGATGATACCGCGTTCTCTCATAATTCACCTCTCTGTAAATTTTGACCGAAAAGTTCCTATACTATAAATGTATTTGTTCTCCACCCCATCACCTCCTCGCTTCCTATAAATATAGTTCATAAAATTATTTCATACAACTTTCAACTTTCTTTGTACACGCACACTGCCGCATCAATTGAAGCAATTAGGGTGCCAATTATAACTGGTTGATATTATTAATAATTTTATGAGGCGAGGATCAGTCTTTGGAACTTTTACCTGATGGAAGGACATTATTCCACACACAATTATCTCTTTTTCAGCAGGGCGTCGCGCATTATTTTCACATCCGGCTTCTTGCCGGTCCAGAGCTCGAACGCAAACACGCCCTGCCACAAAAGCATCCCGAGGCCGTTGAGGGTTGCACATCCTTTCTCCCCGGCTTTCCGGAGAAGGCGCGTTTCTTTATAGATGAGGTCGCAGACAGTCTTTTCCTTTGTCAGAAGCTCCGGATCAAACGGAAAAGGGTCTTCCTCCTTTAATCCCAATGGCGTGGCGTTAATGACGACATGGTACCGGTCGATAAGCGATGCGTCTTCAAGTATGGAAACAGAAGCGCTGATCTGCCCAAGGTCACGGACAAGTCTTCCCAGCTTCTCTTTATCAATATCATAGATGGATAATGATTTCGCCTTTTGGCATATATAGTAGCTTATCGCCCTCGATGCCCCTCCGGCTCCGAAGATTACGACATCCCTGCCATCAATGGCAGTATTATTCTCTGCAAGGGACTGCATAAACCCCCTCCCGTCCGTATTGTACCCTTTGAGTCTCCCGGCGGAATTCACTATGGTGTTGACCGCTCCGATAAAAGACGCTTCCCCGCTCACCTCATCAAGCATCGGCATCACCTTTTCCTTATGGGGGACGGTAACATTGACCCCAGCCAGGTTCAAAGCCCTTATCCCCCGAACAGCGTCAGCCAGGGAATCCGGATGCACGAGAAAAGGAACGTAACAGTAATCGAGTCCCAGGTCCCTGAACGCCGCATTATGCATTGCAGGCGAAAGCGTGTGCTCTACCGGATAGCCGAATAGCCCTGTAATTCTTGTCTTCCCGTTAATATCCATTTTTCGGACTCCTTTCTTGCCCTTCAGTTGCACAGCCTATATTCAATTTGCGAGGCAGATATGATGAAAAAGCTCTTCCTGAAACACCTTAAAGTCCTCGGCACTGCCTGCAAGCCCTTCATCGCAATTCACTAAACGTGAAAAGTACGTTTACGTGGATATGGATATCATCTTGTCGAATTAAAAGGTTTTTCAGCATATCTGCCTCATATGTACAGTTTGAGTTAATCGTTGGCACAAGACGATTTTACCACATATCCTTCTTTTCATCATATTGAGTAATGAAAACTTCGTACCCTTCATCGGCAAGCGTCTTCGCAAACGCATCCACATCTTCCCTGGACGGAAAACTGCCTATCCTTATCCTGTAAAATCTGCTCCCCCCGACGTCAGCTTCCGCGATGTAAACCCCGGAATATTTTAATTCAAGCGCAGCTTTAAGCCGTGCAGCGTTGGAAAACTCCCTGAAGGAACCTGCCTGTATCGTGTACGGGCCGGCATATGAGATATATTTCACCTCCTTAATATAAGAAGTATCCCTCCCGACATATTCGATCCTGACACTGCCGACGCCGTCTCTTACCATGTCAATCTCTCTAGCGGCAGCATACGACAGGTCGATGTCTCTTCCGTCAACGAAAGGCCCCCTGTCATTAACAAGGCATTGTACTGCCTTGCCGTTTGCGGTATTCGTAACCTTCAGCCGCACCCCAAAAGGATATTCTTTATGGGCGCAGGTGAAGGCATACATATTGAACGGCTCTCCTGATGAAGTGGGTCTCCCGTGAAAATCAGGTCCGTACCATGACGCAACAGCATAACCGGAGCCGGGATATTGCCCGGAACGAAAGGAGGCGCATGAGGTGAGAAATACAAAAGTTATGAGCAGACAAATGACGAGGCGGCAGGCCGGCATTTTATGCAATGGTCCGGTTAAGCATTGTGATATCAAAGGATATAACGGCTCAGGTCCTCGTCCTTGACTATCTCGCTCAGCTTCTCTACCACATATTTCTTGTCAATTACAAGCTTCCCGTTCTTCCTCTCAGGGGCTTCAAAGGAAATGTCTTCGAGGAGCTTTTCGAGAACGGTATGCAACCTTCTTGCACCGATATTCTCGGTCTTTTCATTAACATGCGCCGCGATATCGGCAATCTCGTCGATGGAGTCTTCAGTAAATTCCAATGACACATCTTCCGTCCGGAGCAGCGCGGTATACTGCTTGATGAGGGCGTTATAGGGTTCCGTAAGTATCCTCACAAATTCGTCCTTGCCGAGCGCATCGAGTTCCACCCTTATCGGAAACCTTCCCTGAAGCTCTGGGATCAGGTCGGAGGGTTTTGACATATGAAAAGCCCCGGCAGCGATAAAAAGTATGTGCTCAGTCCTGACAGGACCGTGTTTCGTCGAAACCGTCGTGCCTTCGACAATCGGCAACAGGTCCCTCTGCACACCCTCTCGCGAGACATCCGGTCCGTAAGAATGCCCTTTGCTTGCTATCTTGTCTATCTCATCGATAAACACGATTCCGGACTGTTCCACCCTTTCGATCGCTTCTTTTGATATCTTGTCGGGATCGATAAGTTTATTCGCCTCCTCCTGCTGCATCAGGACCAGCGCCTCCGGAATTTTCACCTTTTTCCTTTTTGCCTTCTCGGGCAAAAAATTCCCGAGCATTTCTTTCAGGTTTATCTCAAGGTCTTCAAGCCCTACATTCGAGACCACGCCGAAAGGCATGACTTTTTCTTTCACATCGACATCGACATATCTGTTGTCGAGCTTCCCGTCTCTTAATTGCGCCCTTAGCCTCTCGCGCGTTTCCCTGTATTTTTCCTTCTCTTCATCTTCAAGCGCTGCTCCCCTCACACTCCTCGGCGGAGGCAGGAGCAAATCGAGCACCTTTTCTTCTGCAAGCGTCTTGGCCTTTTCCTGGACTTTATCTATATGCTCGGATTTCACCATTCCTATAGACAGCTCGGTCAGGTCCCTGACCATCGATTCCACATCACGTCCTACATAGCCGACTTCTGTAAATTTTGAAGCCTCGACCTTGACAAAAGGGGCATTTGCAAGTTTTGAGAGCCTTCGCGCGATCTCGGTTTTACCGACACCGGTGGGGCCTATCATTATGATGTTCTTCGGGAGGACCTCGTCCTTCAACTCCGGCGAAAGCCTCTGCCTCCTCCACCTGTTCCTCATTGCGACGGCAACCGCCTTCTTTGCCTTATGCTGTCCGATGATGTACTTGTCGAGCTCCTGTACTGTCTTCCTCGGCGTAAGATTATCCACAATAAACTCCCATTGTTATACCAGCTCCTCCATTACTATATTTCCGTTTGTATATATGCAGATATCGGCTGCTATCCCCATAGCCTTTTCTACAATATCCATCGCCGATAATCCGGTGTTTTCGGATAAAGCCCTGGCAGCAGCCTGCGCATAAGGACCGCCCGAACCTATCGCGGCAATTCCGTCCTCGGGCTCTATGACATCGCCTGTGCCCGAGAGGATAAATGTATGTTCCGAGTCGGCCACAATCAGAAGCGCCTCAAGTCTTCTCAATACCTTGTCGGTCCTCCAGTCTTTTGCGAGTTCGACTGCAGCCCTTGTTATATTTCCCCTGTAAGTTTCGAGTTTGCCTTCGAACTTCTCGAACAATGTAAAGGCATCTGCAGTGGCGCCTGCAAAACCTGCAAGGACTTTCTCATTGTACATCTTCCTGATCTTTCTCGCATTGTGCTTGAGTACGGTATTGCCCAGCGTGATCTGTCCGTCACCGCCGATGGCGACCCTGTTCCCGCACCTTATACACAGTATCGTCGTACCCTTAAACATTTTTACCCCTCCGGTTAGGCTTTTTTATTTTAACGTTTTCATCGTTCCTTGAAAAGGGATGGGCTTTGTCGTATATATCCATCAGATGCGTTATGTCCAGATGAGTATACTTCTGGGTTGTCGAAAGCGACGAATGCCCGAGAAGCTCCTGTATCACCCGCAGGTCGGCACCGTCCTGAAGTAGATGGCTTGCAAACGAATGTCTGAGCGTATGAGGTCCGATACGACCGCTCATTGCCAACGCCTTTGCATATTTTACCACTATGCGTCTCACTCCCCTGTCCGTCAGCCTTGTCCCGCTCCTGTTGAGAAACAGGGCCCTGTCCTTGCCCTTGAGCAATATCCGCTCAATCATATATGTCTTCGCCGCGTCGATTGCCTTCGATCCCACCGGCACTATACGCTCCTTTCTGCCTTTTCCACGTATCTTTACCAGAGATTCCTTTATATTGATGTCATCGATATTGAGCCCTGAAAGTTCGCTTACCCGTAATCCGCTCGAATAGAGGAGTTCAAGTACCGCTTTATCCCTCGCAGGCAGGAACCCCATTCCCTCGGGCTTTTCCAGAAGACAAAAGGCATCATCCACAGAGAGGAACCTGGGAAGCAATCTGGGGATTTTGGGATTCGAAACCAGTTTTGCGGGATTTGATGTGATATAGCCCTCCCTATGGAGATATTTAAAAAAAGACCGTATACTCGACAGTCTCCTGCTTACAGTGACCTTGTTCAGACCTCTATGAATTTGATCCGCAACAAAACCGCGCACATCTATCATATCGATCCGGTCAGGCCCTGCCTTCACCGATTGAGAAAATTCCTCAAGGTCCTTCCTATAGGCCCTTACCGTATGGCTGGAAACGCCTTTTTCGACCTCGAGATAGCGTATGAATTTTTCGATATGCTCTTTCATGGGATTCCAACCCGCTTAAATTTCTTCAGATGTTGACAGGACATGGTGTTTGAGCGGATTTATTTTGCCGGTAGTCGGACAGTATGTATTTAATAATAAAGAGACAAAATCCCTCGCAGGTCGAAGACCGAGAATGAGCGAAAATATTATGTCCTGTCGTGTTAAACATAGCTTTGCATAATCCGTGTTTAGTCATGCACCTGAAGGTACGCAAGGGCATTATCGAGAGTTTTTACGTCTTCGACGTTCACGACCTTCACATCGGATACGATCCTCCTGATGAGTCCTGATAAAACCTTACCGGGACCGACTTCGATAAAGGCATCTACTCCCGAGGCAGTTATGTTTTTTATTGAGTCTTCCCACAAAAGGGGGCTGCCGAGCTGACGGACGAGAGACGATTTTATCTCTTCCGTATCCGTCAGGAACATCGCATCGGCATTATTCACGACCGGGACTTCAGGTTTCCTGAACTCTATTGTACCGAACAGCTCTGCAAGTTTTTTTGACGCTCCTTCCATCAGTTTACAGTGAGACGGCACACTTACAGAGAGCGCAACCGCCCTCTTTGCTCCTGCGTTTTTACAAAGCTGTATCGCTTCCTCGACGGCAGCTTTTTCGCCGGCGATAACAATCTGGCCGGGACAATTGTAATTGGCCGGAGAGACATATCCGGTCTTAGCTGCTTTACAAATGCCGTCAACACTGTCCCGATCAAGGCCGAGGATCGCAGCCATAAGTCCCTGCCCCTCGGGCACAGCCTCCTGCATAAAATAGCCCCTCTTCTCCGTAAGCCTTACAGCATCTTCAAATGAAACTGCGCCGGCTGCCGTTATCGCCGAATACTCTCCGAGGCTGTGGCCGGCGACGACCGAGGGCCTGATCCCCCGATCTGAAAGTACACTATGGACTGCGGTACTCACCGTAAGAATGCAGGGCTGGGTTCTAAAAGTCTTATCAAGCTCTTCAGCCGGACCGTTGAAACACAGATGAGCGACATCGTATCCCAGCGCATCGGATGCCTGTTCGAATATATCTTTTGCCGCGTCAAAGCTGTCATATATATCTTTTCCCATACCGGCATACTGGGAACCCTGACCGGGAAAGACGAAGGCGATCTTATGCACCCCTGACTTCCTTAATTTTTTTTATCAACAGCGGGATGATTTCATAAAGGTCGCCGACTATTCCGTATGTCGCCACATTGAAGATGGGGGCCTCGGGATTTTTATTGATGGCGATAATGATATCCGATGACTGCATCCCTACAAGGTGCTGGACCGCACCTGATATGCCGCAGGCAAAATATATCGTGGGGCATACTGTTTTTCCTGTCTGACCCACCTGGTGCCTGTAGGGAATCCAGCCGGCGTCCACTGCAGCACGTGACGATCCGACAGCTCCTCCAAGGAGTTCTGCAAGTTCCTGAATAAGGCTGAACCCCTTTGGGTCCCCGAGCCCTCTCCCGCCTGATACGATGATGTTGGCTTCCTGGAGGTTAACCGTAATGTCCGACACTTCCTTAACAGTCTCCAGAACCCTCGTCCGGGAAAGCAAACCTTCTATTCCTGCTTTGACGATTTCGCCTTTTCTGCCTTCATCATACTGTCCGCGTTTCATGACTCTCGGCCTTACCGTAGCCATCTGAGGCCTGTTGTTAGGACAGAGGATTGTCGCCATGATATTGCCGCCGAAGGCGGGCCGTATCTGAAGGAGGTTCCCTGTCTCTTTATCAATCTCAAGTGATGTACAGTCAGCGGTCAGTCCCGTTCTCAGCCTTGCTGCGACCCTAGGGATGAAAGAGCGGCCTATGGGTGTCGCGCCTGCGAGGACTGTTTCCGGCTTGTGTTCTTTTATAAGAGACGCGAGCAACTGTGAATACGGCTCATCATTAAACTGCTCGAAGATCCGATCCTGTGACAGATAAACCTTGTCGGCGCCCCATTTTATCAGTTCCTCTGCCTCTGTTTCGGATGCTCCGAAGAGGACTGCCGAAAGACCGGTTCCCCGGCCGTCAGCAAGTTTTCTCCCGATTCCCAAAAGCTCGTATGCGATCGATGAAATCTTGCCGCCTCTCTGCTCTGCGAATATCCATACACCTTTATAGCTCTCTATGTCCGTACCTTCGGGAGGTTCTTTATCGAATTCAATGATCGCACCTTCCGGGCAGACATTAAGGCAGGTCATACATGCCTCGCAGTATTCATTGATAAATGCCTTACCGTCTTTCATGTCAATTGCCGAAACAGGACACGATGCGAGGCATTCTTCACATCCGGTGCATTTATCTCTGTTTATCTTTACAGGCATTTGATCCCCCTGAGCTCCTGCATTAAGGCATCGACCTGTTCTTCGGGTGTGCCTTCGAGCATTTTTCTGCCGGGCCTAGCTTCGGGCGAGAAAATATTTTTTACCTGGGTCGGCGATCCCTTCAGCCCGAGATCATTCTCGTCGGCCGTGATATCCGCCTGTCCCCATTTTTTAATCACCGCTTTTTTTGCCGTCATCTTTCCCTTGAGTGATGGCAGCCTGGGTTCGTTCAGCTCTTTCACTACAGTCAAAAGAACAGGGAGCGCGGATTCGATTACATCGTATCCTTCATCCATCAGCCTTTGCACCCGTATGCCGCTCTGTGAAACTTCTTCAATCTTCCTGATATAGGAGATATGAGGTATGTTCAAAAACTCGGCGGTTTCGGGACCTACCTGTGCTGTGTCACCGTCGATCGCCTGCTTGCCGCAGAAGATAACATCCGCCTGGAGTTTTGCTATGGCCTTTGATAATGTAAATGACGTCGCCCATGTGTCCGAGCCGGCGAATGCCCTGTCGGAGAGAAGCACCCCTTCATCAGCGCCCATCGAAATCGCTTCCCTCAGCGCTGTTTCCGCCTGGGGAGGCCCCATGGTGATAACAGTCACTTTGCCGCCTGTCTTTTCTTTAATATAGAGCCCCGCTTCAATGGCATGCATGTCGAAGGGGTTGATGATACTCGGTACGCCTTCACGGATAAGGGTCCCGGTCTCCGGGTTTATCCTGACCTCCGCGGTATCCGGAACCTGTTTGATGCAGACAACGATATTCATTGCTCTTTATCCTTTCATTATTACAATAATAGATCGGATTGATATTATACGACGTCGTTTTTTAGGATGTAAAGAAAAGCGCTATTCCGATTACGGATAATTTATAAACAGACTCTACTTAATCCCCAGGCGAAAGCGGTAATTCTGGTAGCCGAAGATCAGTTCGTTCTGCCTGATCTCATTCAGCTTCAGCCCCTCCGGCAACAAATCGCCTTCCCTCATCATCTTGCCGTTCACTCTTGCCATGCGTGCTGCGGGATCATCGGAATAAAGAAAAGCGGAGACGGTAAAAGCAGGGAGGTGCTGCTGGATCGCAGGAGGCAGTTCACTCAGGGCGTATATTTTATCCGGATCCGGAGGCGGTAAGCCGGGGATAGCCGGTTTCTGTTCGGTTGCCGCATTGTCAGGCGGGACTGGATGCTGAGGTCCGCCCTGGGCGGTCTCATATGTTCCTATTTCCCCGGACAATTGCGCGGGTTTTTCAGGACCTGCCTTCACACCTGATCCAGCCCCAGCTTTTTGACTTTGCTCTGCAGGGATTGATGCTTTATGGCGATGCTCCGGAGACTTTTCAAACCCTGAAATTTTTTCATCCCCGGCAGAAGATATTTCCTCATCTCCGGTATTCGCCATACCGGCTGAAGGCTGAGATGACTCAACGACAGTTATATTTTCAGAGCGGGGGACTGCTGCGTCCATCTTGTTCGCCTGACCTTGCCCGAACCAGAATACGTATATCGCCCCCGCATTTATCATAAGAGCTATTAAAAGAAAATAAGGCCAATACTTCCGGTACCTTTTCTTCTCCTGTGAAAAAGAATACTGCACCGCCAAAGGATCGGGGACGGTACCCCTCCTGCGTTCTTTCTCGGACTTTTTTAAGGCGTCAAGAATATAAGACATTGCTATTTATCATCTCCTCTCTTTGCCAATACCGGACTTTGAGCGCCTGCTTCATCGCCTAAATGAATCAGTGTTTCGGATCCCCCTATCCCATCCGGTATGAGACCCTGGGATATCCAGATCAGGGGATAACCATCATACCACCGTTTCTTAATCTCGCCGACATCGACGATCTTTGTTTCACCCCCAAAAACAAATGTAGCGGTCTTGCCGTCGAATTCCGTCATCGCTGCATCAAACATCCTGCCCTTGTCGTCGTAAAGACTCAGGACAACGGGTCTGTTCAGGCGCAGCAGTCCGTTCAGGCTGCCCTTTGCCGTCAGGCAGCGCAAGCCGTGAGATTCCGCCTGCTGACATGCGGCTGCGCCGCTCTCAAGCTGAAAAGGGATGTTCCATTGCCTGAACAAAGCCTCAAATGAAATGTTCGTTCTCCGGGAGGCAGGCAGTTCTTCCGGCCATTGCAGCTTCTCAGTCCTAACGGTCTTCACAGTCATCTCGCGGCTACTGATACCGCCGGGAACAGGTATCCCGGCTTTGTGATTGTAGACAACTGCCGCCAGGACTGCTCCACAGGTTATCAGCACCAGAGCCGTCAATACCCATCTTGCCGGCAAACCGGTCTTTCCCGGAATATCGTTCTTGCCGAGCACCTCCTTTGCAGCCTTTTTCAGGGTACGTTTATCGACCGAATGTTTCCCTTCAACATACGCTCCAAGCAATGCCCTGTCGCAAATAACATTTATCATCCGGGGTATACCGCGGCTCAGGCGGTAAAGTCTCCTTATCTCGGAATCATGAAAGATCTTCCTGCTTGCGCCCGCCACAGTTAAACGGTGATTTACATACGCATTGACATCTCCCTCCGACAATGGGCCGATATGGTATCTCGCGGTGATCCTTTGAGAAAGCTGAAGCATGTCGGGCCGGGATAACATCTCTCTAAGTTCGGGCTGCCCGATCATGATGATCTGAAGCAGCTTCCGCCGGCTTGTTTCGAGATTGGTCAGCAAACGGACCTGTTCCAACACGTCCGGCTTCAGGTTCTGTGCTTCTTCGATAATAAGAACTGTTTTGCGACCCCTTGCGTTTGCATGAAGCAGATATGAATTAATGCTGTCTACAAAGACCTTTATACTCCTGTTACCCTCAGGATAGCGAACTCCGAGTTCATCGCATAACGTCGCAAGCAGTTCTTCGGCCGTCATCTTCGGATTGAGGATAAACGCGATTTCAGCGTTTTCCGGTACCTGCTCCAGGAGGCAGCGGCAGACCGTCGTCTTGCCCGTCCCCACTTCTCCCGTAAGAAGGATAAAACCGCCATCGGTCCTTATCCCGTAGACGAGATGGGCAAGCGCCTCGCGGTGCTGATCGCTCAAATAGAGATATCGCGGATCAGGCGCAATCGAAAAAGGCAGTTCGTTCAGGCCGAAATGTTCTGTATACATATGAATTATGTGGGTTAGGTTAATCTTATAAAATACTAATACAGGAATCGGTAAAATTACAACGGAAGAACTCAGATATCTTCGATCTGCGTTATCCGCAGCACAGCGCCGGTATCGGTAATCCCAGGCGAATAGATGTCCGTCCTTTCATCGAACATCAAACCCCTTCTTATCGAGATCGGAAAGGATATCTTCCAGATGCTTCTTACTGCGGACCTCGATACAGACAGCAACCTTTGTCTTGCCCATGGGAAGGTTACCCGCAAACCTGTCATGTACCAGACTGAGGATATTCCCCCTGTGAGAGAATACAATACCGGTAAAGGCGTGAAGACTCCCCGGGACATCATCGAGAACCGCATTGAAAACCCCAATCCTCCCGCCCGTCACAAGACCTCTGTGTATTATCCTGTCAACCATGGTGAAATCTATATTGCCACCGCTTGCAAGGAGGACGATTCTTTTTCCCGAAAAAGATCCGCTGCTGTTCAACAGCGCCGCAAGGGTTACTGCACCAGCGCCCTCTACGACCAGTTTCTTCCGTTCGAGGAAAAGGAGTATCGCCGCAGCGATCGAGTCCTCGTCAACAAGGATCATGTCATCCACATATTTTTCGATGATCTCGAAAGCCGTGCCGCCGATCCTTCCGATTGCGATCCCGTCAGCGATTGTCGGCAAAGGCTGCATCTCGCAGACGGCCTTCTTTTTGAAAGAATCGTAACCCGACGTTGCGGCTGCGCTCTGGACGCCGATTATCTTTGTCCCGGGAGACAATGACTTGACAGCAACTGAAATACCGGCTATCAGCCCTCCTCCCCCGACAGGCACGAGCACCGCATCGATATTATCGAGGTCCCCAATTATTTCAATGCCTGTCGTTCCCTGTCCTGCTATTACTTTCTCATCATCAAATGCATGTATGAAGGTATGATCTTTCTGTGAGCGGGCATAATCAAACGCCTCTTTGAAGCTGATCCCGTGGGTTATAACCTGGGCCCCATAGGCCCTTGCAGCTTCTTCCTTCACGATAGGAGCGGTGACAGGCATCACTATTTTCGCCTGTATGCCAAGCCTTCCTGCGGCAAAAGCCACAGCCTGTGCATGGTTGCCCATGGAAGCGGCAATGACCTTCCTCCGGCTGATATCGCACAGTTTATTAAAGGCTCCCCTTACTTTGAAAGATCCGGTCTTCTGGAGGTTTTCCGCCTTTATGTAAACTTCACTCCCCGTCATTTTGCTGAAGGAATTGGAATGTATCAACGGCGTTTTATGAATGGAATTTTTTATCTTTTCAGCAGCAGTTTGAATGTCCTTAATATCCAGCATATCCTGTGTCATGCCTCTCTGGTGAATTCAGCGTTCCGTGGATCAGCCTGAATCCGCCTTCAAAGAAAATCCGGAATACCATGCTTGTGAATCAAGTGTAAATGAATCTTTTCGTCTTTTTGAGTTTTTTCGAATATGCAGGATGCAGCTTTTTTTATCTGATCGATATCATCAGTCACGAGGACAAGCCTTGCACGGTTAAATCCCAGGCTGTCCCTTTCATTACTCCCTTTGTCGACCAGAAATGGAATGAGGGCGCCGAGGGCATCGGAACTGCTTACCTCCATTATATAAATCAGGAGCCTGCCGCCGATGGCAAGTTTATTTCTTAATAATGTCTTTTCATCCAGCGCAACGCCCGGCCGGCAGTCGATATGCTCGAATACCTCCTCCGGACAACTGCATCCGAGAGTCTTTCTTACAAATGTTTTTATGTTCTCCCGATTTATCACAAGTCTCATCCAATTATATCAGAAACACTAATCCGAAAAAACGAGGGGATAACACGTATTGGATTGCGATTCTGAAAGGTTTTTCTGTGCATATACCTGTCGAATGGTCACATCCGAAGTCCGGAATAACAATTATGTAATCTAACCAAGGTGGGTTTGCTTATGAACTCCTTAATGAAAGCTCTGCGTTGCTTTTAGGAGCTGAATCCTCAAGGTACGGTCTTTCCATGCCATCAGACCGCCCTTTTAAACCTTAAGGCCTTCATCCTCTTCTTTTTTGCCTCCCTTCTTTTCCGCTTCTCTTTTTCAGAAGGCTTCTCGAAAAAGCTCCGCTGCTTGATTTCTTTAAAAAGACCCTCTTTCTGGAGCTGGCGTTTAAGAGATTTGAGAGCCTTTTCTATATCGTTTCCATGAACTTTTATATCCAAAACAATCTATCTCCATCCCCTGCCTGGACCGCCGCTTTTGCCTGAACTCTCTCTTCCGGTTTTGAAACCTCCCCGGCCGCCTGCGGGGCCGCCGCGCCTTTCCCTGGGCTGTTGGGGTCTTGCCTCGGCAACGGAAAGTATCCTGTCCATAAACATTGTTCCGTTCAGCGCTCCTATAGCCCTTTGGGCATCTTCGCCAGTCGCCATTTCAACAAAGCCGAACCCTTTCGGATTGCCTGTATTCATATCAGTTATTATCTTTACCGATTCAACCTCTCCACTCTTCGAAAAGAGTTCCCTGATATCGTCCTCCGTGGCCTTGAATGAAATATTACCAACGTAAATCTTTTTTCCCATCTTCTCTTCTCCTGTTCTGTGCATAATAAAAAAACCCCGGGGTACTTTTAAAGTCCCTGGGGTATCCATAACTCCAAAAGCCGTTTAAGTATATAACAATTTTCCCTGCATTGTAAATATTTATCTACGCCATAAACACAAATTGGCGGAAAGGCATTTCACCCGAATTTTGCTAAAATTAAACTTGGACAAGCTTTCATTGATAACGAAGTGTCCGCCGCAGCGGATACGTCAAGGGGGAAAGCAATCCCGATATTTCACAAATTGAAGTTAAAAAAGTTTATATTATTATACTAAAAGAAAGAACGATACCAAGGCAATGAAGATGTGGTCCGGAAACAGGCCGGCATATTGCTGCTGCACCGGCTTTCGGAAGGATGAGAAACAGGATGAAACTCGGTTATATAGGCCTGGGTAAAATGGGCTTCAATATGGTGGCGCGTCTTCTCGAGAAAAAATATGAGGTTGTTGTTTTTGATAAGAATAAAAATGCTTCCGGCTCGATTGCAGGTCATGGGGCAAAAGCTGCCGACTCTCTGAAATCTCTTGCCGTTTCTCTGGATACACCCAGGCTTGTCTGGATTATGGTACCCTATCAGGCCGTTGATCCGGTTATCCGGGAACTCGCTCCCCTGCTTCATACGGGAGATACTGTAATTGACGGCGGCAATTCACCCTATAAGGAGTCGATGAGACGCGCCCGGGAATTGGAAACAGACGGCATAGGGTTCCTGGACGCCGGAGTGAGCGGCGGGCCGTCAGGTGCGAGAACAGGGGCATGCGTCATGGTAGGCGGAAAGAAAGAAGTCTTCAGGAAACACGAAACTCTTTTCAGGGATATATCCTGTCGCGGCGGATATGGCTATGTGGGAAAATCAGGTGCAGGTCATTTCGTCAAAATGGTTCATAACGGCATTGAATATGGTATGATGCAGGCTATCGCGGAGGGGTTTGCCCTGATTAAGGAATCGCCTTTCGGTCTTGATCTGGTCAAAGTCGCCGATCTCTATAACCATCGGAGCGTAATCGAGTCAAGGCTGATCGGCTGGCTTAAAGAGGCCTTCCAGGAGCTTGGAGAGGACCTTGAGAATATCTCAGGAACGGTATCTCATAGCGGTGAAGGCGCATGGACTGTCGAGGCTGCAAAGGAACTCGGGATCGGCGTGCCTGTCATCGAGGGAGCGCTCCTTTTCAGGATACTGTCCCGGGAGAATCCGGGTTATGCGGGGAAAATCCTCTCGGCCTTGAGAAACCGGTTCGGAGGACATGAGGTCTTTAAACCCGCATCGGGAGCAGACAAGAAGAATTGATTTTTTCACTTTCAAAAAGGAGCTGATATGAGACCTGTCAATCTTAAGACGCGAATCTTTCTGGACGGCGGAGACCCTTCCGAAACAAAGGAGATCATCGGGCGGTTGGGGTTTCTCGACGGGCAGACAACAAATCCTACCCTTATTTCGAAAAACCCCGCCGCACACAGGCGTATCGAGCAGGGCAAAAAATTCAGCAAGGAAGAAGTCCTCGACTTTTACAGGGATGTGGTTCTGGAGATTTCTTCCCTGCTACCCAGTGGATCGATTTCCGTTGAAGTCTATGCCGACGCTTTCACCAAAGCTGAAGAGATGCTGCAGGAGGGGCGGGAAATGTTCCTCTGGATCCCCAATGCCCAAATTAAATTTCCTACCATAAGCGAAGGATTAAAAGCTGCGGAACAGGCCCTATCACACGGCCTGCGGGTTAACATGACCCTCTGTTTTACCCAGGAACAGGCTGCGGCTGTCTATGCTGCAACAAAAGGCGCAAAAAAGGGCGCTGTTTTTGTTTCACCTTTCATCGGACGACTCGACGACAAGGGTGAAAACGGCATGGATCTTATATCCAACATAATCGGTATGTACCGGGAAGGCGATGGTCACGTCGAGGTGCTGACCGCCAGTGTCAGGAGTATAGATCATCTTCTCTACGCCCTGAAGCTGGGTTCCGATATCGTCACCGCTCCTTTCGGCATTTTAAGAGAATGGGGAGACAGGGGACTTCCGGTCCCCGGGGATGAATACAGCTATGACACCGGCAGTCTGAAAGCTATTCCGATAAAAGATATCGCTCTCACAAAAAATTGGAGCGATTACGATATCAGCCATGGGTTGACGGACAAAGGTCTGGAGAGGTTTTCATCCGACTGGAACTCACTGATAGCATAATGGAAGTATCGGACGGAAACATACCGAAGTATTTTCACGGCTTATATAACATGTCGGTTCTTGTGCTCTTCTTCTATCAGGGTTGGCTTGGCCTGAAAATAAGAGCAGAGCGTCTGCAGGGAAGACCTCCGACGGCAAAGATAATACGAAGGCACAGAAAACGCGGCCCCTTGCTCGCTCTTATGGGTATAGCAGGTTTTTTAGCCGGATTGGGAACCGTGTATCTCGACAAAGGACGTGTCTTTGAACATCCTCTCCATTTCCTCAACGGCACAGCCATAGTCGCATCGATCGCTGCAATATATTTCGTTTCGAAAGAAATCAGGGTGCGGCACCCGGACTGGCGCAATCCGCATTTTGCCTTAGGGATATTGATACTCTGCCTCTACCTCATTCAGGCGTATCTCGGACTGGACCTGCTCCTGTGACTGCGGATGCATTATTTTCACGGATTTAAATTCACGCCTTCTCGATTCTGATTTTTCCGGCGCCTTTTACATTATTAAGTGCGGCCACGTCGCCGGTAACTCTTCCTATGATATTCACATCGCTCGCAGCCACGGGTTCTGAGCCGCTGCTTATCGGCGTCGGACCAAAAAATATGGCAAGGGCATTTCCGGGAGGCCAGTACCCGATATCGCCGACCTTCACTTTGGCAGTAGCGGTTTCGTCAAGCGGCATTTCCACGGGAATTTCGAAATAAAACTCATCGCCCCATTCTTCCGGAACCGACTCAATCGGAAGTGCCTCGGCAACAGCCCTTGCAGTCAGGGTATCGAAAAGCTCTCCGGCCAAAGTGAGGTTTTTTAATATTATTATTATCTTTTCCACTGCCATGATGCAGAATCTCCGGAATCAGGCTGCTCACCTTTCTTCTAAAATTATACATCAGGACAATTAAATGTCCATTTTCCTGCGATTCTCTGAAGCCTTTTTGAGGTCTTTAAGGAAAGTTCTCGTCAGCGTCCTTATCCTACTCACCGGTAGCAGAAAACCGGACACGGCAGTAAGCAAACCCGAAAAAGACTCCTTGCTCGCGACGAGAATACCATTTTCAACTTCTTCAAAAAAAAACTCATGGAACGCGTATAAGCCCTTTTTTTTTGCCGACCAGATAATGCGCCTGTATGGCGTTATTTCTTCAATCTTTATCTTAACTCTGATGGGAAACAGGAACGGCTTGAAACAACATTTAAGGGCCTTGCCGTTTGTAAGACACTTTTCCTCGGACCTTATGTCCTGTATGACGGAATTCCAGTCCATCCAGCAGGTAAGGTCAGTAAAGGTATCCCACACCTGCTTCATGGATGCATCGATGAGCGTAGACTCTTTGATTATCATGCCGCCAGCAGTTCCGGCTTAGTTTGTATAATAAAAAAGTTTATCACACTTTCTTCAGCATAACAGATTAAAATAGATTTTATATGGGAAAGATCAGGATCGGCGTCAGTTCATGTCTGCTCGGTGAAAATGTGCGATACGACGGGGGAAACAAAAGAGATATTTACATAACTGATACCCTGGGGAAGTATTTTGAATGGGTGCCGGTATGCCCCGAGGTCGAATATGGCCTTCCTGTGCCGAGAGAAGCCATGCACCTGGTCGGCAGTCCAGATTCGCCGCGCCTGGTGACTGTCCGTACAGGTACCGATCATACAAAAGGCATGCGGGGATGGAACTCAAAAAAATTAAAAGAACTCGAGCGGGAACGTTTATGCGGTTTTATCTTTAAGAGCAGATCCCCGAGTTCAGGCATCGGAGGTGTAAAAATTTACACTCCGGCAGGAATACCATATAAAACAGGGGCCGGTATTTTCGGAGGCGCTTTCATAAAACAATTTCCGCTTACTCCGGTAATAGACGACGGCAGGCTTAATGATCCGAAACTGAGGGAAAATTTCATCGAGAGAATTTTTGTTTATAAGCGATGTAAGGATAATCTGCTTAGTGGAGTATCGGTTTCGGCCCTTGTCAACTTCCATACCGATCACAAGCTACTTGTCCTTTCTCACAGTCCTGAACATCTCAGGGCCCTCGGCAGGCTTGTTGCAGACGCTAGGCAATACAAGACTTCAGTACTACTGAAACGCTATATAATAATATTAACCGAAGGACTCAAACTCCTTTCGACTGTCAGGAAAAATACCAACGTACTGATGCATATTATGGGCTATTTTAAAAAGCAACTCTCTTCCGACGAAAAACAGGAGTTACTTGAAGTCATTGATAATTACCATAAGGGATATGTGCCTTTGATAGTTCCGATGGTTCTTATCAACCATTACGTGCGGAAATTTGATGAGCCTTATCTCAAAAAACAGGTTTATCTGAACCCCCATCCTGCCGAACTGATGCTCAGAAACCACGTCTGAAAACCGGTTCGGGGATTGCTGCTTCGCTTTGTAAAGCAATGTTACCCGTGTCCTGCGGCAATTTACCAAAAATACCTCTGTTACCAATTTTCCCTCTTGACTTTTTAAGTAATTTTGTTAAAATTAAATAAATTAGCACTCTGCCTTTGAGAGTGCTAATGATATTGAAGTTCTGATTTCAAAAAAAACTATTAATTACAGGAGGTGAAAACGTATGTTATGGTCGGATTTGGAAAGGTTTGGCAGGCTCATGGATCCCTTGCAGGATTTCGAAAGGATGCACCGTGCGCTGTCGAGATGGGGGTCTCCGTCATCCGTAGATTTTCCCGCGGTAAACGTATGGCTGTCCGGAGACACCGCTGTGATTACAACCGAGCTTCCGGGTGTTGATCCAAAGGCAATCGATATCTCTGTAGTCGGAAAAACGCTCACGCTCCGGGGTTCGCGGGAATCGGAGATACTGAAAGAAGATGAATCTTACCACAGGAGGGAAAGGTGGCACGGGCAATTCACAAAAACAATCGAGCTTCCTTTCTCCATCGACGCCGGGAAAGTGGAGGCCGGATTTTCCGGAGGCATCCTTCATATGAATCTCCCGCGCGCAGAAGCCGATAAACCGAGAAAAATTTCCGTGAAGTCTGTCTGATAAAACAAAGGAGGTGAACACATATGGCGGATGCCGCAAAAGAGACGCTCAAGAAAGAAGTTGCTTCCCAGGAAAAAGGAGAACTTACAAGGCAAAGAAGGGTCTTTACCCCTGATGTCGACATCATTGAAAGGAAAGAGGATATTGTCGTCATTGCAGACATGCCCGGAGTGGATGAGAAATCTACAGACATAACACTCGACAAGAATGTCCTGACCATTTACGGCAGGGTCGAAGCCGTCGTGCCCGACAAACATACTCTGTATATTTCGGAATACGGCATCGGGGATTATCAGCGTGTATTCACCCTTACCGATGAGGTTGACCGGGAAAAGATACAGGCAACGGTAAACAACGGCGTTTTAAGAATAGTTCTGCCGAAGGCTGAGGCAGTCAGAACGCGCAAAATCGCTGTGACTGCCGGGTCATAAAAAAAAGGAGGTGTAGGTCATGCCTAAAAAGAGTCTTTTACCATCTGAAGGAAAGAGTCTTCAGCCCAAGCGTGAAGAATATAACCCACTAACTTTATTGCGCCGGGAAATGAACTCCCTGGTTGATAATTTTTTCCGTGGATTCGAGTTGGAGCCGTTCAAGGGTCACTTCGGCACATTCAGCCCAAGTGTTGATATACAGGAATCAGTGAAGGACATCAAGGTTACCGCTGAACTGCCCGGCGTTGACGACAAGGATATCGAAGTGTCTCTGGGCAAGGATTCCCTGACCATTAAAGGCGAGAAACAGGAAAAAAAAGAGGATAAGGGCAAGGACTATTACAGAATGGAACGCTCGTTCGGTTCATTCAGCCGCACTATCCCGCTGCCCGCTGAAGTTGATACGGACAAGGCGAAGGCCGAATTTAAGAAAGGGGTGCTGACGGTAACCCTGCCAAAGACGGCCCGTGCGATAAAAGAGACGAAGAAGATTCCAGTCAGGACCGAATAAATCTCCGTCAAAAGGCCGGTATCTGTCGCATACCGGCCTTTTTTTATGGGTTTTCGCGGAAGCGAGTGAGTAATTTTGTGGATTAACCGGGTTATAATTTATAGCAACATGCAGGCGCCGTATTCATCGATCCCCTTCGTCATTATGGGCTTCTCGTCCATGCTCCTTCAGATAACCGTCCTGCGCCTCCTGCTTTCGACGTTTTCCGGAAATGAACTCGACATAGGCATTACCCTGTCGTTCTGGCTCATTTATGCCGGCCTGGGAAGCTTTACGGGAAGAAGGGTGCAACACAGGCAAGCGTTTATTGTATCGCTCATACTCATTGCTCTATTTGCTCTTCCCACGGTCATTTCCATAAAGGCGATCAGACCGCTACTTTCCCTTGAGCCCGGCGAGGCCGCGTCTTTTTTTTCTACAATTCTCTCCACTGCAATTGTGCTGTTCCCTCTCTGCTTCCTCATCGGCCTGCAATTCCCCGCGGCTGTCTCGTATTCAGGCATCCGCAACGCTGCGGGCAAGGTCTTCGGGCTTGAAGCAATCGGCGCCTTCATCGCCGGGATACTCTTCACATTCATCTTTGCCTCAAGGCTGGATGTTATGACGCTGAGTTTGCTTATAGCTCTTCTGAACATAACAACGGCGACCTGGCTTTCAAGGAAGATACTGATCATCCTTACTCTTGTCGTGCCCTTGTCGGTTTTCGCGGGTTTTCATGACAGATCCGCCGCCCTTCCCTGGAAAGGGCTGAATCTCGTTAAAATAACGGATTCCAGATATGGAGAGATTGCGGTCATTAAGGTCAGGGACCAGTCAAGCATTTATTCAAACGGCCGACTCATGTTCACATATCCCGACGTGCAGGACGAAGAAATGCGGGTACATCTCCCCATGACCCTGCATCCGTCTCCCCGGCAAATCCTTGTTATCGGAGGGTCGCCGGGAATGCTTAGGGAGTTTTTAAAATATACGTCCGACGGCGTCTCTTTTTTGGAGACCGATCCCAAGATAATCGATGTCTTACTAGACCTTCTCGGTCCGGAAGACAGAGATGCCTTTAAGAACCCGAGGGTAAAAGTCATCATCCGGGACGGCAGGAAATTCATTAAGGAATCCGAAAAGTCTGCTTACGACCTTGTTATCCTGAACCTCCCTCAACCCTTAACCGCGGGCATCAACAGGTTTTATACGAGCGAATTCTTCCGGGAAGTACAATACGTATTGAAGGAAAAGGGAATACTGGCCGTCAACTTTCAGCAGTCGACCGGCTACATAGGCAAAAGGATGCAGATGGCAAGCGGTTCCGTCTTCAGTTCCCTTCAATCGGTTTTCGCGCATGTCGATGTTACGGCGCAGGAATATGGCGGGATATTTGCCTCCGGCTCCGCGATAATAACAGACCCGGATTTCCTTGAGAAGAGGTTTGCCCAGAGGACGATTCATACAAGATTTTTCAGCCAATATATATTCCGGGATGCATTCTCGCCTCTGAACGTCGGGTATGTCAAAAAAAGGCTCGGGGAAATAAAGACCGTCAATACCGACCTTCATCCTTCTGCGTATCTGTATAACCTGCTGTTTTGGGGTGAAATTCACGGTGGAAAAGTCCTTTATCATCTCATCAGGGTCAATGAGGCGGATATCTTAATTTTTTCTTCTGTTTTCCTTGTATTGATATCATTCCTTATCCTTGGGAAAAAAGACCGGGTCATCTCTTTTTCCGTTCTTACTACGGGATTCTCAGGCATGTCGCTAACCCTGGCAGTCATCCTCGCATACCAATCGAGATACGGCTATGTCTATGAAATGATTGGGCTGCTTTCAGCGGTTTTCATGACAGGGCTCTGGGCAGGCAGCTTCCTCACAAAAGATTTGCGGAGGCCGCTGAAGTTGTTATTCCTGCTTGATGCGGCTGCTGTTCTGCTCGCCGTTACCGCGCCCCTATTCTTCCGGTCCGAAGCGCCCTTTTATCTGCTGGTCCTCTTTTCAGGCATAATCACAGGACGGCAATTCAGCACAGCCACCCATGTTGCAGGGACGCCCGCAGCCGCCGGAAAGCTCTATGCATTGGATCTCTTCGGGTCTTGTGCGGGAGCTTTGGTCCCTTCTTTGGCGCTCATACCGCTGTTTGGTATATATAAGACGCTCCTCTTCATCGCGCTTTTAAAAGGATTCTCGGCAATCATGGTTTTGAGCCTGAGAAATGCAGTAGTCCCGAGAGCTCAATAAATTTTATAATAAAATATGTCCGGAAGAGTCCAGTGCGAGCTCTGCCCCAATGAATGTATCCTCGAAGAAGGCCAGCACAGCAGGTGCAGGGCAAGGATGAACAAAGCCGGGACGCTCGTCAGTCTCGTTTACGGAAAGCCCTGCGCTGTCCATGTCGACCCGATAGAGAAAAAACCTTTCTTTCACTTCCTGCCGGGGACTTCTGCTTTTTCGATTGCCACTGCCGGTTGTGTCCTCAGTTGCAAATTTTGCCAGAACTGGCAGATATCCCAGGCAAAGCCTGCTGATACCGACACGTACGACCTGCCGCCGGAGAAGGTCGTGCGCCAGGCAATAGCCTATAAGTGCCGCTCCGTCACTTACACGTATACGGAGCCTACCGTATTCTACGAATATATGTATGACACCGCTGTCATAGCCAAGAAACAGAAAATAAGGAATACGATGCATTCCTGCGGGTACATAAATGAAAAACCTCTCAGAAATTTATCGAAATACATGGATGCCGCAGACATCGACCTTAAGGCGTTCTCGGAGGATTTCTACACCAGGATATGCAACGGAAGTCTCAAGCCTGTGCTCAATGCCCTCACAGTTCTCAAAGAGGAAGGCGTATGGCTGGAGATAACAAACCTTCTTATACCGACTCTCAACGACGATATGAAGAACATCAGGGAAATGTCAGGGTGGATTGTAAAGAATCTCGGCCCCGACGTGCCGCTGCACTTCTCGCGGTTCCACCCTCATTATAAACTGGCCAACCTGCCTCCAACTCCTGTTGATACTCTTACGGATGCCAGGAAGACCGCCATGGATAAGGGACTCAAATTCGTTTATATCGGAAATATAAGGCACGAAGGCGAAAGTACCTTCTGTCCGGAGTGCGGGAAACTGTCGATCGAGCGTATCGGCTATTTTGTGAAACAGAACAATATACCGGACGGTAAATGCAAGTTCTGCAACACCTCTATTCCGGGCGTATGGAGTTGAGCAGAGTGCGGATAAGGAGGAGGATGAAACGTCAGGGTTTAATTAGACAAAATTAAAGTTTATGGAGGCAAACACGATGAAAAGAAGAGATTTTCTGAGGGTATTTTTATTGGGAGGCATTCTCACCCTTTTCGCCGGGAAAGTTAAGGCTGAAAAGAAACCTCAAAACAATCTTAAAGAGGCCATGTTCTGGAGGAAATTAGATTGACATTAAAAAGAACATTAATTCTGATTGCCTTCTGGTTACTGCTTGCTCCGTACTCAGCGGGCTGCGCCGAAAACATCAAGGAACCTTCGGTGGCAGGAACTTTTTATCCGTCCGACATGGAGGAACTGGGCAAGACCGTCAATGATTTCCTTTCCAAAGCCCCGAAAAACAAACCGGGAGGAAGACTCATCGCCATGGTTTCTCCCCATGCAGGGTACAGGTATTCCGGGCAGGTTGCGGCACACGGATATAACGAGATCAGGGGCAGCGGTATTCGGAACATAGTGCTGATAGGGCCAAGCCATCATGCGGGCTTCAGGGGAGCTTCGGTCTATATGAAAGGAAAATTCAGGACCCCGCTCGGCGATGTGGAGATCAATGAAAAACTGGCAAAAGAACTCATGAGTGAGACTGCGGACGTCAGGTTTTATCCCGGCGCTTTCGAAAAAGAGCATTCGCTTGAAGTACAACTGCCTTTTCTCCAGTCCGTGCTCAAAGATTTTACGATAGTGCCGGTACTTGTCGGTTCTCCGACGAAGGACACTCTTGAGCATCTCATAACAAAACTTGCGGAAATGATCGATGAAAAAACATTGGTTATAGCAAGCACCGACCTTTCGCATTACCACGAATATTCAAAAGCCGTAGAAATGGACGGCAGGATAACGTCAGCCATCGAAAGACTGTCCCTGTCCGATGCCGGACAGCTTCTGAGAACAGGTGAATCCGAGTTGTGCGGCATGTATCCCGTAATCATAACAATGGAGGCGGCAAGAAAGGCCGGAGCTAATCTCGGCAGGCTTTTCAATTATGCAAACTCTGGTGACACAGCAGGCGGGAAGGACAGGGTCGTAGGCTATGCCTCCATCGGCCTGTTCAAAAATCCTTACACACCTGAGGAAAAAAAAGAACTTCTCATCCTGGCGAGAGATACTGTCAGGGAATATGTGATAAACAGGAAGGTACCGGACAAAGGAAATGTGAACCCGAAATTCAGAACGGATGAAGCGGTATTTGTAACTGTCAGGAATAACGGCAGGCTGAGGGGTTGCATCGGAAACACCCGGCCGGTAATGTCCCTTTATCAGGCCGTCATAAAAAACGCCGTAGCTGCGTGTTCAGGTGATCCGAGATTCCCTCCCCTGACAAAAGAGGAACTGATGGATATCGATGTCGAGGTATCGATCCTCTCCCCTTTGAAACCCGTGAAAAATGTCGAAGAAATACAGGCAGGGAAGCACGGCCTTGTTATCAGAAAAGACATGCAAAGCGGTCTGCTCCTCCCCCAGGTAGCAGCGGAGTTCGGGTGGGACAGGGAGACCTTTCTGGAGCAGCTCTGTGTAAAGGCAGGACTGCCCAAAGGTTCATGGAAAGAGGCAGAGCTCTATACTTTTACAGCCGAGATTCTGAAAGAAGAAAAATAACGTGGGGAGGAAAGTGAAAAGGATAAAATTCATCTTCGGGGCGCCCCGCTATCCTTAAAGGTCTGTGCTATAAAAAACTGCTGCAGGGGTCTGATCTTCCTCCTCATAGAATCATTAACAGATACCTGACATCTATTTCACCGAAAAAATCCTTTTAAATTAGTTAATTGCAAAAATTTCACTTTTTACTTGACTTCCACAATATATTGTGGTTAAATTTCTTACTGAATACAACTTGTTGATAAATGACACCTGTATCAGGGGAGATGTTTTTTGGAACTCTGCAAGGGCTTTAAAGACTGGCTTGGATGTATTGAATGTCCTCATTTATGCACCAGGATGTGCCCTATAGAGGGAGAAGATGTGCTGAAAGAAATGGAAAAGCAGGTTCGTATTTTATCTGTATCACGGACAGCCGGGAAAAAGGCGGAGAAATATTAAAGGAAAAAAGTACAAAAGGGGGAAATCATGGAGACGCTCAAAGGGTTGCATCTTTCACCGAATGCGTTGAAAGTACTGGAAAAAAGATATCTTAAGAAAGATGAAGAGGGGAAGGTGGTGGAGACTCCTGGAGACCTCTTCCTGAGAGTGGCAAGAAGCGTTGCCGCTGCCGATTCCGGATACGGGAAATCTCCTGAAGCGGTCCGGCCTCTGGAAGGCGACTTCTATGCAATGCTGACCTCGCTCGAATTTCTCCCCAACAGCCCTACCCTTATGAACGCAGGAAGAAGGCTCGGGCAGTTGAGCGCATGTTTCGTTCTTCCCGTGGACGATTCGATGGAGTCCATATTCGATGCAGTGAAATATACCGCCATCATTCATAAATCAGGCGGCGGGACAGGGTTCAGTTTCTCGAGGTTAAGACCCAACGGTGACATTGTCGGTTCGACAAAAGGGATTTCCTCGGGTCCTGTCTCGTTCATGACGGTTTTTGATACCGCCACGGAAGCCGTCAAACAGGGGGGAACAAGAAGGGGCGCCAATATGGGGATGCTTAGGGTCGACCATCCCGATATCCTCAGTTTCATCACATGCAAGGACGATAACACAAAGTTCAATAACTTCAATATATCCGTTGCTCTTACCGACGGGTTCATGACAGCAGTTGAAGAGGACAAGTCTTATGACCTCATCAACCCGAGGACAAGGAAGGTTACAAATTCACTCAGCGCAAAAGACGTCTTTCACCTTATAGTTGAGCACGCCTGGAAAAACGGCGAGCCCGGCATAGTATTCATAGACAGGGTGAACGAGTCGAACCCAACCCCGAAAAGCGGAAGGATAGAGTCGACCAACCCTTGCGGAGAGCAGCCTCTGCTGCCCTATGAGTCCTGCAACCTCGGGTCGATCAACCTCGCAAAGATGGTAAAGACCGGTACAAGGGAAGTCGACTGGGAGAAACTCAGGGTTACGACAGCACGGGCAGTGCACTTTTTAGATAACGTCATAGATATCAACAGATACCCGCTTCCGAAGATCGGGGAGATGACCAGGGCCAACAGAAAGATCGGCCTGGGCGTTATGGGATGGGCTGACATGCTAATCCAGCTCGGCATCCCGTATAATTCGGACAAGGCTGTACAGCTTGCCGAAGATGTCATGGAATTCATTCAGAAAGAAGGCAAGAACGCATCTGCAGCACTCGCAGAGGAACGCGGCGTGTTTTCAAATTATGAAGGGAGCGTCTATGACGGGAAGATGAAGCTGAGAAATGCGACCGTTACGACCATAGCTCCTACAGGCACCCTTTCTATAATCGCCGGATGCTCGTCGGGGATCGAACCGCTCTTTGCAGTATCCTTTGTGAGAACCGTCATGGAAGGCACAAAGCTCATCGAGATAAACCCCTACTTCGAGAAGGTTGCAAAAGAGCGGGGATTCTGGTCAAGGGACCTGATGGAGAGAATAGCCGACAGAGGATCCATACAGGACTTTGACGAGGTCCCCGGAGACGTCAAGGCCGTCTTTGTGACCGCCCACGATATCACTCCCCTCGAGCATATAACCATGCAGGCGGCATTCCAGAAATTTATCGACAACGCAGTCTCAAAGACCGTGAATTTCCCGCACAACGCAACCCCGAAAGACGTAGAGGAAGTCTACCTCCTGGCATATAAGCTCGGCTGTAAAGGGGTCACTGTTTACAGGGACGGCTCAAGAGAAGAGCAGGTGCTGACGAGAGGGAAAAAAACCGATACGCAGAAGGCAATTGATTCATGGCAGAAGATTGTGCCGAGAAAAAGGCCCGATGTCATTAAAGGCTCAACAAGGTTCACCAAGACCGGTTGCGGCAACCTCTATGTCACCATCAATGAGGATGAAGAAGGACATCTCTTCGAGCTCTTTACTTCTATGGGTAAGGCGGGCGGGTGTGCCGCAAGTCAGTCGGAAGCTATCGGCAGACTCGTCTCACTCGCTTTCAGATCGAACATCGAACCCTCGGAAGTGATTAACCAGTTGAAGGGAATATCCTGCCACTCGCCGATATGGCATGAAGGAGGAAAGATACTTTCCTGTTCCGACGCCATTGCAAAAGCCCTTGAGAAGTACAATACAAAAGGTAAAAAGGGCAACGGGGACAGCGGCAAGGTGGTCATGCTCATGGGCGCATGCCCCGAATGCGGCGGCGCCATCGAACACGAAGGAGGCTGCGCCGTCTGCCACAACTGCGGGTTTACGAAGTGCGGGTAGACTTAATTTTTGCTGCATATACATGATATACATCCTCTTTCCTGAAGAGCAGGTTTATAAAAGGAAAGTAACTCATGAAAACAAAAGTAACCCTTGAATTAAGTCATGGTAAGGGCATACAGATAAAGCCTGTAAGTCAAGGTATACAGCTGTCTGAAATTTTCAAGGAAAAGGCTTTGCAACTCAAAACTCATGAAGGATTTACAAAAAAATACGGAGGCAAAGTTTTCTATGTTTTTTCGTCCAAAACAGGAGAAAGGAAAGAAATCAGGAATAAGGAAGTGATAGACAAGATCAGGCGGGAAATTGAACGATTAAAAGGTTAAATGCCGACCGGATTTTACATATTGAGGAATCCCCCGGATATTGATATAGTATAAAAATCTCATTTCCCCACAGGAGGACAGGATATGTATCGCAAAACAGTCTCTATATTCATGATTCTCGCTTTTATGACAGGAGTTTTCGGATGCGCGTCCATACCGCAGGAGCATAAGGGCGCGGCAACCGGGGCCGGGATCGGCGCGGCCACCGGAGCAGTTGCCGGCGCATTGCTGGGGTCTCCGGGCGCAAAGACAGAAATGGCTGTCCTCGGAGGCGTCATCGGCGCGCTCGCGGGAGGTCTGATCGGAAACTATGCTTACGATAAAAAGAAATCAAAGGATGATACAGCCGCCAAATATAAATACAAGCCGTCGCAAGGGGTTATGGTAAAGATCGAGAGCGCTTCTGTCGTACCTCAAAACGTCAATCCCGGGCAGAAGGTGGAACTAAAAATGACTTACGCGTTGCTCGGCTCTCCTCCCGGTGAGATGCTGGATGTAAGCGAAACGAGGGAGATTAAATATCAGGGCGAGCTCTTTGCAAAACCTAAAATGTTTGTGAGCCGCGAAGACGGCACCTACAGCTCCGCTATCCCTATTACAGTGCCTTCCAGCGCGAAAAAAGGCAAATACACCGTCGTAATGACTGTGAAGGCTCAGAAGGCGAGCGATTCGAGACAGGTATCGTTCAACGTGAAATAAGCGGAAAAGCATTTCAATCTTTCTCATGCAGGCATGTGTCCGGCAAAAGCTCTCCGGCAGCTCCTTTGCGGGCGGTCATTTATCCTGCAACTCCGGACGTTTTCAGTCTATATGATTGACTGTTATCGTAAAGCGCAGTTATTTAGATACGTTTTTAAACGTAATGCTTCCGGCCACGTTCTTGCCTTCAACCTCTTTATACACCGCTGCGACGATGTCGCCTGCCTTAATATCGGCAATTGTCTTCTTGGCACTCTCTGAAGTTACCCTGGTGTTATCGTTCCAGACAATAGCGACTTCGCTGCTCTGTGCTGTTATAACAATGGTCTTCGCGGCTGCATCACTCGTCTTCACCGTTCCTGCAACAAAGTTCATCCCGCTGATGCTCTTCGGCTTGTCGGCTGCCAATACCGATCCCGCCAATGAAAAAACCATTATTACTGCAACCATTATCGTCAGCGTTCTTCCCAAAATGATCACCTCCTTCATTATTAATCGGCACAGATGACGTTTGCATCTGAAATAACCAAATTGGTGCATAAGCCGGATTAAGGCGAACACCGGGGTTTGCCGCTACCAGTATCTTACCCTGCCGACATCTATATGAACGAACTCCGGATACTTCCCGACTCCACCGGCTGCAAAAGACCGTGCGATTTGCGCAAGTTTACCGTTGCCGACACCGTCGATGGAAAAATCAATTGCAAGTCCCTTGAGGTGAAGGCTGTTCCTGCTAACATTCCTCCCCTGATCAACCAGAAATTCGTTATAAACCGGAGAGCGATATCCGGAGATTATCTTTATCTCGCTGCCTCCTCCAACGGTGTTCTTAATATCGCAGAGCAGGTCAACAAGCCTGATGTCTATTTCTTTTACTTCGTTGGTAAAATGGCAGCGCAGGAAATAGTTTATCTCGTCAACAGCAGCGCGGTCATATCCCCCTGATGCAAAATAGGTGGCATACAGTCGTTCCCCGGTGTGGATATTCATCATTCTGAGTGTCCTGTCATCATGGAATGAAGCGAATGCATCCCTGGAAGTGAAAAGAGCCGCTCCTCCGACAACAGCCTTTAAAAAATCCCTTCGCGTAATCATAATTATAGAATACCGCTATCCGTCGACTTATCTCAACCTTAATTTTTTTGGCTAAAGCTTCAGGAGGGACAGGCCTGAAGTTTTATCAAGCTCTCTGCGCGCTTCAATCCCCTCCAGCTCAATAATGACCGCTTCGAGAACGAGAAACGTCTCTGAACCCCCTCTCAGGCAACCCACCTTCACCATATCTTTTTTGCCGAAGGCCCCGTGAAAATGGATCCTGGGCTCGTTCTCCTGCCAGAAAATAGTCCCTATGCCAAGAACCTCGTGGCTCTCCGTAATATCCCGCCACACCGGTTCCGGAGGCAATTCCTCCTTTTCCGGTCCGACAACGACTCTCCCGTGCCTGATGCCACCGAGGAGATACAGTACGGCGCTCCTTATCTCTTCATTCCTCGCAATACTGATGATGTTGCTTAAGATGTCCTCCCTGTCTTCGAACCTGGCCACTACAACCCTTCCGGGTGTTCCCACCTGATATTTCATATCTCCTCCTGTTCGACCGGAAAAAACAACGTGTAAAAAAAAATTTAATCCGCTTACCTTTCGATGGAAGATATGATATAATCTTTTGCGTAAGCTGTTCAATGAGATATTTTTCCTGACGATCTTGTATTAAGGGGGGTGATACATGGGGAGAATGAGAAGAGTTCTCTGCTTCCGGCATTGCCAGAAATAATTTTTTCAAGGAGGTGTTAACATGAAAATAACTCGTTTAAGAAGTTTGATCCTATTACTTCCCCTGTTCTCTTTAATTTTCCTCGTCGGCTGCGCAGGGATGGAATTCGCACCGAAGCATGCCGTCTGGTATTATCCCAAGGAATTGGTTCAGGCGGACCGTGCGGTAATGAACGCAAAAAAGGCCGGAAAAGCGCAGACCTGTCCTGTCGAATTCAGGGAAGCAAAGGATATGAAGAATCAAGCCTACGACGTTTACCTCGCATGCAATACAAAAGAAGCTATCCAGATTGCTCAAAAGGCTACTAAAATGGCAAACGCCCTCTGTCCTGCCCACCCTAAAAAACCTGAAAAAGTGATAGACAGAATGACCTTGACCATCAACTTCGATTTCGACAAGGCAGTCGTAAGGGACGAAGACAGGAAAGAGCTGGAGAAAGGCCTGAAGTTTATCAAGAAATATCCCAATGCAAAGATAAGGCTCGAGGGCCATACCGATTCCGTCGGCACCGACTCTTACAATATGGGACTTTCACAGAGAAGGGCCGCTGCGACGAAGAAGTACTTTGTTGAAGAGGGTAATATCAGCTCAAAGAGAATATCTACGGTCGGTCACGGTGAATCAAGACCGATAGCCTCTAATAAAACAGAGGAAGGCAGGGCCAAAAACAGAAGGGTCGAAATTCTCATTCTGTCCGATTAGGCCTGACTAAGAGAAAATACAATACTCTAACAACTCCCCGCCTCAAGCGGGGAGTTGTTTTTTGATACTTTTCGTTTCCCGTTAAACAAAGTCTGTGTATAAACTCAATTTTAATACCCTCCCCGCTCAGTTAAGTTTGAAAGCGAGGTTTCGAAAACAGAAAGGACATGTTATGAAACAGATTACCTGGAACTTCAACGGGCTTTTCAAAAACGACGATGACCCTGAAATCGAAAAGAAAAGAAAGTATGTCGAGAAGAACAGCTACGCATTCATCGACAAATGGAAGAGCCGTGAAGATTATCTGAGGGAACCCGCCGTCCTTGAGAAAGCCCTGGACGAATATGAAAGATGGAAAAGGTACTGGGGGAGCGACGGAGACGAAGGGTATTACTTCATGCTGAGAACTGCCCAGGACCAGAACGACCCGAAGCTCAAAGCAAAGTTCAATAAGGTCGAACACTTCAGCAAGAAGATTGAAAACGACATACAGTTCTTTCATCTGCGAATAGCCGGAATCCCTGAAAAGAATTACCGGAGGTTCCTCGAATACAAAGGCCTGGGGAAATACAGGCACTTTCTGGAGCGGATATTCGCGGAATCGAAATATCTCCTGAGCGAACCCGAAGAAAAGATACTTAATCTCAAGTCTCCCACATCCCATGCCAACTGGACAAAGATGACATCGGGCTTCCTGGCGAAGGAGGAGAGGCGGGTCACCGTCGAGAGCGGCGGGAGGCGGACAAAAACATTCTCCGACATCTTAAGCCTTATGAACAGCAGATATAAAGTTGTCCGTGATTCAGCCGCAAAGGCGTTCAATGATATCCTCGAAAAACACGCTGATACTGCAGAGGCTGAAATAAATTCGATACTCGCCAATAAAAAGGTTGATGACGAGCTGCGCGGTATTCCGAGACCCGACCTTGCCCGCCATATAAGCGATGACATCGACAGCGAAGTCGTCGATTCCCTGCTGAATGCGGTTTACGGGAGATTCGATATCCCGTCACGATACTACAGGTTAAAGGCAGGCATGCTCAGTGTGAGAAAGTTGAAATACCATGAGAGAAATGCGGAATACGGCAGCCTCAACAAAAAGTACACTTATAATCAGGCCGTCAGACTCGTTCAAGGGGTTTTTAAGAACCTTGATGCCGAATTCGCCGGAATCTTCGAAGGGTTTATCGAGAATGGCCGGTTCGACGTTTACCCCGGGAAAGGTAAGGTAAGCGGAGCTTTTTGCGCCCATCACCTCATATCGCAGCCGACTTACATACTTCTGAACCATGCGGACAGGCTGAACGACGTTCTGACATTGGCGCACGAACTCGGACACGGGATAAACAACGAACTGGTCAGGAGAAGACAGAATTCCCTGAACTTCGGGACGCCCACCTCCACTGCTGAAGTCGCCAGCACCTTTATGGAAGATTTTGTGCTCCGGGAGATGCTGAGAAAGGCTGATGATGAACTGAGGCTTTCCCTGATGATGATGAAGCTCAATGATGAGGTTTCAACGATATTCAGGCAGGTGGCCTGCTACAGGTTTGAGCAGGAACTTCATCCGGAATTCAGGCAAAAAGGATATCTTCCAAAAGAAGATATCGGAAGACTTTTCCGCAGACATATGGCTTCATATATGGGAGATTATGTCGAGCAATCACCCGGCTCTGAAAACTGGTGGATATACTGGAGTCATATCCGGAGCTTTTTCTATGTGTATTCATACGCAGGGGGTCTCCTGATATCCAAATCACTTCAGCGCAGCGTTAAAGAGGATCACGGCTTCATCGAAAAGGTTAAGGATTTCCTTTCAGCAGGACTTTCCGATTCACCGAAGAATATATTCAAAAACCTCGGTATCGATATCACTGACGAAGAATTCTGGAACAGGGGGCTTGATGAAGTGGATGCGCTTTTGAAAGGCACAACGGAACTCGCAGGGAGACTGGGTAAAATCAAATAATCGGAACAGGGAGACTCGTCGCCTTTCAGCAGCATTAATGCCGTAAACCTTTCATTTCCTATCGGGCAATATGCCATTTGGCCCGGCAAATTGCCCAAGAGAACCCGGTTCGCCATCCAAAAATTCCAATGATATCAGAGTCTTTTGAACAGGCATTCCTTTTGCTTAGAAATCTTTTGTGATTAATAAAAAAACTGCCGTGGAAGGTGGGGAAAATATTGCACAGACGCAGGAAAATAAATTCGGCCTCTCCGGAATTGTGAAAAATTCCAAGAAGACCGCCTCCTTTCTTTTCCTCATGGAGCATTATATCAGGGTCCTGGCAGTGATTTGGACGATCATAATTGCCTCGTCGCTGGTATGGAGCATAGTCCGTCTGAAAAGAGAGACGATACAGCATGCATATATTCAGGCTCATATCAGTTATGTAAAAGATATAGTTTACCGCCGGTGGAACGCCATGCACGGCGGCGTCTACGTCCCGGCAACCGGCTATACGCCGCCCAACCCCCTGTTGACCGCCTTGCCCGAGCGCGACATCAGGACACCGTCGGGCAGACTGCTTACACTAATAAACCCGGCTTACATGACCCGTCAGGTATATGGAATGATGAAAGAGGAATTTGGCGTGCGGGGTCATATCACCAGCCTGAAGCCGATCCGGCCCGAGAACTCTCCTGATCCCTGGGAAAAAGAGGCGCTCGCAGCATTCGAGCATGGGAAGACCGAGATGAGTTCGATTTCGAAAATAGAGGATAAAGAATATTTCCGACTGATGCATGTGTTCATTACAGAGAAAGGCTGCCTGAAATGCCACGCCAAACAGGGATACCGCGAAGGAGATATCCGGGGCGGCATCAGTGTTTCCATACCCATAGGCCCGCTGCGGGCCATTGAGCACAGGAATATTTTCACATTTGCAGCGGTCCACGGCCTGCTCTGGTTTGCCGGCCTGGTCGGAATCAATCTGAGCGGACGGCGTATCAGGCGGAGTGAAATAGAGCGCATGCACGCGGAGCGGGAATTGAGAGAGACAACAAATGAGCTGGCCCGCTCCAATGCCGACCTCAAACAATTTGCATATGCAGCCTCTCACGACCTTCAGGAGCCTTTGCGCACAATTGCGGGATTTGTGAAGTTGCTTGAAAAACGCTATAAGGGCAGACTCGATGCCGATGCCGATGATTATATCAGTTATACTGTCGAGGGCGTCAGAAGGATGCAGGCGCTTATCAAAGATCTGCTGGAATATTCACTTATTGAAACAAAAAACGGCGGGATGAAACCCGCGGACGTCACAAAGATTGTTGAACATTCCGTTTCGAATCTCCGGCGTTTGCTCGATGAAAGCGGCGCAGTCGTAACACATGACAACCTTCCTACTGTAACGGCCGATGAAACACAATTGGTAAGCTTATTCCAGAACCTCATAGACAATGCCGTGAAATTCAGAAGCAGTGATACCCCGAGAATAGACATTTCCGCCGAAAGAAAGAGAGACGGATGGGTTTTCTATGTAAAAGACAACGGCATCGGGATAGATCCAAGACATGCAGAAAGAATCTTTGTCATTTTCCAGCGTCTTCACGGCATGCAGGAGTATCACGGCACGGGCATCGGTCTGGCGATATGCAAGAAGATTGTGGAACGTCATGGCGGAAGGCTCTGGGTTAATTCGGAGCCTGGAAAGGGCTCCACATTCTGCTTCACAATCCCAGCCGCTGAAGCCCCGGTTCAATCTGCATAGAGTCCGCTTTACCTACTACTACTTCTTCTTTTTTGCCTCTTTTTCAGGATGATTTTCCTCTGCAGGAGAATATGTTCTGAAGGAATATTCCCTCATCATGCGTTTAATTCGCTTCTTGTCACGGGCGAGTTCACGATTGGCAAAGAAGCCGATGATTATTATGATGATAAAAATGATTACGAGGTATTTCATAATCCCCGTTTCCTGCGTCTTTATCGCCCTCCGGAGGAGAAAAATCAGTCTGAAGATACCGGATTTTCAAGCCCTGGACAGAGGTTCTATGTCCCGTTGCCATTAGCGTTTATTTTACCTGATCAGGCCGAATTTTCTCTCTTTGTGAAGTCTCTGTTCAAAAACGGTCTCTGACGCCTTGTGTTAAATGATTAATAACTGATAAAATTTTTAAATTCGTCGGAAAAAGAACAGGCAGGAAGACAAGTAATGGACAAACTCGCACGGTTTAGAATAAACAGCCCGAAAGTCATACATGAAACTATTGACGGAGAAACGGTGATCGTCAATCTAGACAGCGGTAATTATTATAGCCTGGATAAGGTGGGGGCTGATATCTGGACTTTGATCGGGAAGGGTATTCCATTACATGGGGTTATTGAAAATATGACTTTCCGATATTCCGGGCAACGGGAGGAAATCGACAGGGTCGTAAGTCAATTTGTCGATGAGTTGATGCAGGAGGCGCTCATTGCACCTCTCGAATCCGGAGGCGCTGAAAGTGGATCAAATCCCGGAACGGAACAGGCAGACGTACATCCGAATTTTGAAACTCCCGTCCTCCGGAAGTATAGCGACATGCAGGAACTGCTGTTGCTGGACCCGATTCACGAAGTTGATGATACGGGCTGGCCTAATGTTAAGACGACCGACAGATAGTCATGGCTACTGAACCGGCAACCGACGATTCATCGATTAAGGAAAGAGTCTTAAGCCCTGAAGCTGCTTTTGAAACAATCTACCTTGCTTTTCAGGAAGCTGAGCAGACCTCGGACATCTCCGTAAAACGGTATTACAACATTGGCGGTCACAGTGTATGTTTGCGTATTGCCGGTTCTGCACTGATCCCTCATCTCACTCCGGCCCTTGAGCATCTGTCGACGGAATCCGTCCTGAAGCCCGGCCTGACGGTATGCATTTGGGATGATGTCTCCACAGGGACGCGTATGCCGCCTCCTCCATGGGCAAGGTATGCTGTCTATAATACGGGCGGGGAGATGCAGAGTGTTTACACGAGGCGGGGAGATGTGCGGGGGTTCAACAATGACCGCATTTGCACGGCTTACAACTGGAGCGCCGCATCATTGAGCATGTTGGACAAAAACAAGAACATGGCCCTTTACTGGACCCATGATGCCCGCGGGCTTCCGAGTTATGAAACAAGCGCACCGCTGCGTACGATTCTGCACTGGTGGATGAGCCGTCATGGACATCAATTTGTTCATAGCGGCGCGCTGGATACTTCCCGGGGAGGGATACTGCTTGCCGGAAAAGGCGGTTCCGGCAAATCTACCACTGTCCTGTCCTGCCTGAACGCAGGCATGAGGTACGTGAGCGATGACTACTGCCTGATTACAGCCGACCCCCGTCCTTTCGTCTACAGTATCTACAGTTCCGCAAAATTAAATGCGGACAACATCTGGAGAGTACCTCACCTGATGCCGACACTCAGTAATCCGGAACGTATGGACGATGAAAAAGCGGTATTTTTTCTATATCCGTTTCTTGCGGAGAAGATAACAACAGGGGCCCCTGTGCGTGCGGTTCTTCTGCCCCGAATTTCGGGAAGAACCGAAACTGAATTAATACCCGCTTCTCCGATGGATGCCCTGTCGGCGCTTGCATTGAGCACCATGTCGCAACTGGCGGGCGCCGGACGGGAATCTGTCGGAATAATACAACGTTTTGTGCATCAAGTACCTTGCTATCACATAGAACTTGGCACAGACTTGTCCCAAATTCCTGATGTAATCTTAAGTTTATTAGGTAAGGATTAGTTGTTTGCCCAAGAACAACTTATATGATGAGTACCGGCGCGATACCGCCAAACAAGGAAAACGCATTTCATGAAAATATTGATGTTATCTCCCGATCTACCTTATCCTCCAAATTCCGGTGGACGCATACGACAATGGGAGCAAATTAAATATTTGGGTCGGAATCATGACCTTACCTTTGTCTCATTTGTCTATTCAGAGGAAGATTATGAGATGCAGGGAGCGATAGAGAGATACTGTAAGCAGGCAGTTTTGGTGAGGCACCCTAAAAACAGATTACCTTCTGACTTTGCAGATTTACAAAAGTTGCCATGGCCCATAAGGGGGTGTTTTACGAATGACATGCGAAAAACGCTTGAAAGATTGCACCCGGTCGACTTCGATATCGTGATTATCGAGTTTATTTACATGGCGCCATATCGTGACCTGTTCTCAGCCTGCACAATTCTCGACGAGCACAATATCGAGTCAGGCATATTCAAACAATATGCGGAAATGCCGAACATATCAGAAGAGAAAATATATGGTCTAAAAAAGCAGCGGGCATTCTGGAAAGCCACATGGATGCTCATGGCGGAATATGAAAATAAGACTTGGGCAAAATTTCCTCTCAGATTGACTGTTAGCGTAAATGACAAACAAGAAATGGAAAACCGTTGTCATTATGGCCGGACTATTGTGATCGAAAATGGAGTAAATACTCGTACGGTCGATCTGCTTCCAGCCGGCAACTCCCGCAAAATATTGTTTATGGGGACAATGGACTATTATCCCAACACAGATGCGGCATCCTACATGGTAAAGTCCATTATGCCGTTAATCTGGAAAAAAGACCCAACGGTTTCACTCTGTATCGCGGGAAAGAACCCACCACAGTCTATTCGGCAATTCGTTTCAAATCCCAGAATCGAGGTGATTGCCAATCCAGAGGATATGAGTGAAGTCGCCAAAAGATGCTGCTTAACGCTTGTTCCGATGCGATTTGGAGGAGGCACACGTTTAAAAATCCTCGATTCATTGGCAATGGGTCTGCCCGTTGTGTCAACGAGCATAGGATGCGAGGGATTATCTGTAAGGGATGGCAGTAACATCCTTATTCGTGATGACCCTGAGCAATTTGCGGATGCCGTTTTGCGGGTGATTTCTGACCCTGTTCTTGCGAATACCCTGAGAACCAATGGGCGCTGGCTTGTGGAAGAGCGTTATGATTGGCAACGAATATTCGAACCATTAGAGGCGGAGATGCTGTCCTTAGTGGATGCCGGACAAGCCACCATGACAGAATAGGCGAAAGCTATGTGGTTTTAATTATGGTCTTATTAGTAAGTGTCGTCATCCCCGTATACAACGGTGAACGGTATCTGGCAGAAGCTATCGAGAGTGTATTTGCACAGGACTATCGTCCTATCGAAGTCATTGTTGTCGATGATGGTTCGATTGATAATACCGCCGAGATTGCTCGGTCTTATAGAGAAGTCCGATACATTTACCAGATCAATCAAGGCCATGGGAAAGCCAAGAATGTAGGTATTGCAGCTGCCCGGGGAGAATTCATTGCCTTTCTTGATGCGGATGATCTGTGGTTGCCGAATAAACTAAGTCATCAAGTCGGTTACCTCCTCAATCATTCTCACATTGAGTACGCCCTTTGCAAAATGCGCATGTTCTTAGAACCGGGAACCAACTCGTCTGCCGGGTTGAATAAAGACCATTTGTCGGAGGAGACCCCTGCTTATATACCCAGTGCGCTGCTTGTTCGCAAGTCTCTTATTGAGAAAATCGGTGTTTTTGATTCCACTTATAGACATAGTAATGACTCAGACTGGTTTTTTCGCGCAAATGATGCTGGTATCCCTATGACAGTTTTGCCTGAAGTCCTTATGTCCAGGCGCATCCACAGTTGCAACCTAACACAAGAGATAAATGCTATCAACTCAGAACTTTTGCGCGTAGTAAGGTCGTCAATCCTGCGTAAACACAAGCAGATGCGGACAAAGAAATAATGGAGAAATCACGTAAGCTGCGATTTTCGCAACAGGCTGGCAGAATAAATAGCAATGACTGAAAATATGCCTCTGATCAGCGTTATCATTCCCGTCTATAACTGTGAGTCGTATCTTGCTGAAGCCATAGCAAGCGTTCTGGCACAGACATACCATCCGCTCGAAATTATCATGATAGATGACGGCTCAACAGACAGGAGCGCTCGGGTAGCAGAACGGTTCTCATCATCCGTGCAATACTTTTATCAACCCAACAGCGGCCCGGGCGCGGCACGCAATCGCGGCGTTGATCTGGCAAAAGGAGACTATTGTGCTTTTTTGGATGCAGATGACATCTGGACTGAGGATAAATTGTCTCTTCAGATAGATGTTATTAGAGACAACCCGTCCCTGGATTGTGTGTTCGGCCATGTGCAGCAGTTCATCAGTCCGGAACTGGATGAGAGAGAAAAGATCAGAATTTACTGCCCGGAGGAAAAAATGGCCGGATATATTGCAGGCGCGATGCTCATAAAAAGGGAATCGTTTGTCAATGCCGGAGGATTCGAAACCAACTGGCAGATAGGTGAATTTATAGAGTGGTTTATAAGAGCAGGAGAACATGGCATAAAAAGCTTCATGTTGCCTGAAGTAGTATTAAAAAGAAGGTTGCACAACAAAAATATGACCATCCATGCACGTAATTCAAGGGCTGACTATTGCCGGATACTGAAGGCTTCTCTCGACCGGCGCCGTGCCCCGGGCAATACAGGGAAAAATCCATAGATTTTTCTTCGGGACGATGAGACAGACAATGGATTTCGCAGGAAAACAGAAAAGTGAAATTGCAGAAGATTTAGAAGCATATTTGAGACACAGGGTGATGCCGTACTGGTATGACACTGCCATCGATGCAGCAAATGGAGGCTATAAACTTGCAGATGAACATTACACGGCAGGAATCTTCCGGAGAAAATGGTTGCTTTTACTCCGTTCAAATTATTCACAGAGAAATAGTTTGAGGGCTAAAGAAAAACAGCTTGTTTCACAATGCCGCATGCTTTTTGTATTTTCTCTCGTTCATCGATTGGGTTACAGCGGCAATGAACGTAATTATCTGAAAGCAGCGGAGCACGGTTACCGATTTTTAATTGAATCAATGCTTGATGAAAAATATGGTGGTTTTTGCTGGAGAACCGATCTTCAGGGTCGGGTGCTTGATCAGGGCAAGTCTCTCTATGGGCAGGCATTTACTATCTATGCGCTTGTTGAGTATCATCGTGCGAGCGGCTTGGCGGACCCTCTTGACCAGGCATTAGCTCTTTACCGGAAAGTTCAGGAAAAGTTTTATGACGGGATTAACTCCGGTTGGATCGAGCACGGAGAGCAGGACTTTACTCCTTTAAACGCCCTGAGTAGTCGATCACTTTGGACTGAAAGGGGAATGCCCGGCATGATTGGGTTTAAGAGCGGCAACGCCAATTTGCACTGGATGGAGGCTCTGATAGAACTTTATTGCTTAACGTCCGATGCTTTCGTTAAAACTTCGCTGATGTCGTCCTTAAATATCAACAAGACCTTCTTTTACCCGTCAGATCCGTCTGGAAGTTGTGATTACCGTATGGCCGAATGGAGTGAGGTCGGTGACAGTAATTATGAGGGTATTTCCTACGGACATACTGTTGAATTCGCCTGGCTGATGATTTACGCTCAAAAGGTTCTTCAGATTGCTCCTGATTGGAACCATTTTGATAATATTATCATGCATGCCCTGAAATATGGATTTGATCATAAGAAAGGTGGTTTTTACTGGAAAAAATTTAACGAACACACCACTTCGGATACAACAAAAGTCTGGTGGGTCCAGGCTGAAGGTTTGGCTGCCCTGGTTGAAGCTGTTCAGCATAATACCAATGCATATTATGAAAGGGCACTTAGTCTTCTACTGAGCTGGATATTCAAATACCAGATTCTTTCAGATGACGGCATCTGGATTGCGAGTACCACTGGTGAAGGAAAGCCGCTGGATATTACAAAGGCTGGAAGCTGGAAAGCTGCCTATCATGAAATCCGGGCCATAACAAAATTTATTGATATGTTTTCACCGTTTGGCAGTAATCATGTCTCCTGAACGAAATATGCCGTTAGTCAGTATAATCATCACGAGCTACAACTATGAGAGGTTCCTGCGGGAAGCTATTGACAGCGCCCTGAACCAGACTTACGGTAACACTGAAGTCATTGTTGTTGATGACGGCTCCACGGATAATTCGCGCGAGATCATAGATTCATACGGCAAACGGGTTACGCCGGTATTGAAAGAAAACGGCGGCCAGGCTTCGGCTTTCAATGCGGGGTTTTCCTTAAGCAAGGGAGATATTGTCATATTTCTTGACTCCGATGACAGGCTCTGCCTTAATGCGGTTGAGGAGGTCGTCAGGGTCTGGCATCCGGGCGTTTCCAAAGTCCATTACCGGCTACAATGGATGGACGCAGAAGGAAACCCCCTGGATACCTATTGTCCTCCTTCAGGTACGCCCCTCCCTTCCGGCGACCTGAAGGCAAAATTCATGCGGGAAGGAATTTATAACACACCCCCTACAAGCGGCAATGCATTCGGACGCCGATTTTTGGACCTGGTCATGCCGATACCCGAAAACGAGTGGCATTTGTATACTGATGCTTACTTACACCTTTATTCTCCGTTTTATGGAGAAATCGCCGCCGTCCAAAAGCCGCTCGGACACTACAGGGTACATGGATCGAATGCCTCTTCACTGGAAAAATATGAGTCGGACAAGGACAGGCTTATCAGAGACATTGCCATGAGGAAAAGACGTGAAGCCCTTATCCGCGAAGCCGCGCAACAGGCAAATCTCTGCCCAAGTTTCGATCCAACAATTGTCATTGCTAAGAAATTGGCACTCCTTCTCATATCTCCGGAGCATGGCCTGATAAAAAAAGAGAGGCTGAAACGGCTTATCGTGCGTGGCTTTCGCGCCGTATGGAAGGAATCTGATATCCCCCTGTGGAAGCAAATGACTGTCAGCGCATATTTTATCTCAGTGCCTTTCATTCCGCGTAATTGGGCAATAAATTTATCTCTTTGGTATATATATCCTGAAAAAAGGCCGTCACTGATAAAACGTCTGGTTTGAGAGCGGCAAAGAGAATCATTATAATCAGGAAGAATTTTCATGAATAGCATAATAAAAAGACAAGGTTGTTTCTGGCCTATGCTGGATCAGGAACTGCTGCTAAAGGCTTCTCTATTGCGGAACGGAACCGCAGCAGGCGCCTGGAATGAATGGAGATCGCACATTGACATTGACGATATCGATAATCTTGATCCCGGGTCTTACCGCCTCCTTCCGCTGTTGTACCGCAACCTTAACAGCCTTGGAATAAAAGATCCAATATTAATGAAACTGAAGGGCGTCTACAGACTGACATGGTATAAAAACCAGATGCTTTTTCATACCATAGCCGGTCTTCTCCGCTCTTTTAATGATGCGGGCATCGAGAGCATGGTGCTCAAAGGCGCTGCACTCACCCTGCTCTGCTACGGGGATTACGGTCTCAGGCCCATGAATGATTTCGATGTCCTTGTTCGTAATGAACAGGCTGTGCCTGCAATCCGGCTGCTGCGGAAACTGGGGTGGAGCCCCATGGATTTCGAACCTGATGAAAGATATATATCAGTAAGTTACTCACATGGGTTTGAAGACGATGCAGGACATCAATTTGACCTCCACTGGCATCTTTTTTCGCAATGCCGGGACGCTCATGCAGATGATGATTTCTGGGAAAAGGCTGTATTGACCGGATTCCATGACGTTCCGGCACACGTTTTATGCCTGACCGATCAGCTGCTCCATATCTGTGTGCATGGGGCGCATTGGAACATTACACCGCCGTTTCGCTGGGTTGCCGACGCAATCATGCTTCTGAACAACGGCCGGAACGCAATCGACTGGAGGAGGCTTATCGCCCAGGCTGAAAAGCGGCGTTTAGTCCTGCCGTTGCAGGACACCCTGAATTATTTGAGGGAAACATTCAATGCTCCGATCCCGCCGGAAGTTTTGAAGAGACTTCAGGATATACACGTACCGGGAATTGAGCGCATGGAATACAGAATTGCCGTCAACCCTCCGACGCCATGGACAGCCATGCTGTACCTTTGGTGTCAACATTGCCGTCTGACAGGAAATGCGGGCTTACCTTACAAGATCGCGGGATTCCCGGCATTCCTGCATAAAATATGGGGGGTACCCCTCTGGAAACTGCCTTTCCACGGCCTGATGAAAACGTTTTCATGGAATAAAAACCCGGTGTCCAGGAAACATTCGCAATAGTTTCGATTTGAGTTTACAGATACGTAGATTAACTATAAGTTGTAGACTACGGCATGGTTAATATTCAGATATTTAAGAAGAAGTCCTCTAAGGTTCAAGTGTTCTCATGTACATTGAAAAATCTCGTGAATCCTGATACTTTATTGCATGTCCGAAAAAACAAACCACGAATCTATCTTTCAGAGAAATATTCAGAGAGCAGTCGAAAAAGGTTTTATTTCTTTTTCTTCTGATAATTCCAAGATTACTTATCATTGCAGTCGGGAGTATACTTCAAGTTTCAAAAAACCGGAGGAAAAAGTAAGGGCATCTTATTTTGCCGAGCTTGTTCTGGATTATGAGTATCCCAATAAAAAGATAGACATTGAGGTTATTGTTCCGAGAAGAAAGCCCGAAGACAGGGCAGATATTGTTATTTATGAAGATGACGAACTCAAGAAGCCTTATCTGGTCGTTGAGTGTAAGAAGGACGGGATCAGTGATGCCGAATTCAAACAAGCGATTGAACAGGCTTTCGGCAATGCGAACAGTCTGAGGGCGAAGTTCGCTGCTGTTATTGCTGGCACCACGAAGACGGTCTTCGATGTTGCGGGATTTAACCCGAGCGAAAGAGAAAGAAATGTAATATCGGATGTTTCTGTAAGATACGGAAAAACTCCTAAATACAGATTTGTTAAAGGCGATCCTGCAAGGGATTTGAAGATCGTCTCAAGAGAAGAACTCATCAGGGCATTGGAGAAATCCCATGACACAGTCTGGCAGGGCGGCAGACTTGCGCCTACAACTGCTTTTGACGAGGTATCAAAACTTCTTTTCTGTAAACTGAGAGACGAAAAAGGTACGAAGAAGGGCGATACCTATAAATTCCAGATCGGAACCCATGAATCGGCAGAAGAAGTTTACGATAGGATTGATTCTATTTATCAGAAGGCAAAAAAGGAAGACTCAGAGGTTTTTAGAGAGGATATTCGTTTAGACTCAAAAATTGTCTATAACGTGGTCGAGCACCTGCAAGAGCTGGCTATAAACAAGATTGATCTGGACACTAAAGGGGTTGCATTCGAGCGGTTTATGCAGGACTTCTTTAAAGGCAAGATGGGGCAGTTCTTTACGCCACGCCCGCTTGTCGAATTTGCCGTCAAGATGCTCAATCCGGAAAGGACTGATTTAATCTTGGACCCTGCCTGTGGAAGCGGCGGTTTTCTGCTGAATGCAATGGACTCAGTGAAAAAGTTTGCAGAAGAAAACTATGACGAAAGAGAAGCATGGGAGCACTGGCATAATTTCGCCATGAATAATCTTTACGGCATTGAGATTAATGACCAGATTGCAAGGGTCTGTAAAATGAACATGATAATCCACGATGATGGGCATACAAACGTAATCAGCACGGATTCTTTAAGAGATATTAAAGAAATTACGGATATACATAAAGGTTTCAAAAAAGATTATTTCGACATCATCCTTACCAATCCGCCATTTGGCGCAACTGTCAAATCAACAGAGAAAAACTATTTAGAAAATTATGACCTCGGCAAGGGCAAGAAAAATCAGAAAACAGAGATAATGTTTATTGAGAGATGCATAGATTTTGTAAAACCGAAAACAGGCAGGATTGGAATTGTATTGCCGGATGGGATTTTAACAAACTCATCGTTGCAATATGTCAGAAATTTCATAATGGAGAAATGCCAGATATTGGCTGTCGTCTCCCTGCCCCAGTTTGCCTTTACCCATTACGGCGCAGGCGTTAAGTCATCACTTGTGTTTTTGAGAAGAAAAGGTGAAAACGAAAGAGCAACAAAGTACCCAATCTTTATGGCAATTGCCGAACATATCGCTTATGATGCCACGGGCCGAGAAGACCCGATAAATGACCTGAATACAATTTATGAAGACTATAAGAAGTTCTTGAAGGGCAAGTGATATGCAAAGCTTTACGGTTTCGAGTAACGAGATTGAGGGAAGATTAGATTGTTTTTTCTATTCCCCTAAAAATCAGGTTTCAATTAAATCTAAGTTTCCTCTGGTTACAGTAAAAGATGTCACAAGTAATGTAATTCATCCTCCAGAATATAAACGAATTTATGCAGCTTATGGTTATCAGTTGTTACGTGCTCAGAATGTAAAACCATTAGGCATTGAAATTAACTCTAACAAGGTATTCCTTGACAAAGATTACTTAAAAGGGAAAAAGCTAATATTCCCGGAAATTGGTGATGTATTAGTCGTTCGTTCAGGAGCAAATACAGGAGATTGTGCAGTCATTGAAAAAGACCATGTGGACTTAATTTTGGGGGCGGATAACCTTGTTTGTAAATGTAACGATAAAATTAGTCCTTTTTTCTTAAAGACATATTTGAGTTTGAATGTTGGAAGGAAGATACTAAGTCTTTACCAAACAGGGGCAACAAATTATCATATCACCCCTGAGAATCTGAAGAAAATAAAAATACCTTTACCTCCTCTTTCAATCCAAGACCAAATCGTTGACATTATGCGATCCACTTATAATCAGAAGAAACAAAAAGAAGCAGAAGCCCAGAGGCTATTGGATTCGATTGATGGCTACGTGCTTGATGAGTTGGGGATAAAACTGCCAGAGATAAAAATTAAAAAGTGCTTTCTTGTCTGGAACAATGAAGTTGTCCAAAGATTAGACCCATTATATTACTCCAAAGATGTTTTTTCTTTTCTTAAAGAGTTCTCTTATGATGTAAAGCCCTTAGAGGGAATAACTTGTTATTTGAAAACAGGCTTTGCAGCGGGCAACTCTCAACAGGAGGCAGTCAATGAAGGCATCATTCAGATAAGACCGACAAATATTGATGATATCGGCCTGTTGAAATTTGATAGGAATATATATTTAAAAAAAGAGTATCTCGATAAAAAGAATGACGACTTACTACAAAAAGGTGAAGTCTTGTTCAATAATACAAACAGTCAAGAATTAGTCGGTAAGACATCTTTCTTTGATTTAGAAGGGCAGTATTTTTGTTCAAATCATATTACAAGGATAAAAATTAATGAAGATTTTGTCTCACCGACATATCTTTGGATAATTCTGAATATATACCAAAAAGCAAAGATATTTTTTAATCTCTGCACTAACTGGAACAACCAATCAGGCGTTAATATAGAATTACTTAAAACCGTTAAAATCCCTCTTCCCCCTCTTGAAATCCAGAACAAAATCGCTGAAGAGGTTAAGAGGCGAATGTCAGAAGCAGAAACACTTAAAGCAGAGGCAGGTAAAATTATTGAAGAAGCCAAGAAGCAGGTTGAAGGGATGATATTAGGAAATTAAATTATGGGAGGTTTATATGCCGCTTCCGGCCTTGTTAAAAACTCTCGTTGAAAAGAAAGTTGGAGACTTCTGCAAGAAGAGAGTCCCGACGCATGTGCTTGATAAGCTAAATCTGTCTTATAAAATAAGAGGCAATAGCATAACTATTTTTGAGAACAGAGCGCCGTGGCATCCTGATATGAGAGAATGGACTTCTATGGCAATAGCACAGCTTAGGTATGATGAAAAGACAGGGAAATGGACCCTTTACTGTGCTGATCGGAATGATAAATGGCACGAATATTATGATATGGAACCGACAAAAAATATAGACAAAATTCTGGTTGAGATAGACGAAGACCCCACGGGAATCTTCTGGGGATAAGAATCGAACGGAGGGAGAAAAAGATAGGTACATTATCCGGCTGGTAGAGGGAAGATTGAGATAGAGATAATAGAAGGAGAAAAATAAGAATGATAAAAAGTCCGGAGATAAAAGTTAATACTAACGTGCTGAAAACACTCCGCGAAAGTTCTGGATATACGATTGAGGAGATAGCAAAGAAGATCAAGACTACTGCTAATAAAGTCCAGGAAGCTGAAAAAGGACTTGCTTTGTTCACTTTGACGCAGATAAAGAAATTAGCTGATATTTATCAACGTTCCCTTGCCGCATTTTTTACAGACACTCTCCCCGCGATGCCTGCATTACCGGACTACAGAATAAATCGTGAAAAAAGATTAACTCCGCAGGTATATATCGCTGAAAGAAGGGCGCATTACATTGCTAATAAATTGGCCGAACTGACAGATAAAAGAAGTCAGCTACCGGATTTTCCTGAAACATTAAAACCTGATGAATTGGCTCAGGAATTCAGAAAATTATTGAAAGACGATCTATTAAAAAGGAAGAAACCGGACGAACTTTTGACGCATTACAAAAAGGTATTGGAAGACAAATTTTCAATCTCAATCATAGAATTGCCTCTAAAGGCGGAAGACGTTCGGGGATTTAGTGTTTTTGCCGACATTTCTATAATTGTTTTAAATGAGGAAGACAAACCATCGATAAAATTGTTTTCTCTTTTTCACGAAGTATATCACCTACTAAAAAGAACTTCCGGTATATGTTCAATAGAGATTGAGCAAAAAGACGGAGACATAGAAGCAAGCTGTAATCTGTTTTCTGCAGAATTCCTTGTCCCTTTAGAAGACTTAAAGGAAGAGTATAAGAAATTTATGCAATTGGATGAAAACACAGTTCCGGAGCTTTCCAGAATTTATGGAGTGAGCAAACAGGTAATTATGCTCAGACTTCTTTGGTTAGGATACATGTCGAAAGAAAGGTATGAACAGTTCAAAAGTCAAGGAGAAAAGAAATTAATAGAAGGAAAAGAAAAGTTTCGCCGAAGAAATTGGGATAAAGTATTTCAGAATCGAGTTGGAAATTTAGTTGTCCGAGAAGCGTCCAATGCTTATCGGTCCGGCAAAATTTCCTATTCTGAAGTAATGGATATATTGAATTTAAAAGCAAAATATACCGAAAAATTTATCGAACGATAATTCAGGATGCTACGAGCGCAAATAGCTTCAGGGACGTTCTTGACTAAGGTGACTTATTATGATTTCTTCTCAATATCCTGAATATGCCGGAGGTCGTCACACCCACATTCCGAGCAACTTCTGCAAACGATACTCCATAGTCTTTTACAAGAACCACTGCTATTTCTGATCGGGCCTGACTAACTTCAGCTCGCCGCCCTCCTGCTTTCAACTCCTGAACTTTCACACCTTCCCTTTTGCAAACTCCTTCAACGACCTCTGCTATTTTCCTCTTCCCCTCGGCTGGAGCCATCTGCCTTCTCTCATTTTCATCCGCTTCCTGCAGTATTCTCTCTACAAAGCTTCCACTCCCCAATATTCGTTCATCAGTGATTTCCCGTTCCCCGCGCTTCCTCATCGATATGACTTCCGACCAGCCGCCAAGCGACCTGACCAGCCCTCCGCCTACCAGGTCAGGCCTTCTTCCTTCAGCAATTCCAGCCTCAACAAATTCATGATATCTTTGTAGCGCCTCTTTCTCTTTTTCCCCAAACCAGTTCAGCACATAAGCCCGATTCTGCCATTTGTAGTTTATTCTCCCTGCTATTACGCTGTGCCCGCCATATCGGTATCGGTCAAGCTCGGCAAGCGTCTTCACTACGCCTGCTCTTAATGGATTAAGGTGTATATACCGCACAAGTTCGGTAAAATAGGCGTTCTCTTCACAGATGATCGATTTGTAACGGTTCTGAAATAAATGACCATGACGGCGGTGTCGTTTGTTGTAGGAAATCGCATATCCTGTCAGAAACCGTCCCATAAATTTCGCTATCCCTTCCGGGCCGCTGCATAAAAGCAGGTGCGCATGATTTGACATCAAGGACCATGCATAGATTTTTGTCTTGGCATCGGCTGCAAGTTCCCCAAGGCGGGTAACAAAATTGTCTCGATCTTTATTGTCCTCTACTATCCTGCGCCGTTCTATTCCCCGGACGATTATATGATGAACCGTCCCTAATGCATCAAGCCTTGCCTGTCGCGGCATTTCCTCTCTCCTGATTGGATTAAAAATAAGTTTAGCAGGCTTTAGTCAACTTAGTCAAGAACGTCCCTTCTTCCTCTCTTATATTTGTCGATTTCACCTTTAACCTTCTTTACCCATCTGAGAACAGCCACCTTTGCTTTCCTGCCGTTTGCTGCGATTTCTTTTTCAAATACCAATATATGTCCCTTCTCAAGTGAGTAGTCTGTTACTATGCCAACTCCTTCAGGACTGATATCGACAATCTTTGCGGTCTTGTAAATTTTTTTCAGTTCTCTCAAATTCACGACCATGGCAGAATATTGTATCGGCATAACAATTGAAGTTCTTGTATGTCTGCGCAGATCACCGGTCATGTCTATCCTTTCAGCCTTTCATATATTTCCTCAAACTGAGAAGCTGTCTCCCTAAACACCTGTAATATCTTTGGATCAAAGTGATGAGGCATTGTCCTTCCGTCACCCTCAGCTATAATAAAATATACTTTTTGATGATCGAAAGCAGGCTTATAAACCCTTGCATTTCTCAGGGCATCATACTGGTCGGCAATATTCATTATCTTTCCAGAAAGCGGTATCTGTTCACCTTTTAACCCATAGGGGTACCCGCTTCCATCCCATCGTTCATGATGTGAAAGTGCAATTTCCCTTGCCATGGCAAATCTTATATGGTTTCCAAGTATTTTTGCCCCATATATAGTATGTTTTTTTATCTCCTCATATTCTTCAGGCGTTAACTTTCCGGGTTTTTTCAAAATATCTGGTGAAGTATGAATCTTTCCGATATCATGCATTTGGGCTTGAACACGAATAATTCCCATAAACTTGTCCGGCATTTTGAGCTGTTTTGCAATCAGTGCAGAATATTCACCAACCCTGATGATATGATTTCCGGTATCTTCGTCATTCGCCTCCGATGCCCTCGCAAGCGCATTGACAGTGTAGGCAAAGGCATCCTCTGTTTCTTTCACCTGATTGGAGAGAGATCTTAAAAACAGACTCTGCATGACAAGATTATTGAAAACTGAAGCATCATAATATGTTACATCCCTTCCGTAGTTCAGGGCAAAGATCAGAAGGTCATTGCTAAGATAACAAACTGTGTTAAAGATGGTTATGCCGGCAGATTCTATGTCTCTAAGAAAGGAAGAGCATTCTATTTTTTGAATATCGCCTGTATTGTAAAAGCTTATTTTCGCTTGGTCATGAGGTATAATATCCTGTATATTTTTAAAATTGATATCTAGCACTTTTCTCTCTAATATGCCTGAGCCAGATTTATATTGACGGAACTGCCAGTTATGCATTTCGTCAAGAAAGCCTATGATAATCATCTCCGGCTTCCCTGTCTCGGTATCTGATTTTTTAATATTTTTATCGATAATATTATCAATTGTGGATATTAATTCAAAATGAAGGGGATCAAACTTCTTAATAATTTCCTCACCATAAGAAATGAGGCTGTTGATATTGGTATATGCATAATTGAGTCTGTCGTTGAGATCCTTGATCTTAAGAAGCATCTTTATCCTTGCGAGAATCTCACCATGATCAAACGGCTTTGATATAAAATCATCAGCACCCGCCTCTATCCCTTTGATCCTATCCTCCTTTGACCTTAATGCTGTTATCATCACAATAGGAATATGTCTGTATTTTTCATTTTCTTTTATTGTTCTGCATATCTCAAAACCGTTTATCTCCGGCATCATTACATCAAGGAGTATAAGGTCTATCTTTTGTTCGCTGATCGTTTCGAGGGCGATCTCGCCACGCTGTGTTTTAATAACCTCATACCCTCTTGGCACAAGCAAGGCCTCAAGAAGCCTTAGATTGGCAGGCTCGTCGTCAACACACAAAATCCTCGGTTTTATTAATAAAGCACTTCTCATCCAATAGGTTTTAAGGGTATTACAAAGGTGAACTTGCTCCCCTTTCCAAATTCACTTTCTACCCATATCTTTCCGTCGTGAATCTCAATCAACTTCTTTGTCAATATCAGCCCAAGCCCTGTTCCTGCGTACTTCTTTTGATATGGCGATTCAAATTGTGAAAATATTTGAAAGAGTTTCGGAATATCCTCAGGTTTAATACCGATGCCTGTGTCGGTGACCGAAATTTTAACAAAATTTCGGTCAGTCGTCAGTGAATAGTCGTCAGTTTTTCCAGTCGTCAGTGAATAGTATTTAGTGAATAGTTCTTTTTTCTCTTTATTACTATTCACTGTATCCTGTTCACTATTCACTAAGCGTGCTTGCACGCTGACGCTGCCTCCATCCGGCGTAAACTTTACCGCATTGCTCAGGAGATTAAACATGATCTGATTGAGTTTTTCTGAATCTGCCTCTATCTCGACATCAGCATCAGGTTCTATCTCAAGGTTTAATTGTATATTATGTTTGAGCGCTTCTACATTAAACAGAGTCATTGATGACTTTAGGATATCCTTAAGCAGAAATTTGCTTATTCTGATTTCTTCCCTGCCCGATTCTATTTTTGACAGGTTGAGCATGTCACTAATTTGACCCAGCAAACTCATACCGCTGCTGAGAATATCAGATACATACTCCTTCTGATTTTCATTCAAATTTCCATATAAACCGTCTTGCAAAATCTGTGAAAACCCTATGATGGAGTTCAAAGGTGTCGTCAGCTCGTGACTCATATTTGCAAGGAAATCGGACTTTGCCCTGTTTGCAGCTTCAGCCAAAAGTCTTAGCTCCTCTGCCTTTTCCAAGGCTCCTTTCAGTGTTTCCTCTGTCCGCTTGCGTTCGGTGATATCTCTAAGCACTATAACCGCACCGAACATCCTGTCCCCTTCTCGAATAGGTGCGCTTGAACAATCGACCGAGAAACTCGTACCATCCTTTCTCCAAAATACTTCGTCAGAAACACGATGGGTTGCCCCATCTCTCAACGTAGCATATATTGGGCAATTTTCCTGCGAGTAAGGAGAGCCGTCCTGTTTGGAGTGATGCAACATAAAATGCAGGTTTTTACCTAATAGTTCCTCTGCCGAATATCCGGTCATTTTTAAAAGCGCCGGATTTACAAATATGGTAGTTCCATCCTCATTAACCCCGTAAATACCATCACCCGCTGATTCTAAAATTATTTTATTCTGATTAAGTTGCCGTTCAATTGTTTCCTTGCTTTTCCTGAGCGCCATTTCTGAGTCTCTAAGCCGAATCATTGCCTGAACACGCGCCAGCAACTCCTTGCCTGAAATGGGACGTGCAATATAGCCGTCTGCTCCTGCCTCAAGTCCTTTCGCCTGTGTCTCTGAAGAAATTTCTTTTCCAGAGATCAAAATTATATAGATGCCAAAAAGCTCTCTGTCTGATTTGATCTGTTTGCAGACATCAAAGCCGTCTATGTCAGGGAGCACTACATCGAGCAGAATCAGGTCAGGATGTTCTTTTTTTGCTAAAGTCAGACATTCATGCCCTGTTGTAGCGAGAATAACTTCATAACCTGCCGAACGCAGGATATCTTCAGTAATATTCAGAAGGTCTGGCTCGTCATCAATGCAGAGAATTTTCGCTTTTGTAGGAATCATGCATTCTCCCTCAAGAGTTTTTTTACTTTCTCCGGCAAAGCTCTCGTGTCTATAGGTTTTGCTATATAATCGTCAGCTCCTGCCTTAAGAATTTGTTCTCTGTCACCTAACATTGCAAAAGATGTAACTGCAACAATTTTTATATGTTTTGTATCAGGATCATTTTTCAGTGCCTTTGTTGCTTCATAGCCGTTCATGACCGGCATCTGTATATCCATGAAAATCAAATCAGGCTGATGCTCCTTAGCCATTTTTATGCCTTCTTCACCGTTCGATGCCTCGATAGTCTTATAACCATAATAAACCAGAACATCCCTTACAAGACGCCGGTTGTTTTCATTATCTTCAACTATGAGTATCTTCTGAGGCATATATCCTCTCTGTCCAATCAGGGCATCTACTTCTGTGATATTTCAGAACTTGGTGTTCATAATCCTTTCTATTTCTTTTTTAAGGCTATCTTTAGTAACCGGTTTCGGGACAAATCCATCCACTATCAATTCATATTCTGCTCTTGCCTTTTTCCAATCGTGAAATGCACTTGTTGCGATAACTGGTATATCTTTTGTCTCTGTGTGCTCCTTAAGTTTCCTCGTTAAATCAAAGCCCGTCTGATAAGGCATCATAACATCCGTGATTATAAGATCAAAATATGGGTCCCCGGCAAGCATTTCCATTGCCTCCTCACCGTCATTTGCCAGGATGGTCTCAAAGCCCATGGAAGTACAATGAGCATCAAAAATACGCCTACTGTTACTGTCGTCATCTACAATAAGAACACGTTTTTTATTTATATCTATTTTGTACCTCCCCTTATTATGAAGTACGATGAACCATTTTGTCCCGCAACCTCCATTTTTTCAACTTCCTAACAACCTTTCTACTACCTTCGGCAGTTCCCTTGTGTTAATCGGTTTTGATATATAATCGTCGGCCCCAGTCCCCAAAGCCTTTTCCCTGTCACCGGCCATAGCAAAGGATGTTACCGCCAGAATTTTTATGTTTTTGGTCTCAGGATCGCTTTTTAAAATCTTTATTGCATCATATCCATTTCTCACGGGCATCTGAAGATACATTATGATGATATCAGGCTTATATTCCTTAGCCATTCTTGTGCCCATTTCCCCGTTCTCTGCCTCCAAAATTTCATAACCGTAATACTTCAGGATATCACCGATCAAACGCCGGTTCATCGGGATATCTTCAACTATGAGTATTTTTTTTGCCATCTCAACTCCTTTTCAGACTACAGACCAAAGACCTCAGTCAGCAAAATGAAGTGATTATTATGATTCTTTATATCTTCTTAACTCTTCCTGTAATTCCTCTATTTTCTCTTTAAGTTCTATCATTCTCAATTCCCTGCCAACAGTCATAGCATAGAAATCCTCAAGCTCCTTGATCCTCTTTTTGAGTTCTTCTTCACTCTTTTGCAATGCCTCCACCGCCTTTTTGACCTCTAAATCAAGAATTTCATTGTGTTTTTTGAGAAAATCTGCAAACTCCTTTATCTTTAAAAGGTTTTTTGTTCTTACCATAAGCTCAATATTGTCAACAGGCTTTGTCATGAAATCATTTGCACCGACCTCAAGCCCTTTAATTCTTGATGCTTTATCAGTTAGGGCGGTTACCATTACAATTGGGATGTGTTGAGTTAATGGATTTGCCTTTAGTCTTCTGCATATCTCATATCCATCCATTTCAGGCATCATAACATCGAGAAATACGATGTCTACCCCCTGTTCTTTAATAATCTCCAGGGCTTCTTTGCCGTTTTTCGTCTTAATCACCTCGTAGCCTTCTGGCACAAGCGCCGCCTCAAAAAGTTTAAGGTTTACAGGCTCGTCATCAATGTATAAGATTCTCGGTTTTGCTGAATGCATAAGACCTCCTGATATATATTAAACCTGTCAAGTGGATGCGTTTTTATTAATCTCTTATTTAACCTCCTAAAGACTTTTTCACCCTCATTAGAAAAAGATGCATGATGCACAATTCATGATACAAAGATGACCTTTATCCTGCATCCTGTTTTATCGGTATTACAAAGCTAAACCTGCTTCCTTTTCCAAACTCACTTTCAACCCATATTCTCCCGCCGTGCAGTTCAACGAATTTCTTTGTCAATGCAAGGCCGAGACCTGTTCCCTCGTATTTCTTTTCATATGGGGTCTCAAGCTGTGAGAACTCTTTAAAGAGATTATCCATGTCTTCCTGTTTTATTCCAAGACCAGTGTCTTCGACAGAAATTTCGATGAAATCAATTTCGCGATCAACAATCTTTCGTGCATTGATATTCACTGAGCCTCCGTCAGGTGTAAATTTCAGAGCATTCCCCATTAAATTGAACAGTATCTGCTTGAGTTTTCGTTCATCTGCCTTTATCTCTATGTCGGCATTGGTTTCAACATCAAGACTCAGTTTGATGCTGTGCTTTAAAGCTTTCTCTTTAAACATGACTTTGGACATTTCAAGAATATTCAATAAGGAAAAAGTGCTCAATTCAAGTTCCATCTTCCCGGACTCAACCTTTGACAGGTCAAGTATGTCGTTAATCAGATTCAACAAATGTTTTCCGCTACTCAAAATATCGTTGACATATTCTTGCTGTTGTTTATTTAGGATTCCATACATTTCGTACTGAAGGATCTCTGAAAAACCAATGATTGAATTAAGCGGTGTTCTCAGTTCGTGGCTCATGTTTGCAAGAAAGTCAGACTTTGCCCTCGTTGCCGCTTCTGCCCGAAACTTTGCATCTTCTGCCTCCTTTTGCCGCTGTACAAGTTCTGAGTTTAAAACCTCGAGTTTTCGATTTGCGTTTTCAAGTTCGGCAGTTCTCTCTCTCACCAATTTTTCAAGCTGCTCGCGGTGTTTCTTTAATTCCTTTTCTATTTCTTTATGATATGTAACATCCCAAACTACCGATATCATCAAATTTTTATTGGGAACCGGTATATTCCTTGCGGAAATAAAAGTTGTCCGGCCCCCCTTTCGGGATATTGGCACATCAGTCCAACACATACGCTCCGGGTCACCACTGGCACAATCTTTTATCACCCTCTTCTTAATTTCTTCCCTGAATTTCGGATCTTCATAGACGGCTTCCCAAAAAGCGTCCGGATCGGCAAGTTTTTCTCTTGTTGTGCGATAATACTTGGGAAAGTTGTCGTTCATATACTCAAATTTCACCGCAGGATCAATAGAGTTTACCGCAATACCAACAGGCAGATTATCAAGAACTGCCAGAATAAAGGCTTCGCTCTCCCTGAGCGCCTCCTCTGCCAGCCTGTGTTCCTCACGTATTCTCAATGCCGATATACCGTAAGACAGATCGTTTGCCAGTTCTGTAAGTAATCTGATTTCATCGTCATGAAATGCATCGGGTTCGCCTGCGCAGATCGTAAGTGCGCCGATACTATCAGAATTCATAATAAGAGGTAGTCCTATAGCAGACGCGTAGCCGCGCTTCAGTGCATCCGCCTGCCACGGAGCAAGCGCAGGGTTTGACGAAATATCATTAAAGACTGCCGGCCTGCCTGTGCGGATCGTGGTTCCCGAAGGTCCCCTGCCGTATTCGGTATCGGCCCAGGTGAAATGCAGTCGTTCGAGGAATCCTTCGTCATGGCCTGCGTATGCAACCGGACGCACAGTCTTCTTTTCGTCATACTCTGCATATCCAACCCATGCCAATCTGTAACCGCCAACAGTGGCAATGATTTTGCACATCTCATTCAGCAGCGTTTTTTCATCAGTAATACGCACAAGCGCCTGATTGCATTCACTGATCGTCCTGAGTGCTCGATTAACCCTTTTAAGTTCCTCTTCCGCCTTTTTGCGCTCGGTGATGTCCCGAATTATATATTGATAAAACTTGTTTCCTTCAATATCAATGACCCGAGAACTGACCTCCACAGGAAAAGGCGATCTGTCTTTCCGCTGATGCTCTGTCTCAAAAACTAATCCGTTCCGTGTCTTCACCTCTTTCATCTGTGCATCAAAGACATCTCTTGCCTTTGGCATGCGCAGATTGTGCAGTTGTAACCGGAGAAAATCATCTCGCTCGTACCCATAGGACTGTACCGCCCGTTCATTTGCTTCAACAATCCTATAATCTTCATCTGCAAGAAGGATAATATCGTTGGCATATTTTGTGAGATATTCGAAGCGTTCCAGAAGCGCTGAATGCCGCTGCTCCATTTCATATTTCCTGCGATAGAAATCAGCGCTCTGATGCCGCCAGATGAATCCGAGGATTATGCCTGATCCGATAATTAACACTGTCACGATGAGCGTTATAACCCAAGATTTATTCTGGATGGGAGCATAAATCTCCTCAGCATCAACCTGGGCGACCATATGCCATGATGTCTCAGGTATACTTCTTGTAACTGCAAGGACAGTGACGCCTCTGTAATTAACAGCGTCGAGTATCCCCTTATATCCCTTTGCTGCCATAACTGAAGGCAGGTATTTTTCTGTTATCGGCATTTTGAAAGAAAGCGCTGTGTTCTTTTTATGGCGGAGTTCATTCAGGCACAAAACTTCATTTCCTTCTTTCCGCACTAATACCGTTTCAGCAGTTTTACTCTGCGTCGGCCATGACTGAACAAGCGGATAAAGGAATTGGTAGGGATCGATCCGCAAGAGTATCAGACCAACAGGGATACGCTCTTTATCATGTGGGATGAGCGGAATAAAAAGCCCGATACGGATTGTATTGCTCACTTTACTTCTGTACAGGTCGGAGAAAATAATCTTCCTGCTCTTCATTGCTTCGGCAAACAGCCTTCTTGATTCAAGCCCAAGCAGATTTTTCTCGTCATAGACTGATAACCGCACATTACCCTTTGCATCAATAAGAAGGATGTTCTGATAACCAAAAAATTTCTGTATAGCTGCAAACCATTCGAGTATTTCTCTCTTGTAACCCGATGATGGATTTCTGAGCCACTCCTGAATCTGGTTTATAATTAAATGATTATTAAAAATTATTTCTGCATCTCCGAGACGCTCATTTCGCCAGTCTGTAATCTGCTTAACTTTCAGGTCGGCAATTGCAGCGAGTTCCTGCTGCAGGCTTTGTGTGATGCGTTGTTTTTCATGCCTGTTAGAGAAGAATCCTCCAGTCCAAATGGCTATAGACAGGATAAAGAAGATGAGAATAAGATGCCAGGGTGTCCTTCGTACTCTCGTGTTTGTCGTCTTCATCGTCCTTCGTTCATCGTGTTTTATTTACACAACTTATTAATTTTTCAACTCCCCAGTAGTTTCTTTACCATCTCCGGCAGTTCCCTTGTATTCAAAGGTTTCGATATGTAGTCATCAAATCCTGCTGCCAGTACCTTTTCCCTGTCTCCTGCCATGGCAAAAGATGTGACTGCAATTACTTTGATATCCTTTGTCACCGGATCGCTTTTAAGTATTTTTATTGCATCAAGCCCGTTCATTACAGGCATCTGAAGGTCCATGATGATTAAATCGGGTTTTTGCTCTCGGGCAATTCTGACAGCTTCTTCCCCGTTTTCCGCCTCGATGATCTCATAACCGTAATATATCAGGATATCTCTTATAAGCCGCCTGTTCATCGGGATGTCTTCAACAATGAGTATCTTTTTGCTCATGGCATTCCCTTTATAAGAAAATTATTACTAAGGTGGGAGAACTGACTGACTGACTGACTGACTGACTGACTGACTGACTGACTGACGCAAAACTTGTTCCTTATGCCTCATTAATTTTCCCATTACCTGCAGATGAAAAATAATAGTCCGAGTCATTTTAAATGTCTTTAATACAAATATATTGAAGAATCCATCGAATCTCAATCCCTAGACAAAATTATATCGAAATTCTAAAAAAAGTCTATTAAATTATTGTGTTTCGGGAAAAGGTGTGTTTATAACTCGCAACCGAGTGTTTACTCATTGTCTGCATGGAAATGGATCCCATAATTTGAGGCTTCTAATCTCGATATGGCAGTTGTTTTTATCCCTGTGTTGCACAGTAAATAAAAAGTGTCAACATCGGAATAGATGCCAGGGTCTTCACAATTTTTCGGGATGAAAATTTTGGTTTGAACTGTTCGCCATTTGCCTTGTCCCTGAAGCGTTAGTTTGATTCATAAATCTTGAAATATCAGTGAACACCAAAATACACATTCCTATGTGTTATCAACTCTCGAGCGATATCTGTCTCGGATGCGGCCTATAGGGAGGCATCGAGAGGGCAGCTTGGTTCTGAAAAAAAATAGTTGTAGGTGAAGCTGTTAACCGGATATCGGCGTTCTGCGTTATCTTGACTCTCTTTCTCGTTGACCGCGTATTTCTTCCCAGATTCAATGCCCTTTCTGTTTTTACCGGTGCGTTATCGAAATCGAAAGAAATACACCTATCTTCTCCTACGGTGTTTGCTTGAATCCGATAGCCCTATTTTCCAGGTGTGGGTCCGGTCGCTTCTCCCGTTTTTCTCATCTGATAGGCCCTGTCAAGATTATTGCGAAAAAGTGCATTTTCGGGTTTCAATGCCAGTGCAGTCTTGAAATGTTCGACAGCTTTGTTTAGCAATCCCTTATCGGCATAAGCGACTCCCATGTTTTCGTGGGCTTCGGCATAGTCCGGACTTAATTTTATCACAATCCGGTACTGTTCTATTGCCTCATCCGTCAAACCCTTCTGAAGATAGACAACCCCGAGATTGTAGTGCGCGTCAACAAAACCCGGCTTCAATTTGATTGCCGACTGATAATGTTCAATTGCCTTATCCAAGAGGTTTTTTCTGAAAAAGATGTTGCCCATCTGATATCGGGCTTCTGCATTATCGGGGTCCTGATCCGCTGCAAGCTGGTATTTCTTCAAAGCCTTGTCGGTTTGGCCCTGGGACTTATACGCAAGAGCCAGATTATTGTGCGCATCCACATAATCCGGATTGAGTTCCAATGCAATCCGGTATTGCTCTACTGCCTTGTCAAACAGGCCCTGGGACAAATATATATTCCCGAGATTGTTGTATGCCTCTGCGTATTCCGGGTTCAGGTTTAGCGCAATCCGGTATTGCTCTGAAGCCTTATCAGGCATACCTTTAGACCAGTATGCATTTCCAAGATTATTATGCGCCTTCGCGTAATGCGGCTTCAGGTTTAATGCGATCAGGTATTGTTCTATAGCCTTATCATGGAGGTCTTCAGACATGTATGCAAGTCCGAGATCAAGATGAGCTCTTGGGTTATCAGGAACTTTATTAACCACATCCTCCCATAAAAGTATCCCGTCTCTCCATACCCCGTTTCTCGCAAATGTCAGGACGGACAAAATGAGCGCAACCACAAGGACGATCACCTCTTTTTTAATTCTCGGCGAGAGCCTTTCCGAATGCACAAAAACAGATGCAAGAGCAAGAAAAAGCCCGTAAGCCGGCAGATAGTTACGGTGTTCAAAATAGGGGTCTAAACCGATGGCTATAAAACTCTCCAGAGAAATGGTTATCAGATACCAAAGTATCCCGAAGGATATGAGCGGAAACCTCTTGAGATATCTCAGTGAGAAAATTAATATGGCTGCAAGGAACAGAAAGGATAATAATGTCGTAACCGGATGAAACAGGCCGGTCGAGACGGGATAGGCGCTGGAATAATCGAATACCATAAATGAAGGTATGGGAACAAGTATAAGAAATATGTACCGCGAGACTACGCGAAACTCCGTCAGTATATATTCAACCGGCGTCCAGCGCATATCAATACCCATCCAGGGGCGACTTTCCATAGGCTTATCAGGCGACGAGAAAAGCGTCACTATGTCTCCGATAAAACCGCCTGCCTTGAAATAGTATGCTGCAGCCAAACCCGGAATAATTCCGCAGGAAACAATGGGGATAAACCTCTTCCTGAATTCGCTCCACCGGAATGCAGATATAAAAACAAAGTCATACACCATCAGCGCCGGGATAACCATAACTGCATTCTCCTTCGAAAAAATGGCCAGCATAAAGGATAAAGCGCTTACCGCATAATATAAGACGGACTTTTTACCTGCGGTAACAGCAGCCTTCACGTATAAAATGACCCCTGCGAATGAAAACATGCCTGCCATAACAACCATTCTTTGAGTGATGTAGTTGACCGCCGAAGTCTGTATAGGGTGAAGCAGGAAAAGCGTCGCCGCAAAAAACGCCGCATACAAAGGAATCCCGTCGTCATCAATCTTCCCATATTTATCTTTCATGGATGGGAGGGTCAGAGTGAGATAGGTCAGATAAAAGACCAGGGCAGCGGAGACTATATGAAAGATTATATTCGTTATCCTGAATGCGACAAGATTTATACCCGAGAGGTGGTAGTTCAGCGCAAAGGAGAGGTTGGCAACAGACCGGAAGGATAACGAAATAAAATGCCCGATACTTTGCAGGTTCCCGGAATTTATGTATGTGGGGTCATCCAGGACCAAGGGGCCGCTGAGAGAGCGGGAATATACAAAAAAAGTCAAAAGTGCAAAAGAGAAAAAGGCAACCGGCAGGTACCGTATCATCCGCGGGTTGAACTTCTTTTTAACATTTTCGCTTTTAACGGGCTGCTTTCTGCTCGTTGTCTTTGGTAGATTTGAAGGAGTTTTCAGCACGTATGCCTCCTCACCGGCGAACCGTCAAGGTCTACAGTCTGTTTTAACGCCTGCTCAAATTGCACTGCAATATCATCCCACAGGAACTGAGAGGCAAATTCCCTCCCCCGCTTCCCCGCGGACTCTCTTTTCCCGGCGTCTTCCAGGAAAAATCTCATTTTTTCGCACAGCCCGTCGGCCGATCCTGAGGGAAAACTGACACCGAATCCTTCCCTGCTTACAAAGGATAGTTCCGGAATATCGCTCACGATTACCGGCTTTCCGCACGCAGCAGCCTCAAGAATACTTACAGGCGATGATTCATGCCGGGAAGGCAGGACGAATATTCGCGCCCTTGAAAAGAGCCTCACCTTTTCATCGCCCGTCACAAAGCCCGCATATTCGATCTTTTCCCTGACTGAGGACGGCCTACCCGATATGAGTTTATCGACCCTGTCAAATTCATACCCCGCAAGGATTAATCGCAGATACGGATATTCTGAATTTAGCATCTCAAAGGCATCGATTAAAAGGTCCAGCCCTTTTGTATAAATATCTATCCTGCTGAGGAAGAGGATATAGTCAGCGTCCTCAGGTATGCTCTTGAGCAGTTCTCTGTTAATACCATTGAATATGACCGGCGATATCATTACCTTTCCCTTATGCCCGATCATTACCTTTTCTTTCGTCACCTCTGATACAAAAATGAATCTGTAATAAAAGAGGGGATAGAATCTTTCAACAAGATAAATAGGGATAAAATAGAAGGGACTAAATTTTCTGAAGGAATGTTTTTCCATTATTCCCTGAACCTGAAGAATTACGGGTGTCCTGGTAAAAAACTTTGCAAAAAAAGGTGTTGCCGGTAAAAAGTTCTCTACTATAATATCAAAGTTGTCGCCGTTCTTCGTGACATACTGCATAGCTTTAAGAGTATAAGCTAAAACGCTCTTCGTAAGATTCCTGCTTTCGCTTCCCGCAAAGATGTATTTCAGCCCTTCGATCTCTGCATCTTCTGCACCCGGATACCGCATGCAGAGGAGAGTTATATCATGTCTGTCCTTCAACCTCCTGTAAATCTCGCAGGCCCTAACACCCGCCCCGCCGAATCCGAAAGGACTGCCGGGGCTTTCATAGATAAGTTGAAGTATCTTCATCTTCCCGTATCTTGCTGCCTGAGGCCGGCTGCGACTTCATAAATTAAATTTACATACTGCGAGATCACCCCGCCGACAGCAAAGTCCCTTGCCCGCTCTTTCCCCGCCATCGAGAAGCTCTCCCTGAGTTTTTTGTCACCGAGCAATTTCAGTATCGCTTCAGAAAGTGCGACATCGTCACCCACGGGAACAAGGATTCCGTGTTTTTCATCATGGAGTATCTCCCGGGGTCCTGACTTGCAGTCAGTGGAAATCACCGGAGCACCGCACGCCATTGCCTCGAGAATCACCATGGGAAGCCCTTCAAAACAGGACGAAAGGACAAAGACATCGGCCCTCGAAAAAAACTTGTAGGGATTTCCGTGAAATCCTGCGAGAGAAACTTTGTCTTCCAACCCCAGATCTCCAACGAGCTTCGCCAGAGCAATTCTCTCCGGCCCTTCTCCGAGTATGATCAGCCGCGCATCCATATATTTAACAACAAGGCTGAATGCCTTTATGAGGCTGTCAAATCTCTTCTGCCGGGCCAGTCGCCCGGCCCCGATAACGACCGGCGACCTCCCCTCAAAAAAAGGATGTTCCGCGGGAACAGCGCTCAACCCGGTTATATGGTCGTGGTCTATGGGATTATATATAACCTGAATCTTGTGCGCCGGGATGCGGAATTCATCGATTAAATTCCTTCTTATGCCATCGGAAACTGTAATGACTTTATCCGCAAACCGATAGAGGATCTTAATGACAGGCGCTACGGGAAGCCCCAGCATGTTCTTCCCATTCCTCTTCTTAACAACTTCACCGAGTGTGATATGTTCGCAAACAATCACCTTTGTCCTCAAAAATATTCCGGAAACAATCGCCATTATATTATTGTGCGTCAACATGCTTAACAATACCCCGGGTTTCTCCCTGCGGACGATCACGCAAAAATTTATGAATTGTCTGACCTTTTCAAAAAAGGTGTCGGTGTGTCTTTCGACGACGATCACCTTTATTTTCTCAGGCAAATAATCTTTGTATGGGGACTTATCCACCGGATACAGCAGGACGAGAACCGGCTCGATCCGGCTTCTTTCGATATGCCCGAGAATGTTGACCATCACCCTTTCCGCGCCTCCGCCTTCAAGGGAGGAGATGAAAAAAAGGACTTTTATTTTATCTTCCATCCATCTGTTCAGCAAGGATAATTTCTTCCCATCGGCTCAGTGACGCATCGAGGCCGAAATCCCGTGCCCTCTCAAGAGACAGTTTCGATAAGTTTTCTTTCAGCCCTCTGTCCGAAAGAACCCCCAGAAGGGCCTCAGCAATGGCATCAGGGTCTTCAGGTCTAACCAGAATTCCATACCGCCCTCCCCCTGTTATTTCAGAGGGACCGGAAGGACAATCGGTAACGATGACCGGAACTCCCAAAGCCATGGCCTCAAGAATAACATTCCCCAAACCTTCGTATCTGGACGCCAGGCAGAATACTGCAGCTTTACGCATAAATTTGAAGGGATTCTTCTGCATTCCCAAAAATACCACGTCTTCCAGCAGATTTAAGGATCGGGCGAGAGAGATTAACTCTTCCCTTTTTTCACCGCTCCCAAGGATCAAAAGCTTCGACGCTGTGACATCCCGAACCTTTCTGAACGCCCTGAGAAGGATATCAATCCCTTTTTGATGAACAAGCCTTCCCGCGGTAACTATCAGAGGCTCGCTCAAATCAATCCCGGCATCCTCGGCAGACAGTTCTGTTATCGTTTCTCCATTAACAGGATTGTATACTACGCTGATCCTCTTTCCGGGGATCCTGAAGTTCTTGCTCAAGTCCTCCTTTTCACCCTCCGAGACGACTATGACAGCCTCCGCATCACAATATGCCTTTTTTGTAAGATATATTTTTATCCACCGGTATTTTTCACGCATAAAGCGATCTTTTATATACTCGGTCATATTCACCGTATCGTGGACTATATGTTTGAAGTCAGCGAGTCCGGATTTCCTGGCAAGATAAGAAATTATAGCCGGGTACCACATACAGCTTATGACCGTATCGGCTTTCAGTTTTGCCATTGCATACCTGAACCGGGGGATAATGCGGAGCAGATTTGTGTTTGCGCCCTCATTAAGGCTCAATTTCTCTATCCACCCGGGAAGCACATCCAGGAATTCGCCTCTCTCCTGGAGCAGCAGGATCTTTGGATTCACTCTCCCCCTTCGCTTCAGGTGAGGCAGGAAATTCCTTGCCAGTTTCGCTTCTGTGCCGCCTGCCTGTAAAGAACCTATAAAAAATACCACATTTTTCATTTCCATTGAATTTATTATAATACACGGTAGGGATTCTACTATTATAGTCATCAGGCATTAAAAGGATATCTCACGGATAAAAAACCACTCATAAGCATCTTAACCCCTGTTTATAACCAGAGGCTGTTTATGGAACAGACTATCCGCAGTGTGCTGGCTCAAACGTATCATAATTGGGAGTGGATTATTATCGATGATGGATCTACCGACAGCACGAAAGATATCGTGCATTCTTATAAAGACGAAAGGATACGCTATTATTATCAGGAGCATGGCGGGATCGACAATATATGTCTGACGCACAATAAAGCTCTTGGGCTGTCAAGGGGAGAATTTATCGCCCTCATAGACGGAGATGATCTCTGGCCTGAATACAAACTCGAAAAACAGCTTGTGAGCTTTTCGGAAGATGCTGTTGTTTTAAGCTACGGGGAATGTTGTATTATCAATTCGGACGGGAAAAAGATTGATTATGTTACCGTACCAGGCAAAAAAGGAATCTTAAGGAACGACCCTGTCGGTACATCGCTTCGGGAATTCCTGCCTAACGCGAACAGTTTTATTTACAACCCGACAGTACTGATAAGAAAATCGGCTCTGGACAGAATCGGGGGTTTTGTGGAATTTAAAGGTCTTGCGCATGATTTCACCACATGGTGCAGACTGTCCCTTGAAGGAACATTCGGTCCCCTGCCGCTATGTCTCGGCTACTGGAGAAGACACAGTAATTCGCTGACTTTTCATAATGCCGAGTACCGTTTCAGGAATAAGATTAAATTTATCAAAGACTTTGCGGAATTTTATGACAAGGAAATCGGATCGACCGGTATCTCTTTGACTAAAGATGAAATATATTCCGGTGTCGAGTCGAGATTGAGGTCGTTTATTGACTATTTACCTTACGACAGAGCGATGATTATGGCAAAGATTGGAATGTTTAAAGAAGCAAACGAAGAGTTCGGTAAATATCTCAGAAATAACTGTTCATTAAAAAACAGGATCATAGCCCATTTCTTCTCTCTGTCCGGGTCGATACAATATGATCTTGTCAATCCTGCGAGAAAACTGAAGGAGAGAATGAGTTTGAGGAGGAAGTGAAAATGACCCCGGGAAGACAGGTCACATACCTTAATAACGACATTGTGTATACCTGGGACAACGTTTCAGAGACCAGGTATCAGAACTGGCTGAAAATGAACTCTCCCGAAATCAGGGAGGATTTTATGGTGGACGGCTTCCCCGTTTTTGTCCAGATGGAGGTCACCAACCATTGCAACCTCAAATGCCCGGTATGTCCGGCAGGCGGGCTGGGTTTCAATCGGATAAAAAGACATATGAAGCTCGAAGAGTTCAGGTCCATCATTGACGATATGAAGGACTACCTTCTCTTTATTGTGCTCTGGGACTGGGGAGAACCGTTATTGAATCCCGACCTGCCCGAGATGGTACACTACGCTGCGCAACACGATATAAAGACCGTTGCGAGCACAAACTGCAACTGCAATTTTTTCCACGACGAGGCGTATATGGAAAGATTGCTGAGGTCCGGTCTCAGTACATTGATCCTTGCTGTGGATTCCATTCATCAGGACAAGTACGCAATATACAGGAAAAAGGGCAATCTGACCAGAGCGCTCGACGGCATAAAAAATGTCGTATCTCTCAAAAAGAGGCTGGGGAGCGGGACGTTGCTGATGCTGCGCATGGTTGCCATGAGCCAGAATGAGCACGAAATGAGAAGGATGAGAAGGCTGGCAAGAAAACTTGGAACAGACAGGTTCTCGGTGAAAACGATGAATCCCTGGAGCGAATCGTATGACAAAGATATGGCTCCCTTGAATCCGGCCTATCGCAGATTCCAGTATAAGAAGGGAACCTGGGAGCGCATCAGGATGCCCTTTGACTGCAATTATATTTTGCAGAAATGTACGATCCACTCAAACGGCGACGTAGTTCCCTGCTGCTGGCACTACGATAATGATATATCTGCCGGGAACGTTTTTACAGACGGTGGATTGACAAAGATATGGAACAGCCCGTCGTACAGAAATCTGAGAAAAAGAATTCTGCTTGAGAAAGACTCCATTCCCATTTGTACAACATGTTCTTTGAACTATAAACTTTCGAGAACCGGATGGTTCCTGCAAACCCTGGACCTGACCCAAAGCAGGAAAGACCAGTACATTTATCTGCTCAAACGGTATATTGAATTGAATATGAATCCGACTCTCCTGACGGGAATTATCAGAGCAAGAGATAAAATCAAATCTCTTTTTGCGGTCTGATAAATAGTGATCTCTTTGAACAGGAAACCTCTCATAAGTATCATAACTCCGGTATTTAACCAGCGCCTGTATATAGAACAGACCATCCGGAGCGTCCTGGGCCAGACCTATCAGGAATGGGAGTGGATACTCCTGGATGACGGCTCAACAGACGGCACAGACAAGATAATCGGGAACTTTAGCGACAGCAGAATGCGATATACCTGTCAGGAACATGCAGGCCTTGCGAATCTGACCAAAACATATAACAGGGCGCTCTCAATGTGCACGGGCAGCTTTATCGCCATGCTCGATCATGACGATTACTGGCCCGATGATAAACTCGAACGGCAGATAAAAACCTTCGACAACCCCGATGTAGTCCTCAGTTATGGAATATGTTGTGTGGTAAACCAAAAGGGCAAAGAGATATGCAATACCGTTATCCCCGGGGATCCGGGTGCAGCCTTTAATGATCCGATAGGTTCGGCGTTTAAAGAATTACTCTTTGTGAGATATAGTTTTATTCTCAACTCAACGGTCATGCTCAGAAGGAGTGTCATGAAAACCATTGGCGGATTTGTGGAAGCGGAGGGACTTTATCATGACTTCCCGACATGGGTGAGACTCTCTCTTGAGGGCAATTTTGCCCCTGTGCCGCAGTGCATCGGATTCCATCGAAAACATCCTTCGGCAGTCACCGTCAATTCGGACAAGAAACGTCATTTTACTACACGTGTCAGTTTTCTCAGAAAATTTGTTCTTGAGAATGAGAAAAAACTCCATGACCTTGGCCTCTTTTATGAAACGAATATGCTTGAGAAACGCTGGGAAGAGCTGACAAAGGAGCATTTCATTCACATGAACTACGACAGAGCAATGCTGATGCTGAGCCTTGGCATAATGGGTGAGGCAAAAGCCGCATTTCGAATGTTCCTGGAGAAATATCCCTCCATGAAGAACAGACTCATTTATTTTCTGATACATCTTTCTGCGCTGACAGGGACAGACCTTGTCAACCCGGCTGCCGGCTTGAAAAAAAGGATAGGAGACTTCTTCCGGAGGAACCGTTGAGAAAGTCAATCGACCTTTTGACCTCTGCATGGTATGGCGACAGCACATTGACAGTGGGGTTCCCCGCGGAGTGGGACATACATTTGGCCGGACAAACAGACCAACCGGCTTTAACCGACTCAGGGGTGAGAGAGAAAATCAGAAATCCATCCGGAACATCGCCGCTGTCGGAATTAGTCAAAAGGAAGAAACGGGTAGCGGTTCTGATAGATGACATTCAGAGACCTACTCCTGTCAAAAGGATTATTCCTGCCGTCCTGGAAGAGTTGAGAAGCGGCGGGATTGCGCAGGATAAAGTCATGATCGTAATGGCTGTAGCATGCCACAGACCGGCAACAGAAGACGACTTCATCAGAAAACTCGGGGCGGATACGGTAAAGAGCGTTAAGACACTTTCCCATGATTGCAGGAGAAACTTGAAATATCTAGGAAAAACATCCAGGGGCACTCCCATTTACGTGAACAGATTCGTAACGGAATGCGATGTCAAAATAGGAATAAGCGGTGTATACCCCCATGAAGGAGCAGGATTTGGAGGCGGCGCCAAGATTATACATCCGGGGATCTGCGGCAAAGAGACTGCACGATATCTGCATAGCCGTTTAAAAGGGGTCCCGAGAGGCAGTACACTTGACAACGAATTAAGAGCGGATATGGAAGAGATAGCTGAAAAGGCAGGCCTTGATTTTAGCATAAATGTACTGTTAAACCGGAACAGGGATATCGGTCATATCTTTTGCGGTCACAGGGTCATTGCTCATCAAGAGGCAGTGAAGGCCGCTAAAAAATATTATGGAATAAAACCAATCAACGGAGCGGACATAATTATCGCGAATGCTTATCCGTTTGATACTTCTCTGCATTTCCTTTCCAAGGGGCTCTGGCCTTTCACTCATGAAACAAAAAATAGCTCAAAAGTCGTTATCGCTTCATGCCCGGAAGGTCTGGGATATCATGCATTATCATTGGCGTCTTTGACGGGTTGGTCGGGATTTTTTCACAGGATTAGAGCTTTGTCAAGACATGATGTCCGCCTTTACTTGACAAAATGGAAAAACAAAGAACCCGGGATTCTGCTTTTTTCAACCAATATCAGAAAAAGAGAATTGAAGAAAATATATCCGCAGGCAAGGTTATTTACCGCGTGGGGAAACCTCATCTCCGAGCTTAAATCAAGGCATCCGGGACCGAATATCAAAGTTGCCGTCTACCCGTGTTCCCCCCTGCAGGTTCCCCCGGATTCCGCCTGACCTGCAATTTTATGCAGAAATTCTTCGTATTTTAGCGCGATCTTGTCCCAGGTATAGTTTTTGATCCAATCCCTCCCTCTCCGGCCCATCTCTTGCCGTTGCCTGCGAGAGACAAGGTCCTGCATGGACTGCGCAAGAGAAGCCGCACTTGCCGGTTTAAAGGAAATTCCCGCCTGATGTTTTACTGCAAAATTAAGTTCGGGTATTCCGCTCACAATCACTGCCTTCCCACTTGCCATCGCTTCGAGCGTCACTATAGACTGACACTCGTGCCTTGAAGGAACGACGACAAATAATGCCTTACTTAACAGGTCCTTTTTTTTGTCACCGGAAACCCAGCCCAGCATCTCAATATTCTTTCTTATATCCCCGGGTAATTTCATGAGCATGGCTTCGAACCTCTCCCTGTCCCTCCCGTCCCCTGCGATCAGTAATCCGATAGCCGGGAACGATTTATAAAACTCTTTGTAGGCGTCCAGGAGAATATCGAGGCCCTTGCCGTAAACATCGATCCTGCCGATATAAAGGATATAATCCTTTTCATCATAAGGCATAGCGAGTAATTCGGGTGATATTCCGTTCGGAATGACCGCAATATGCTTTGCTCGTTTGAATGAAGACTTTTTCGTCATCTCAGGGTTGACGAAGATGAAATTATCATAAAATCCGGGTTTCAGCAGCTCCAGCAGGGAAAGGACCACGGCGTAAAAGAGATTATATTTTCTGAAATATAATCTGCCTGTATATCCCTGTACCTGCAGAATTACAGGCTTCCTTATAAAAAACTGATAAAAAGTCGGAATTGCAGGAGAAAATTCCTCTACGACAATATCATACTCATGACCGTGTCTTTTAACGAATTGTGACGCATGATACGCATATGACAGCAGCGTTTTCGTAAGGCTCCTGCTCTCGGTGCCCGCGAAGATGTGTCTTATCCCATCAATCTCTCCGTCACTGGCGCCCTGATACTTCTTGCATAAAAACGTTATGTCATGGCGCTCCTGTAAGCACTTGTATATCTCGTATGCACGGGTCCCAACCCCTCCGGTACCAAAGAAATCACCCTTACTTTCGTAAAGGAGATGAAGGATCCTCATCCCTTTTCCTCCCAAATTGATACGCCTCATACTCTGAAATAACCTCATTCGTCTCACCGAGCATCATTATTTTTCCATGATCAAGCCACAAAACCTTATTGCAAAGACTACCGACCTGCTCCATATCGTGCGAGACAAAGAGTATGATAACCCCCCTGTCCTTGAATTCCAATATCCTTTCCTTACTCTTCTGCTTGAAATGAGCATCCCCGACAGCGAGAACTTCGTCAATAATGAGAATATCGGGATCGACTTCAGTCGCTATGGAAAAGCCCAGCCGCGCAATCATTCCGGAGGAGTAATTTTTAAGCGGGGTATCGATAAAATCCTTCAACTCCGAAAAATCCACAATTCTGTCAAATCGCTCCTCTATCTCCCCCCTCGAAAAACCGAGGATCGAAGCATTTAAGAAAATATTCTCCCTTCCGCTGAGCTCGTCGTCGAAACCTGCGGAGAGCTCGATCAGGGGAGCCGTCTTACCCTTAACACTTGCCATCCCCTCAGCGGGCTTTATGACACCGGATACAACCTTTAATAAAGTGCTTTTCCCCGCGCCGTTGGAACCGATAATTCCCAATGATTCCCCCTCACCGGCATCCAATGATATATTCCTCAGCGCCCACAGCGTATGCTTTGCTACCCTCTTCCCCTTTACATAATTGATGACGTGCGCCTGGAATGATCTCCTGCGCTCCTCAACAAGTCTGTATTTGACCGATACTCCTTGAAGCGTTATCATTGAGTTGTTATGAAATTCTTAGGTAAAGAACCATTATTAAAAACCTCCCCATGGCCCCTCTCTGCCAAAGAGGGGTGCATTTTGTCCTTCCGGCAAAGGGAGGGCAGGAGGGATTTTATAATCAATATATTCATGCTACAGTTATTTTCATTCTCACAGGTAAAATATTATCCTGTCCCTGTTCCTGTAATAAATTCCCCACCCTATCAATAAGGAGAGTAAAGCAAAGGCCGACCCTAAAACGATATGCTCCGCCGTCAGGAAGGAAATATCATAGAGACTGGCCCTGAAAAGACTTATGAAGTGATAGAGGGGGTTGAGCGACATAAGCGTTTGAAGCTTATGGGGAAGAATAGAGACCGGATAGAATATCGCCGAGAGATACATCCAGGCCAGCAGCAGGACATCATAGATATAGACCACGTCATGGAAAAAAACCGCGAGAGTCGAAACAGTCAGGGCTATACCGAAAGCAAATATAAAGACAATGCCCGCGACATAGGGGAGCAGCGCAAGATTAAGGCCTATCTTTGTACCTGAAAACACAATGATAACGAAGAGAGGAACAAGAGAAAAGATAAAATGAACCAGCGAAGAGGCGACGACAGAGAGGGGAAAGATTGCTTTGGGCAGATAGACCTTGTTTATGAGGTTGCGGTTCTGAAGAAATGCCAGCGAGGCAACTTTTGTTCCCTGTGAAAAAAACTGCCACATGATGATTCCCGACATCACGTAGGCTGAATATTTATGGACAGCTCCCCCGAAAAATCTGTCGAAAATGACATAAAAAACAAGCAGCATCAGCAGGGGATCAAGCATGACCCATAGAAAGCCGAGGGCGGAGCGTTTATATCTTCTCTTGATATCTCTCGATACGAGGTTCCGGAGGAGCTCCCGGTATCTGAAAATCTCTTTAGCTTCTCCTAAGGAATTTACCATAGTCCCTTGCCCTGCTATAATACCATACGACAATATCTTATGCCTTTAAAAGACGGAGGAATGTTGAAACCTTGTTTGATCGTCATCCCTGCTTATAATGAAGAAGAGCATATCGCGGATGTCCTGATGGAGGTCATGGGAATTAATCTCCCCGCCGATATCCTGGTAGTAAACGACGGTTCTGCAGACAGAACGTCGGCAATATCGAAACAGGCAGGGGTTATGGTATTAGACCTGCCCTTCAATATCGGCTATGGCGGCGCAATCCAGACAGGCTTTCGCTTTGCGACCGAATTCGGGTACGAATTAGTGGTCACCCTCGATGGAGACGGCCAGCATTCACCGTCTTCCGTGAACAGTCTTTTGGAAACCATGGAACGGGAAAAGGCGGATGTGGTTATCGGTTCCCGTTTTATCGAAGGCTCTTACCGGATGGGTGTCTTCAGAAAGACAGGGGTTTGGCTCTTTTCACGAATCGCCTTCTTCTATACGGGAACGAAATTCAGCGACCCCACCTCGGGTTTTCAACTCTTCAACAGAAAGGTTTTCTCTTATCTCTCCGAGGGCGACAACTATCCCCTCGATTACCCTGATGTGAATATCATAATCGCCATCCATAAAATGAGATTTAAAATGGTGGAAGCCCCTGTGAAGATGAAAGAAAAACAGGGCAAGTCGATGCACCAAGGATTGAGACCTGTCATTTATGTGATAAGGATGTTCCTATCCATCATCGTTGTCCTGTTGAGAAAGGAGAAGAAACAGCCATGACCTTCAGTGTCAGATTATTTATTTTCCTTTTCGGCCTTATCTTATTCAGTACTGTCTTCGAACTCGTCAGGAGGAGGAAATTCAGGGAGGAATTGTCGCTCTGCTGGCTGTTCATCGGCCTCAGCCTGATTCTCAGCTCCTTCGCCGACCGGCTTATAGATCCCCTCGCCTTTAAACTCGGCATCAATTATCCGCCTGCTCTCGCTTTCATTATTATATTTCTTCTCTTTGTCATTGTCATGCTGTACTTCTCGATTTCCGTGTCGGATTTGAAGAGTGAGAACAAAGAGTTAAGTCAGAAGATAGCGCTGATGGAATACAAACTCACCAGACTTCAAAAAGAGAAAGAGGATATAGCCCCAAAAGGAGTTGACTATGAATAATAAATTGTCGGATATCGTACAGTCCTCTTCGCTGCTCAGTCAGGTCGTAGGCGCAGAGAAGCTTTTCCTGTCGGGCCGAAGAAAGCGCGGGGAAGATCTCGAAAGCGCTGTGAGGTTCTTTCTTGAGTTCCTGCACGGCTTCGAAAGCTTCGATTTCGACGGTCCCTGCGTCACGGTTTTCGGTTCGGCGCGTTTTCAGGAAAGACACCGCTACTACGAGCTGGCCCGCGAACTCGGACGCGCACTCGCCAATGCAGGCTATGCCGTCATGACCGGAGGCGGGCCCGGTATCATGGAGGCTGCAAACCGCGGGGCCAAAGAAGGCGGCGGCCTGAGCCTCGGCTGCAATATCACCCTTCCCTTTGAGCAAAAACCTAACCCATACCTCGACAAGTTCATCGAGTTCGAGCACTTTTTCGTGCGCAAGGTAATGCTCGTAAAGTACTCAACAGCCTTCGTCGTTATGCCGGGCGGCTTCGGCACGCTCGATGAGGCATTCGAGGTGATCACTCTCGCTCAGACCGGAAAGCTTGAGCGCTTCCCGGTCGTAGGGATGGTCAGGGACTTCTGGGACCATCTACGCCGTTTCATGAACGACACAATGCTGGCCGAAGGCACTATCAGCGGCGAGGACATGGATTTGATACACGGAGCAAATACGGTCGAAGACGCCATTCGCATAATACGCGGCCTTTCGCGGGGAAACTTTTGACCCGGAAAATGCAATTGGTATCAGGCATATGCACATATACCAGTCTATCTATTTACAACTGCATTTTCCGGGGTTAATGACCGTGTATGTTTTTCTCGAAGACCTTTCTGAAATGAAACCCGTAGATCGAAAAGGTTATCGCCATGGGGAAAAGCCTGGGCCGCCTGAAGATGGTCCAGAAAAATAGTTTCCAGTACTGAAACCTCTCCTTTCCGGCAATACCGAGAATCACCATCGACTTAAACAGTGCGCAACAGTCATTTATACTGAAATGGAACATCTTTTTCTTCGGCGGTATATACTCCTTCATAAAAGTTTTGACACGTTTGTAGTAATACCTGGGAGAATACAACGTTTCGAGAATCTTTTTATACCCGTTGATGAGGACATCGTAGTTCATCCTGGGTATAAAATTAATCGAAAAATCCGTATTGTCACCTGAAGTATCTTTCAGAAGTCTGTTCTCCTTTTCGAGTCTCTCGTACAGCCGGGTGCGAGGCAAGGCGTTGAGCAGACCTACCATTGCAGTGACGATCCCGCTGTTCTGGATAAACTTTATCTGCGTATCGAAAATGGTAAGGGGGTCGCTGTCGAATCCCACGATAAACCCGGCTTGAACCTCAAGCCCGGACTTCTGGATATTCCTGACACTTGCAAGAAGGTCGCGGTTCCTGTTCTGGAACTTGCTGCATTCCGCCAGACTCTGCTCGTTCGGGGTCTCGATGCCGACAAATACAACGTCAAACCCCGCTTTCACCATCAGATTCATCAGTTCCTCATTATCGGAGAGTTCTATGGATGCCTGGGTAATAAAGGTGAAAGGATAACCTCTCATCTCCATCCATTCGGCAACTGCGGGCAGTATCTCGTCCTTTAATTTCCTCTTGTTCCCGATAAAGTTGTCATCGACGAAAAATACCCCGCCTCTGAAGCCGTAAGAATAGATGTTGTCGAGCTCCCTGATGACCTGGTCTTTGTCCTTTGTGCGGGGAACCCGGCCGCAGAGCAGCGTGATATCGCAGAATTCACAGTTGAAGGGGCAGCCCCGCGAATACTGTATGTTGAGTGTTGCATAAAGCTTCATATTGACAAGTTCCCAGAGAGGCACAGGCGTCTTTCTTACGTCAGCCCATTGATCGGATGTATATATATGTTCCGGACAGCCGTTCTTCCAATCTTCCAGGAACACAGGCAGTGTCACTTCCGCTTCGTTCAGGATGAGATGGTCGACATCCCCGAACTCTTCATATTCGGTAGTGAAAAGGGGGCCGCCGGCTGCAATCCTTACGCCGGCCGACCTGCATCTCGTGATTATTTTTTTCACCGATTCCTTCTGGACGGCCATTGCGCTGATCAGGACCAGATCAGCCCAGAGGAGATCTCCATCTTCCAGGCTGCCGACGTTCATATCAACAAGTCTTTTTTCCCACTCCGGCGGGAGCATCGCCGCAACAGTCAGCAGTCCGAGGGGCGGGCTGCTTGCCTTTTTTAAAATAAATTTCAGAGCGTGCCTGAAACTCCAGAAGGTGTCGGGGAAATAAGGATAAATAAGGAGGACCTTCACTCTGCTCTTCCTATCTTTTCTCGTTGTTGCAAGTCAGTATAAGCAAAATTGCCTTTGCACCTGGTTCGATTCAGATGTTATAAGTATACTCCAATTTCCAATTTTCCGGTAGCGGATAAGAATTACTAAAGAGTTCATAAACAAGGGTACATTAAAACACCCTCTCCTTAATCCCCTCCCATCAAGGGAGGGGGAAATAATTGATCCCCTCTCCCTGGCGGGGTAAGGGTGAGGGGGAAACGGAAAAGATTACACCACTTGACAATAATCATTCCGCATCGGATTCACTGGTATGCTTTATTCAAAGGATCAAGCACTATATGTTCGACCATTTTACATATCTGCGCTGCAGTCTTTTCCCGGTAATGGTCTATGGTGAAAGGCTCATGGACGATTACTTTTACGCCGACTCTTTTTTTGGCACAGACCCTCTTTGCATTCTCCATGAAAGATTGCGGTTCGTTCCATGCAATTTCCGCATCGTCCTTGTAGTGGAGCGTCACCGGCAACAGCGACATCTCCGGGTTAAGCTCTATTACCTTGAAAATACCCCTGTTGAAAGACAACCGCTCGCTGATCCTGCTGGTCGTACCCTGCGGGAAAACCGCGAGAATTTGATTTGAGCACTTCTCCGCGATGGTATTCAGCACCCTCAGCCGCTCGTTTGAAGAATTGCGGTTTAAGAAAATAACGCCCATCAGCCATGCTATCTGCCCTATTACAGGATAATATTTTATCTCCGCCTTGCTGACAAACACTGATCCGAACAAAGCCGACAGCACAAAAATATCCAGGAAACCGGCATGGTTTGAAATAATCAGAATACCTTTTCGTCTCCTTCCGAATATCTCATGATTTTCGATCTTTTCGATGCCGACCCGAAAAATCAGGAGGCAGAGTCTTGAATAAAACCGGACGAGCCGGGGTCCGATACTAAGGCGCCACCTGAAAAAAATCAAAAGTATAAAAAAATAGAATGGCGCAAGGAACATGGTGATAAACAGGAACAGGCCGGTTTTTACAAAGAACCTGAAGATATCCATTTCAGCATATTATAGATGATTCTGCGTCATTTGCCGGCAGCCCTTTCGAAGTTTTCAGCGTTTATCCCGCTTCGTTTTATCGGGGTTCGGCGAGCCGGAGAGGCGCTCTTTTTTCCTCTTTAAAAGAGCCCTTCTTCTTCAACGGTCCTTCTTTTTATCCTTTATCCAGTAAACAAGGCTGAATACGACAGCCACAACTGTCAGAACAATCAGAATAACGAAAAAAAATGCTACCAAATGTTTCACTCCTCCTGGGATAAATCAACATGGCATTAAGAACAATAAACCGGAAGTTCGAAGTTCATTGACACTTCCCCCTCCCGTAACCTCTGTCGGCGTCCTTCATTGATACTATCCTTCCGCCCTTTATCCTGATGACTTTTATGAAAGCCCCGTCTCCGCAGTTGTAATAGAGCAGCTCGACTTTTTCCGTAATTATGTTTACATCGCCCTTCCATAGGCTGCCTCTTGTTTCTTCGGCCACTTCCTCGGAAAAATCCGGCTGTCCGCACTTGTCGATGAGCACAAATTTTGATTCCCCGTCGCATACCATGTCCAGGCCGCCCGAGACGCACCTTATGCAACTGGCCTCTGAAACGGCAACATCGAAGAGAAATAGAGTAAACAGCGCAAGCAAAACCGTTCCAGCAGCTTTCATTGAGTTTCTCCCGGAGATTTTGTCATTAAACACATCATACGAAAAAAAACGCCAAAGCGCAACAGCGGAGCTCATTCCCGGTGCCAAAAACATTCGGAATTTCCCTATCCCTCAGAGCAAATCCGTGTATTAATTGAAAGATATGGTCTATAATATTTATTTAATCAATATGTTATGCAGCTCAGGGAGGACACTATAAAAAGATTTCCGGACAGAAGGGGATATTTCGGCGTCTACGGCGGACGCTTCGTGCCGGAGACCCTTATCCCCGCCCTTGAAGAACTTGAAAAGGCGTATTGCCGTTCGAAGAAGGATAAGAATTTCCGGATGGAACTCGTTCATCTCCAAAAGACCTACATCGGAAGGCCGACTCCGCTGTATTTCGCAAAACGTCTTTCCGAACATCTCGGCGGAGCAAGGATATATCTGAAGCGTGAAGACCTGGCGCACACCGGCGCCCATAAGATAAACAACGCAGTAGGACAGGTGCTGCTCGCAAGGAAGATGGGAAAGAAAAGGGTTATCGCAGAGACAGGCGCAGGACAGCACGGCGTTGCTACTGCAACCGGCGCCGCCCTCCTCGGCCTCGATTGCGAAATCTATATGGGCACGGAGGACATGAAGAGGCAGGCTCTGAATGTATTCAGGATGAGACTCATGGGAGCAACGGTGACCGAAGTGCCTACAGGCTCGATGACGCTGAAGGACGCAATAAACGAGGCGCTGCGCGACTGGACAACAAATGTCCGGACAACGCACTACGTTCTCGGCACCGTTTTCGGACCCCACCCTTTCCCTCTTATGGTAAGGGATTTTCAATCCATTATCGGCAGGGAGGCGAAAAAACAGATACTTGAAGCCGAGGGGAGACTCCCTGATTATCTCATCGCTTGTGTCGGCGGCGGCAGTAATGCAATGGGGCTCTTCCATGAATTCCTGGGCAATGAAGGGATTAATATGGTCGGCGTTGAAGCCGGAGGAGAAGGCATAGGAAGCGGGAGACACGCTGCGCGGTTTGCAGGCGGCTCTTTGGGCATATTCCAGGGTTGCAAGAGTTACCTGCTTCAGGACAACGACGGCAATGTCCTCGGGACACATTCGGTTTCAGCAGGTCTCGATTACGCTTCCATAGGTCCCGAACACCCGTTTCTCCGCGATGCAGGACGTGTTCAGTACACCTATGCCACAGATGAAGAGGCATTGGCTGCTTTCGGAATCCTGTCGAAGACCGAAGGGATCATCCCTGCGCTCGAGTCCGCGCATGCAGTAGCGGAAGTCGTCAAGCTCGCACCCGGACTCGCCGAAGACGTGCTTATTATCGTAAACCTTTCGGGCCGCGGAGATAAGGATGTCCAGCATGTCTCAGGAATAAAAGGGATCGAACTGTTATGACAGGGATAGGAATGCGCTTCAGGAAATTGAAGAAACAGGGGAAGAAGGCATTTATTCCCTATACGATGGCAGGAGATCCCTCGCTCGAAAAAACCAAAGAAACAGTACTGCTGTTCGAGCAGTGCGGAGCTGATATCGTCGAACTGGGAGTGCCGTTTTCAGACCCGTTGGCCGACGGCCCTACGATCCAGCGCGCCTCTGAAAGGGCGATAAGAAATGGGGTTACTCTCAGACAAGTCATCGGCCTTGTGAAGAAAATCAGGCAGGAGACACGCATTCCCCTTGTGCTTATGACCTACTTTAACCCTGTATTCAGGTACGGGACCGGGAACTTTATAAAGGATTCGGTACATGCAGGAGCAGACGGAGTAATTATTCCCGACTTGCCTCCTGAGGAGGCGGAAGATGTTATAAAGCTCTCGAAAGAAGCCCGGCTCGACACCATCTTCCTTCTCGCGCCGACCTCGACCAATGACAGGATAAGGAAAGTGACAAGGGCGTCCAGCGGTTTTATCTATTATGTTTCGATAACCGGCATAACAGGCTCGGGTCTCCTCCTTGACGGCTCAATGGAGGCGCTGATCTCTCAAATAAGGAAATATACAAAAAAGCCTGTTGCAGCGGGTTTCGGGATATCCACCCCTGAGGATGCTTCAGCAGTTTCGAAGATCGCCGACGGTGTCATAGTAGGAAGCGCTATCGTCAGGAGGCTTCACGCAAACCCTGACGGTCTGAAAGAGTATCTTATGAGCCTGCGTTCGGCCATAGGGTAAAAGAGAGTTGCATGGCTGACCTGCGAGACATCCGGAATATGTAGGGGGCATAGATGGATTGCCAAATAAATAATATTCATTTTTCACCTTTTTTGCGAAAGAACCTTAAATATTACAAGAGAGTTTGAAACATGGCCTGGTTTAAAAAAACAAAAGAGATAAGGACGGACAGGAAGGGGAAAATACCCGAAGGTTTGTGGGTAAAATGCGACGGCTGCAGGGAGATCATCTACCGGAAGGAAATAGAAAAAAATCTCAAGATATGCCCCAAATGCAATTACCATTTCAGGATCAGCGCCCGTGAACGCCTGAAGCTCCTTGTTGATGAGGGGAGCTTTATCGAGATGGACGAAAACATGACGTCGGCAGACCCTATCCATTTCAAAGACGCCGTCTCCTATAAGGAACGTTTAAAAGAAAACCAGAAAAAGACCGGCCTCTTGGAGGCCGTTATTTCGGGTGATGCCCTGATAAAAGGCTATCCCGCAAGCCTCATCCTTATGGACTTCTCTTTCATGGGCGGCAGCATGGGCTCTGTCGTCGGCGAAAAGGTGTCGAGGGCAGCGGAAAGGGCACTCGAAAAGAAACAGCCCCTTGTGTCCATCGCCTCTTCGGGTGGAGCACGGATGCAGGAGGGGATATTCTCTCTGATGCAGATGGCCAAGGTCTCCGCTGTGATAGGGAGACTGAGGGACAACGGCATCCTCTATCTTTCGATTTTATGCGACCCCACATTCGGGGGGGTGACGGCAAGCTTTGCAACCCTTGGAGATATTATTATCGTTGAGCCGAAAAGCCTTGTCGGGTTCGCCGGACCAAGGGTAATTGAGCAGACGATAAAACAACCTCTCCCCGATAACTTCCAGAGGGCCGATTTCCTCCTCGAACACGGTCTGATCGACATGGTCGTAGACAGGAAAAACCTCCGGGATACCCTTGCCAGGCTTTTTGAACTCTTCTCATGAGCTACGAAGAGACGGTACGGTACCTCTATGACCTTCAACTGCACGGGGTCAAATTCGGACTCGACAACATAGGGAGGCTCGCGTCGGAACTCGGCAATCCCCATGAATCGTTTCTTTCGGTACATGTAGCAGGCACAAACGGAAAAGGCTCAACCTCAGCAATCATCTCATCTATTTTGCAGCGTGCCGGACTTAAGGCCGGCCTCTTTACTTCTCCTCACCTTGTCAGCTTCACCGAGAGGATCAGGATCAACGGAGAGGAAATTGCGGAACATGATGTCATTCAGCTAGCCGGAGAAATCAGAGAAACCGCCTCCTGTCTCAGGGGTTTTTCCCCGACGTTTTTTGAAGTGATCACTGCAATGGCGTTCCTGTATTTCGCGCGGAAGAATGTCGATATCGCTGTCATGGAAACGGGAATGGGCGGCAGACTCGATGCCACGAACATAGTCACGCCTGAAGTATCTGTCATCACAAGCATCGGTTTTGACCACAAAGAGTTTCTCGGAAACACGCTCAGGGAAATTGCAGGGGAAAAGGCAGGGATCATAAAGAAGGGAGTCCCCGTTGTCGCGTCATTCCAGGAACCGGAGGTCAGGGAGGTTATCGAAAAGCAGGCGGCAGAAAAAAGCGCGGAAGTATTTTTTTTCGGCAGGGATTTCTCGGCAACTCTGAAGAGAGACGATATTTCGGAAATATGCTTCGACTACAAAAAAAGCGGATTGCCTGCAATCCGCGATCTGGTACTCCCGCTTGCAGGAGAGCACCAGATGGAGAACGCCTCCGTTGCCGTTAAGTCCGCTGAACTGCTGAATGGAAGTCCGATTCCAAAAGTATCCGTGCCCGTTGCTGCCGCCTGTCACCCGTCGCTTATGACCCCTGACTGTATCAGGGAAGGTCTCAGGAATGTCAGGTGGCCGGGAAGACTCGAATGTATCAACGAAGACCCTGCGATATTCGTCGACGGCGCGCATAACCCCGCCGCTGCTGAAGTGCTTGCAAAAGTGTTGAAAAGAAATGTTCCTGAAAAATACAAAAAGATTATAATTATACTCGGCGTTATGAATGACAAGGATATAAAAGGACTGATGGAGCCGCTGCTGCCGCTTGCTTCAGAGCTGATATGCACCTCTGCCTGCTGCGGCAGGGCAGCGCCTCCTGAAAAACTTGCCGGCATCGCAGGATCGTCCGGTTACCGTAACGCACTTATTGCGGCAACAGTAAAAGACGCTCTTGATATGGCGATGAAGTCGGCTGCCGACGCTGCAGTGCACCGCTCGACAATTCCCGACCGGGAATATGAAACCCTGCAGCGGTGCTCCCGTCCCCTTATTCTGATTACCGGTTCATTCTATACCGTCGGGGAAGCCAAAGAACTGCTCGGCCATAAAGGAGTACTCGCAAGGGTGAGGGAATGGCGTTAGCAGCTTCCTGCAAACCTTTCACGATCAGCAGTCTTATCTCAATAATTTTTCTCATAGCCCTTTTCCATCCCGAGTTCATTACCCCAAGCTCAGCTGAAGAAAAGACCGATATTATTTCCGACAGCCTTGAATACAATCAGGAGACTTCAACATATTCCGCCAGGGGAAAAGTAAAGCTTAAGAGAGACGGCTCGCTCATCGAAGCTGATGAGATGATATATAACGCGCAGACATCGGATGTTGCCGCAACAGGTAACGTGAAATATACTGATCCGGATGTCTTTGTCACCGGAAGCAGGGCTGAGTTCAATCTCGACAGTAAGACGGGAAAGCTGTATGATGCGGAGGTATTCTTCAGGAAGGATAACTATCATATTTCAGGAAAAGTGCTCCGGAAGAAAGGAGAAAATTATTATGCAAGCCCTGAGGCGACCTTTACAACCTGTGACGGGCCCGCGCCTGACTGGAGCTTCAAAGGGAAAAATATTGATATCGTCACCGGCGAGAGTCTGAAGGCAAGGGATGTCTCATTCCGCATAAAGCAGGTACCTGTGCTCTATACCCCTTATCTGGCTGCTCCTATCCAGACCGAGAGAAAGACCGGTTTTCTGATGCCCGAGGTCGGTTACAGCGACATAAAAGGACTGCACATAAACATCCCCTTCTTCTGGGCTTTATCGGAAAATCGCGATCTGACCATGGAACTGGACCATTATTCAAAAAGGGGACTTGGAAAGGGCCTGGAGTTCAGATACCTGGAACCCGGGGATATCAGGGGCCAATGGTGGCTCTACCATCTGAGGGACAGGGAACTGAGCAAAGACTATATTGAGATTAAAGGAACGCATAATCAGATATCAGCGGAAAAAATCGGCGGATATCTCAGCGTGAATTATATCAACGAGAAAGACTTCTACCGTGAATTCTCTCCGCATATCGAAACGCGTACGAACCGCTTTCTCGAATCTACCGGGGAAATAACCGCCCCATTTTCAAACTCCCGGGCCTATCTCCTCTCTCAGTACTGGGTCGATCTGAAGGATAATACTCCTGATCCGGCCCAGAGACTTCCGGAAGCAGGCTTTGTTTTGAATCCGGTGAAGTTCGGTAAAGTGTGGCTGTCGGCAACAACAGCTTTTTCGAATTTCTGGAGTGATGAAGGAATAAGCGGACAACGTTTTGACGTCTTTCCCAAGATACTGCATTCTTTCGGAAAAGATATCGTAATTTCTCAGGCAGTCGGCCTGAGAGAAACAGCCTATTCGCTGAACAGAACAGACGACGATTCATTGCACAGAGAGTCTTTCGAATACAACATCGCAGCGCATATGAGGCTGACAAAAAAATATTCCTCATTCACTCATATTGCAGAACCGGCATTAAGCTACAACCTGATAACAAATTCCGAGAACGATCTCCCGCTGTTCGACTCAACGGAGCTTTACAGGAAAGTATCCCTGATGGAACTTTCCCTGCTCAACAGATTCATGAACAGAAACGGCGAATTTATGGTCGTCAGGGCTTCCCAGGGATATGATTCGTATCTTGGGGACAGATCCTTCCTGCCGTTCAGACTCGACATCGCAATAAAGAAGCCTGTCAGACTCCGTATGAATACGGATTACAACGTCCATACCGGTAAAGTTGAAAGTTTATACTCGGACATCCGGATGACTGTTTCAGGAATTACTTTTTCCGCCGGCCAGAGGTACAAAAGACAGGGCAGTATCAAAACTTTTGTCGGAGGACTTCAGGTGCATCCTTACAAGCCGTTATACCTCGAAGGCCGGATATGGTACGACGCCGACGAGAAGGAGACCCAGGAACTCGCCTTTGTCCTGAAATATCTCAGTCAGTGCTGGGGCATAAGCGTTGAATATATACGCAATCCGGACGACTTCCATGTAAGAGTGCTGTTCGAGCTGAAGGGGCTCGGGTTCAGAAAAATCAAAGCTTAGCCCTTAAGACTCCCTATTAATTCCCCGATCATCAGTACCGCCTTTTCCGGCGAGGTGCTTTCCGTTTCTATCGTAAGCTCAGGCCGGACCGGTTCCTCATATGGGACACTCATACCGGGAACGGGCCAGCCTTTTCCCCCCTTTTTGTAAATATCCCTCGGTGCCTCACGGGTATCCTTCCTCTTCATCTCTCTCTGAACGCAGAGATCTACCGGACATTTAAGGTATATTTCTCCGTACCGGGGGATAAATTTTCTTGCAAGTTCGCGCCATTTTCTAAGATTTCCCGTGGCATCGATAATAACATCGTGCCCCAGTTCCGTCAGCATCCCCGCGAGATAAACAAGCGCCCTGTAAACAATGTCCCTTTCAGCGTCCGAATATGTCGGCTCCGGCGTGACGACTTTCCTCAGTTCATCCATCCTGAGGAGAACGAACGACGGATGGCCTTTTCTTAACTTATCCGCAAGTGTGCTCTTGCCGCTTCCCGGCAGTCCCGTGATCCATAGCGTCATACCAGACATTACATGGTATTATAGTGTAAAAATTGGATTAAGTCATGGTCGTCAATCGGGAAGAAACTTATTGGGGCAGCTGCCCGCGCCTCTTCCCTTTTTTTCTTCCGCTATATATAATAAAATTCAATTTATTTCAGAATATGAGAGATAATGCTTGTTGGCTACAACACTAACATATCCTACAAGGGCAACGTGTATCATATCCAGACAGAGGATAGCGGACAGGGCAATCCTGTAGTAGTTACCCTGCTCTATCAAAAAGGTGCTATTCTCGCATCAAAAAAAACCAGTTATGCTCAAATAATATCAGATTCCGACTTCAGGGAGAAGGTCCGCAAGGTCATGCAGATACAGCACAAAGGGATGATAAGGGAGCTGCTTTCAGGTAAATATTCGGGTGAATACGGGGGAGAAGACAAAAGGGAAGCAGCTGAAACCGGTGAAACGAAATCAAACAGTGGAAGAGCGGAAGCTGCGGGGGAAGCTGCAGAGGCAAGTACCGGAGAAACCGGTCAGGAACAGGCAAAACAGCCGGGGGAACAGGCCGCGGAAAAAAGCCGGTTGACAAAAAGCCTTGATGATATCCTGCTGAACCATATAATGAAAAGGGGCAAATAGATGAAAGCAGCTGTTGACAAACCGGACGTGAGTCTCCTGAAAGAAAAGGCAAGGCAACTCAGGGTCGAGATCCTCAAGATGCTTGCAGAGGCGAAGTCGGGACATACCGGCGGTTCCCTGTCCTCAGCCGACATTGTTGCCGCTCTCTTCTTTTATAAAATGAGACATAAGCCTAATGACCCGAAATGGAGCAAAAGGGACAGGTTCATCCTTTCGAAAGGTCATGCAGCGCCGGTCCTCTATGCGGCTCTGGCATTGTCCGGGTACTTCGATCCATCGTTGCTGAAAACCTTGCGAAAAATCGGCAGCCCTCTGCAGGGGCATCCATGCTCAACGAAACTTCCCGGCGTCGAGATCTCGACCGGGTCTCTGGGACAGGGCCTCTCCATCGCCAACGGGATTGCGCTGGGGCTTAAGCTCGACGGGTCGGGCTCACGGGTCTATTGCCTGCTTGGAGACGGCGAGACACAGGAAGGACAGGTCTGGGAGGCGGCAATGACCGCCGCCCATTACAAACTCGACAATCTGTGCGCCTTCATCGATAACAACGGACTGCAGATCGACGGTCATTGCTGTGACGTCATGCATATCGAGCCGATTGTAAATAAATGGGAAGCCTTCGGATGGAACGTTATCGACATCGACGGGCACAACATGAAGGCGGTCGTCGGGGCACTTAATGATGCGGAAACCGTGAAAGGAAAACCGACCATGATAGTCGCAAGGACTGTAAAGGGAAAGGGTGTGTCATTTTTCGAAGGCAAGGTTGAATACCATGGACTCGCGCCTTCAAGTGAAGAACTCGAAATGGCGTTAAAGGAACTCGGGAAATAATGGGAGAAAGAACACATAAGACAGGACAGGAAAAACCGGAATCTGCAGGAAAAGCGGTTGCAACAAGAGACGCTTACGGAGAGGCGCTTCTTGAACTCGGCAGGAAAAGGAGCGACGTTGTCGTCCTCGACGCAGACCTCTCCGGCTCTACAAAGACGGGTAAATTCGCAAAGGCCTTTCCAGAGCGGTTTTTCAATCTCGGCGTATCCGAACAGGATATGATCGGCACGGCAAGCGGTCTCTCTCTTGCAGGCAAACTGCCTTTCGCGTCTACCTTTGCGGTCTTTGAGACCGGGCGCGCGTGGGAACAGATCCGGCAGACGGTATGCTATTCCAACCTGAATGTAAAGCTGGTGGCGACTCACAGCGGCGTTACCGTCGGGGAAGACGGCGCTTCGCATCAGGCAATCGAGGATGTCGCCCTCATGAGGGTGCTGCACAATATGACGGTCATAGTACCTGCCGACGGGAATGAAACACGGCAGGTCATTCATGCCATAGCGGAACATTACGGACCCGTATATGTAAGGCTCGGAAGGTCAAAAGTTCCGCAGGTGATGCCTGATGACTATACGTTCAGAATAGGGAAGGCATATCCTTTCCATATCGGCAAAGACGCGAACATCATAGCAATGGGAATTATGGTATCAGCCGCTCTCGACGCCTCGGAGATGTTAAAGGAAAACGGGATTGACGCCGGGGTCGTCAATATGTCCACTGTCAAGCCTCTGGACACTGAGATATTGCTCAAGGCGGTCGAAGCCTGCGGAATACTTGTGACTGCCGAGGAACATTCGGTAACAGGGGGGCTCGGGGGCGCCGTCAGTGAATTCCTAGCAGAGAATCATCCGGCAAAGGTTCTCAGGACAGGTATCAGGGACGACTTCGGATGCTCGGGAACTCCCAGGGAGTTATTGAAGTTATATGGCCTTACTGCTGAGGACATCGCAAAGACCATCCGTGAGGCCCTATTTTAAAAAAATGTTCACCGCTTGCTGAAAATATGATACGTTTCGACGAAGTATCAAAGCACTACGATACTCATACCGCATTAAGAAAAGTTACTTTTTCCATAGAAAAGGGCGAGATGGTCTTTATCACGGGGCCGAGCGGTTCCGGTAAATCGACACTTCTGAAACTGATATATATGGCCGAAAGACCCGATGAGGGAAATATTTCGGTATCGGAATGGGATACGAACACCGTCCGGGAATCGCAAATTCCGCTGCTGAGGAGAAATATAGGTGTGGTATTCCAGGACTTCAGGCTGCTGGGCAACAGGGATATTTTTGAGAATGTCGCCCTCTCACTGCGCATAAGAGGCGTGGAGGAAAAAGAGCTTAAGGCGCGTGTCTTTGAAGCATTGAAATCAGTCAACCTGAGACATAAGACCGAAAACTACCCGGATACTTTGTCGGGCGGCGAGCAGCAGAGGGTCGCTATTGCGAGGGCGATCGTTTCCGACCCGATGATCATCCTTGCCGACGAGCCTACAGGCAATGTTGACCCTGATGCATCCACCGGCATCATAAGGACTTTCAAGGACATCAATGCAAAAGGCGCTACCATTGTGATTGCTACACACAACAGGGAACTCTTCAGGAACACCGGCAGGCGGGTCCTGAAGCTCGATTTCGGAAATTACGCCGGAGAGGAACTGGGGTAAGATGGCCCTTTATTCATTCAAACTTGCAGGCCTCAGCCTCCTGCGCGAAAAATGGATCAATCTGCTCTCCATCATAACGCTCGGAGCAGGGCTTCTCATTACCGCTGTCACGCTGCTCTCTGTTTACAACGTCAATATCGCAACAAAAAAACTTCCGGAGAAGTTTTCGGTAATGCTCTACCTCCGGGATAATCTCCCGAAAGAGGATGTCGAGGGCATCATTACCGGCGCAAAAAAAGAATATGCCGTCGAGAAAATAAAGTATATACCGAAAGATGAGGCGTTGAAGGAGCTCAGGGATACTCTTAAGGATACCGCATATGTCCTTGAAGGGCTCGGTGAAAATCCCCTGCCCGATTCGATAGAGATCAGACTCAAAAGCGAGACGGTCAGTCCCGAGACTGTAAGAAAGCTCAGTGATCATCTGAAAAAAATAAACGGAGTGGATGAAATAGTCTACGGCGAAAAGTTCCTCTCCTCGATATATTCTCTCAGGTTCGGCGTGGAGACAGTAGGCATTATATTGGTCATAATTATGTCGGTAGGTATGCTCTTTGTCTGTTATACGACAGTGAAAATACTGTTTTACCGCCGGGAAAAAGAGATCGAAACCTACAAACTTCTCGGCGCCACAAAAAGCTTCATCAGGGCGCCGTTCTTCATAGAAGGCGCTTTGATCGGACTTTCAGGAGGACTCCTGAGTCTGGCGGGGGTGCTCACGCTGTACTATCTGATTATACTCAAGTTAAGCGTTGCGTTCCCCATCTTTCATGCAATAGTCTTCCCGGTCCGTCTTTCTTTCTGCCTCCCGCTGGCCGGGCTCTCCATCGGCATAACCGGCGCTGCGATAGCCATCGGGAGAATCAGGTATTAACCAAAATACAAAAAGCATGTCGCGGAGAGTCAAAAACATATGGCACTGTGCTGAGATTGAATTCTTTGCCCGTCGCGCATTGCTCTGTTCAATCTGCGTTATACTTTTCGCCTTCTGCTCTGTTCCCCCCGATTCGCTTTGTCACGCTGCAAGCCCTCGCGAGGAATACAAAAAGATCCAGAAGGAGATAGAAACACAGAAAGAAAAACTCAAGGCGGCAAAAAGGCGCGAATCTTCAATTCTTACGGATATCGAAAATACAAATAAGCAGTTAAAAAAACTTGAAGAAGATCTCAGAAAATACAGGAGCAGCCTTGTGGCAACAGAGTCGAAGATAGCCAGGGTGGAGAGTGAAATTTCTCAGAACAGAAGCGCCATGGAAAAACTCAGGGAGTGGATAAAGAGGAAACTCAGGGTGATACATAAAGGCGGAAGGAATACGGATATAGTCATGCTTTTTCTGAGCGCCGACGATATTTCCCATATGATGAGGGCGGGGAAATATCTCCAGTTAATCGCTGCATATGAACACGGCTTATTAAAAACCTATAAAGGCAGTTTGGAGGGCCTCATTGAAAAAGAGAAGCAGCTCAATTCCCTGAAGAAACAGCTTATAGTGAACCGGGAGAAGGTCCAGAGAGAAGAAAACGCTCTTGCGGAAAAAAAGTCGCAAAGGGAGCAGCTGCTCGCCTCTGTTAAAAAGGAAAAAAGCGCTAATGCGAGGATGTTGAGAGAGATGGAGGAATCCTCCCGGAAACTGCTGGAGATTATCCGTGAATCCGAGAGGGCACAGAAGGAAAAGGAGGAGACCTTCTCTACAGGAACCTTTTCAAGCCTGAAAGGCAGGCTTCCATGGCCTGTTGACGGCAAAATCGCGATCCGGTACGGCACACAGAAAGACCCCCAGTTCAACACCCCGATCTTCAGAAGCGGCACCTATATCCGGTCAGATGCAGATGCCACGGCAAAGGCGGTGCATGCCGGCAAGGTTGTCTTCGCGGAATGGTTCAAGGGATACGGCCAGCTCGTTATCGTAAACCACGGTGACGGCTACCACACGCTCTACGGAAGCCTGTCCGAGATTTTTACGAGGGTTGGAGATATAATAAAAGGGAAGCAGGTAGTCGGACGGGTCGGGAGTTCCGGCATCATCGACTCTCCGGGTCTGTATTTTGAACTTCGGTTTAAAGGCAAGCCTCTCGATCCGATGCAGTGGCTGCAGAAGAGATAACATTTTTGGAGGAGAAACGAATGACGGGAAAGATGACTCGCAAAAAGATAATTCTGATTGTTTTTCTCATCCTCGCTGTCGCGTCAGCAGGTATTTTTGTCGGCAGATGGACGATAAATGCTATTGGTGCGGAAGTTGAAGGATACGAGGAACTGAAGGTTTTCAGTGAAGCTTTGTCACTCGTAAGGAAAAATTACGTTGAGGATGTCAAACCGAGGGACCTGGTATATGGTGCAGTCAAAGGAATGCTTGCTTCCCTTGACCCCCATTCCGCTTTTATGACTCCTGAACAGTACAAGGAAATGCAGGTCGACACCCGGGGAGAGTTCGGAGGTCTCGGGATCCAGATCGGTATAAAAGACGGGATGCTGACGGTTATAGCTCCCATAGAGGATACTCCTGCGTATAAAGCCGGCATAAAGGCGGGCGACAAGATAATAAAGATCAATAAAGAGTTTACAAAGGATATGAGCCTTCACGATGCTGTCAGCAAAATGAGGGGAGCCCCTTCTACTTCGGTCAAAATAACCATAATCAGGGAAGGATGGAAAGAAACGAAAGATTTTGTCATAGTCCGTGAGATAATCAAGGTAAAGAGTGTAAGATCAAAGCTGCTTGAAGACGGCGTGGGGTATATAAAAATAAACCAGTTCCAGGAGCAGACGGCGTCCGATCTCAGTGATAATGTTGAAACGCTCATGAAGGAAAATATCAACTCCATCGTACTCGACCTGAGGAACAATCCCGGCGGACTGCTGAACAGCGCAGTGGACGTGTCGAGCCAGTTCCTTCCGCAGGGTAAACTTGTCGTTTTTATCAGGGACAAAAAGGGCGAAAAAGTCGAGTACAAGAGCAAGAATAGCAGTTCCATCAGCATCGTCCCGATGGTAGTCCTTGTAAATCAGGGCAGTGCGAGTGCATCCGAAATAGTCGCCGGCGCTCTGAAAGACTGGAACAGGGCTGTGATCATCGGCACACAGACCTTCGGCAAAGGGTCTGTGCAGTCCGTCATACCGCTCAGCGACAATTCGGCATTGCGACTTACAACAGCACGTTACTACACTCCGAAGGGCGTCTCCATACAGACAACCGGTATCACTCCGGATATCGTCGTTAAACCTGAAGTCAAAGACGGAGAAAAGGGTCACGCCGCCGTCAGGGAAAAGGACCTCGAAGGACATCTTAAGAACGGGGAAGAGGAGACTGAGGACAAATCATCAGAGCCTGAAGAGGTTGTACCGCTGGAAGTGGAAGAAAAAGATGATATCCAGCTTCAGAGGGCTATAGACCTTCTGAAAACATGGAAGATATTTAAAGAACTGCCGAAGGCATCCTAAAGGGCTGTTCTGTAATGCCGCGAATACTGTTTGATATCGAAACCGTCGGAAAGGACTTCGGCACTCTCGATAAGGCGTCTCAGGAGTATCTTTTGCGCTACGCGGAGACGGAAGAGGAGAAAGCGGAAGTAAAGGACCGCCTCTCTTTTTATCCCCTTACTGCGGAAATAGTCACCATAGGAATGCTTGACCCCGATACCATGAAGGGACATGTATTCTTTCAGACAACAGGCGATCCTCTCCTGCCGTTTGAGGAGGACAATATACTGTATGAAACCGGGACGGAAAAAGAGATCATCGGGAAATTCTGGAATGTCATGAAAAGCTGTGATAAATTCATCACATTCAACGGAAGGAGTTTCGATTGTCCGTTCATTCTCGTGCGTTCCGCAGTCCATAAGCTGAAGCCCTCCAGGGACCTCATGCCAAACAGATATAACGACACCCATATAGACCTGCTCGATCAACTCTCTTTTTTCGGGGCCTCGCGGAGAAAATTCAGCCTTGACATGTGGTGCAGGACCTTCGGAATCAAGAGCCCCAAGGAAGACGGCATTACAGGCTATGAGGTAAAAGACCTTTTCCGTAACGGCAGATTCCTCGATATTGCAAGATACTGCGTCGGTGACCTGAAAGCGACAAGAGAACTATTGTTTTACTGGGAAAACTTCATAAGGTTGGCCCGCTGATACACTTTATCATCGGATATTCCGGAAAGTCCGGAGTCTCTTGTGCTTAGCATTTCGTGACCGAGATTTCTTAGATACTCGTAAGTATACGACGGCTTTGTCAATTGCCGGCGTATCCGGGCCCTGAAGTCTGGTACAATAAAACATTATGAGAAAATGTCCCGTTCCTGCGGATGATTTTGAATCGGATTTTTTGTCTGCAGCATGCCTGACTAGACTTCTGTAATAATGCATGGCCCGTGGTAAAATTATCCGGAAATTATGTTTAAGAAGGCCCTCTGGATAATAATCTCGCTTGTCGCCGCATTCGCCCTCTCGGTCATTACCGGACTTGTGAACCCTTCCGAAAAGATAAATGCGCTCTGGCTTATCGTTGCAGCAGGATGCTTTTATGTGATTACTTACAGATTCTATGCATCTTTTATTGCGGCAAAAGTCCTATCCATTGATGAAAAACTCCCTACACCCGCAAAAAGGCTTTATGACGGCATAGACTATCACCCTACAAACCGCTGGGTCCTTTTCGGCCATCATTTTGCCGCGATAGCCGGCGCAGGGCCTTTGATCGGGCCGATGCTCGCCGCTCAGTTCGGCTATCTTCCGGGATTCCTGTGGATACTGATAGGGTCTGCGCTCGGAGGAGCCGTCCATGACACAGTCATTTTGTTTGCCTCCGTAAGGAGAAACGGCCACTCCCTCGCACAGATAGCAAGGGACGAGGTAGGTCCTGTGGGAGGCTTCGCCGCTGCATTTGCAATACTCTTTATTATTATCGTAGCCCTAGCAGGACTCGGACTCGCAGTGGTGAATGCCCTGTCAAAAAGTCCGTGGGGAACCTTTACCATCTTCCTGAGTATCCCGATTGCCTTCTTCATGGGGATATACCTCTATCGCATCCGTCCGGGAAAAGTCGCTGAAATGAGTTTCATCGGCGTAATTCTGCTTCTCACCGCCGTATTTGCAGGGCACTTCATACCGGGCTCCTTTCTGGAGCCGTTCTTCAACCTGTCAAAGAACAACCTGGTCCTGTCGATTGCAGCATACGGTTTTATCGCTTCCGTCCTGCCTGTATGGATGCTGCTCTGCCCGAGGGACTACCTTTCCACATATATGAAAATCGGTACGATATTTCTTCTCGCCCTGGGCGTGTTTGCCATAGCTCCGACAATACAAATGCCGCCCGTAACACGTTTCACGGAAGGAGGCGGTCCCATAATTCCCGGGAAACTGTTTCCGTTCATGTTTATCACCATAGCATGCGGCGCCATATCCGGTTTCCACTCCCTCATCTCCTCCGGCACTACCCCTAAGATGATAATGAGCGAAAAAGATATCCCTCTCATAGGCTTCGGCGCCATGCTTGTTGAGGGCTTTGTAGCGGTCATGGCCCTTATCGCTGCAACCATTCTGATTCCCGGAGACTATTTCGCAATAAACACAGGCCTCTCCTTTGATGCAATCGCAGCGCTCGGCTTTCCTGTTGAGCGGGTAAGAGAGTTCTCTGAATTGGTGGGGACCGAAGTCGCCGGAAGACCCGGCGGAGCGGTCTCGCTTGCCGTAGGCATGGCTTCGATCCTGTCGGGCATCCCGGGTATGAAAGGCCTGATGCCTTACTGGTATAACTTTGCGCTCATGTTCGAAGCCCTCTTCATTCTCACAACTGTAGATACCGGTACAAGGGTGGCGAGGTTCCTCCTGCAGGAACTCGGCAGCAGGGTGTACAGGCCACTGGCAAAGACAGCATGGCTGCCTGGCAATATCATCGCAAGCCTTCTCGTCGTCAGCGCCTGGAGTTATCTCATCTATTCAGGAAATATTTCGACTATCTGGCCGATGTTCGGGGTGGCAAACCAGCTGCTCTCAGCCATTGCATTCGGCGTCGGAACGATAGTCATTATCAAAGCAGGGAAATTAAAATATGCATGGGTGACATTCATTCCGATGATATTCATGTTCTCTACTACCTTCACGGCCTCATGGATACTTGTCGGCATGTTCAGAGAAAAAGCGGCAACCGCCCTCTCACAGTCGGAAGCCCTCACATACGGGATCGACGCATTCCTCGTATTCCTGATGGCGGCGCTTGCGGTCGTAGTATTAACAGACATGTCATATAAGTTATATTGCCAACTTTCCGGCAAGAGCGAGCCGGCGGGACAAAAAACGGACTAACGTATTTTATTAACAAACTGCTCATCAATTACTTTACAGAGCTAATACAGGTATTGCGATGCCAATGCAGGCATATCCATCGTTTTATTCTTCCACCTCTGCCATTTTACCTCTCAGGTCTTTCAACCACAAAGTAATATATGCCTTAACTTCGTCTCTCATCTGCTGATCGCTGTTTTCAAACGGGTCGAATGAGTATTTCATTTCAGACGGCTTGAGGATCATATATCCGTCTTCCGACCAGATAACGCCGACCTCTCCCTCCTTTAGCAATTGTATCCGCTCTCTCACCCACTCCTCAATATCCGTGAATTCGACTGCTTTATAGCTTACAAGATCAGGGTATAATCCACTTATTTCTTCAAAGGGCATCCCGCTTCTTGCAAGGGTTTGCAACTCCACGGCAAGTTCCGCTTTTTCGCTTTTCTTTTCTTCCTTATAATTTACCGACAGTGATTCGACCATCCTTTCTCCCGGTATTTCTTTTACCTTAAGGTCAATCAATGCACTGATAGAGAGGAATTTCTCCAGATACTCTACTTCCGCACTGTTGAGATTGAATTGTTCAACCAGTTCGTTCTTCTTCTCTTCGTCAAACGGTATATTTAATTTCTTTGCCTCATTTAGAAGGATCTGCTCGTTGATGAAATCCTCGTCCCCGTTCCCGTTTTTCCATACTACTTCTCCAATACCCATTTTTTCCATTGCCGAAACTGAATAATCAACAGACTGCGGTATTTCCTGTCCCGCAGTTTCGGCAGATACAATCTGATTATTTGCTCTCTCCGGCTTTTCCGGCGGTTCATAAAGTTCCGCCTCAGGGATTTTCATCTCATCTTTTATTTCATCGTCCTTCGCCTTCACGTCCGCAACTTCCGTTATCTGTCGTACAGGTTCAGACGGAGGACGTGATATCTCCGCACCGACGGGACCTGTCACGGTAAGCTGCTCTGTTTCCCGTATCCCGGATATCTTGATCAGGGCATTTACTTTCTCCCTCTGGCTTAATTCCGCAGCAAATGCCTCCGCCTGTTTTCTGACTGTAAATTCTCCGGCGATAACGCTGAAAAGTTCGCCTCCGTCCGGTGCGGTTATTTTATTCACTTCGACCCTGTAGCCTTTTTTTGAGAATTCGGACCTCAGGGCATCTGCCTTCTTTTGCTGCCTGAAAGCTCCTATCTGCACAAAATATACAATCCCTGTCTCCGGCGAAGAAACCGTACCAGTTGTTTCTTCGAGCCGGGAATCCGCCTGCAGCCTGTTTTTTTCAGCGGCTGCATCGGACAGACTTTCGCCGATTATTTCCGGAGCAGCCGCCGCATCTTCTTTTTCCTCAGAAGTTTCATTGATGTTTGCTTCGGTTTCAGGAATTATTATTACCGGTGCGGCCACAGGCTCCTCCCTGCCGCCTTTTTCTGTTGCAGCATTCAGGGGATGGACCCAACCTTCCAGAAATTCGGCCTCTTTTTTTACATACTGCATGAACGGGCTGTCAGGGAATTGACGTCCGATTTCGGAAAAGATTTTTTTCGCTTCTTCAGACGATTTTAATTGAATAAACGATTTCCCGAGCCAGAACATTACGGCATCTTTCGCCGAGCTGTCAGGGAACTCGGTGAGAAATGTTCTGAACTCCTCCACTGCCTTCTCCGGCTGATACGAAAGATAACATTTATACCCATTTTGAAAAAGTTCAAGTTCCCTGTACGATGCATGGACATGCCGGACCGGGAGAAGGAATAAAACAAGGAGCACTAAAAGGATCAGCTTTGATTTATTGTTACGGAAGTCTTTTCCCATAGTGTTTTCAGCCATTCATTGAATAATTTCTCCCTCTTTATTCCGCGCAAATTATCGCGAATCTCGCCCTCTACCTCATATACCGGTTTAAAGCTCTCCCCGAACCGTTTTGACAACTGGAGGATATATGCCCCTTCGCTCACCCAAACGGGATCGCTCGTCTGTCCTTCCCTCAGCGCGAACGCTGCATTGTCAAGCGCCGACACCAGAGACCCCCTTGCAAATTGTCCCAGCACGCCGCCGTGGCTTTTCAGCGGTTCATCGGAATACTCGTCAACAAGTCTGTCGAAATTATCGCCTTCCGCCAGAAGAGCTACGATTTTCAGCGCCTTCAGCTTCAGGTCCGTAATCTCCGTTACCGACGCGGACTCTCCCAGTTTAAGGAAAATTGCCTTCACCTCTATTTTCTCCGGGCTGCGGAGAAACTGATTTTTGTTTGCAAGATAGAACTCCTCGATCTCTCCCCGCCCTATAATCACTTTCGAATCCACATCTCCGTCGATAAGTTTCGATACCATGATCCGCTCTTTCGTTATTTTCCCGTAGGCATCGAGACTCATCCCTTCTTCCAGGAGGAACCTCTCCAGTTCCTCGCCGGAGAAGCCGTTCTGATCCCTGAATTCCTCAATCGCGCTTTCCACTTCCGGATCAGTCGCAAAGATTCCCTTCCTTTGAGCTTCCTGGAGCATTATCCTTTCCTCTATCATATCCTTCAGCAGTTGCTGATCGATCTCTTCGACGTGCGCCGGAGCACCCATGCTTTTCGCGAAAAGCCTGTAGTCGGCAAACGTAATCACCTCGCCCCCGACAGTAGCAAGCACTCTGTCCACCACAAGACCTTCGGCCGGAGCTGTAATTATCATGGAACCTGCTGCGACGATGGCAACGAAATAATGGATGAGCCGCGGCGCCGAGATCATGAATTCAGTGCGGCAAAAAGCCTGTCGTATGTCTCAAGGATATGCTCCGGTATCACCCTGACATCGTCAAAAACCGTCATAAAACTCGTGTCTCCGGCCCATCTCGGAACCATATGCAGATGGATATGCTCCTCCATCCCCGCGCCCGCAACCCTGCCGATATTGACGCCGATGTTGAACCCTTCCGGCATAAAGGCTTTCCTGATTGAACTGACTGCATGACGGGTAACCTTCATTATATCCAATAAAGTCTCGTCAGGCAGGCCGTCAAGCGCCGGGACATGCTGATAGGGCACAATCATGATGTGGCCGTTGTTATAGGGGTAGCGGTTCATGATGATGAAGGCGCGAGAACTCCTGTAGAGGATAAGGTTCTCCCTGTCCCTGTTCTGTTTGGGAAGTTCGCAGAAAATGCAGCCCTGCGTCTTGTCCGACAGTATATAATCCATTCTCCACGGCGCCCAAAGTACTTTCATCCGTCCTCCGTAAGCTTTGGAATCGATTTTTTCGGCTTCACTCGTCTCTCAGCAGCTTTAGCACCCGCTGCGCATCGGTCCATGTGAGCCACTTGTCCCTGGGGTTCCTGATAAGATAAGCGGGGTGAAACGTGGGCATCAACGGGATGCCTTTGTAATCAAGGAAGCTGCCGCGTATCGCTGTAATCTTCAGTTTGACATCGCCCGTGAGTGTCATGGCGGATATCCTGCCCAGGGACATGATGACGCGCGGCTTTATTATCCCGATCTGCCTTTCGACAAAACCCCTGCAGATCCCGATTTCATCGGCCTCGGGGTCGCGGTTCTGCGGAGGCCTGCATTTCACGATATTCGCGATATATACGTCCTCTCTCTTAAAACCCATTTTCTCTATAAGGCGGGTCAGGAGCGTGCCCGCGTCTCCCACAAAAGGCCTTCCCTGCAAATCCTCTTCTCTTCCCGGCGCCTCACCGATAAACATGAGACTTGCATCGGAGTTGCCTTCGCCAAAGACTACATTCCTCCTCTCCCGGGAAAGCTTGCATCTCGTGCAATCTCCGATCTCCTCTCTCAACGCCTTTAATGCCGCGTCTTTACTCATACTATCAGCGGTGTGATTCATTTTCTGCATACGCAGCGGCAGGCGTTCAAAGCCTAATTCCCGGTAGAACTCGAGGACGCTCTTGATATCATGCAGGAAATCCGCATTTCTTATCCCCTCCCCGCGCAGTGCCGGTGAATTTTTCATCTCTCTCCCCATTTCAGCTTCGTCCGCAGAATCTTGAAATAGTCCCTCTCGCAGGGTATAAAGAATTTCGCCTTATGCAGGGACTTCTTGACTGAAACGGTATCTCCCTGCTTCAATGAAAAACCGACCTGTCCGTCGATGGTAAGAAAGACATCCTCATTCAGCGACCTCAGGACTATTTCTACCAGAACATTGTCGGGAAGAACAATCGGCCTGTTCGTAAGTGTATGGGGACAAATCGGCGCCAGCACAACGCAGTTCAGTGTCGGATACAGGATAGGCCCTCCTGCGGAAAGGGCGTAAGCCGTAGATCCCGTCGGAGTAGAGACGATCAACCCGTCCGCCTTGAAAGTTGCAACATAATTATGGTCGATATACGTCTCGAGGTCTATTATCCTTGCCAGGGCGCCCTTGTTTACGACTACGTCGTTTACCACTATATATTCAGCAATGCATTCACTATGCCTTAAAACACAAGCGGTCAGCATGATCCGCTCTTCTACAGAGCATTCCCCGGTGAGTACTTTTTCCAGAACCTCGTACATCTGATCTTTCTGGACTGCTGTGAGAAATCCGAGCCCCCCTATATTCACGCCGAGGACCGGGATTTCCTTCTCCCCCACCAGTCTGGAGACACTGAGCATCGTGCCGTCACCACCGAGTACGATGATGAAATCGACAAGGGAGGGTATCTGGGAACGGGGGGTGCCTTCTCGCTTTGTGAATGACGCCGTCTCGCTGTCCACATATACTTTACAGCCCTTGCGCGTCAGCCACGGCAGAAGTTCTCCTGCTATCAGCGCAGGTTCCTGCTTGCCGGACTTACCGATTATTCCGATCTTTTTCATCGATCCCCTCAATCGTAATCTCTCTCCCTGTCTCGCCGGCAGTCACTATCCTCACTTTTATCATATCGTCAGGCAGCAGTCCTTCAGCCTTCCCGGCCCATTCGATTACCGATATGCCGCCACCCCCGATCTGCTCCCACAGCCCAATGTCCTCGACTTCGTCAGCGGCTTCGATCCTGTAGAGATCGACATGGGTAAACGGTGGCGATGAGCGATATTCGGATATTATCATATAGCTTGCACTTGCGATCTCCCTGTCGCCGATACCGAGAGCTCCTGCAATTCCCTTGACCATTGTTGTTTTCCCTGCGCCCAGTTCGCCATAAAGACCCACAATATCACCCGGCTTTAAAAGTCTTCCCAGCATGAAACCGATATCTCTGGTCTCCTCAGGTCCCCTGCTCATATATTTTCTCATAATGGATCATTAGTGTCTGTTTATAAACTCTGTATTTATGGACCGACTCTGATTAAAATACACCTATGAAACCTCCCTGGCTTCCGTTGTAATTTTTATGATACCTGTATGAATGATACTTTTCCGGATTGCAACGGGTACATTCGTCCGAACTCCATATATTTTCTTCGGGAATTCCGCTGGAGAGAGCCTGCAGGGTGTTCGCCGAGGGAAGATCTATGTAAAACTTCCCGCCGGAGCGAATATAATAGCCCCCTTCCCCGGAAGCTTTCCGGACAGCTTCTTGTACTTCGGCTCCGACTATGTAGCAATCCCGTCTGATGCTTGGCCCCAGTGCAACAAGGATGTCTTCAGGACATGAACCGAACCGGTCCGCCATTACCATAATGGTCTTTTTCATTATCCGGGCGGCAGTCCCTCTCCATCCGGCATGGACAGCCCCGACAACCGATCTCCTTTTATCACAGAGCAGGATCGGGACACAGTCTGCAACCCTGACACCTATCAGCATCCCCGGTTCCGCCGTCACAACTGCATCCGCTGTGCCGCCTCTGCCTTCCGCCCCGAGTACGAAAACCTTATCGGTATGTTTTTGCACCGGGAGGTAGATATCATCCTTTTTTATCGACATGGCAGCGCCTATTTTTTCAATATCAGTCCCTAAAGCCTTTCCTGTAAAAAAAGCCTTTGCATAACCGTTAAATATATCCGGGCAGATTATCTGATCCATCTGCTGACCTCATAAGGCAAGGGTGTCTATCCGCTTATAAGCAGACTTCTTTTACGTCGTATTCCGGATCTGCTTCAGATAATGAAACACAGCCGGTATTTTTTCTATTATATCTGTTGCAATCAAAGAATGCTCGCCTTTTTCCGATGCTGCAATATCTCCTGCAAGCCCGTGTGCATATACGCCGAGCATACAGGCTGTCGTGGGTTCCCTGGTCTGGCTCAGAAATCCCGCGATCATCCCGGTCAACACATCTCCCGTACCGGCCGTAGCCATTCCAGGATTACCTGTTGAATTGACAAAAGCCTTCGCCACAGGCGTTGCGACAACAGTCGGCGCTCCTTTGAGCACAAGGTACGTTCCTGTCTCCTTTGCGAACGTAATCGCACTGTTGATTCTGTCTTCCTCTATTGCACGAACAATGTTTTTGGGAATATCCATCCGCCCTCCTCTGCCCAGGGATGGACTTTTTCCTGCAGACTGCTTTCTGCCGGATGCATGCTGTAACAGCCTCGCCATCTCACCCGGATGCGGAGTAAGGATGAAGGGCGCCTGAGCTTTATGAAATAGCCGATGACATCCTCTCAGGGAATTGATGCCGTCTGCGTCAATGATTACCGGAACCGCTGAATCCTCCACGACACTCCTGATCAATTTACCCGTGCCGGCTCCGGACCCCAAACCGGGTCCGATTGCGAGCAGGTCAGCCGATTTGTCAACAAAAGACAGGATGTCGTTCGAGGCTTTCACTGAAAGCGTTCCGTCACCGTTATCCGGAAGGAGCAATATCATCTCTTCCGTAACGCACGCCTGAAAGACTCCTGCAAGGGATTCCGGAACTCCTATGGTAACAAGCCCGGCGCCCGTTCTCATGCAGGCCCTTGCAGCCATAAGAGCAGCGCCTGTCTTTCCCCTTGAGCCCGCCACAATAAGCACATGTCCGTAATCGCCCTTATGGGAATATTTTGGTCTCCCTGGAATTAATGAAGAAATGACTTCTTTTTCGAGTAATTCAACAGTTAACCTCTCTGATTCGAGCAGTTCTCTTGGGAACCCTATATCCTCGATCAAGAGAGTCCCGGTATATTCGGCTCCGGGATATAAATAATGGCCTCTTTTAGGCAGACCGAAGGTCACGGTGCATTCCGATTTTACCGCCTCTCCCATCACCTGACCGTTATCCGATGATATGCCGGACGGGATGTCTACAGAAATAACCGGCAACTCCGCATCATTAAGCGCTCTTATAACTCCGGGCAGTTTACCGCTCACTTTCCTGCTCAATCCCGTACCAAGGATTGCGTCGACAATGACCGAATGCCTGCTGAAGACCGATGACCGGCTGCTGAGGAGTTCGGCTGCGGGCCGGATTTGCAGTCCGCATTCAATTGCAGTTCTGTATTGAAGCAATGCATCCCCTCTCAACTCTTCCGGCTTCGATGTGAGAAATGCTTTAACATCCCACCCTTCGTTAAGAAGATTCCTCGCCACGACTATGCCGTCACCGCCGTTATTGCCGCTTCCGGATACCACAATAACTTTTTTCCGGCCGAACCGCTCTTTTATCCTTGAGACAACGGCAAGGCCGGCCCTCTCCATAAGAACCAGAGAAGGAATCTGTAATTCCCGGGTGGTTTTTCTGTCGATCTCCCGCATCTCACCGGCCGTAACAATTTTCATGCTTCGCTTACCTCTTTCTCTTTATCTGAAATCCATTCTCATATCAAAATACATATAATTGGAAATTATAGCATTAAAATCGCTTGTCTTCTCTCTTTTGAAAATATTAAACTATGATTTCTGAAAGGGAAATTAGTTGCGGGAAACAAAAAATAAAACATTCGTAGACAAAATCTGGGATTCCCTGGCGTCCGTAAAGCTTGCGATCATCATCTTCGCCGTCATTGCTCTGACATCTATTGTCGGAACGGTTTTAGAGCAAAGAGCGGAGCCGGCAAGAAATATCCTGATTTTGTCAAAGCTCTTCGGTGAATCCGCCGCGCCCGTTCTCTACAATATATTCGACAAGCTCGGTTTTATGAATATGTACCGATCCTGGTGGTTTACGGCCTTACTGGTTATTTTTTCAGCCAACCTCATCATCTGTTCGCTCGACAGGCTGCCGAGGATATGGAAGCAAATCAGGGAACCCCTCAACCCGATGTCCGAAGACCAGATCAGGAAATTCTTCATTACCAGAGAGAATGCGCTGAAGGGTAAACCGGATGACGTCAGGGATTTTGTGAAAGGTGCCTTAAAGACTGCTCGGTTTAACTATGCGGAGACGAAGGAGGAGCAAGGATACCAGTTCTACGCTCAGAAGGGAGGCTACAGCAGGCTGGGCGTATATTTAACCCATTTCAGCATTCTGGTCATACTGATCGGAGCAATTATAGGTATACGCTTCGGATTCAGCGGCTATCTGAACCTGCCGGAAGGGGCCGTGTCAAATGTAGCCATTTCCAGCGCCGACAGGGAGACGCCATTAGGCTTTTATGTGAGGTGCGATAACTTCGATGTTGAGTTTTACGGCAAGTCAGACATGCCGAAGGAATTCAGGAGCTGGCTTACCATAATAAAAGACGGCAGGGAGATTGTCAAAAAGTCTATCGTTGTCAACGACCCGCTGACCTATGCAGGTATAACGTTTTATCAATCGAGCTACGGACTCGTCCCCGGCGGGCTCGACAGGGGCATCTTCATATTCAATCTTGTCTCACGGGATGGAAAAGGCTCTACTCTTAATCTGCGTTTAGGAGATACCTTTCATTTGCCCGAATCGGATATCTCGGGGAAGATCGTTGATTTCAGCCCGGCCCTTAAATTCGACGAACACGGGCATACCGTCACATATGCAAACCAGATGAATAACCCGGCCGCTCTTATCGAATTTTCAGAAGGCGGAATCCGCAAATTTTCAGGATGGATATTAAAACGACATCCCGAAACCTGGCAACTGCCGGGAGGGAACAGGGTGGAATTCATAGATTATTGGGGCGTCGAGTACACAGGGCTCCAGGTGAGAAGAGACCCGGGAGTCTGGATAGTATATTTCGGGTGTATTGCCATGAGCGCCGGCCTGTTTATCGCGCTCTTTATGAGCCACCGGAAAATATGGGTAAAATTAATCGAAAATAAAAATAATACAAAGGTAATCATCGGCGCCACCGCCAATAAAAACAGGGCTGCTTTTGAGAGAAAAATAGACAGGATCGTCTCCATGCTTTCTAAAAAACAGGCAGGAGGGAAATAAATGGACAGTTCCTTTTTCTTCGGGTTATCCACCATGGCCTATATAGGGGCCATGATGATTTATATAACATACGTCTTCTTTAAAAAAGAACAGGTCGGCGTTGTGGCTACTACGGTCACAATTTTTGGATTTATAGCGCATACACTCGCCATTATCATCAGATGGAAGGAGTTTGCAGATTTAAGCGGGATGGGGTTCATACGTTCGGCTCCTCTCACCAACCTCTACGAGTCTCTCACATTTTTTGTCTGGTGCCTTATTCTGGGATATCTTGTTATCGAGTTCAGATTCAGGAACCGGTCATTCGGAGCGTTTATTACCCCCATAGCCGGCCTTGCACTCGCATTTATCGACCTTACCGGCATGTCAAAGGAAATTCAGCCCCTGGTTCCGGCGCTGAAGAGCAACTGGCTTCTTGCCCATGTGACAATGAGTTTCATAGCTTATGCCGCTTTTGCGTTATCTTTCAGTACCGGCCTTATGTATCTCATCATGGAAACAGAAAAGAAAAACGAACCGGCATATATCTTCTGGACGCTCACCTTCGGTATATTTGCGGTCCTCTTTGTCACAATGGGGATCGATTTTCTCACGTTCCAGGTTAAGGTGAGGCCCGAAATTTTTATACACAGCTACTTATTCAGAACTTCCTTTCTCAACCCGGCCGTTGTCGTAAAAATCCTCAGCTGGGCATTGGCAGGAACTACATTATTTTTGGCCTGGAGATACGGACATATTCTCAGAACACTATTGGTGAAGTTCAGTATCACCCCCGATATGCTTGATGAAATCACCTATAAAAGCATCGCTGTCGGCTTCCCGATATTCACTCTGGGCGGACTTATCTTCGGGGCTATCTGGGCAAATAAGGCCTGGGGCGTTTACTGGAGCTGGGACCCTAAAGAGACATGGTCTCTGATAACATGGTTTATTTATGCCTTTTATCTCCACGGAAGAATGGTGCGCGGATGGAAAGGAAAAAAAGTGGCGATCGTTGCGGTAATAGGGTTTACGGCCGTAATATTTACCTACCTCGGCGTCAACCTGCTGCTTTCCGGACTGCACGCATACGGGTCACGATGACAATCTGTTACCCCGAAAATGCATTTACATATAAAAGAAGAGATGGCATATGTGCAGAAAAAGCTTTCATATCATCTCCTTTGTGAAACATAGGCATCCAGTTATATCTTTCATGTTTTCGTACAGAACAAGGGGATTACGCATATAACCAAAACTGCGATTCTGAAAGGTTTTCCTGTGCATATGCCTGATACCGATTGCATTTTCCGGGTTATTTTGGGCTTGACTCAACTTATAGGCTTTCCCCAAAATAGTGATTTATGAAGGCTCTGGTAACAGGGGCTACAGGCTTTATAGGAAGCCATTTATGCGAAGAGCTCGTCAGGAGGGGTTACGAAGTAACCTGCCTTGTCAGGAAGACCTCCAGCCTTAAATGGATCGAGAGTCTTAATCTTAACCTCGTCCACGGCGACTGCAACGACAGGGATTCCCTGGCCCCCGCAGTCACCGGCGTCGATTATATCTTTCATCTGGCCGGACTCACAAAAGCGACTTCAAGGGATGATTTTTTTTGCGCAAACACAGAAGGCACCGGGAACTTAATCAAGGCCGCTTCTGAAAAAAACCCGGGGCTGAAAAGGTTTCTCTTCGTAAGCAGCCTTGCCGCAGCCGGGCCGTGCAAAGCCGGTCCCGTCCGTGAAGATTCCGTCCCCTGTCCCGTGTCGGATTACGGAATGAGCAAACTCGAAGGAGAAAAAGCCGTTTTGGCATTCAGGGACTTAATCCCCGTTACCATAGTCAGGCCGCCCGCGGTGTACGGACCCCGCGACAGGGATATGCTGGTGCTGTTCAAGATGATCAAGAAAGGTATTTTTTTTGATCTTGGGAAATGTTATTATTCAATGCTCTATGTAGATGACCTCGTTCGGGGTATAATAGTATGTGCAGAAGATAAAAAGGCAGAGGGTAAAGTATATTTTCTTTCTCACAGCAAGGTTGTCACCGGAGAGGAGATTGTGAAGGAAATATGCTCCGCTCTTGATGTGAAAGCAGTGCCGTTGAAAGTTCCGAAATTCGTTATGCCTTTTTTTGCTTTTCTGGGAGAAAAGATGACCAAACAGGGGATAATTAACCGAGACAGGATAAAGGATTTCAGGCATTCTCACTGGATATGCGATGCTGAAAAGGTGCAGCATGAAATCGGTTTCACGCCCCGGGTCGGGTTAAAGGAAGGGATAAAATGGACGGCGGACTGGTACAGGATTCACAGATGGCTGTAAAAAAACCGGCTGATCTGTTCGAGAAGTGCCTGAAATTCGATAAAGCCAGGAATCTCATGTCACTTGGTTTATATCCGTTCTTCAGAACCATCCAGAGTGCGCAGGACCCGGAGATTATTCTGGATGGACGCAGAATGATCATGGTGGGCTCAAACAATTATCTCGGGCTCACAAGTCATCCGAAGGTAAAAGAAGCCGCCATTGAGGCCATAAAGAAATACGGCACCGGATGCGCCGGTTCCCGCTTCCTGAACGGCACTCTTGACATCCATGTGCAGCTCGAGGAAAAACTTGCCCGTTTCATGCGGAAGGAGGCAGCGCTTATTTTTTCTACGGGCTTTCAGGTCAACCTGGGAGTAATATCCGCGCTCGTCGGAAAAGACGACCTCGTCATAATCGACAAGATGGACCATGCCAGTATTATCGACGGCTGCAGGCTCTCGTTCGGTGAGATGAAGAAATTCAGGCATAATGATATGGCCGACCTGGAGAGGGTCCTCAGGGAACATGAAGACAAAGACAAACTGGTCGTAGTGGACGGCGTGTTCAGCATGGAGGGCGATATCGCAAAACTTCCCGATATCCTCAGCCTCGCAAAAAAATACGGCAGCCGGCTCATGGTTGATGACGCCCACGGCATCGGGGTCCTCGGTAAGAGCGGCCGGGGCACCGCAGAACACTTCGGGGTTGAGGACCGAGTCGATCTCATTATGGGCACTTACAGCAAATCGCTTGCCTCCATCGGCGGGTTTATCTCCGGCTCGGCAGACGTAATCCATTACATAAAACACCTTGCGCGTTCATTGATATTCAGTGCAAGCCCGCCGCCTGCATCGGTTGCTTCTGTCAGCGCCGCCATAGACATCATCGAAAACGAGCCTGAAAGAAGGGAGAATCTCTGGAAAAATACGAGAAAAATGCTCGCCGGTTTCAAAAACCTCGGTTTTAAGGTAGGACACAGCGAGACCCCTATAATCCCCGTCGTGGTCGGAGAAGATGAGAAGGCGTTCAGGATGGCGGTGATGCTGCAGGAAGAAGGAGTGTTCGCGAATGTAGCCGTTACCCCTGCGGTTCCGAACGGCATGGCGCTCATACGGACGAGCTACATGGCAACCCACAGGGATGAACATCTTGATATCGTGCTCAATGCATTCGGGAAGGTCGGCAGGAAACTGGGCCTCATCGGATGATCGAAGTTGTTGAGGTTCGATCAAAAAAAGACCTCAATGACTTCATAAAGCTGCCTTCCTGCCTCTATCCGAAAGACTCCTTGTATGTTCCTCCCCTGACAAGTGAAGCAAGAAAGCAGTTCTCTTCCAAAAATCCTTTTTTCCGCCACTCGGCAGTCAGGTATTTCATCGCAAAGAAGGACGGGAAATCTCAGGGGAGAATAGTCTCCATCATCAATCGGAGGCATATCGGACTCCACAATGAAAAGGCTGGTTTCTTCGGGTTCTTCGAATCTTCAGACGATTACGCCGTTGCTTACTCCCTGCTCGAAAAGGTTTCGGAAATTCTTCAAATGGAAGAGATGGACGTTATGCGCGGGCCGATGAACTTCTCGACAAACGAGGAATGCGGTTTTTTGTTCGAAGGGTTTGAGCATCCCCCCATACTCATGACGCCGTATAACCATGCCTATTATAATGACCTGATGGAACAATGCGGCATGTCAAAAGCAAAAGACCTTTATGCCTATATCCTCAACACACCTGAAGAGCTTCCCGAGAAAATCCTCAGGGTGGCCGGGATAGCTTTTAGAAGCGGTATCCGTGTCAGACCGATAGACATGAAGAATTTTCAGCGCGACATGCGGATATTCAAGGTTGTGTATAATTCCGCGTGGGAAAAGAACTGGGGTTTTATACCGCTCACCGACGAGGAGCTGGTATATCTCGGCAACAGCCTGAAATCCATTGTGGTCCCCGATATGATCGTCATTGCCGAAAAAAACAGCGAACCGGTCGGATTCATGGGAATGCTGCCGGATTTCAATTCCGTCCTCAGGCACATGAAAGGCAGGACGAACCCGGTAAGCATTATTAAGGCGCTCTATTATTCGAAGAAGATAAAAGACCTGAGGATGCTCCTGCTCGGCATCAAGCGGGAATACCGGAACAGGGGCGTCGATGCGATACTTTTCCGGGAAGGGTTCAAAGGGGTCAAAAAGGGCGGATATAAACGCGTGGAATTCTCATGGATACTTGAAGACAATATCCCCACACAGCGGCTCGTCGAAATGATCGGCGGACGGCTGTACAAGAAATACAGGATATATGAGAAAAAACTGCGGTAATCTCTTTTAAATCTCATCCCAAGGCAGAACGCATCCTCCTTAAAAAGCGTGTCCGTGTACTCCTCCCTCCGGGCAGTACGTGCATGCGAAGCATCTCGCGTAGGAATTATGATGATGACAGTTCAGGCACGCTCCGGCGCCGCCGCAGTGCCGGTTATGCACATGGCAGCTTCTGCAGAATTCCTGCTCCCAGGAGCATGGATTTCCGGGTCCGCCTGCACACTGCCTGTTATAGTGACCGTTCACCGTTTTGCGCAGAAGATAAGGTTCAGTTGAACCAATGCCGTGAACACTTCCATGCGGTTCATGACAGTCTGTGCAACTGAGTATATAATTCGGCTTATTCGCAGAGAGATAGGGCTCTTTGATTGACCCCCAGTTTGCCGGGTCTGTGCCACATGTCGCATCGACCATGCCGTCAGTTCCCCAGCAACGGGTAACCGCACCATGATAATCGCCGACCAGTCCGTAAGTTCTTGCCTGCTGTGTCCAGTCTATCTGTTTGAGATTTCTGCCAAGCGAAGAGCTGTAAATAACGTTCGTCGCATTATGGCAGTCGGAACAGAAAGTCACATAGTCGGGAAGATTGGAACCGTCAGCAGTCGCGGAGCCGTCGGGTTCATAGACGGTCGTCGAATTATAGCGGAACGGGGCCTGATACTGACCCGCGCGAGCAAAAGCAAAATCGCTCATCATTTCACCCTGACCGTCACCCCAAACATTATCTCTGTCGGTCGGCCTGACAACCGGGTAACCGCGCTGTGAAAGATGAGGGTTGTGACACGCACTGCAGGGGTTGGATTCATTCCTGAATGTTTCAGGCCATTTTGCCTTCACGAAATTGAGGATGTCCTGGAGGTTATGGGCGGAACCGGCAACCGGATTAAAGGCATCATAGATATTATTTGGTGTAGTGTGGTTAGCGGTGTCGCCTCCGAACCAGTAGCTATAGTTGTAATTTATCCTGTCAAAGGATACCTGTACGGAACCCATGCCTGTGTGACAATCAATGCAGAAGTTCTGTGACTGGCTGACAAAGTTATCGCTGAATGTCATGTAAGGCGATGCGTAGCCGGTGACAGGAACAGGCTCGGAGCCCCCGATACTCGCGTGTTGTTCATGGCAATGTCCGCAGTGACCCTTTGTATACCCTATCGTCGCTGTCGAGCTTCGATTCACTCCATATGCGGCATTACCGTGTGCCGAGTCGAGGTATGGGCCGCTGTCGGCTTTTTCGAGGCACAGAATCCAGAATAGAACAGACGAGACACAGAGCGCAACGAAGGTCAATAAAATGTTGAATCTACCTGTCATATTCGCCTCCACCTGCTATCTTTAATTTTTTGACGTATGACATACCATACACCCCGACAGGGCCGTCCCAAGAGAACCAGCCTTGTAGTCCCACCTCAGCATCTTGAAATATGGTGAAGCATGTGCGCGATGGCATGAAAGGCACATTACAATGCTGCCTGAATTCACTACTGAGTCAGACGTTGTTGGAGAACTTTCAGCTACAGGCGCTATTACATTATAGGTTGTATATGAAGCATATTCGGAACCTGCATAATTGTTGCCTCTCACGCCGTTAAAGGCAAAATCAGCAGGATGCCTGAGCCATGGAGTACTGTCGCCTACCGAGCCCGATCCCCCCAGATTTGTATTTGCATGGTAATTTCCATGACATTCGCTGCACAGGTAACTTATTGTATTCGTGCTGCCATATAAACTATCGCCCTGGTAACCGTTATGATCAATGCCTGACGCGGTCTTTTCCCAGTCAATGTCCTCAGCTCCTCTGATACCGTACAGGAAGCGATAACTGTTATAGACTTTATAGGCATCCGATGAACTATCTATGTCGACATTCTGATGATGCGCCCCAAAGACGGATTTGACTTCATCGGCAATACCCCTGTTGCCATGGCACCCGTATGTACCGGCGCAGGTTAGCTGCGATGCCCAGCTCGCAGGCCCTGTGCCGCCGTTCGGCAGTTCAACACCTGCCTTAAAACCCGGCGGTGCATCCATGGGAGAGCTTTCCTGTGGAGAGATGTTTTTCACATTATGACCTTTGTCATATGCTCCTCCGGGTCCGGCAGAAGAATAATAAAAATTGCCCCCTGCAAGCGCTGATGATCCCGGATCCTGTGCGTTCAAAACTACAGGCGTATTATTCGCAATAATGGTTGTTGTTCCGCTATCAAAATGACACCCGATGCAGCTGCTGATGAGCAACGCAGGGTTCGGAGATGCATCTTCAACCAGGCCTGCGTCTGTGCTTGAATAATCCCGAGCCATAGCCTGTCCGCGCTGGCTGTTATGCATGGTATGGCAGTCGCTGCATGCACCGGTTACCTTCGCCTCGGAAGGCATAGCAAAGAGCAGGAAGCAAAGAGCGTAGAGCAAACAGCAGAAAGCGTTTAATGAGTATATCGAGCTTTTTGACTTTCCTGATTTTTTTAGAGCAATAAACCCGGTGAACTCAATAAACGTTATAAACTTTTCGTTATTCATGCCTTTTGCCCTTGGTGGAGCAAAGAGTTTTGTCTGTTTGCCCTTACCGTTAGCACTTCGCTCTTTGCTATTTCTTATGACATTGGATACAAAGCTGTCTTTTTCTATCGAACTGGAGCATGAATTCGGCCATTGCCGAATGCATGCTGTGACAGGTTTTACATGTAATAGGTTGCCCATTGCGCGGGTCTTTTACATCCGGGCCAAGAGGATGGGCAATTTCATGTTGTGCCTTATGACAGCGGGCGCAGGCAAGTATTTCATCGTCCCTGAAATAGTACTGCTGAAGCGAATGAGGAGGGATATGACACTCGAAACACCGTCTTTCTCTCACCGGAACACATCGAATAGATTTCAACGCCTTTTCCATAAAAACAGTTCTTTTCCCGGTACTTTCATGGCAGGTAAAGCAAATCTGCGTTTCCCTGACCGTTAAACTCTTCCTTTTCGAAGCATGAAAGCTGTGGCACATTGCGCATCCGTTTCCGGAATCTCTTATATGGACATCATCCACTTTAAGCTTTGCGGGTTCCATTTTATGGCAGCTCATGCATAATTCCCTGCCCGATATTTTTGTGGTCACTTTCAGGCCGGGTGAAAAAGGATTGTGGCATTCTCCACATCGTTTCTCCAGGAAGTCACTGTGTCCGTATGGGCCGAGCAGACCGTCCGCAGCAGAAGCATGCCCGCCGTGGCACGATGTGCAGTCAAGCTTTTCTGTTGCGAAGACGATGGAGACGCCCTGCGCCTTACACCGGGGGGAATGGCACTTTTTGCATAACGTATTCTGAGAAGCAAGAATGAGGTTTTCATTCGTGGACGCATGAGAATTATGGCATGATGAACATTCTCCGTCCTTGAACGGAATATGAACGAATGATCTGTTTAACTGCTCTTTCAGGCTGGAATGGCAAGTCCAGCAAAGGTCTTTCCTTGCCTGAACAAGAAGCTTTTCATGGTCCCCGCTGTGGGCATAATGGCAGTCCGTGCAGACTCCCTTCTTTATCGCCTGGTGCACGAAATCTCTTTTCAGTTCCTGCCTGACACCTTCGTGACAGACCATGCATAAATCGTTTATACTTTCTTTCGTCAGACCCTTGAGATCTCCGGCATGAGGACTGTGACAGGAAGTACACTTGCCCTGGCCGAATGGAAAATGGACGTGCGGTTTTGACATGCTTTCCTTCAGTCCCTTGTGACATCTGTAACACAAATCAGGAATTTTTTCTTTCAGGCCGTCCTGAGCATAGGAGAACCCGCTCCAGGCAAAAATGAACACAAAGCATAAAGCGCAGAACCCGGAGAACAGAACACAGAGTTTTATACTTTTAGCTTTCTGCTCCGTACTCTTTGCCAAAGGCTCTTTGCTCCTTGTAATCTTTTTACTCATGACAATCCCTGCAATTGCCTTTTGCAAACGGACTGTGTTTTATGCTTCTCAAAAGTCCCTGCTTTTCCGCCACATGCGGCGTATGGCAGCTGAGGCAGCGCCTCACTTTATCCATAGGTTTTATATGTATCTTCGAGAGTCTTTCCGAATCGTTGAAGTGGCATTTGCCGCACAGCGCGGGGTCCTTCTCAGCAAGTATATGTCTCAGGCCGGAATAATGAGGGAGATGACAGCTCAGGCAGTCACCATCCTCCATCCCGATATGCCCTTTTCTCACTGTCGTTGTAACTATCCTTTGATGACATGACAGACAGAGTTCTTTCGGCCGGCTGAAGAGCAGCTTCCCGATCTTTGTACCATGCGGGCTGTGACATGCCGTGCATTTGCCCTCTTCTGCAGGAAGATGCCTGTGGTCGCTCTTCTTCATATCGGTTTGTACAATGCCGTGGCATTGATAGCAAAGCTCCTGCGTTGCCGTCACAATAACGCCGGCATGTTCACTCGCATGCGGGGTGTGACAAATCAGACATTCCTTATCCCTGAAGGGTTTATGAACCGATTCTTCTTTAATGTCGGCAAGCATGCCTGTATGACAACTCGTGCAAAGCTGCCCGGCGGATGTGGTTAACAGTTTCTCATATGCAGAAGAGTGAGGTTTGTGACAGGAGAGGCATTCTCTCTTATTAACCGGGGTGTGAATATATGTTTTGAAGAAAGCCCGTTCCTCCTTCTTGTGGCAGCCGTAGCACAAAACAGAGGGAGAAGTCCTGAGCATGCCCGGATTATTGCTTCCATGAGAATCATGACAACTCTTGCATTCTACCTTCGAAAAGGGCTGATGAGCGAATCGATCCCGTAATTCGTCCTCTTGCTTCCCGTGACAGGTAAAACATATCTTCTTTTCCGGCGCCGTCAGATAAAAACGGTTCTGCGAGGCATGCGGGTTATGACAGGCCGTGCATCCTTTCACCTTTATCGGCTCATGCAATCTGCCGGCTTTCAGAATGCCCTCTTTTTTCTGATGACAGCTTATGCAAAGGTCGTTTCTGTCCATTAACGTCACTTTCGGATAATCGGCAGCGTGGGGGCTGTGACATTTCAGACAGTTCTTTTCACGCGCAGGATGATGGATGTATTCTTTTTGAAAATCCATAGCCTCTTTTTTGTGGCACCTGTAGCAAAGCTCTCCGTCCGGGGCGACAACACGGAGAGAGTCGGGATCTCCGGCAGGCCTGTGACACGAAGAACATTGAGCCGGATTCATCGGAAGGTGAATCGATTCCCTCAGGAGCTTTGTATTCGTAGAACTGTGCGGAGTGTGGCAGCCTGTGCAACTGCTTTTCTGCACCGGGTAGTTACCATGGGCCTTCCCGAATTTTTCACCCGTAAAGCTGTGACATGATGCACAGAGGTCCGGTTCAGGCTTTATGAGATTGTTTTCGTGTTGGGAACCGTGTGCCGCATGGCAGACAAGACAACCGTCGCCTAATGGTTTGTGCTGTGTCGTCCGCGTAAATGTTGTCTCTTTATGACAGGCCAGGCATTGCTCCCTCCCTGTCTTTCTCTGTAAAAACTCGCCGTCCGAAGCATGAGGGTGATGGCACGGCAGACACTTTCCCTCCTTTATTGCGGAATGTACATGGACTGTTTTTTCGATATCCGCTGCCATCTCTGTGTGACAGAGGAAGCACAGCTTTCTTTCTTCGCGCTCTTTAAGAGACAGAACTGCAATTTTACCGTGGCGGAGGTGGCACGCCTCGCAGTCGCGATTGTTCATGGGGAAATGGACGTACTTCTTCTGAAATTCGCTTATGGTCTTCTTGTGGCAATCAAGGCAAGGTTTCGGCGCGAACCCCTTTCTCCTCGCAGCCTCTTCCGAAGCGCATGAGAACAAAGAGACAAAAACAGCCAAAATACCGAAAAGCCTCAACAAGACCGCCAGTTTTTTTCTCAAGTCTTTCTCCAGTTGCAATACAATAAAAACGGCTTTTGCTTTAGTCAGGTTAAATTTGCTTTTCAAGTTCTTCTTCAAACTTCCTGACTTTCTCTTCGTTTACCTGTATCCGTGTTTCTTCTTTCAACCGGTTGACATTTTCTTTCAGAGCAGTTTTGACCTGATCATTAAAACATGCGCTGAACACATCCTCTCTTACCGCGCTGAATTCCCTTACTTCACCGCCTTTTTTACCGGCCAATTTAACAATCCTGGAAGAGGAACCCACCTCCATTGCAGGGCTTATATCGCCTGTCATGAATGAATCCACGGCTTTGCGGAGAGGCTCCGGCATATCTCTTCTTAACACCCATCCGGTGTCTCCTCCCTTTGAGGCCAGAGAATCAATGGATTTCTGCTTCGCAATCCATGTGAAATCAGAGCCCTGCTTCAGGGCTTCTAAAATTTCTTCTGCTTCCTCTTGAGTCCTGACTGTTATCTGTTGTATCCGGAAATATTCGGGGCCCAGAAACTCTTCCTTGTGTTTCTCGTAATATTCCCTGAGCATTTCATCATTAACTGCAATCTGCGGCAGGATGACCCTTCTTATGAATGTCTCTTTGAGAAGCTGGTCTTCATAACGATTTATCATTTTCTTCAATTTATCCCTCTGTTCATAATGACGGCCGAGGGCCTCCCGGTCCACTAATTTCCTGTTGATCCAGTTATCGATAAGAGTTTCATGCGACATCATGCCCGAAGGTTTCGCCAACAATACAAAATCCCTGACGGTAAGAGCATCTCCGTCAACTTCAACCAGCAGCCGTTCGTCTTTCAGCAGGTCTTCTCTCCCGCCATCGGGGGTGTTGAGCCCGGCAGAAGAGAGCAGTTCCTGATCTATCTTTATATCAGACTTTTCGCGAAGCACTTTCAGATAGGCATCACTGCGTTCATTTTCCCTTTGTTTCCTTATCGACTTTCTTATGCTTCCTTTTATCCCGGCAAATTGCCCTTCGGGAGCTTCTTCCCTGTCGATTAATTTGACTATATGGTATCTGTTTCTTTTATTTACAACTTCGCTGATCTCTCCCTTCTTCAAAGAAGAAACAGTGTGTTCGAAATCTTCCGGCATCGACCCTCTTGTAATTGTTATCTGTCCGCCCTTTTGTTCCGAAGGATGCTGCGAGTATTCCCCGGCGAGGCTCTCAAATTCCTGACCTTTTTTCAACCTCTCCGATATCTCCTTAATCTCTTCTTCGGATGCCACTTCGATAATGCCGAGCGTAAACCGCTCATAATTCTTTTTGTAATAATCCATCAGCTCTTCTTCCGTTACAGAGACTTTCTGCGCAATTTCCTCGTCGTGAAGTCTTACGACGGATTCCCTGAGGACAAATGCATCCACTGCTTTACGCACCTCAGGGTACGTATCCATGCCGATTCTGCGGGCTTCCTGAACGATCAGTCTTTCATCAACCAACTTTTTGACGTACTCCAGCAGATCCAGGCCGCCCGCGGACGAAAGGTCCTCTCTCCGGTGAGCGATATTCAGTGAATACCTTAGGTCTTCCCCGGTAACAGGTTCTCCATCGACAACCGCCAGCACGATCTCCCCCTTTGAAACAGATGTGCAGCCGTTAAAAAAAAGCAGGGAACAGAGAACACAGAGTAACAAACACGGCACATACGGTCTGATACCCCCTGCTCCCTGCCCCCTGCTTATTGCCTTTTGTTCTCCGTCCTCCATTACCAACGCACCTTCTCCATATTCCCGACAATTTTCGACATGATTTCGTCCGTCACACTATCCGCAGACCTTATCCTGCCCCAATCGAGCATTAAGATACTGTCGTCTCCGGTACGCCGGACCGAATCGGACCACAGAAGCCTTTCGTTCCTTGCATCCAGAAGTCGTGCGCTGATTGCCGCTTCCGGCGGATTCGGGCCCGTGCCGGCACTGTATTCTTCCACCGTACCCAGGATTATTCCGTCAACTCCGGCTGATTTAGATATCGCTCCGGTCCTCTCATAGTCGATTTCGCCCTTGTCCCTGACGCGCAGATCGACAATCAGATGCCTGATCTCCCCAAACTCGAAGGGCTCGAATCGTTCACTCTTGAAGAGTTTCACGATAAACATATAAGTAGCCGCCATGCCTGCATTTCGCACCTTGCTCTTATTCTGAAACGGCATCACGGCGATTCTGTAAACGGACTCTGACTCTTTGTCCGGCGGAATCACGCTGAAAGAGCCGAGCAGTTCATTGACCACCTCGCGGGCGAGCCTCTCCACATCTTCGATCTTTCCGAGACCCAGGAGCCCGACAAAATCCTCGCCTGTCGCAGCCGCATGATTCGCCCAGACAATTCTGAAATCCGAGGCACAGACGAGTCGGGCAGACAATCCGACGTGCGGATTTCCCGCATTGGAAAAGGCATTGACAGACCCCATGAGAATTGCGTCCACCCGCAATTCCTCCTTCAGCTTCCTTGCGAGATCCAGGGAGACATAGCCCGTGCATCTGACCCTCTCTTTGAGCAGAAAAGCATTCAGATTCTCCTCGTCGAGAAGCTCGAATCCCCTGTTTCTCATCTTTTGTACCACAAGACGCATGACATTCGCCGGGGCGTTCTTTTCTTCGCTGAAGTTTTCGAAGGGGAATATGGCTATTCTCATATTCTGAGGCACTTGCGCAGAATAAGCCGCGCTTGCGGCAACAACCGCGAAGCAGAGGGTCAGGAGAAAGAGATAGAGCGGAATCTTTTTAATTTTCATAAATCCTAATATTGATATAAGGTCTGTATGGCTTCCCTGACAACCTTAAGGACCGTCTGGCTCATTGTGGGCACGCTTGTGCCGAAGTGCTTCGCCCAGAAACTCGCTCCCCCCTCTGTCTTTGTCACGGACCAGATGATGCTTCCAGTGCCCGTATCGGCCATCATCAGCGTGACAGTCACTTCAGGGGCAGAGATATTTCCCACCCTGACTTCGCCGTATTTGTTCACCGCTCCCATGACGACAGCCTGAACATTCATTTTTTTGCCCAGCGCTTTTATGTGTTCTGCGCTCAGACTTTCATCCTTTCTGACTTTTAAGGCATCGAGCGCCGCAGTCACATCACCCGGACAGACTACCTCCACAAGCCCTGATGCAAGCAGTTCACTTATAACCACCTGCCTGACGGCATCGGCTGCAAATTTGTCGCCCGTCAGGTTATCAAGCGGCAGGACTGCCACTCTCTTGATAAAGCTGAAGTCAATCTTTTCATTTATATAGAAGGAAGGGGTTTTTCTGCTGCCGCATCCCAAAACACATATGAGAACCAGCAGCGCGGTTATCATATGTATCTTTTGCATCCCTTCCCGCAACTTCATCTCAATCCCTCCCAACGACCTTCATCATGCTCAAAACAGCCTGCCGACAGCCTCTTCCACGGTTTTTCTTGCAGCCTCACTCAGCGTCCGTCCCTCTGAGCCGAAATGTCGCATCCAGAACCCCGGACCGCCCGACGTATGCCTTATAGACCACAGGATTTCACCGGAATAGGTTTCGATCAACCGAAGATTTATAGTGACCTCCGGATAGTTTACTGAAATTCCCCTGCTTATGCCAAATGATTCGACTGAGCCCATCATCACGGCGTCTGCCCCAAGCGATTTTCCTATATCCTGTATTTCGGCGACTTTCAGAGCGCCAAGGTACCTCACCTGCATATCCCTGAGAGTCCGTGTAACTTCACCCGGTTCAACGACATTTCTTTCATGAGACAGGAGGACGCTTATCACTATCCTCCTCATCTTCTCTCCTGCATGTTCGTCCTGCGTAAAGTTTTCGAAAGGCAGTACGGCAATGCCCCTGATCAAGCCGATATCCGCCTTTTCCTTAACGTAATACCTGGGTCCGCATCCCGAAAGCGAAAAGAGCATGGAGCAGACTGCGAAGAAGAGGATTGAGAGCCGCCATGCTCCGCTTCTTGTCAGAACATTGCCGCATCGAAAACCTTTGCGTTCCGCGGATCGTACAATTTTCTCATTTTTTACCAGAATCTGCACGTGAGATAGCCTCCTGCGGAATAAGTTTCCGTCTTCTTTTCTTCCCGTTCCCGCGTATAACCATATCGTAACTGGAAATCGAGAAATCTTGTTACATACCACAGGAAATAACCGCTGATCATATCCGTAGTCCTCGGCCCCGGCTCGACCCGACTGTACCTGTAGCTCGCATTCAGCCTGACGGCAGGCAGGAAAAGCCAATCGGCCAGCAGACCTTCGGAGGTCGAAGTATCTCCGTCCGTATCGAGCACTCTGAAGTCCGCCGAGAAACTGATGAATCTGCCGGGCCTGTATGTGAGAATCAGAGTGCTGTCTATGGTATCCGACGAGGTCTCGCCCGACAGCCTCGTAAAACCGTAGCTCAGGTTCCCGGAGAATTTCTGCGTAAGCCGAGCATCGATGATGCCCCTGATATAACGTGTCGTGGTATCTGTATCACCGATGACAGATGTTTCCCGGTCTTCCACCGCAAAGGTTTGAGTCTGCGTATATCCTATATCGGTTATCATGTTCACGTCCCTGTGGAGGCGCGATCTGATCGAGAGGAGGTACAAATCGGCGATAGACTGCCTTTCGCCGAAACTGTCGGTGTGGGTCCTGATATACGAAAAATTCGCGTCGAGAGTCGGCAAGGGGTTGGAATTGAGCGTAAGAGAATATGTGTTCGACCTCATGTCTGTTTCATCCACGTTATCGAAAACTTCGCTCCGCTGGAAGCGCACCGTAGTCGTCAGCAGACGGTGAGTCTGCCATATTGAACTTGCCCCGTATGTCCTCGTCACATTGCTTATGAGACCGCTGTTTTCGTCTATGCTGTTACTCAGGAGGTTCTTGAATGCGCCGCTGATGGATTCCCACTCCGACTGCGGGTTCTGATCCGACCGGTTCAAAAAATAATTCACTGCGAAACTCAAAGTTCTCAGGGGTTGCGCATTGAAGTTGAAATTAATGCCGTGTGTGAAAAAAGTCGATATGTTGGTAATCTTTCCCGATCTTGGCACGAAATCCGTCCCGAAGGCCTCGATTTCGGTTACCAGGACGTCGCTTATTGAGGCTGTCTCGCGGTTGATTACCCTGAAAAAAAGCGCATTCTGGGGGGTAGTCAGGCGTATTTCATAGCGGTAGACATTGTTTACTCTGTCGAATCCGGAAACCGACACTGCTCTTATCATGACTTCCGTCCATGTGTTCGGCTGGTTGAAGTTGCTCCTGTAGACTCTCCAGTTGCCAGCAAGCGTCAGGACATTATCCAACAGCACGTCCTGGTTCACATAGATGTAAAGGGTGTCTACCGGCCTCTCCGACGAGAATAACTGCACGCCTATATTATGATAACGGAAGCCGTTCTGTCCGAGATTGATCGTCCCCGTGTTCGTAATCGCAGGCGTATCGTATACATTATCGATCAGGGTTATCACGGAATTCAGCGTGTCCACCTCCGGCATTATCTGGTCGCCGGAACCGTACAGGCCGAATGCAGCCGCACGCTCAAAGGGCACGTCGCCGGTCTCTGTGGCATGTTGCTCTGACTTGTTGCGGACATAGTTTCCCTGATAACCGGCCGACATCCCCACACGTCCTTCCCAGATCGACCTCTTGTAGTTGATGCCGTAAAGAGCATTGAGATCGTTGTTTATCGTCCTGGATATAGTATCGAGGGGGGTTTTCGTCTCGTCCCTGGTATATGTGAAGTTATAGGAGAGCTTAAGTCCGTGGTACAAAAGATCATACCATGAACTCCCCGTGTATCTAGTGTTCGTCCTGTCAGTTTCCTTCGGGGACATATGGTCGAAGTTCTCCTCCCTGTCAACCGCCAGGGTAACCATCGGCAAAGCATAGGGCGTTAACTGAAAACGGCTATAGTAGAATTTAGTCGTCTCTCTGCTGTCGCTGTCCAATCCTGCCGTTGACCACTCCTCAAGTAGCCTTGCGCCGACGTCTAATCCATATATCGGATTCCTCAGCAATATATCGAAGGCAGGCTCAATAGCCCGTCGGTATGTATCACTCACGTTGTCTTCGGCGTCACTTATATGTGAATCGAGAAAGTTCGCCCGGAGATACAACTGGTATGAAATGACGGGGGTAACCGGCTTGTTGAACCGGAAATAATAGTTCTGGAAAAGGGAGTCCGATTCCTGGATCTTTTCCCCGTCTTCGTACTGTTTTGTCTCAATATAATTCACATTCAGCCATGCACTCGGTCCGTCTGCAAAAGCAACTTTACAAAAAAGCAGAAAGCAAAGAGCTAATAGCGCAGAGCATACTGCAAAGTGCAATAGACGGTTACGGTCAGGGTTACAAAGCCCCCTTCGTCTATCGGTCACGAAGTAAGGTTCCTTTCACGTTGCCGTTTGACGTCAACGATACGGGCCTCCTGACCGGAGTGTATTTTGCTCCTGTGCTCCTGGATATTTACTCATACATATCAGCTAAAACGGAAACATCGCAATGCCATAGGGTTTCCTGCCGACGGGGATCACCTTCTCTTCCCTTAGGGTCGTTTTGTCCACCACAGAGACTGTATTCGACTCCCTGTTGACAACGTAGAGCTTTCTCCCTTCCGGATCAGGCATTACAAATCTCGGAGAATTTCCTACGCGAACAGCACCCACCATGGGCGACATAACCGCGCGGGGTCCCATCGCTTCGGAAAAAGGTCTGATGACGATTATTTCTCCCGTGGATTCTTTCACCAGATACAGCCTGTCGAACTCGGGATCTGCCGCAATTCCTGTAACGGAGTTCCCCACATTCGTTATGGAAGTGACCGCGCCCGGCATATTTTCCCGCACAATCTGCAGGATATGCACGACGGACAGATCGTCATAATCGAAGTTGGCCACATACACCCTGCCCCTCGGGTAATCCACTTCAAGCGCAATAGGGTTCCATTGGACGGGAACAGAAAAGACTCGGTCGGCTGTATTCCTTTCTCCGTCCATCCTGATAACCGAGACGTCCTTCGAATGTTTATTCACTACATACACATTAAAAAACCGCTCTCTGTATCTCCGCAGAAGAGTGACATCGTCGAAGCTCAGGAACCTCGAAGCAGAGATGTCCTCCGCCGGGGGATCGACAGCCACTGCAACAGGTCCGTCCCCAACATTGATTTTTTCCGTTTCCCGGTACGTGATGCCGTCGATTACGGAAACATTGTCAGATCCGTAATTGGTCACGAAAATCAATTCCCTTCCGGAAGGGGCTGAGAATACCGCAATCCCCTCGGGGTTTCTTCCGAACCTGACAGGGATCTCGACCTCGACTTTGTGAATAGTCGGGTCTATTACGGAGATACTGTTGGAGCCTGAATTTACGACATAGACCTTCGGGTTTTTGCCGGCCGTGCTTACCGCAATTCCCCTCGGCTTGCTCCCGACCATGATTGTTGCGACGTTCTCCCCTGTTTGTTTGTGGATCACAGAGACAGTATTCGAGTCCTCGTTTGTAACGTATATGAGCAGTGAGCTCAATTCAGGAGCCTGTCCCTTTACTGACAGGGCAGGACTAAAAAGATAGCCGTCGGAAACAGACGCGTCGGCGTCCCAGTTTATGAACAACGAGGAGCTCTGACCCCGCAGGACTCTCAAATCCACGTCGATAACAATTCCATTAGCAGGCAGCGCAAGCCGCGCCACCCTGTCCGGCCCTTTGAGTACAGCTTCCCTGACCTCCATATGAAGTTTTTTGTACATTCCCTCAGGAAGATAAGCCTCGGACAGCAGTACCTGCCTTCCAGCCAGGTCTTTAGAGTCGACGGCAACAGGCGTACCCATGATTTCCCTGTGCGTCCCGTCTTCGGCCGTTATGCCGATCGAAGCAAGCTCAAAGGCGATGTTCGCCGAAATTTTTTCTGCGCCCGTCAGGAATACCGTTATATGACCACGGGAAGCTCCGGGCGGTTCTACAGCGTCCTTCACGGAGGCACAGCCGGAAAATATGAACAAAAGCAGGATTGTGAAAAGCAGCGCCGGGACATATCCCTTCAGCTCTGACTGTCCGAAAGCCGCCCTGTTTATTAGCATATGATTAATTACTGTCACAGAAATTTTTCCCTGCTTTTGTGAATAACAATTTTGACACCAGACCGACATTTTAATCAATAGCTATATTATTGAGACTGCGACTACTGCAAAACCTCCGTGTCCGGGTACCGGAATTCTCCTCAATCCGGCTCTGGGGTCCTGAAGACCTGAACCCTGTTATTGAATGTATCCGCGACGAAAATTCTTCCCTCCCGGTCCACCGCAATGTCTTTAGGATACTGGAACCAGCCCTCGCCCCAGCCCAGTCCGCCGAATTCATAAAGATATTTGCCCTTTTCGTCATAGGCGGAAATTGTGTGGCGCATATAATCAACCACATACATCCTGCCGGTGCGCTTATCTGCAGCTACTGCCTGCGGACGGCTCAGCTTTCCTGTGCTGCCGCCCTTTTCTCCAAATTTAAAAAGAAATTTCCTGTTCTCATCATAAACATAAACGCGGCCCTCTCCTTCGCTTACAACAAGCAGTCTTCCCAGCCGGTCTATCGTCACATAGTTTACGTTCACATTTCTCCCGCTCTCCTCAGGAGCAATGGACTCCATAAATCCGCCCTCATTGTTCAGCATCAGGACTCCCGGCATATAATTCCCGGCTACATAGATATTCCCTTTTTCATCCACAGCCAGCCTGTTGGGTGAGAAAAATTCAGCCCCTTCAAAACCTTCAAAATAAATATCCCGCTCCCATTTAAGGCATGCATTAAAAACCGAAATTCTGTGCCTGGGATTATCCTTTGTCGCCGGCTGAGCGAGATAAAGATTGCCCTCCTTGTCTACAGTCAATCCCTGCGGTATTTCAATTCCGTCACTCTTGGTGAGTGTAAAAACAGGGAAAAAATCAGATGTATAAATAATTACCCCGGCGCCGCCGTCAACAACATAAATCTCGTTTCTGACCGGTTCTTCGAAAACAAAATGGGGGAATAATAACTTGTTCCCCTCTTCGTCTTCAGTTATGCTGTCGAGATACGTTGCCGTCAGGCTTTTTTCCTGGGCATATAGTGTACCGGTCATCATGAACATTAAGAGAAATGTTGCAATATAACCAGGAATTTTCATATATTTCATAATTAATAATTAATAAAAAAACAGGGAGCAGTTTAAGCTGCTCCCTGTTTTGCACTGCAAAATAACAAGCATGATTAACGCTGTTTGCTATGACAGCCGAGACAACCGTACGCAATAATTGTAGGAGGCGTTTGTCCGGATCGTCCGGCCTGCTGCTGACCGCTTTCAGCGTCTGTGTAAGCAAACCTCAGGATGTCAGCATTGCCGGAGCCGTGTGCACGGTGACATGAGAGACAGGTGGCATATTTATTTCCTGTTTCAACTGCTGTGTCCACAAAACCGAAAGGATTATACTTGACGTCGAGGTCCGTAACTATGGTGTCCTGCTGCGGATCCCAGTCTTCAGGCAACACCACATCGGTCGGGTGCCTTATCCAGGCGCCTCCCGATGTGGTCTCTGAATGGAATTGTCCGTGGCAGTTGGCGCAAAGCTGGCTGATTGTATCGGTACCTGCTGCTGCTGCCTTGTAAACGTTGTGATCATGGGTAGTTGCAGTTGTACTGCGGTCGCCCGCGGTCGCGCTAACAGCAGCAATCAGGGCCTTTTCATAGTCAGCGGCGCCAATACCGTCTACAGCAGCCGGCACACCGCCATTATAGGCTGCGAGGATGCGGTAGCCATATTCCGCTGTTCCGTGATGCCCGCCCTTGATGGCGGCCATTGGGTCAGCTATCGTCTGAGAACCATGGCAGCCGTTTACTCCGGCACAACCAAGACCGTTTGTTGTGCCCTGATACCACGTTGGTGTAGCATTATAACCGGGCGGAGTTGCATTGCTGTCTAATGAATGGGCTTTCCCCGCATTGTCTTCCCCATCAGTTGTAGGTTGGAAGAAACCGCCCGCCAGGCAGTTACTGTCAGTAAACCCATCAGTGGTGCTCATGACATAAGGGTAAAGTCCGCTTCCATTCTCGGGAGTAGCCAGAGGGTCGGTTCCACTCGTCGTATGGCATCCCAAACAGGTGCTCTGTACCAATGCTCCCTGTGGCCCGCTAGCCCCACCAAAAACCATTTCACTCGCCCCCTGGCTGTTATGCATGGTATGGCAGTTGACACAATAACCGCTTACTGCCGCGAAGGATGCACTAACCGCAAAGGAGATCGCAAGACATGCAATCATTGCTGAAAAAATCATTCTTTTCATTGATGTTCACCTCCTTTCTCTATAAAATGATAATTATCTGATGCTTCGTTATTGATACTTTTCCCCATATTCCCTCCTCATAACGTCATCAAAGATTATCACGGCGAACATCGTTTCAGGAAATGAAAATCATTCAACTAAGGGTCCGGCCGTACGGACTTACTTTAGCACGCGCTTATTTAAATATAACTATTGCCATAATGTCAAGTTAATGTCAAGATATTTTTGGTAGTGTCCTATAGGACACTACCATATTTTTTAATTTGCTCATCAGTGCCTTTACTTATGGTCTCTGAACCGTTAATCCAACCTACCCGCCCCTTTCCTCGTGTGACAGACCATACAACCCCTTCCCGCAACCGATGTTCGGGTGTTCATCTCCGGGTAATCCCACCTCAGGATGTCCGGATAGGGGCTCGCGTGTGCGCGATGGCACGATAAACACATAACTATGCCGTTTTCATCCACTTTTGTCTCTTTTCCTTCGGGCTTATAAAATGCCACAGGAGCTTCGAGGCTGTAACTTACGTACTGCTGGTATTCAGACCCGGCAAAACCGCCTCTCACAGTGTAGAATGCAATATCCGTCGGGTGTTTGTGCCAGCCGGCTGTAAATGCAAGGCCGACTTCCGAGATGCCGCCGAGTTTGGCATTGGGATGAAACTTTGCATGACACTCCCCGCAGAGGTAGCTGATTGTGTCAACACTGTCGTGAACGACAGCGCCTTTATACGAATTATGGCTGTGTGTCGTGGCAAGATATTCCCAGTCCTCATGCTCCCACCCGGTTATGCCGTAAAGAAAGCGGTAACTCGTGCCGACCGTGGTACCGTCGATTTCTTTGTCATCCGTGTGGTGTGCCCCGTACATCGATTTAAAAGGATGTCCGGTCGTCCTGTTTCCGTGGCACCCCCACATGCCTGCACAGGTAAGCTGCTGCTGCGCAGGCCAGGTGACAGGCCCGTATCCGCCGGCGATGAAGACATTCCCGATGAAGGCAGGCGGCACGTCCATCGGGGGGTTCTCCCGGTTCGAGATGTCCGTCACATTATGACCTTTCGAATAATCCGGATTGTAACCGTCAGCTACATAATAATAGTTGCCGCCTGCAAGATCCGAGTTTTCCATGCGGTGGAGTATCTGCGGAATCCGCGATTTTCCGGTGGTGATGATACTCCGGTCTCCCGCTGGATTCTGTCCGTGGCAACCCGCGCAGCCGCCTTTTGTAAGAACAGGGAAAGGACCTTTACGGTCGCCATACGTCGCTTCCCTTCCCTCATAACTGTAATGCATGCTGTGACAGTCCTTGCATTTTCCTTTTACGCGGGCGTCGACACTCGATCCGAAACAAAATATTGACAGCGCCATGAGTAAAGAGAATGACGCAAAGAATAATAATCCCCCCGCCCCCCCTTTAGCAAAGGGGGGAGAGGAAAGGGTCGTTTCTCCTGCCGTAGCCCTTTTTATTTCTTTCCGGTATGGCATATCAAACAGCCGCCTTTGCCTTCTTCATGTGCATAAATATTGTCATAATCCCATCTCAAAATAGATTCATAAGGGCTCGAATGAGCCATGTGACATGACATGCATATCACGACATCTTCTCCCGGCCTGACTTCATTGCTCGGTGCAGCGGGAACTTTTGTTCTTCCAACCGGGGCGTCTGTCCTGTAAATCCGGATATCATTCGTTCCGGGAGAGGGTGTAACCTCCGGGTTGTAAAACGCGTACTCTCCGCTTCCCGGCAACACAATCCCGGTGGGATGTCTGAACCAGGGGCCGGTTCTTTCGCTCCCCCCATTCCTGTGAAATTCACCGTGGCAGCCGGCACAGAAATCATCGATTGAAGTGGAATATTCATTGTGCCTGCCCGCTGAGCCGTCGATCCCCCAATCGCTGTCTTCAAGTCCCGTCACACCCCTGACTTTGTCCGTGATTTTCAAATACCGGTAGCTCCTCGAAGTCGTACTTCCGTCAACAGGCTTGTCCGTTGCATGATGGCTGCCCCTGATAGCAGAAAACGGACTTTTGATATTTCGGTTGCCGTGGCAACCGTTTGAGCCGGCGCAGTTGAGCGGTTCCTTGTGGTTATATCCGATGAGAGACGGGTCGGTCGCGGAGTTGTATCCCGGAGGGTATCCGGTGAATTTTTCATCAATCGGGGCTATGCCGCCAACATTGTGTCCTTTCCTGTCGCCGAGGACGCCTCCCACATAGTGAAAATTTCCGCCTGCAAGGCTTCGTCCGGGCGGCGTTGTGCTGAAGACCACAGGGACTCTGCTGCGCCCGAGTATCTTGACGGGTTCCCTGGAATCGCTCGAATGACAGATGATGCAGAGCACGTTCGTAGTAATGCATTCGGATGAGACAGTTTCGTCCAGAAGACCGGGGAAAAGGCCATGGCAGGCGTCACAGTCGCCTGATACGACAGCGGCGGACTCCCGAAAAGAGAGGAGAAAAAGCACATATATAACAATAAAGACGGGGACTGTCAGTAGTCCCCTTTTCATGTACCAATCCATTCTGACAGTCTGAACAGCACAAAAGATGCCATTTTAATCATGCGCTTTTTTTGCAATCATAGACCTGAGGCCGGGAAAAATAGCTTTAGCTTAATTTATCAGAACCGGCGATTTTAGTCAAACCAACATCAGGTTGCGTCTTGACTCACGCATGACTGTCTTAAAGGATTTATCACCCATATACTGCCGAATTCTTTTTCCTGATATACCCTGGCAAGACCGAGCCTGATGAGTTCCAGGAGGGCTACGAAGATAACTATGATCTGGATCCTTGTGATGCCGTCTCTGAACAGCTCCTCGAAGCGGACTGTCTCTTTTCCTTCGATCATCTCCATAATAGTCGACATCTTGTCCTTTACAGTCAGGGTTTCCCTGGTAATCGAGATGACCTCGGGAGGAGCTTTGTCAAGGATCTTTCTGAAGGCGTCAAGGAGATCAAAAAGGCTCAAATCGAAAAGATAGAGCTCTTCGTCCTCCTTCTCCTCATCCGGTGAAAAGGGCTCCCTCCTGAAGACCTTCATCCAGTCTTCTTCTCTCTGCCTTAACCCGGATGCCGCTTCTTTGAATCTCTGGTATTCAAGGAGCCTCTGGACAAGACCGAGTCTCGGGTCTTCCTGTTCCTCGGCGGGCGCCTCCTCGTCGGCCGGAAGCAGCATCCTCGATTTGATATGGATCAGGGTTGCGGCCATCACAAGAAAGTCCCCCGCAATCTCGAGGTTCAGTTCCTTCATGATCCCGATATATTCAAGATACTGTCCTGTAATCACAGCGATGGGGATGTCGTAGATGTCGATCTTGTTCTCCCTGATGAGATGCAGGAGGAGATCGAACGGTCCTTCGAACACCGGGATCTTTATGTTTATTGCCTCGTCCATTGCATGAATATTATACAGCAAAAAACCGGCAAAGATTCTCTCAGCCGACTGCAACAATTATTCCGTTCGTAAATTATAAATATTGAAACAGAGTTTGCTGTGAAAGATGTAATTTAATAGTCAGCCGTTTGATTCTGCGCAAAAAATACGGCAGAAAACGATCGGTACGTCTGACGCAGGAATCGGTAAAAAAGCAGGAACAGGTCTATACTGCTATAGCCTTCTCGGTCTCTTTAAGCCACAGAAGCCGTGAGCCGTTTATCACGGACGCGTTAACGGATTCGATCAGTTCTTCCGGCGACACATCGAGCCCTTCCTGCTTCACAAAAGAACTGAATGCAGGTTTCGTCTTCACTTTTGCCGCTTTGCCGACCTCGGCCTCCGTAACCTTCTTCAAAGGAGTGCCCATTAACTTCGAGATCCCGGTAAATATCTCCCTGTGGCTTTTTGACTCTCCCTGCGGTTCTATCACTTTCGGAAGATATTTCATCCTTCCCATATAATCGACCATAGTTCCGGCGGATTCGAGGAAGGTCGCGGAAGGAAGCACGACATCAGCCTGTTTCGCAAGCTCCGTCATATGTGAATTCTGCACAATAAGGAAATCGGCATCCGGCCTTTTCACCATCGGGACTTCACCCACGGCGTACAGCACCTTCATTCTGCCGTTTATCATCTCCCGATACGTCTTTCCCTCTGTGGTCAGACCCATCAGCGCTATTCCGCGCGCATTGCTTTCGAGGCCGACGGAAATGACCTTTCCTTTCAGCAGGGCTATATTGGCCGAGGCATTGAATAATGCAGGAGAGGAAAAAATAAGCGGAGAGCGCGCCCCGGAAATGAGGTCTGCGGCTTTTTCGACCGGCTCTGTAATCTCGGCGTTTTTCACCGAAGATACGAGTCTCCTGTCCGCCTTTATTCCTTTTTCCGTCAGCGCCTTTGCAATGCTTTCGAGGATGGATATTTCATCACCTTTGAGGCCGATAGTCGCCGCCTCTTCTATCTTTGTTTCAGAGGAATTGACAACGATGAGCTTTGCTCCCCTGCCCACCCTCCTCCGCACTGCGGCATCGAGCGCAGGCAGGACCCTTTTCCACTGGGATGGGTCAAGCCCAACGAGAAGAATGAGGTCCGCGTTGTCGACATTCGCAGCCTGTGAGTTCCTCAGCGATTCGCTGTCCGCATAGAGGCTCAGCGTTGTATCGAAGTTCTTCGTTTTGACAACGTCCCTGGCAAGCTTTTTAAGGGTCAGGGCATCCTCATTCCCGATGCCCGCTACGCTGATGAACCCCGCTTCTTTGCCTGCCTGTTTCAATTTTTCGGAAACGATTGCGAGGGCGTCCTGCCAGTCCGTATCCTTCAGTTCACCGTTCACCCTCTTCATCGGGACAGTCAGCCGTGTCTCAGCCCCTATACAGTCAAATCCGAACCTGCCGTACGCGCAGATATATTTTTCCGCAGAACCCGCCTCTGCTCCGGCATTGATCTTCTGAATGACACCGTCCTTCGTGCTCACGGTAATATCGCAGCCGTTTCCGCACAGAAGGCAGACTGAATTTATTTCCTTATAGTTCCATTCCCTTCCCTTGCGCAGCCTGTCGGATTCAAGGAGGGCATTGACCGGGCATGCGTCGACACAGCTCCCGCAGAATGTACAGCCCGATTCCTGGAGCGGTTTGTCGTTCGCAGTGATAACCCTCGATTCGACCCCCCTTCCCATGAATTCAAGGACATTCGTCCCCTGCTCATTACAGACCCTGGCGCACCTGCCGCAGAGGATGCAATAGTCGGGGTCTCTCATGATAAAAGGGTTCGCCGCATCGGTTGGATATCCGAACTTTTTCCGCGTAAACGATGACTCCTTAAGCTCGAAATCATAGGCGTATTTCTGGAGGTTGCACTTGCCCGCCTTTGTGCACGTCATACAATCAAGCGGGTGCATGGAGAGGATAAGGTCTATGACGAACTTCCTGACTTCCTGTACCTTATCGGTTTTTGTATTGACGATCATTCCGTCTTTGACCTTTGTATTGCAGGCTATTACCGGCGCCTTAAGTCCCTGGATTTCGACAAGACAGAGCCTGCATGCTCCTATACCCTTCATGCCTTTGAGATAACAGAGGTTAGGAATATGAATGCCGGCTCGTTCTGCGGCGTCGATAAGATTCATGCCGGCCGGCACCTCGATTTCTTTTCCGTCTATTGTAAGTTCAACCAATTCCTCCATCCAAACCCTCCTCTATATTCCGATGTTATTCTTTGCCGACCAATTCCTCTTCCCGCTTCTCTATGACTTCTATCGCCCCTTCAGGGCAAACCTTAATGCATTCACCGCACTTTGTACATCTGCGTTGCCTTATCTCGAAAGGAAGGTATCCGGAAAGATAAGGCAGCTTCTTTTCACCTATTATCGCACCGGGCCTGCAAACCTCTGAACATTTACCGCACATTGAACAGAGCGCAGGATTGATTACATACTCAACAAGAGCAGAACATTCCTTCTTCGTACAAATACCGGCAAGATGCCTTTTGAACTCTTCCTCTGACGCAGCCAGTATCTCAGTGATGAACCTGCCTGTATCCTTCCCTTTTTTGCAGAACGAGCCGTCTATCATGGCAAGCCCTATTCTCTTAAGTGCCCGAAGGTCTTCGCCGCCGGCCTTGTCTGAATAGCCGCCGATCTTCATAAGCCTGATTTTCGCCTCGCCTGTTCCGAGCGAACAGGGATAACATTTGCTGCACATTGGGCCTGTGATGAACTCTTCGATAAAATAGAGCGCCCTTTGAACAGGGCAGGCCTTCTCTTCAGCCTCTTTTCTTATATCCTCGAGTTTTCTGCCCTTTTCCCCGGTTAAACTCTCTTCTGTCATTTTTCCTCCAGGCGCCTTCGTTTCCATATCAATACATCGTATCCGCCATAAAGCAGATCTCAGGAAGCAGATACGAGACCAGGTCTCTAAAAGTAACCATTCCGATAATTTTATCTCCTTCGACAACAGGCAGGTGTCTTATCTTTTTCCTGGATGCGATGGATATCGCCGAACTGACTTCAGTCGAGGGATCGAAGGTCACAATTTCACGCCTTTCGAGATGTTCGATCACGTCGCTTGTCGGGATATTATTGAAAACACACCGCACGATGTCTCTTTCGGTAAATATGCTAACCAATTTGTTATTTTCATCAACAACAAACAGTCCGCTCACATTCTTCTCGCTCATAAGTTTTACCGCATCCGAAACCGAACTCCCGCTCCGAATCGTGACTATTTCATAAGGCCTTGATTCCAGTATGTCCTTTAAGGTCATTTTGCGCCTCCTTTCAATGACTTCCAGTTGTTCGGAAGGTATCTTCAGTTCCTCTTCCAACCGCTCGTACTGTCTCCGTATTTTTACCGCTTTTACAGGACAGACGTTGTAGCAGGCCTTGCATTTCGTGCAATAATCCCGGTCGATAAAGAAGCTCCTCCTCGTCTCCTTTACCGCATCAAAAGCACATACCTGCTTGCATAGTCCGCAGAGAATGCACTCCTGCGGATCTATCGCAAAGAACCCGAGGCCGCAGACCTTCGCCCTGCAATATTTATCCCTGATATGGTCTTCATATTCCTCGCGGAAATATTTTATCGTCGTAAGAACCGGGTTCGGAGCGCTCTGGCCGAGACCGCAGAGGGAACCCGTCTTTACGAGTTTTCCGAGACTTTCAAGCCTCTCTATGTCCCCTTCCTCTCCCCTGCCGGATGTTATCTTGTCAAGTATCTGCAGCATCTGGTATGTGCCGATCCTGCACGGCGGACATTTCCCGCACGACTCGGCCTGCGTAAACGACAGGAAGAACCTGGCCACATCAACCATGCAATTGTCTTCATCCATGACAACCATGCCGCCCGAACCCATGATAGATCCCACTTTTGTCAGAGAGTCGAAATCAACAGGCAGGTCAAGGTATCTCTCCGGTATACATCCGCCGGATGGTCCCCCGGTTTGGACCGCCTTGAATTTCCTGCCTCCCATGATCCCTCCGCCGATGTCGAATATGATCTCCCTCAGGGTTATACCCATCGGCACTTCAACAAGTCCCGTATTCCTGACTTTGCCTGTCAGCGCAAATACTTTTGTGCCGGGCGAATTTTCAGTGCCTATACCCAAAAACCAGTCGGCGCCCTTTTCAATGATCGGGGGCACACATGCGTAGGTCTCCACATTATTCAGATTTGCCGGATAACCCCACGGCCCTCCGCCCGGTTCCGATACCCTCGGGGGCCTTGCATGCGGGAAACCCCTCCTGCCTTCAATCGAGGCCACAAGAGCCGTAGCCTCTCCGCAGATGAAGGCGCCGGCCCCTTCCCTGATATGAACGGTGAAATCAAACCCGGTACCGAGGATGTTTTTCCCCAATAAACCGATCTCCTCAGCCTGTTTAAGGGCGACTCTCAGATTTTTGACTGCAAGGGGATATTCGTGCCGCACATAGATAAATCCATAATGTGCATCGACCGCATAGGCGCATATGAGCATCCCCTCGATCAGGCTGTGCGGGTCGCCTTCCATGATCGACCTGTCCATAAATGCGCCGGGGTCGCCCTCGTCGCCGTTTGCTATGACCATCTTTACAGCGCCCGGCGCTTTCCTGGTATGCGCCCATTTTACGCCGGCAGGAAATCCCGCGCCCCCACGTCCCCTGAGGTTGGCCTTTTTTACTTCTTCAATAACCTGCTCAGGGCTCATGGAGGAGAATATCTTTTCCGTGGCACTGTATCCGCCTATTGCTATATAATGGCAAATATTAGTCGGGTCAATGATTCCGTTATGTCTGAGCGCAATCCTCATCTGCTTTTTATAAAAGGGCACTTCTTCCATCATCTCGACGGGTTTATCGAGAAAAGATCCCTTGTAGAGAAGACGCCTCACAGGGGCATTCGCCACATAGGTAGTAGAAATAATCTCATTTACACTGTCCTGTTTCACTCTCTGGTAAAAATACCCGTGCGGCTCTATCTGCATAACAGGACCTTTCTGGCACAGGCCCTGACAGCCTGTTTCCACTACCTCGATCTCCAGCCCGTTTCCTTCGGCTTCCCTTTTCAGTTGTTCCACCAGCTTAAGAGACTGGTTCGCCCGGCATCCTGTTCCGCCGCAAACCCTGATCCTGTTTCTGCCCGGAGCCAAAACCCCCTCTCCGGAGAGACGATCCCGGAAGGCTGCAAATTCATCGATACTGCTGAGCTTCGGTATATTGTCCATTTCCATCATTTCATAACTCCGACGTTAATCCTGCCTTATTGATCTGATTAATACACCCACCTTCTTTTCACCTATTTCACCGACGATGTCTTCATTGATAGCGGCAACGGGCGCAAGCCCGCAGCAACCTACACACCCGACCGTCTCGAGCGTCATGGCAAGGTCTTCCGTCGTCTCCCCGCTGCGTATGTTAAATTCGGTTTCGAGCGCTGTAAGGACCTTCTTTGATCCTCTCACGTAACAGGCGGTGCCGAGACAGACTTTCACAACCTTCTTCCCGCGGGGTTTAAAGTGGAACATTTTATAAAAAGTCGCAACACTGTATATTTCAGACAGGGGAATATCCAGGTTTTGAGAAAGCCTCCTCAATACGTCTTCCGGCAGGTAACCGTTATCTTCCTGTATCCGATGCAGGGCATGGATCAGCAACCCTTTCTTCTTCTCCTGCTCACTGAGTATTCTGCCCACCTCGCCTATCTGTTCGTCAATCTCAATATCTTCTACTCTCATCAAACCTCCAATAGCAGATACCGTTGTCCGCTAACCGTCGTCCGTTTGTCCGTGTACTTGTATCTGTTGTCCGTCTACGGATCACGGACACGGATTACGGATAACGATTTAATATATTCCGATATGCGGCTTTGCCGCACGTTCCAGGTCGCGTCGTGATGCCATATCCATAAGAACCCTCTCGGCGCCGAACTTGCCGGGTTCGTACTTTTTGAGTTTCAGCGTCTCTCTTGCTTTATCTATATAGTCAAGGGCAAGAGATAATATCATTTCCGGATCGGGCTCGAAATGCAATGCGCCCCTGAATTTTTCGAACCATCCTTCCGTCATTATCTTCGTTACTTCCCTGCTCGCCTCGGCGGGCGATTCCCCTCCGAAGATTACCGGCACACCCGAAGCCGCAAAATAACAGCCTATGGCGATTGCCTTCTCGGACATCCACTCCGGCGCAATACCTACTGCAGGCATGCCTCCTATCTCGTCCGAGAGTCCTCCCTCTTCAGCCATTGCCGTTGCTATCGTCAGTATCCTCGAATTGTCGACACATGAGCCCAGATGAAGGATAGGCGGTATGCCTATTGCCTCACATACCTCCCTTAACCCGGGACCGGCGTTTTCAAGGGCCATTTCCGGGGTCAGAAAACCTGCGGTCCCGCATGCTGCAGAGCCGCAGCCGGTCGAAACAATAAGTACGTCGTTCTTGATCAATTCGATCGCAAGGAAACGGTGAAGCCCCTGAGAAGGGACTCTCGGGTTGTCACATCCTGCAAGACCGACCACCCCGCGGATTCTGCCGGCCATGATTGCATCATTCAGGGGTCTGAACGACGCCCTCCACCGTCCGCCCTGCATGTACTCGATGTATTCCTGGGAAAATCCGGCGATAACCGGAAATTTATCCGAAATATAGCTGCCCTCTTGCGTCCTGTTGGAGTAATTATCAATGGCGGTCCTGACGATCTGCCTTGCTATGTCTTTAGCCCTGTGCTCGTCATATTCGATATGCATGGCCCCCTGTATCTTCGCTTTATGGGATGTTGTGATGACCTTTGTATGGAACTTCTTTGAAAGCTCGGTGAGCGCCGGCATGATGCACTGCACATCTACGGTTATCGCATCAACAAGCCCCGTCATGATAGCCAGTTCCTGGTTCGTAAAACCCCCTGCCGTCGGAATACCGTGTCTCATCAATACCTCATTGGCCGTACAGCACATACCGCCGAGATTGATTCCCTTTGCGCCTTTTGTCTGAGCATAGGCGATCATATCAGGCTCATTGACAACATCCACGATTATCTCTGCAAGGGAGGGCTCATGTCCGTGCACGACGAGGTTGACCTCGTCCTCCTTGAAAATGCCGAAACTGGCCTCTGCTTTTACGGGCATTGGGGTTCCGAAGAGAATATCGGTAATGTCGGTCGAAATCATTGAGCCTCCCCATCCGTCTGCGAGAGAAACCCTCAGGCAGCTCAGCAGCAGGTTGTCGGGCTCGTGATCTACTCCGATATGGGTGCGGTGCATGGCCTCTGTTATTTCTCTGTCAACCCCCCTTGGAACAATGCCCCATTTTCTCCATCTCTCCTGCGTCTTTTTGGGAGCCCTTCTGATATAATTAAGCTCTCCCTTCTGGCGGCCGAAGTCTTCTATGAGTTTCACAGCCACATCCCTCGCGACGTCATTTACAGGACGGCCCTCAAATTCTATCTGGAGAATCCCGGCGACCTTGTAAAGCTTTTTCACGTCCGTTATCCTGAAGTCCTTTGTCTCACCGTTAGCTACCGAGAGCAATGTAAATGCCATGTCCCTTGCATGGTCTGAATGGGCTGCTGCTCCGGCCACCGCCATCCGAACCAGGTTCCTCGAAGCAACGGTGGGAAGAGTCGCACCGCAGACTCCTCTTGCGTCTTCCTCCGCGTTCGAACCCACAAAGCGGCACGGGCCCATATGGCATACCTTGCAGCACGCACCTGATACGCCTATGGGACACGGCTTCAGCCTCTCCGCCCTGTCAAAGCATGTCTCTATCTTTTGAGATTCACCCCATTCTATTATCTGTTCCGCCTGGACGTTTGCACTTTTTACCACTTTATCCATGTTACCTCCAACCTTTGAATTAGGATTCAAGGGACCAAGGGTTCATGGGTTCGAGCGATTATAATCTTTACACTCGACGCCTTGAATCCTCGAATCCTTAACCCTCTTAGCTTTATATTATCGGTTCCATCTCAAGCGCCGGATGTCCGACACCTGCGAGGAACTCCAGAAGTTTCTCGGAATCTTCGCAGACTGTTTCGTCTGCAATCTTGTCGAGGAGTCCGGGAGCGCCCTCTTCCTCAGCCCTCCCGTCAAAAGCCTCTCTGAGGCTTTCCTTAAGATTCTTCGTCATCCAGACGACCCTCTTAATCCCTCCGTCTCCGGACAAAAATTTCCTGCTTACGATAAAGTTCCTGCCGATTCCCATAAACCCGGGATTCTGTGTTCCGCCTCCCACAGTTCCCGCCAGGGTCGAGAACTTCATGCCGACCGGCGTCATGCCGGTATGGCCTCTCTGAACGATCATGACACCGTTTGCCTCGGGAACGATCGCTACTATGCACTCGAAACAGCCGCATGAAGTCATGGGGTTCTCCATGATCGTATAGAGGTTCAGCGTCTCCAGAGCGCCGCCTGACGCCTTTTTGAGATATTCATCTATGCCGGTATACCTCCCGTATTTTGAATCGATAAGGTCTCCCTTCAGTATGGGCTGGTTGCCTCCGGTAGGGTCTATCTCAAACGCGGCCTTGCAGTCGAGCCAGTTGTATGCTCCGCAGAGACCGAGACGCTCGGGGCTGATCACGCAAACATGACTGGGAGCAAAGGACTGGCAGAGAAGGCAGGAGTAAAAAGTGTCGACAGCATCGTCGACAAGCCCGCCAAGCCTCTGGTCACGCTCTTTGTACGCAGCCCTCGCCTCCTCCTGAAACTTCAGCACATCTTTTTCATCGGTATAGACAGTCACCTGAACCTTGTCCACAATCGACCTGAATCTGGCATGTGTCATGGTAGCGTTGATTATCCCTAAATGCTCGAGGGTAAACCCCTCTTTTTTTGCGTTGTGGTTAATCCTGATCCAGTTGATATCGCGCTGTCCCATGTGCCAGATACCCTGGGCCTCGTTTATATTGTGATGCACCTTCCTTTCTATGACCGACTCAAAATCCTTCTGCATCTTTCTTCCTGCAACATCTATCACAATGCCGAGCGGCATCTTGCCGCCCTGCTCATAACGTTCCTTCCAGTTATCCCCTGTAACAAGGACCTTCCCGTCCTCTATCTCTTCCATCTCCCTCATCCGCACCCATTCAAATGCAGGGGTGCGGGCGCCTCCGAACTCGATGAACATATCTTCTTTCCTGATCCTCTCTCCTTCGAATGCAGGACCGTATGAAACGGGTATCGGGGGCTTTTCGACAGTTATCTTGAGCCCCCTTACCTCGATGACCTTCTGGACGATCTTGTCGTGGTCGAACTCCTTCTCGACCTCTTCATATATACAGACACCTGTGGGATGGATGACCGGGACATCGGTATCGCAGACAGCGGGATAACCCATGTTAATTGCTCCGGCGCCGGTGGTCCATTTGATATCGTCCAATTCCCCGAGCACCAGCGCAAAGGCAAAAACCCTGTCTTTCGTATATTTGAGATGGGCCCTGAAATCCCCGGGTTTTTTCCCTCCGAAGATCAAAGAGGCCCTCACTGACCAGCTCAGAGGATATATGGTATGCTCAGTGTCGGGACCGACCGGGACTATCCTCGTTTCCCAACCGAGTTCAATGCCTTTTCTCAGGAGCTGCCTGGCAACGCTGTTTCCGTTGGAGTGGCCTGAAAGGAAAGTGAGGATATTTTTCTCCTGAAGTTCACGAACAATTTTGACGGCGGTATCGTCGTCGGGGGCCGCGCCGATGATCGCGGCAAAACCGGGCATGGTGCCGTCGACAAGCTGTATTCCCAGATTCCGCTGGATAGTATCCGTGATGAATCCGTTATATACGTATCCGGTTTCAGGGTCGGTAACGGGTTCAAGCCCCTGAATATAACGCAGCGCCATCATGATCTCCTCGGCAAACAGCGATGCCATTCCCGAATCGAGGGCTTCACCCAGATAAGGCTTCCAGAGGTTTTCTTCAGGCTCCGGATGGAGTTGTTCCTTCGCCATCCCGAGTGCGACCTTCATATCCGACAGCGTCTTTACAGGAAACCCCGTCATCGCATAGATCATCGGGAGATAATATGCGGTATCGGGGAATTCAAACGGCGTGTGTTCGCCTTTTTCGGCAATGGTCTTTGCAAGCATCTCTTCAGCCTGCCGGACAAGGTGATGTGCTCCTCTGATGGCTGCAGAGGCTATTATTTTGGACATCCCGACCTCCTATGAATTAAAGAATAATTACCCACGAGCGCAATTAGAGCAGATGTTCTGCAACTGCCTTTTTTTTATTATTACATTTATAGTGCCCTTGATTTCAAGAAGGCGGGAATCGCGTTGGCCTCCCTCGGCCCCACGGTCACCCGCCAGCCTTCGAGTTTGTCTTCTATTGAGCCGCTTAATATTGCCACATATCCGGGGATGATAAGCTCCCTGTGACGTATATCGTTTTCTACCCCGCTCTCGCGGATGAATTGCGCAATTTTTGAGGCGGTAAACTTCCCGGCTGCCCACGCGGTAAGCACTGACAGTCCCTCGCAGTCCATAACAGCGAGACGGCTTGGGACCTTGCTGTTCTCCACTTCGCCGGAGACAATAAAATACGTAAGGGAGAAGTTCGTAGTAATGAAAAGAGGAGACTCGGGCTGAGGTTCACCGATGCTGTAGATCTTCTGCTCGACCTGCATTGGGACCTGGGGGTCGGTATAAATATTCTGCCTCATGGTAAAAAGGGCAAGGTTCTTCCATTTTTCTATGCTGCTCAGGACTATTATCGACGAATACCTCGCTACCCCCGCTGCCGCGACCAGAGCTTCAAGGAGGCTGTCTTCGCGCTGTGCGAACGTGATAACAGGATACCCGAGCGGCTTGTAATTCTTCTTAATGGCAGCTCTTCGTATCAACGTGTTGTCGGCCAAAATGTCTTTTGCCTTCCTTGCACCCGAATCGATAACCATGTCTTCAACCCCGAGCGCCTTAATTTTCTCCGTGACGGCCGAAAGCGCGTCGAGTCCCTCTGCTGCAACGCCGAGCGTCGCCTTATTTGATTTCGCCACCGAGACCATTGCCTCAAAATTCCCCGCATTGGCGCCGTATAGTATCGGTTTCCCGTCTGCAAACAGTTTCAGCGCCGTTTCCGCGGCCTGCAGGTTGTCCGTACAAATAATGACTGGCAACCCGGGCGCCTTTTCCGCAATCACTTTTGCAGCGGCTTCAAACCTGACGGCGTCCCCTGAATCGTTCACCAGCGCAACGGAATCTACCCTGAGTTTTTGACCGACCCTTTCGATTTCCGAATCAAGCACCTCCTGGACCTTTTTCGCTATATCGGCGTCCTGAAGCGAGTCTTTTATCTCAAGCGCAAACGCACAGGGGTTCACAAACCTCTTGTCATGCCTGAAGAGGACTGTCTCTTCCCCCAGTTTGACCGCCCTGTCGCCCGCGCCGAAGGTAACCGGTCTTACGGGAGGAGCCGACGCCTCACCCAGTTTCTGTTTCGCTTCCTCGGAGACGTCCGGACATGCGTCCAGGGACGCCTGCCTCTGGGCGAGCTTCATTGCAAAGGCAAGACATGTCGGAAAACCGCATTTTTTGCAATTTGTCTTGGGAAGGAGTTTGAATATTTCAACACCGGTCAAAGCCATCAGAAACCTCCATATATTTTAATAACGACCCGTGGAACGGGAGAAATGCTTTTTTTACTCCGCATCACCCATTCACCGTTTCATTCTCTGAAACAGAGTCTGTTTTTAAACTCGATTTTTTGACACCCCTTCCCCTCAAGAGAGGGGCATATTTAGGGTTTTAAAGTTTATACACAGACTCTAAAACAGTTCCTCTATCAATTTTCCGACCGACCCGGCCGCCTTCGGATGCCTCATGATGAAGAGACCTGCTCCGGCCATGAGCAGTGATACTGCTGTAACGGCTTCCCAGGCTATCCCTCTTTCTTCCAGACTGCCCCACTGCGGGATGTCGGCCTCTGCAGCCTGCGTCTCCTTCACCTTCCAGACATACATGCCGACGTCGCCGAGTATCGGCTGCTGCATGGTTGCGTCGTTCTGCGCAAGGGCGGCAAGCCTTATGCGCTCCATAACCGAATAAGTGTATTCAAGACCATAGCCGAGTGCGGAACACATGGGGTCGATGACGATCCTCTCCCTGTCAAACCCCATTTGTGTGACGAGGATATTCAACTGCTTCGACAGGTTGATGTCGAGCTCCGACATAGCAATCAGTTTATGGTCGTTCGCCATCGCCGCTGCCGCAATTGTTTTATAGTTGGCTTCCTGCGCCTTGCCGATCAGGCAATTTCTGCCGTTTGCCGCTTCTGCCGCAGCGACCATTACAGATGCGTCTTTTTCGGCATTATTGCTTCCGAGGATAATCAGCGGGATATCCACGGCAGAAAGAACGTCCTTCACTGTTTTTGCCGCGTCTTCGGCTGAGCGGTCTTCCCTGTCGGGATGCGTGCCTGTGAGTCTCAGGGCAATCGCTTCCGCATTGAATGTGTCCCGGCAGAATTTTGCCCATAGCGCAGGATCATGCGAAACATCCTTATAGGGTTTCCGCACTTCCTCGGGCCAGTCCTGAGGCGGGACATCCTGAACCTCATATGCGATGACAGGTCTGTTAGGCAATACTCCTTCAAAAGAAAGAAACGGAAGGGTATTTTCGCCTCCGAAGGTAATATCGCGCGGAGATGTTCCGATGTTTACGTGGAAGACCTTACCGGGAAAAGATTCTTTTGGTGGGACGAAAGCCATGTTTCCTCCTCCTTGAATAAGGATTAAGGGATAAGGATTAAGGGGTACCGGCTAAGGGGTAAGCGCTTTTTAACGTTTCAAAGCTTATCTCTTAATCCTTGCTCCTCCAATTACATTTCCAAATACGAATGGGCATAGAGCGTCCTGCCCAATATAACATCAATAGTCTTGGCAGTAGGTGCGACTTCATGGGGGTCGGCAATAACCGCGGAAAGACCTTCATAGATCAGTAGGGAAAGAAAATAGTTGTTCAGTACCGGCCTCAACAATTTCGGGCATCCGTTTGATATGTTGCTGAGTCCGGCGACAGTTTTCATGGGCGGGTCATTCAACTCCTGAAACATTTTTACCGCCTTGATGACCTTCAGCGCATGGTCCTGGGAAGTTGCGATCTGAAGGACAAGCGGATCGAGATAAAGGTCCTCGAGCGGTACTCCGTATTCGGAAGCCCTCGCCATGATCTCTGCCGCAATACCCGCCCTCTCCTCGGCGTCCGCAGGCAATCCTCCCTTTCCAACAGTAAGGCCGATTATATGTGAATTATATTTGGCGGCAAGTTCAAGCATCGGGAACCTCTCGGGATCGTTCGAAGTGGAATTTATCAGCGGCCTGCCCCATTCGTTCCGGTGGATTTGAAGACCGGCTTCAATAGCCTGGTAGTTGGTCGTGTCGAGGCATACCGGCAACGGGACGACCTCCTGGATTGTGGTCACCATCCACTGCATCAACTCCCCGCCCCCGTCTTCTGCAGGCCCGATGTTGGCGTCAATCATGCCTGCTCCCGCTTTCCACTGGGAGACGGCGATCTCCTGTATCGGCCCCTTGTCCCTTTTCATCATAGCCTCTCTCACTCTTTTGGCTATTATGCTCAGTTTCTCACCTATGATCAGCATAAACGCTCCTTTCTGACTATAAAGGGGCGATTCGAGTTGTTCCAAAACCGCCCCGTTGGGATCTATGATGAAAAAAAAACATCCTTCTCCGCTCGGACACCGGAGAACAGATGGATAAGTCATAATATCATAACCGGAGGTGCGATGTAAATATCTTTTTTTCGCTATATCGGAAATTTATCGGTATATTAAAAATAACTAAAAAAAAAGCTTGCTTTTTAAAAAACAACGTTATAAAATTTACCCAAAATTTAAGTTGACAAAGATTTCTTGTTGTACTATCTTTATAGCTTAGTAAAGTATTAGTGGAAGGAGGTGAAAATTAATGAAGAAGGTTATCGCTTTAGTATTATCATTAATGTTATTGGTGGCATTTACCCTCGGCTGCAAACCGGCCGAAACACCAAAGCCAGAGGAAACCAAACCGGCTGAAGCACCGGCTCCGGCTCCTGCAGAGACACCGGCTGAAGCACCGGCTCCGGCTCCGGAAGCACCGGCACACAAGTAATATCTTTGATTTTCAGGGGATAGATGCATTCGTCTATCCCCTGAATTTGCTTTTTCGCACCGGAAACTGGTAGAATTAAGACAATCCAATTGAATTTATCTTAAAGAGTGGGTCAACCCACTCTTTTGTTTTATGGGGTATTTATAAATGCACCATTTTTTGATATGGTTATTGAAAATAAGAACCATCTAAACACGTTCATTTATGGCGAATATGAGCATTGAAGGAAGACACCATATTCTGGAACTGGCACAGCAGGTTGCCGGTGAGCAGGGAGTGGAGCTGTTTGACCTCGAATTATTGGGGAAAGGCAAGCTGTTGTTCAGAGTGGCTATCGACAAGGAAGGAGGGGTCACGCTTGACGACTGCGAGAAGTTCAGCAAGAGCCTGGGCGCTCTTCTGGATGTCGAAAACCCGATACCGGGCCCGTATACGCTTGAGGTATCCTCACCGGGGCTCGACAGGCCCTTGAGAAATTTGAATGATTTTGAAAAATACAAAGGCAAGTGTGCGCGTATAGTTACAATAGAGAAGATCGAGAACCGGAATTTCTTTATCGGCAGAATCGAAAGAGTCGAAAACGGCTTTATCACGCTCTCTGTGGACAACCGTCCCGTCATTATCCCTTTTGATAAAATATCAAAGGCAAGACTGGAGATAGAATTGGCATGCCCAAAGAACTCTGTTACGTCGTAGACCAGATCAGCAGGGAAAAAGGCATCCCGAGAGAGGTGTTGATCGAAACCCTCCGCTCGGCCCTGCTTTCCGCCACAAGAAAGAAGTTCGGTGGCAGAACGAACATCGATCTTAACATAGATCCGAAGACGTGCGACATTTCCGTTTTTGAAACAAAAACCGTTACCGCGAAAGTAGCCGACAGGAACGAAGAAATATCTCTTCAGGATGCCCGCAAGATTTCTCCGGAAGCAAAGGACGGGGATACGGTAAACGTGCCTTTGGACCTGCACGACTTCAGCAGGATTGCTGCGCAGACGGCAAAACAGGTTATCTTCCAGCGCGTAAGGGAAGCAGAGAGAGACGTTATTTACAGCGAATTCAAAAACAAGGTCGGACAGATCGTCAGCGGCGTCGTCATGAGAAAAGAGAAAGGCGCCTATTTCATCAACCTCGGAAAGACCGAGGCTGTCCTTCCGGTAAAAGAGACCCTTCCGAACGAAAACCTCAAAAGAGGCGACACTGTCAGGGCATATATTGAAGACGTAAGGGTCACACCGAAGGGTCCTGCCATCATGGTGACAAGGGCCAACCCCCAGTTTATTGCGTCCCTGTTCACAATGGAAGTGCCTGAAATCAACGACGGGCTCGTCATAATTAAAAATATAGTCAGGGAGCCCGGTGAGAGGACTAAACTTGCGGTATACTCGAAGAATCCTGCCATCGACCCTGTAGGCGCGTGTGTCGGCATGAAAGGCACCCGCGTGCAGTCGATAGTGCGGGAACTCAGGGGCGAGAGGATAGATATTATACCGTGGACGGATGACCCGAGGCAGCTTGTTGCGCGGGCGTTAAGTCCGGCTTCAGTGGACAGGATCGGGATTAATGAAGAGACAAAGACCGCTATGGTGGTCGTAAACGATCAGCAGCTTTCCCTCGCCATAGGCAAAAGAGGACAGAATGTAAGGCTCGCGATGAAACTCACCGGCTGGGATATCGACATTCTGAGCGAAACCGAATATTCGAAAATAAGAATAGAAGAAGCAGAAAAGACATTCTCTCCGCCGTCTGCTGATGGTTAAAGACCCATCCGATTTTGAGATCCAGTATATAAGAGGTATAGGCCCCCGCAGAGCGTTATTGTTCGGCCGTATGGGCATCAGGACGCTCAGGGACGCCTTTTATTATCTCCCCTGCCGGTATGAAGACCGGAGCAATATAAAAAAAATAAGCGACCTGAAATACGGAGAGGCAGAGACCGTATCCGGGAAAGTCGTTTCCGCCGGGATCATAAAACTGCCGCGCAGAAATCTGAGAATATTCGAGCTCACCGTTAGTGACGGGAGCGGTCTTCTGAAAGGAAAATGGTTTAACCAGCCTTTCATGAAAAAGAACTTCATGGCAGGTGATGAGGTCCTGCTCTGCGGTACAGTCAAGAGGAACTCTTATTACGGGACAGGGTTTGAAATGGACAACCCCGAATATGAAATCATGAGTGACGATGATGATCCGCTTATCCATACAAACAGGATAGTACCCGTATACAGGGTCACCAGCGGGCTCAGCGTAAGACAAATGCGCTCGATCATGTTCACTGTAATCAATAACCATGCCGGGGAAGTCTCCGATGCCATGCCGCCGGAACTGCTTGCAAAATATTCGCTGCCGGGCCTCTCTGAAAGTCTCAGCCGGGTGCACTTTCCCGATACGCAGGCGGATACAGGGCTGCTTAACCGTGGGAGGAGCGCTTATCACAGACGGCTTTCTTTCGAAGAACTCTTCATGTTCGAACTCGGCCTTGCCGCAGTGAAAAGAGAAACCGTAAGCGAAAGAGGTATCGCTTTCACCCCCGGCGGCGGTCTCCTGAAAAAGCTTCTCTCGATGCTTCCCTTTCAGTTGACCCTGTCCCAGGAAAGAGTGTTCAGGGAAATCCTCGATGACATGAAGAAGCCCTATCCCATGAACAGGCTCATACAGGGTGACGTCGGCTGCGGGAAGACTGTTGTCGCATTGATGGCGATGATGGTCGCAGCCGAATGCGGTTACCAGTCAGCCCTTATGGCGCCCACCGAGATTCTTGCAGAGCAGCACTTTATCAACATCCATGAAATTGTCGAGGCCCTCGGGTTGAACGTTTGTCTTTTGACCGGCAGCAGCAGGGAGAGGCCCCTCGCCGGCATAGCCTCAGGAGACATCCGGATCGTTGTCGGGACCCACGCCCTGATCCAGGAGGGGGTCACGTTCAAAAACCTCGGCTTTGCGGTTATAGACGAACAGCACCGCTTCGGGGTGATGCAGAGGGCATTGCTCAGGAAGAAGGCATTAAACCCGGACATACTCGTTATGACTGCCACTCCCATCCCCAGGACCCTTGCACTCACTCTTTACGGGGACCTCGATTATTCGGTGATAGACGAGCTTCCACCCGGCAGACGCCCGGTGAAGACCATTTTATCCCAGCCGAAACAGAAGGAATCGATTTACAGGCTCATCAGGGACGAGGTCGGCAGGGGCAGACAGGTATATGTCGTATATCCGGTCATTGAGGAATCGGAAAAGACCGACCTCAGGTCGGCAACCATCGGGAAAAGCGGCTTCGAAAAAGTCTTTCCCGAATTCAGGACCGGCCTGATCCACGGCAGGATGAAGCCTCTGGAGAGAGAGCAGATAATGGCCTCTTTCAAGGCAGGTGGAATAGACATCCTCGTCAGCACGACGGTCATAGAGGTCGGTGTGGATATCCCAAATGCCACGCTTATGATTATAATACATGCCGAGAGGTTCGGGCTCTCGCAGCTCCATCAGTTGAGGGGCAGGATCGGAAGGGGCTCGCATGAGTCGTGCTGCGTGCTCCTCGCCTACGGACCTTACGGGAATGAAGCGGGGAGAAGACTTGATATAATGGTAGAGAGCAACGATGGTTTCAGGATCGCCGAAGAAGACCTGGACATCAGAGGTCCGGGAGAGTTTTTCGGCACGCGTCAGGCCGGCATGCCGGACCTGAAGATCGCAAACATAGTCAGAGACGCGGCTCTCGTTAACGACGCAAGGCAGGAGGCTTTTGCATTAAGCGAAAGGGACCCCGGACTGAAGGGATATCCTCTGCTGAGGGGTTCACTGGAGAGGTTCTGGAGAGGGAAAATCGAAATATTTAAGACCGGCTGAGGGACGATATGTTAAGAAGACTGAAACAAAATTTCGAGAATGGTATTGAAAAGATAAAATGGTTCTCGACTACTCTCAACGACAGGCTGAAGATAGAGTTTTCCGTCATCAAACTGCTGTACCAGTCCGAGCAGATGGGGAAAAAGAAGGACGATCTGATGAGGACGATCGGCAGGCGGGTATATGAATTAAAAACAGGACCCGACAGGCATATACTCAAAGACAGGATCATAACGGACTGCCTGAACGAAATCGATCACCTGGACGCAGAGATAGAGTCAACGAAGAAAAAGGCATCGGAGATGAGCAATACGGGGGGGTGATGCCCGATACAATTTTATATTTTATAATCTTCGCTCTCGGCTCTATCGTCGGTTCGTTCCTGAATGTCTGCATTTACAGGATACCGAGGAACCTTTCCATAGTCGTGCCTTCATCAAGGTGTCCGTCCTGCAATATCCCCATAAGGTTCTACGACAACATCCCGGTAGCAAGTTATGTCTTCCTCGGCGGAAAATGCAGGGCATGCAGGGCAAAGATATCCGTCAGATACCCGCTGGTCGAATTGCTTAATGCGCTGTTGTACGCCGCGGTCTTCTGGAGGTTCGGGGCGGGCTGGCATACACCTGTATATTTCATCTTCTGTTCGGCGCTCATTGTGATCACCTTTATCGACCTGGATTTTCAGGTCATACCCGACAGGATAACGATCCCCGGCATACCTATAGGACTTGCGGCAGGCTCTTTCCTTCTGCCCGACCCTTTTATTAGATATTCACTCCTCGGGCTCAAAAGCTCTCTTATGGGGTTACTCGCCGGCGGAGGTCTTTACTACGCAATAGCGGTCCTCAGCCGGGGCGGGATGGGAGGAGGCGACATCAAGATGATGGCAATGGTCGGAGCGCTGATGGGATGGAAAGCGGTTTTGCTGACAACTTTTCTCGGCAGCCTCACAGGAGCAGTTCTCGGCCTCTTCCTCATGCTTTTCAGGGGCAAGGGCAGAAAGACAAAGATTCCTTTCGGCCCCTTTCTTGCATTCGGCTCGCTTGTTACGCTTTTTTGGGGACAGGAAATTTTTGACTGGTACTTTTACAGGTAGCCGGCGGACATGGAAATCGCATTATATTCTTCAATCCTCCTTATCGGCATTATAGTCGTCCTTTACCTTCTCAGGCTTCTGATGAGGTTTTACAAGGTGAAAAAAAGCCTCGAACAAAAGGACGCTTCCAAAGTCGGGTTTGTCGTGGATACATTTCATGAACTGGTGTCCCAGCTTAAAGAAAAGGAAAAGGAGCTCGAAGTACTCCGGAAAAAGGCGGAAGACAGGGCGATAGCGATCGAAGGATACAACGAGAATATCCTGCAGAGTGTCCCGAGCGGGGTGATAAGTTTCGACGAGGAGATGAAGATCACCAAAGTAAACCAGGCTGCAGAGAGGATACTCGAGGTAAAAAGCGAATTAATCGCAGGCAGGCATCATTCCGAAGTCCTGAAAAAGCCGGTGACCGATTTTTTGAGCGACAGGAAAGTGATTGAAAGGGGAGAGATAACTTATACGACTCCCTCGGGGAAGAGGATCTGGCTCGGCCTTACGCTCTCTCCCCTGAAAGACCAGAAAGGCTCGACCATAGGCCAGATACTCGTCTTTACGGACCTCACTCATCTGAAGGCAATCGAGTCCCAGATGGAATTGAGGGACAAGCTCGTGAGCCTCGGGGAGATATCGGCAGGGATTGCGCATGAATTGCGAAATCCGATGGGGGTCATTGCGGGATATACAAAACTGCTGTCGAAAAAGGCGGATGCCGTCCTTCAACCCCCGGTTGAAGCGATATCGAAGGAGATCGCCGTTATGGACAGGATCATCTCCGATTTCCTCTCGTTTGCAAAGCCCGCTGAACTGAGCGTCTCGGATACCGACCTGAAGGCCGTGATTAAAAGTTGCGTTACATCAGTCACAGCTGAAAGAAATGATATCACCCTTGACCTCAGCGCAGAGGGATGGCCTTCGATAAAGGGAGATGAAGTGCTTCTGCGGCAGGCGTTCATAAACCTCGTACAGAACGCTGTCGAGGCAATGCCTCAGGGCGGGACTCTCACGATCAGGGCGGGCGCAGCGCAAAAATTTCTGGACATCTCCATGTCCGACACAGGACACGGCATATCGGAAGACGTGAGAAACAAAATCTTTCTTCCCTTTTTTACGACAAAGGAAAAAGGGACGGGCCTCGGGCTGGCGATAGTGCACAAGATCGTTATCTCTCACGGAGGGAGCATTTCTGTCGAGAGCAGCGATAAAGGCACGACGTTCAGGATACGGCTGCCCCTGGCATGATATCCAAAAAAAGCCATCTGCCGGGCACACTCCAAATCCATCAGTTGCATAAATAATGTCTGTGTGTCATTCTCGCGAAGGCGGGAACCCAGTATTTTCAATGCCTTCCGGATCCCCCGGTCAAGCCGGAGGATGACAAACCCCGAGTTTGTGGACAGATACAAATAATGCATCCGGATAGATGAAGAAAGCTGGAAATAATAGAGGCTGGTAAAGGGTACTCAATAAATATTTCTGCAGCGTTCGGGTAAAATCAACTGTTATAATAACGATAAATGAAAAACAACAATAATGTCCACAAATATAAAGGTCATGTAACGAAATCGGACAGAAACCGCCTCAACAAGCATGACAGCGGCGTCATCTGGTTCACAGGACTTTCAGCCTCCGGCAAATCGACGATCGCACACCTCATAGAGAAAGATCTGCATCATAACGGCGTCAGGGCGTATGTTTTCGACGGAGACAACATCAGACACGGCCTCAATGCAAATTTGGGGTTCAGTTTCGAGGACAGGAAGGAGAACATCAGGAGGATCGTTGAAGTTGCCAAACTCTTTGCCGATGCCGGGATTGTAGTCCTCGCCTCTTTCATTACGCCTCTCAAAGAGCAGCGCGAATATATAAGAAAACAGTTCTCGGGAATCAAGTTCCTCGAGGTCTACGTCAAGTGCGACATCGGTGAATGCATAAGAAGAGACCCGAAGGGCCAGTATGAAAAGGCACGGGCAGGAATAATCAAGGACTATACAGGCATCTCTTCTCCCTTCGAGGAACCTGAAAACCCGGACCTCGTCGTCGATACCGGGAAGCTGAGTATCGGGGAATCGGTCTCCGGAGTTCTTGAATACCTGAGAGAAAGGGACTTTTTCGGTTTGACAGGCAAAGTTAATCCGTAACTGCATAACTTAAAAAGTGTCTGTGCATATCCGGTAAACATTTTTGGTTGTCGGTATTTGGTTATTGCCGCTCTTGGTATGGTAAAATTAAAAAATGCCGAAAATCACTATTCAGGATTTCCTCAGGAAGAAAGCTGAAGGCAGGAAGATCACCATGCTTACTGCTTACGACTATCCCTTCGCAGGGATAGTCGACGAAGCCGGTATCGACGGAATAATCGTCGGCGATTCGGTCGGCATGGTGGTACAGGGACTCGAAAATACCCTGCCGGTAACAATGGACGAGATGATATACCACACGAGGATCGTCTCAAGGGCAGTCAAAAATTCCATGGTTACAGGAGACCTGCCCTTCATGTCATATCAGACGGGTATCGGGGACGCTGTGAGGAACGCAGGGAGGTTCCTGAAAGAAGCAGGCGCATCCGCCGTTAAAATAGAAGGCGGGTCTGAAGTTGCAGAACATATCAGGGCCATGACGAGATCGGATATACCGGTAATGGCCCATATAGGATTAACCCCCCAGTCCATCCACAGAATGGGCGGCTACAAGGTCCAGGGGAAAACCGAAGAGTCTGCAAAAAGATTATTGGAAGATGCTCATACAGCTGAAGACGCAGGCGCATTCTCACTTCTTCTTGAGGCAATACCGATGGGGCTTGCAAAAAGGATCACTGAGGAGCTTTCCATCCCGACAATCGGCATCGGCGCCGGCCCACACTGCGACGGCCAGGTGCTCGTCCTGCACGACGTACTGGGGCTGTTCGAACGGTTCCTCCCGAAATTTGCAAAACGGTATGCAAACCTGAAAGAAGATGCGCTGAAAGCAATAAGCCTCTACAAAGAGGAAGTGGAAAAAGGCGTCTTCCCTTCAGAGGAACAGAGTTTCAAGTAGAAAATGGAACAGGAAAACAGACAGTCCCGAAAGGTAGAAGTTGTGAAGGTCAATTTCACCTGCACCCTCAGGGACGATGATGAATAGCGTAAAAATCAGATGATCAGGGCCAAATATATCTTCAGAAATATATCTGTTCTCAATGCCCTGCTCACGGCGATTATTATCGTTATGGCCCTTTACACCTTATTGCCGCAACTCCACATAGACGTGAACTACATTCTGCCGTCCCGGAAGAGCCCCCCGGATGTAAAAAAGACGGCGCCGGCCGAACACGCTGTCCACTCCCTTTCGGATTATCTTACAGTGGCTGAGGACAACCTGTTCCATCCCGAAAGGAAGATACCGCCGGAGAAAAAAACAGAAGAGAAGCCCCTTCCAAAACCGGAGTTCGTCCTCTACGGGACAGTAGTGGCCGGGGATGTGCTCATAGCGTTTCTCGAAGACCTGAAAGCCCCCCGCAGCAGTACAGGCAGGGGCAACAGGCAGGTTGCAGTAAGGCAGGGTGACGTCTTAAGCGGTTTTACACTCAGGGAAGTCGGCAACGATAAAGTATCGTTGGTGAGGGGAGAAGAAAAGATAACCGTCCAGGTTCGCAAGAGCAGACCAAAGAAGGAAACTCCGGCCACAGCGGTTAAGGCAACGCCGTGAAGCATGTTGATACATTTGGGGTCACACTGTAATATCCGTCTTACTTGCCAAAAGGATAACGGGACGGATAAGGGGATGGAGAAGGGACCGGAGAAAGGGATGGAGAATATTCCGGAGTTGCTCCCGGATATACTGCCGGGTCATGGTCCTTCCCGTGACAGTTAAGAGCACATTGCCCTGCCCTGACGCCGAAATCTATGTACCCGAACTGCCCGCTGTTTGACGACATAACAGATGCCCTGTTAAAATCCACAAGATGTGTATACTGACTGCTCCCGTGAGGATTGTGGCATGTCCTGCAGGAGGCGCCGGCCGTCGAGATATGCAAATCATGTAACGGAAAACTTTCGTTGCTGAGAATGCTGCTCCTTCTGTGACAGTTGTAACAGAGTTCATATTGAAAAGGGCCCTCCGAACCGTCAGTTGTTGTATAGTTTTTGGATAATATATATCTGTAGTTAGACCCATGGGGACCTTTTGGACCCGCAGGGTCGTCATTATCATGACAGTCGGTACATTTAATAAGGCTCGATGCTGTTAAAGGAGGAACAAGGCTCGGAACATCGATATTTTTCCCGGGAGCGACTACCGGATGAAAAGACGGGTTTGAGCTGTTAAAAATTTCCGCTTTATTGGTCTGATATGCCGGCAGGTTAGCACTGTACGAATGACAACTGAAGCAGAGTTCATATTCATAAGCTATCCTTATCTTTACTCCGTCTTTGCTTGTACCCCTTACACCGGCCATTTTATTTTCCTCTGTCACATAGTGATGATGGTGGCAATCTCCGCAGGCTGAATGCCTTGGCATGGATGCATCCGCTTCAGGCAGTATTTCTCCATACCTGTGAATACCGATTTTTTCAATGGGATGACGATATGGTTTCTCGAATTCCCTCTGAATATTACTTGTCCTGACATCCTTTGCAATGTCTCCTGCTCTCTTTGCATTTTCTGCATAAATACTGTTTCCGTGACATCTGAAGCAGAAAACCTCTTTCCTTTCCGAAAGCATGGGTGTGTTATATACGCCGTGACCTTTATGACAGCTTGCACAACCTCTGAGAAGCTTGTTTCTGTCGCCATGAGAACGCTCCTTCCCCGAGTCCGGATACAGTATGGATGGAGAGATGAAAAGCATCAATACCAAAACGATAATTAATCTTACCATTCTATATCCCCGGGAGGTATTTCTTCGTGACATACAATACATACCTCGTCATGAGTTGATTTTTGCCAGAACGGAGGCCATCCGCCCCCTGCTTTATTATCATGGGGGTCATGGCATGCCGTGCACTGGACTCCGTAACCACCCTGTGTAGGTCGAAGTTTGATATCAGGGTCGACTATAGGCCATTTTAGGCGGGTGAGAGGCGGTTCTGCCGAGTTTCTCTTGTTGGCCAGCGCTTCATCGAAAATAATTGATACCGGGTGTCCTCCTGAAAGGTCTGTTCCAAGATATCCCGGTCCTCCGGTAAGTTTCCCCGAGGCATCAATAACACCGGGGACGGTTACCATCAAAATTTCTTCCCATCTGCTTATTACCGAACCGATTGCCACAGTTCCATCATGGCAGCTCAGGCAGAGTTTTGAGAACCCGTCGATAGGCGGCGCTTCCGCCTCGGAGGCATAGGACTGTAAAGTGGGACTCCAGTAGTTTATATACGTTACAACCTCGGTCAACTCGTGATTCCACAGAGGCCGGACAGGAGAGGAATTGTGAGGGGTATGGCAGAATATGCAAATTTGAGTTTCACTAACCGCTTTGACATCTCCCGGACCTGATACGGACAGATTATGTTTCGTATCTCTTATCCCTGCCAGTGCTGAAAGGGGAATTAAAATACAAAATGAAAAACACAGAATGTAAAATTTCAATTTCCGTTTACCGTTCATCGTTTAACTACCAAAACAGGATTCAAGGATTCGAGGATTCAAGTATTCGGGCCCGTTCTCCACTTGAATCCTTGGCCCCTTGATCCCCTGACCCCTCTACTTTCAGATACTGAAATATCTGTATTCTATTATTATACGAATCCGCTACATAAATTTTATCCTGTTTATCTATGTACACGCCGGCAGGAAGGACCATTTGTCCTTTCCCGCGGCCTGTATTGCCGAAAGCAAGAAGAAGCCGTCCGTCTTTATCAAATATCTGGACAGTATCGAATTGCGCATCAGCCACATAAATATTTCCTTCCGAATCAACAGCCACGCCTTTGGGTTTTGAAAAATCTCCCGAACCATCACCGTGTTTCCCGAAAGCCGAGATAAAATTCCCGTTCGTATCAAAAATTTGAACCCTGAAATTCATCGAATCCGTTATATAAAGAAATTTATCTTTCCCTGCAAAGATATTCGTGGGATAATTGAATTCTCCATTGCCCCTGCCGTTTTTGCCGAAGCTGAAGAGGAAAGAACCCTCCCTTTTTGAAAACGCCAAAATCTTATGCCCGTGTGTATCGACCACATACAGTCTTTCTTCATCGATTGCAATACCAGCGGGTCTGATAAATAAATTATCCGATCCTATTTCCCTCAGATATTTCCCTTCCTTATCGAAGATGAAGACCCTTTTCAATAAAGAATCGGAAAGATATATTTCTCCGTTTTTATCAGCTGCCACACCGATCGGAGATTTAAACTCCTCTTTATCAGCCTTCCTGATTTCAAGATAATTTTTTTCTTTCATGTCAAAAACATACACAAGACGGTTGCCGGGGTCTGTTACATAAATCCTTTCAGAACCGGCAAAGACGCCGTACGGCCTGAGCAACATTTCTGTTGCTTCATCCTTCCCGAATATGGCATCCATTGTTTTCCTGAACCATGATTTTTTGATCCCGATATCAGACGGGCCGGAAATGCTTCTTATATACTGAATCCTCGCTGTCTGGGGCGGTGGAGGCCAGACAGGGCCTGTTTCGTGCATGACAGGTTCCGCGTTCTGTGTTCCCAATTCATAGGCAGCACAGCCGGCAATTGTAATGAGAATAATGATTAACAGTGTATGACGTATAGTGCGTAACATAGTATAGTGTGTAACATAGTATATTTTTTATTCATTAATCTCCCTAAAGGTCTCTTTGTTAACTCCCCCTTTTCTAAAAGTCCTCTTTGTTAACTCCCCCCTTTCTAAAGGTCTCTTTTTAACTCCCCCTTTTCTAAAGGGGGATGGAGGGGGATTACTAATAACAACTTTCCACCTTTCATTTTTGACTCATATGAACAGCCATCTTTTTATTTAGTAATCTCCCCTTACCCCTCTTTAAAAAAGAGGGGAAGTAATATGAGGTCTCTATTTTCATATCCACCTTTTCTAAAAGTCCTCTTTTTAACTCCCCCTTTTCTAAAGGGGGATGGAGGGGGATTACTAATAACAACTTCCCACCTTTCATCTTTGACTCATATGAACAGCCATCTTTTTATTTAGTAATCTCCCCTTACCCCTCTTTAAAAAAGAGGGGAGGTAATATGAGGTCTCTATTTTCATATCCACCTTTTCTAAAAGTCCTCTTTGTTAACTCCACCTTTTCTAAAGGTCTCTTTTTAACTCCACCTTTTCTAAAGGGGGATGGAGGGGGATTACTAATAACAACTTCCCGCCTTTCATCTTTGACTCATATGAACAGCCATATTTTTATTTAGTAATCTCCCCTTACCCCTGGTTAAAAAAGAGGGGAAGTATTTTAAATCTCTTTAAAGAGGGGATCTTTTCTCAACAATTAAAAAAATGGCCTGCTCAACTTTACATAAAGCCGTTTATATTCTGAAGTTAAAGGGCCCTGCTCTGACCAGTAAACATTATACTCCAGAGAAATTGTCGTCCTGTATATTACATAATGGAGCTCAAACTGATATTCCCTGGTCTTCCATCCAAATTCCCTTATTCTGCTTTCAAGGATGGGTCTTCCGGCCCACCATCCCTTGTTTCGCCATTCCTCTCTCCACCAGGCCAGAAGATTCAGGTTTCTGAGGAGACGGTAGTTGAGACGGCCTTCATAATAATACTTCTCTACAGGTTCTGAGTTGGTGGTGCCGGTAGTATAACCTGCCCTGGCAGTGGCAACTCCCCTTCTTCCGACAGGATAGCCGATATCTCCTGAAAGGGTATAATGCCTGATTTCCTCAGCCCAGTCTTCTTCTCCAAGCCAGAATCCGCCTCTGTGACCACTAAAGTCTGCATCAAAAATTCTGGCTTCAGCCTCCATGTTCCAGTATGCCCTTCCCGGTCCCCTGCCGTTTATCCCTGCCCTGATTCTATGTTGCAGGGAATCGGCTTTTTCCGGTGACCTGTCCGAATCTTCCGGTTCATTAAAAGAAGAAAAATCAATTTTCCTGTGTGAAATGTCATAATTTGAGTATATCTTCCCCCACATGAATTTTCTCGTCGACAGGCCGACGCCCAGAGAATTTCCCATAAAATTATATTCCCCGCGTCTCTCTTCCCTGCTGAGATTAAACCTGTAGTAGGATGTAAAATCAAAATCTTTTACAGGCCTGCCGTAATTCAGTCCTGCGCCGATATCATATGAATCCTCCCTGGCTCCGTTTCGTTTTCCGAATCTGTACCGCAACTGTGCGGAGCCGAATATCAGCCTCGAAAACCTGTAACGCAAATAATTGCTGAAGGTATGTGAATCCGTCTTTTCCCTTTCGGTTTCAGATGTAAGATATTCATATCCATAACTGTGGTGAAGCCTGCCTATAGGGGACAATCTTGCACTGGTCCCAAACCTCGTCAGTTTGTAAAAATCTATATCAGTGTAATTAAAGGCAGTAGAAACCGTATTCTCTTTCCTGATTACCGTATGGGTATTGGCTGTCAGATTTTTACCCTTGTATTTACTGAAAGGACTTGAATAATCCGACAGGTAGCCGGTTACATTATAAAGCGTATTAATAGTCTTCAGAAATCCGTTCACGTTCAGACCGAACCTGTCGACAGACGTCTTTTCCTTTACTCTCTTTTTCTTGACGATAAACCCTCCCTGACCGGGAGGTTCCTCATCATCATCTCATAACTCACCAAAAAAAGGATCACACTCATCATCTTCTTCATCATCATCTTCCTCATCAACCCTGACTCTGAAGCTTTTTTCTCTTTCGATGGTATAATCCCAATGATTATACTCAAGTCTTACAGACGGGTATTTCCTGTGTCTGAAATAGAGTCTTGTACCATAATAATTTGATGTGATATCGTAGGGTGCAACTCCTTCTATGGTAGAGTCCGTTCTTGAGCCGTAAACATCCATAGACACAGGTCTGGTCGCCAGGAAAGTAGCTGAAAAATTATAATTTATATCTTTTGCATCACGCTCCCCGCCGCCTGAATCAAAGTCTGTCTTTTCTTTTCTGAAGGTGACACTTGTTGAAAAAGTTACGAGTTTGGGATGATAAACATAGCCCTGAAGACCGAGCTTGTAGCGCTGCTCGAAGCTTGACAATCCGCTTTCAGATTTCCTTCCACGATATGTCGATGAAACACTGTAATCACGGTATGAAAGCTCGACCAGACCTGTTAAACGGAACTTTTTCAGATATGCATAAGGAGCTGCTGCCATCTGGGCTTCGGGTTTTTCAGGCAGGAGAACTATAAAAAAAAAAGGAGCATAATTACAAAAGAAAGCCGATTTTTTCTATTCAATAATATATTCCCATTAAAAAAATTCAAATCAACCGTACCTTAAACATTTTTAGTCTTTCGTACTTAAGGTGAATTTATTTTTTAGTAATCTCCCCTTACCCCTCTTTATAAAAGAGGGGAAGTATAAAGTCTCTTCTTCAATTCCCACTTTTTAAAAGTCTTTTTTTAATCCCGTTTTCTCAAGGTCTCTTTCAATTCCCATTTTTCTGAGGGTCTCTTTGTTAGTTCCCCCTTTTTTAAAGGGGGACATAGGGGGATTACTAAATACATAATATTCATTTTTTTACGAAAGAACTAACATTTTTCAATTTAAGTTATTTCTTTTCTTTAAGATATTGGAAAACCTGTACCCTTCTGTTAAATGTATCGGTAACATAAATTCTGTCCTGACTGTCTACATACATCCCTGTCGGAAGGGAAAACTCACCCGCTCCTCTCCCTGCCTTACCGATCCACAGAAGAAGCTTTCCAGCTTCATTAAAGATCTGGAAGTTGCTGAATGCAGTATCAACCACATATATGTGTCCTTCCGAATCCACACCTATGCCGGCCGGCCTTGAGAAACTGCCGGGTTTATTACCCAATCTTCCGAATTGTTTAACAAACTTCCCTTCCGAATCGAATATCTGGACCCTGCCATTAAAGCTATCAACCACATACAGCCTTCCATTTCTGTCAAGGGCCAGGTAACTCGGGGCATTAAATTTACCGTCATCCTGGCCCTTTTCCCCAATTGGGAGAAGGGCGTTCCCGTCTTTATCAAATGTCCTGACCATATGGTTCATGGTGTCGGCTACATAAAGTTTCCCCCTCTCCTCATCATAGACTATGCCGGAGGGGTTATGAAATTTTCCGGTTGTTTTGAGCGACATGACAACCTTTCCGGTATTCTTGTCAAGGCAAAATACCTTATCCGCTCCTGAATCCGTGACAAAGATAATTCCTCTCTTATTGTCTATCGCAAGGCCTATGGGTACTTTAAGTGTTTCTTCGCCCAGGAATCGCAGGGTTTGTTTTTCCACATCAAAGAGAAAAATTTTCCTGAGCTGTGAATCGGCAACATAAACATTCCCCGCATTATCAGCTATGACTCCGTTCGGCCTGAACAGAACATGCTGTCTTGCCTCTCCTATAAGCACATCAAGAGGATTTACTTTTTTAATATCCTGAGAGGTTGACCACTGCGTAAGCCATTTAATCCTTGGAGTCTCCGGAGGCGGAGGCCAGATATATTCCCCTGTGGGCTTTGCCGGCAGCGGTGATTTTCCAGCGCAGGCAAAAACGAACAGCAGTAAGAAACAGCTTGCAAGGATCAGGCAGCTTCTATGAATATCTTTTCTGCTCATCGCTGTTTATTCTCTGAGTACTCTCTTTTATTTTGATTCATATCAACCTCTTTTATTTAGTAATCTCCCCTAACCCCTCTTTATAAAAGAGGGGTAGAAGTATTTTATATGTCCTCGTCTTCATTTCCAACATACCCGCTACACGCTATACGCTAAGTGCTGCACGCTAAAACTTGTGGCATTTACTACATATCTTTTCTTCAGTGAGAAGGCCTCTGAAATCGGAACTGTGCGGGTCATGACAACTTGAACAGTTCATATCTTTGCCTGGAACATCCGGGTCCGGCACTTCTACCTGTCTCTTGGGGTTTTTCGGATCCGGCACTTTTATCATCTTCAGTGTGCTCGGGTCTTTTACCCCCCTTATTGGATGGCGCTTGCGTCCCGGAAGCGCCACTACATGTGTCCCTTTTGCCTTTGCTGCATGGCAGCTTACACACAATTCATATTCAGGACTCGAGAGAAGAAACGGATGATCTGAAATATGAGCAGCATGGCATGAAGTGCAACCGCCGACATTGATTATCTTGTGTACATACTTCTTTGTGAATTTTGCCTTGTCATGGCATGAATAGCAAACGTCAGGCTGATCGCTCTTCAGGATTTTATCTGAGCCGGAACTATGGGGGTTGTGGCAGCCTGTGCACATGCCTAAAAGGGTGTGGCCTGACTTGCCCCTGAATTTTGATTCGCTGTGACAGTTGTAGCAGAGTTTGGGTACATCTGCAATGAGAATCTTTTGGAAATCCGACTGATGGGGGTTGTGGCAGCCTGTACACATGCCGCCCGACACCGGCTGATGGACTGATTTCCCTTTGAATTTTGATTCGTCGTGACATTTATAGCAGAGCCCGGGCATATCCTGAGTGAGTGCTATACCGCCTTTCTGGCCGGGATGAGTTTTCCCTTCCACGGTTTTATGACAGGATTGACAGCCCAATGCAACTGCGGCATGAACGCTTTTTGCCTTTTGTGTCAATTTTACATGACATGTCACACAGGGAACTTCTTCGGCTGAATAAGACTTAAATGGCAAAAGAGTGAAAGTAAATATTATTGCAGTCAAAAAAAGCAGCACTTTCATTATCTTCACCTCATCATCATCTGATTTTTAAAACATTTTTTTACGTATCTAACAAAATTGAACGGGTAATTTCCGGCATTACGTCATTGCCCGACCTGATCGGGCAATTCATATGTTTTTATTATAATAATATTAATCAACATTTATGTGAATAAAAAAACGTCATTTTAAACTTTAACGTGTGTAGTTTAAAAATTTTTCTTCAACTTGTCAATGATATTATTGGTTGTAAGTATTTAATTATACCTTTTTTTTCCTTAACATACGCTATCCTTCTTGCTATCGAAGAAAGGGGATCAATTTTTAAACAAGATGAAGAAAAGTTATCATCTATAATTTAATATTACAGGATAAATATGAAGAAGTTACGAAGGGAATATGAAGAACATGTAAAGCCAATTCCTGCCGGATTACAAGGGTCTTAAAATGTGCTGAAACAGTTACCGACGATTTCCGGATACCGGGGCACAAAACCGGGGTTCAGGGCTTTTCCGAATCAGAAGTCCATTGTTAAAAGCATCCTGAACGGACAGGAAATGGCGGATATCTGCCGCATGCTGAAATACAATAAGATTGCCCTCCTTTACATTGCGCCCGGGAGGAGTTACCCCGACTTCTCCATCTCCAGGATGTTTGTGGTTCCCCGTTTATAACCTTCTTCCCGGGCAAGGATGTCGAGATGAAGGGTTCCCATGTCTTCTACGGGAAGTATGGCTTCGCGGTTCAGTTCCTTCAGATCGATAGTCTTAATGTATTTCTTGCATTCCTCGCATACGTCAACCCTGAATGCTTTTCCGTCCGTTTCAGTGTGAAAATACCTAAGCTTCTCATGGTTCGTGTTGCCGCAGAACGGGCATGCCAGCCTCTTGAAACGCCATTTGAACCCGCAGGAGGAACACTGGAGGAACCTTAGTCCTGTTTCCATCTGCAGCTCTCCCATCGCAGGCGGAGAACCACAGACAGGACAATAACCCTTCAGCCAGGTTTCCTGATTAACATGGCCTTTCAGTTTCTCTGCATATGCCTCAAGGAAGGGATTTACACTGCTTTCCGCCAGAAAGAGCAGCAGCCATTTGTTCAAGCCTGTTTTTTCGCCAATTGAATCGACGTATCCTTTATCTCCCTCAACCACTTTTCTGAACAGCTCCTCAAGGTCTATCTCGCCCTTGCGCACTGCCTTGTTTATATCCTTTATTTCAGGTGCGACCTTCCTGCTGTTTCTCCGGAGAGTGCGGCATATGTTCTTAAACAGGGTCGTGACCGAGCTCATGTTCAGCTTCATATCCTTCTTGTCCAAAAGGGGGAATCCCTCCATCATCTGGCGTTTTGCAGTTTCTTCGTCTATGGCAACCGGTTTCACTTTTATCAGGGGCTTCATCTTGTATTGCTCCCTGGTTACATACTTGAAGAAATCGAGGACCTCTTTGTAACCGGGCCTGTTCTTTTCCATAGTGATTATCCTTTTGATTACGGTGTCCAATTCTTTAGGTGTTTTCCTGGTTTTCATTATGTATACCCCTTAATTAAAGTTTTCTCAAAGCAGAGCTTCGAGGTACGTCGTATTTATTCTACCATTATACGTGCTATATTCGATAGTCTGCAGGGGCTTCACTGCTTTACCATGGCAAAGATGTGTGTCGCACTGACCTGTCGAAGGGCGGCACGAAGAGGGCCTGTCCTGATCCCTTGCCCTGTCCTATTTTCTTGGCGAGGCCTGAGATTGCCGCGTCGCTTCGCTCCTCGCAATGACGCCGTTCAGTCATCGCGAGCGAAGTGTGGCGATCTGGCTGTTGTCATCTTTCCTTGTCATCGCGAGCGAAGCGTGGCGATCTTGTCGTTAGCGCACTCAGATTGCCACGTCGCTTCGCTCCTCGCAATGACGCCTTTCGGTCATCGCGAGGCCCGGTTTCTTCGGGCCGTGGCGATCTCGTCGTTGTCATCTTTCCTTGTCATCGCGAGCGAAGCGTGGCGATCTGGCTGTTGTCATCTCACAATTGATCAAACAAATCCTTCCAGTCAGGATTCATTCCATTGATTAAGGCAAATTTCTTAGCCCTTGATCCTGCTTTGATTTGTTTTTCCCTGTGAATGGCGCTCACAGGGTCCGGGCAGACCTCATAGAATACCAGTTTATGAACATTGTATTTCTTTGTGAATCCTTCAACAATGTTTTCCTTGTGTTCATAGACCCTTCGCCCCAGGTCACTCGTGATGCCTGTGTAAAGGACGTTATTCGTGCGGTTGGTCATTATGTACACGTAATATTGTTTCTGCATGCAGGTAAGTATGACATTTTGTATAAGGACAGACAAGATGAAACGAGATTGCTTCACTCCGCTCGCAATGACACCTTTTTTTTGTCATCGCAAATACCTTTTTTCCTTGTCATCGCGAGCGAAGCGTGGCGATCCGGCTGTTGTCATTTTTCCTTGTCATCGCAAGCGAAGCGTGGCGATCTTGTCGTTAGCGCACTCAGATTGCCGCGTCGCTTCGCTCCTCGCAATGACGCCTTTTGGTCATCGCGAGGCCCGGTTTCTTCGGGCCGTGGCGATCTGGCTGTTGTCATTTTTCCTTGTCATCGCGAGCGCAGTCGTGGCGATCTGGCTGTTAGCGCACTGAAGATTGCCGCGTCGCTTCGCTCCTCGCAATGACGCCTTTGGTCATCGCAAGGCCCGGTTTCTTCGGGCCGTGGCGATCTTGTCGTTGTCATCTTTCCTTGTCATCGCGAGCGCAGCGTGGCGATCTTGTCGTTAGCGCACTCAGATTGCCGCGTCGCTTCGCTCCTCGCAATGACACCCTGACGTCCCACTTGTACTTCCTCGCAATGACGCCTTTTGGTCATCGCGAGGCCCGGTTTCTTCGGGCCGTGGCGATCTGGCTTCTTCCCAGGGCATTTTGAGATTGCTTCGCTCGGCTCGCAATGACTGTACTTAATGCCGTTTATCTGACCCCTTGACCCTGGAATCCTTGACTCCTGTTGGCCTTGGATTGCCGCGTCGCTTCGCTCCTCGCAATGACACCCTGACGTCCCACTTGTACTTCCTCGCAATGACGCCTTTTGGTCATCGCGAGGCCCGGTTTCTTCGGGCCGTGGCGATCTCGTCGTTGTTATCTTTCTTTGTCATCGAGAATCAACCGGATTTATTCGCAGCAAGAAAAAAAGTGCCCCGGCAATTCTGCCGGGGCACTTTGGAGATTCAGATCAGATCTTCAGCGTAAGGCCTTAAAGCCCCACTATGCTGACCCTGAAGCACTTGGATTCAGGAATCCTTGTATTGGCGTCGCCAATATAAGGCGTCAGTACGTTTCCGCTGTCACCAGTACTGAGACCCTGGTAACCCCAATGCCAGATGACGCCCACCTGATGAACCGTTGTGCCCCCGCACTGGAACGGCTTGAAGCGCTTGGTCACGCACGCCTTCACATCGATGCTGCCGCGGGCAGACGTAACCCTGCAAAGTTGTCCATTCGCAATAGTTAATGCGGCTGCGAGCTCTTCGCTCATCTCGACAAAGGGTTCAGGCTGAAGTTCATTGGCCCTGGGAATATTCCTCGTCATGGCTCCGGTGTGCCAATGCTCCGTCAGTCTGTAAGACGTGGCGAAGATTGTATGCGTAGGGCTTAAGTGTGAATCGAACACCGCACTACCGTAAAGATGAACCATCGGGTTCATCCTGTAATCACCCAGCCACGCCGGATAGGTTATCGGGCTTTCCGCAGGCTCATAGTGCCATGGGAACGGACCCTCTGCTACGGTCCATCCACCGAATACGTGTCCAAGACCGTCCTTGGTCATGATGAAAGGCAGACAAGTGCCGGGGGCAGCTCCTCCGTCCCACATGTCGCCTACCCATCTCGGGGTACCAGTAGTTTCCCACCTGATGACGTACTTGCTCGGGGCGAGCGGAGCGCCGGTGCTATGAACCGTGGATGCGCGGTTGTAGACGATACGACGGTTAATCGGCCAGCACCACGTCCAGTAGGAGTAAAGGCCTATCTGGTTGTCTGCGTACTGCGAGTCGTTAGCCGGGCCAAGGTGGCAAACATCTGCAGAGTAACGCCTCTTTGCCCTGTTGCCGGTTCCGCCCGCGGTCCAAATAGCAGCCTGATTCGGGCTTTCAAAGGAATCGAGAGTTGGTGCCCACATGCCGGAGTCAAGCCAGTTGCCGCACGCGGTTGAGCCGTCAGCCGCCAGGCCTACAAAGTTCGTAACCAGACCTGTTGTTGTGGATCCACTCATGGTATACCCGTGCATCTCCTTCGAAATCAGCTCAGCCAATGCGTCATCAGTCTCATCCACGTAATTGAGGCATGGCCAGCTCAGGTTCGCAACAGGAGCATCCGCAATAAGACCCTGAAGCCTCTGGCCAAGGTCTACGAGTATGTCCATGTCAGCCCTGGCTTCACCCGGAGGAGTTCCTCCCCTCCAATGCCATTGTTTCCATCTTGAGCTGTTGCTTCTCGAGCCCCATTTTTCCAGAGCAATGGCCGTAGGAAGCAGATATACGGTGGTGTTTATGGTTGTGGGATCGACACCCGGCCTCTTCCAGAATGCCGCAGTCTCCTGTTCAAATGGATCCATACAGACCAGCCATTCCAGATTACCTAAGACGTGTCTCACATGCTCACTGTCAGGATCACTGACCGCAGGATTTTCTCCGTCAAAGATAGCACCCTTAATAACGCCGGGTGTGGACATAGCATCAAACATCGACAGGATGCTGTAGTCTGCTGTCTTCCTGGAGAGGTAGCCATATGAAACGTCAGGGTCTTGTCCCGGCCACCATGCCTTAAGCAGGCTTGCGATGTACTTGTACCCATTTCCCCACCAATGGAGGCTGTTTGACATGCCGACTGGCTGTACCTTTTGCGCTGGATCGTAGTTGGCGGCATTATAAGCGGCCAAGGTAGTTTGTGCCGGCGTGGGGACTTTGAGGTAACCGGGCAGTATGTGATGAAGCACAGCCTGGTCGGTTGCGCCCTGTACATTGTCCTGCCCCCTCAATGCGTTGATGCCGCCTCCGGCCACACCCATATTGCCTAACAGCAACTGCAATATTGCATAGGACCTGATGTTCTGTGTCCCGACTGTATGCTGTGTTGTTCCCATTGCATACATGATAGTTGCGGACTTGTCATCAGGATAAGTCCCGCAGTAAGTCTTGCAAATATCCTCATAGACCACGGAGTTTGTTCCGGTAATGCTGCACACGTTTGCTATCGTATAGTTTTCGAACTGCTTCTTCAGATGCTGGAACACACAGTCCGGGTCATTAAGGTCAGTTGCCACACCGGGAGTCAACGGTACGTCATAGTTCCAGGTTGCCTTGCTATAAGTAGAATTCAAGGTGGCATCAAGCGTGGCATTGTAAGTGCCGGCGGTGAACCCGGAGAATACTCCCAGAGTACCCTCAGCACATGTCTCAAAACTCGTGTCAACCTTAAGGAGCGCATTCGTGTATTGTTTCACGTATGTCTCATTGTAGAGCCCGTTATCTATCGCATATTTGATCATGCCTCCGATAAACGCGATATCTGTCCCGGAACGCATAAACGCATGGATATGGGCCTTTGCCGAGCTCCTGCAGAACCTGGGGTCAACGTTAATAAACGTTGCGCCATTGTCCATTGCTTTTTGCACATGCTGCATCGCCATTGGATGGTTCTCTGCGGCATTGCTGCCCAGGAGCAAAACAACGTCAGCATTCTTGAGGTCCGTCCAACTGTTTGTCATACAACCTCTGCCAAACGACTCTCCCAGAGCCGCTACGGTGACAGAGTGTCAGAGGCGGGCGCAATGCTCAAGGTATACAATACCGAGAGACCTCACCAGTTTTGTTAACAGATAGCACTCCTCATTAGTGGCCTTTGCCGTGCCCAGGACAGCAATATTTGTGCATTTATAGTCGCTATCGACAGTACGGGTAGTGTTTATCAAACCGGCAATGTCATCAAGTGCTTCATTCCACGTCACCTGAACCCAATCTGTTGCGCCTGGAGTCCTTTTCAGAGGATAAAGTACCCTCTCCGAGTCTGCCGCCTTATACCAGGCCGTCGGACCCGCATATCCTTCGATATGGTTCATCTGGCCCGCGTTCATACCCTTGGAACATAATGAACCATTGTTGTTAGGATTTTCAGGGTCGCCCTGGACGTAGGTTATCTGGCCGTCGTCGTTGCTTCCGACAATCATGCCGCATCCGACGCCGCAATAAGGACAGACATTGAATGCTTCGTTTACCCATACCGGCGGATTTTCCAGGGCATACGCCTTAACGGGGTTGAGATCGAAGACGCCCATATAGAGCGCGGCGCCGGTCACAGCAGTATATTTCAGAAAATCTCTTCGTGTTATAGCCATATATTCCCTCCTTTCTTATTGATAACTTTACTTAGTCTTTTATGGAAAGCTGATGTGCAGCTATCTCCTTTTAAAAACTTACAATTCATTTGCATTCCTTTCGTCCTACAAGCCACGGGCAGGCGAATAATCGTAGTTCCCAGGACTTTCCGTGAGGAGAAACACTACATTGGTCTTGCCAAAGCCTCCATTATGAAGGCAGGCTTCAGGGTAGTCGGCTTTTACTTTTCTGAACCTCGCAGTTGCCTCCTTAGCCATGTCTTTAGCAGGTCCCGTCTTTATAGCCCCGACCGGACAGGTCAGTTCGCAAGCTGTGGTCTTTCCACTGTTAATCCTGTCAAAGCAAAAATCACACTTCACAAACGTTTTGAGATTTTCGCTGTATCTCGGAACCAGGAAAGGACAAGAGTTTACGAATTTGTCTATCTTATAAGCTTTTTGGTCCTCCTCAGCAGTAAGAAGCTTGTATGCAGCTCTCTCGGCCTTATTTAGCAGTCTGACATTTTCCCAGGTGCAAGCGGTGTTGAAGATTACCATACCGGTTTTGAGCCTCTTCACCCCTTTCGGATTTCGCTGTGAACACTTTGGCCTGAGACAGTGCCTGCACTGATTCTTGAAAAAGAGCCAGCGCAGCTTCCCATAGTAGTCTACATGCTCAGTAAATTTGACATATGTCAGATTGTTCTCTGAGAATGCAGGTGGATTTTGATATGAACCTTCAAACAACGTTGTATCGGCAGGCAGGCTATGCCACTGCTTGCATGCAACCTGGCAGGCCTTACATGCGATACACTTCGATGTATCAATAAACATTAGTCTCTCTGTAATTGCCACAGATTACCTCCTTTCATAGATTGTCTCCTTATCTTAGCAGGATGTTTTCTTATTAACATTTCAAATTATCCTGTCCCTTACCTTTTTGTGTGACAATCACGGCACATATTTGACTCGGTATTGTCGCTTCTCAGGAAATAAACCTGATAATCTCCCTTGCCGTCATAAATGCCCAAGTCATGCACGGAATGGCATGTCGCGCATTCGAACCAGTTAGTTGCACCTTCTTCTCCATATAGCCAGTACAGGGCCCCAGCACTAACGCCTTCTATGGCATATCTTGTCCAGGCACCTTCTACACCCCTCTGCCCCATTGCTTGCGGAAATCCGTTGTCGTCTAAATCCAAGGTATCGTCATAGTCAAAGCTTATGGGATGGTCATCCATAAGGTCGGTTGTGAGGTTAGCGCATCCTTCAACCGTGATATCGTATGCTGAATCAGGATTAGTACAGGGTCCAGGGTAGTTGACAAGCTCGCTGAATACACCGTTATGACAGACCAGGCAGAGCCTGGAAGGGTTACGGATTGTATCAACCGGCCCCATATCAAAGGAAATCGACTCATAAGGTGTATAGTCCTGGTCTTCCTGGTATCGGTTCCATAACGGGTAATCGCCCGTACCGCTGTGAGGCGTATGGCACATGGCGCACGGTTCGGGTGCGAGTTCGTGCGGTGTTCCGATGACCGTTGCCCAAACAATGGTAGCCATGCCTATCACAAGCACCACACTCAGAATAGGCAATAAAAACTTCTTCATACTTTCACCTCCATTTCTTAATTTTAATTAATGTTACCCCTTAAGCACTTCTGAGCTCCTCCTCCGGAGCAGTCCGCACTCAAATATCCTCACCTCCTTTACTCAAAGATTTTTTGAAACACGTACACTCATCATTCACCTCGCCGGATAGCACGGATAATGTTGATCTCTTCTTTGCATTGGGGAATATGAGGCCTTTCTTTTTTGCAATCTTCTGCGTTGTCATTTGTACTCTCCGGCAAGAAATACATTAAAAATACATTAATATACTTTTTAATATATTTTATTAGCCCATTGATTATCAATCGGGTAATACCCTATATAAACCCGGGATTTATATAAGGTAATAACCTTATGAATGTGGAAATAATGAATGTGGAAATAGATTTGGTTTCATCATGGATCTTCACTCAGTGGAAAACATGCCTTTATCGTGGTTCCCTTGCCGGGCGTTGATTCAATTTTGATTGTACCGCCTGTCAGGAAAATGCGCTCCTGCATTCCCAACAATCCAAAACTGCTCCCCATTTTGGCCTGTTTCAGTGCAGATTGCACATCAAAGCCGTGTCCGTCATCAAATATAGTCAGTTGCAGGTCTTTTTCCGTTTGCCTTAATTCGATGACAACTTTTTGAGCCCTGGAATGTCTGATTGCATTTGTCAAGGCTTCCTGTGCTACACGGAAACAGGCGTTCTCGATATCCGGAGGAAACCTGTGATATCGCGAATCTGCAACAAAATCTATTAACCCTCCTGCTTCCTGCTCAAGACGTTTTACATACCATCGCAGCGCCGGCACCAGCCCGAGGTCGTCAAGGATCGAAGGCCTCAATTCGAGCGATAAATTGCGTACCAACTGAAGCAAATTCTCAACAATAGCCATGGTTTCATTCAAGGGCTTCAGGCATTCCCTGGAATTCGATAATTGCCGGGCATTTTGGAGATTAATTCTCAAGACGGTCAGTTGTTGTCCGATTTCATCATGTAATTCCCTGGCTATATGCCGCCGTTGGTCCTCCATTATTCTCAACAAACTGCCGGAGAGCGTCTCAAACCGCTCTTTGGCTTCGGTCAGTTCTCTTTCCGTGTGCCTGCGGGTGGTGATGTCGCGGATAATAGCGGCTATTCCTATAATTTCTCCTTTTTCATCAATAACTTTCTGCTTTACAACATGAAACACTCTGTCGCCGATGGATTCCTCACTCTCGACAGAGTCTTCAGATCTTAAAGCCTCCTCATCGCTTTTCCTGCATGCCTCGGCAAGTTCTTCCGGCATAAAATCGAAATCCGTTTTGCCGATAACATCAGATACATTTATATTGAATAATTTCTCATGCGCCTTATTGGCAATCAAGTATTTAAAATCTTTATCCTTAAGCAGGATAAAGTCTTTCGACGAATTGATGAGGGCTTCGATCCTCTTTTGATAAAGCCGGCTTTCCTTATCGGCTTTTTCCAGTTCCGCTATTCGTTCTTGCACCATCTCTTATTGAACACTATCAGCCTATTTTTACTATTCCCATCCGGATGGCATATCGCACCAGCCCAGCAATATCGTGGATATCGAGACGCTGCATTATCTGTGTCCGATGCGCATCAACTGTTTTTATACTGACGTTCAGCCTGTATGCAATTTCCTTGGTAGTGCATCCCTCGGTAATTAACTGGACTACCTCTATCTGGCGGGGCGTCAATCTCTCATATCCTCCGGATTCGTGCTTAACCGGTCTTGTTTTATCAAGCCTGTTAATGTAGTCTTCGATAACCTGTTTGGAAACCGGAGGACTGAGATATGTTTCACCACGGGCAACAGATCTTACGGCAAGCTCGAGTTCTTCAGTTTTTGAATCTTTCAGCAAATATCCTGCTGCGCCACTGCGAATTGCCTGCATCACATATTCTTCATTCAGGTACATCGAAAGGAAAATAATGCGTACTTCAGGAAATTCCTTGTTTACACGGTCTGCTACCTCAAGACCGTTGAGTCCCGGCATTGATATATCCAGCAAAACAATATCCGGCTTTTTTTCTTTTATCAAACGTAATGCCTCATAACCTTCTCCTGCCTCTGCAACTACCTGAATGCCGCTGAGATTTTTCAATAAAGAAATAAATCCGGCACGGACGAGGTTATGGTCATCCACAATCATTACGCGAATAAGTTTTATCATGGATCTTCACTCAACGGAAAACATGCCTTTGTTGGTTCCCCTGCCGGGCGTTGATTTCAATTTTGATTGTACCAACTCTTCAGAAAATGCCCTCCTCCATCCCCCGCACAATCCCTAACTTTCTTTATTTTAGCCTGTTCCAGTGCAGATTGTACATCAAAAAAGCCGGGGCCATCACCAAGTATAGTCAGTTATAGTCAGTTACAGGGTGTTTTCCGTTTGGAAAGACTCCCGACAAGCGGATTACTAATAACAACTTCCCACCTTTCATTTTTAATTCATATGAACAGCCATCTTTTGTTTAGTAATCTCCCCTTGCCCCTCTTTAAAAAAGAGGGGAGGTAATATGAGGTCTCTATTTTCATATCCCCTTTTTAAAGGTCTCTTTTTGACTCCCCCTTTTTAAAGGTCTCTTTTTGACTCCCCCTTTTTAAAGGTCTCTTTTTGACTCCCCCCTTTTCTAAAGGTCTCTTTTTACCTCCCCCTTTTCTAAAGGTCTCTTTGTTAACTCCCCCTTTTCTAAAGGTCTCTTTTTAACTCCCCCTTTTCTAAAGGGGGATGGAGGGGGATTACTAATAACAACTTCCCGCCTTTCATCTTTGACTCATATGAACAGCCATATTTATTTAGTAATCTCCCCTTGCCCCTCTTTAAAAAAGAGGGGAGGTATATGCATATTGATTTCTTTCCCTTTAGTTTCTTAAACTAATTGTATAAATTCGATTTCTAACACCCTCCCCAACTCTCCCGTCAAGGGAGGGGCGATTGATGGTATGACTCGGTGGTTAGGGTGAGGGGGGTGTTGGACTTTATTAACAGACGCAAATTAGCTGTGCAGGAATCAATAACCAAACATATGCGATACCTTTTACTTTTCTTCCTGATACTGTTTTCCCCTGTGGCTGCCTATGCACAGCCTGCTATCGTTTTCGATTCGGAAAGATATAATTTCGGAAAAGTCTCTGAACTTTCACTTGTGCATACCTTTGATTTTATGAATGCAGGAGATGAGGAACTGGTTATTAATAGTATTACGCCTTCCTGAGGAGGTTGCACATCGGACCTGGATGGTCCGGGCCGCCTGAAACCCGGAGAGAGAGCTAAAATAATCGCAGGCATGTACATTAAAGAAGGGTGGCATGGTCCGGTATCAAAAAAAGTGAAAATTATAAGCAACGACCCAAAGAGACCCGTAATTCTGCTTATCCTCTTTGCAACAATTCAATAATATAATGATAGCGTTCAATCTGTTTCCACCTATAATCTTATAAGGTCGTTACCTTATATAATCCAGGCCTGTTTCAGGTTATTACCCGATTTTACACCAACTACATGCTAATATATAATATTATATATTAATTTGGTTTATAGGGCGCCGATAAGGGGATTGGAAGGCCCCCTGAAAAACAGACAGGACAACACAGAGAATCTCCGGCAGAGCAGCCGATAAGAAACCTGTAAAAAAGGAAAAATGGACAGACTTAAAGATAATTTTCAGCGCACAATAGATTATATGCGCATATCCATAACCGACAGATGCAACCTGCGTTGCATCTATTGTATGCCCTCCGGCGGTCTTGCCCCGATCGAACATAAAGAAATTCTCCGTTACGAAGAGATTATCAGGGTCTTAAAGGTCGCCGTCAAGACCGGTGTCAGAAAAATCCGGATAACGGGAGGAGAACCCCTCATAAGAAAAAATGTTACCCGTCTTGTCCGGTCAATAAAGGACATAGACGGCATACGTGACCTCAGTCTGACAACAAACGGCGTGTTCCTTGGACAATATGCAGAAGAACTGGCGGAAGCAGGCCTGGACAGAGTAAATGTCAGTCTCGATTCTTTAAGGCCGGAGAGATACAGGGAAATTACAAGAGGCGGAGATATTAATTCTGTCCTCAGGGGAATTGAAGCTGCGGAAAAGGCAGGACTCTCACCGATAAAGATAAACATGGTGCCTATCAGAGGACTTAATGATGACGAAATAGAGGATTTTGCAAGAATGACCCTGAAATACCCGTACCAGATCAGGTTTATTGAATTAATGCCATTTTGTGCACAGGGTATGTGGAAACCTGAAAAATTCATCTCAGCAGAGGAAATAAAATGCATCGTTGAAAAAATAGGTCCTCTTGCCCCGGTTGAATTTAAAAAATCAGGACCTGCGCGGTATGTCAGATTCGATAGTGCCTGCGGAGTCCTTGGCTTTATAAGCCCCATCAGCAATCACTTCTGCAAAGAATGCAACCGTCTCCGCCTGACGGCTGACGGCAAATTAAGGCCTTGTCTGTTCTCAGAAACAGAGATAGATTTAAAACCTGCCCTTCGCAGTGATAATTCCGACCATGAAATCGAACGCCTTCTCAAACTTTCCATTGAGATAAAACCCCAGGGCCACAATCTGGGAACACCGAATGCTGAACTGCAATCACTCATGAATGCCAAAGAGGGTTATTCCAGGCCGATGTCAAAGATAGGCGGATGAGTAAATTAATCAACTGCCGGTTAATTTCGGATCAGTCACAGCGGGATAAATGATCGGGAAATGGATTAAAGATATCAAGACGAGGGCTGATTTTGTTGAAGACCTCGGGATGATTCTTGTTCATAACGGTATTGTTCGGGCTACCTCAAAAGACGGGAAACCGGTCAAAGGGATGCATCTTGCCTATGACAGGAAAAAACTATCTTATTTGCTGGAAGAATTCAGTAAAAAAGACGGTATTGTTGAAATAAAAGTCTGGATAAATGAAGGACGCCTGAAGATAGGCGACGATATCATGTATGCATTAGTTGCAGGGAAATTCAGAACATCTGTTATCCCGGTGCTTGAAGAGCTCGTTTCCAGGATTAAAAAAGAGATTGTCGCCGAGACAGAGATTTTTTAATCTTATCACGTTGCCGCAGTGATCCTCTGTGTATTTGTATAAACGTTCAGACGGTCTCCTCTTACAAAACCTACAAGCGTAACACCGGTTTTCTCGGCAATATCGATCGCGAGCCCGGTTGGGGCGGCTCTGCTTGCGATAATCGGTATTTTCCATCTTGCACATTTTGAAATAATCTCTGAAGAGATCCTGCAGCTTACTACCATCAGTTTCCCGGCAAAAGAGACATCCGCAAAAATAGAACAGCCTATCACTTTATCAACGGCATTGTGTCTGCCGATGTCCTCTGCAAATGCAATTATTTCCCTGTCATCGGCAAGCGCAGCGCTGTGAAAGCAGCCCGTAAGTCTGAAGAGTTCTGACTTCTGCTGGAATTCCTGAAAAATAAAGTTCAGGGTTTCAACCGAAAGAGAAAAATTATCATTAATTTTTGTAAATTTTCTTTTTTTCTGAAAGGTGATTCCACAAAGACATCGGGACACGTCCAGGTTTTCTTTCAGGATATCTTTATCAACATGAATGTCAACTCTGATTTCATTGCCATTTGCTATGTCTATCCGGTCCGGCGGGATTTTATCAGCCAGGACCCCCTCGGTGAGGAAAAGGCCGGTAACGAGTTCCTTTATCATCAAAGGCGTACAATAGAGACTTATAAACTCTTTCCTGTTAATAAAAACCCTGAGTTTCTTCTCAACAGCAATAAAGTCATCTGTTTCTTCAAAGGACGGGCCTTTTTTCCTTATGATTTTTCTTTTTATGTATGGGACCATTAATTACCTCATCTGCATTTCAGCGGGAAAATATCAATTTAAGGCTTTGATAACTCTACGCCTCAACAACGTATCTTGTCAATAATAAGTGCCACCTCTTTCCAGTCTGCCGGGGAATTAACATTCCTCCATGCAGGGATAAGGGATTCAGGGATTAAAGGTGCGGAGACCTTGGGGTGCCCGGCTATTTCCTGGAGTTTCGTCGTCCCCTTCATTGCAAGCGACTCCACATACTCAAAGATCATCGGCTCATAAACCGCACCTGTTGTCTCAACCCCTTTGCTGCCCCGTATTTTCGGCAATATTGCCCATGTTCCCGGCTTTCTCCGGCTCAGAAGCCATTCCCATGCATCCTTATGCATCAAAGGCATATCAACAGAAGATATGATCCATGTGCTCCCGGGCGACCATCTGAAGGCGCTCAACATTCCTGCCAGCGGTCCATTCAGGCCGGGAACGTCCGGAATCAGATCAGCGGCATCCAGAATTTCAGGAAGTTGCCCCGCACCAAGCAGCACGGTTCTGTCTGAAATTTCCGAGAGTATATTGAAGGCCTTTTCAGCAAGCGTTTCTCCGCTTATCCTGAGGAGCGCCTTTGGCCTTCCCATACGGGTACTTTTCCCTCCGATAAGCAAACCGGACATAAGAGGTCTCTTCGACAAATGAAACCTGTCCAATTCCTCCCGGATGTGCCCGAGAACCTCCTGCTGATACCCCGGATCATCCCTGAAAATTACCTTTCTGTTTGCGCAGCAGGTTTTATCGGCTTTTTTTCTGCCCGCTTCTTTTTCCAGCCAGATGCCCGGAATGTCACTACCCTTATGTCCCTCAACAATAATGAGATCCAATGCAGCAGGAAATCTGCTCATGATATCCGGGAAGGATTTATCACTGCACCGGTATCTTGCAAAGCACTGCTGTGCATCATGGGCGAAGACAAAAGCAGCCCCTGCGCGATAAAAATGATCGGTATCCTTTCCCGTGATGTCGATGTCCAGCTTCCGGTGGGCATGCTTGAGGACGCCGACAGAAAGCCCCTCTTTCTTCAGTTCAGGGAGAATCTTTCTGATCAGCGTTGTCTTTCCCGAGCCTGAACTGCCTGCGATTCCGATAACACAGGTTGAATGCATGAATTCAGGATACGGTATGTGGTCTATTTTTTCACCAAACAAAATGCAGAAACTTCCATTAAGATAAGATTTTTGACTCCGCATTCTCCGGGGTGATGGCTATTTGGTCCCCTTCCCTGACAATTCCGCCGCTCAACACCCTGACGAATATCCCTTCCTTCGGCATCACGCAGTCACCGGCCTGATAGTAAATGGCACATCGTGTATGGCATTTCTTGCCTATCTGGCTTACCTCTACTTCTACATTTTTACCAATTGTCATTTTTGTGCCGACAGGAAGTTTCGGAAGGTCAATGCCTTCTGTTGTAATATTCTCGGCAAAATCTCCCGGCTTGACGTCAAGCCCCTTGTCCTGCATCTTCTTAATGCTCTCGACGGCGAGGAGGCTTACCTGTCTGTGCCATGCGGAGGACGCATGGGCATCTCCCTCGATGCCGTATTCGGTTTTCAGTAAGACCTCCCTTACCGGCTTTTTCCTGACGCCTTTCTTATCACTGATGTTAAGAGAGATTATCTTTCCAGTCATGTTTTAAATTAACATAAAGCCCGAAGCAGTAACAAGTTAAACTTCTAACTTTAACCTCTCCTTAAACATAGCCTCATAACAAATTGCCGCATAGTTGTCATCATTCCCGCTTGTCGACAGATACTATTTATGACGTAATGGACGGGTACTGAGAATGTTCCCGGTGGACAAAACAAAAGCAAGGCAGTTATACTGAAATGCTATCATAAATGGACAAACAGACTGAGGTTGAAGTCAGGCATGAAAAGACCGGGACAGAATACAACCGGACCCCGATGAATTGAAGACCATGATGAAAAGGTTGCTTAATAACAATGTCACGTGACATTTATCTTGCAAGCGTACCTTTATATGAGGCACTTGCGGAGTGGCTTAAGAAGCTTGATTCCGAAGGGGTCCTGCGACCGCTTTCAGGTGAAAAAATTGAGACCATAGGTTCTCTCGGAAGGGTCACTGCAGAGGCAGTGTCTGCAAAAATATCTTCTCCCTTTTATCATTCCTCGGCAATGGACGGTTATGCAGTAAGATTTGCAGAAACCTTCGGCGCGTCCGAGCGAAACCAGAAAAGGCTCAAAACAGGAGAACAGGCCGTATACGTCGATACCGGAGACCCCATGCCCGACGGTTTCAATGCAGTCATAATGATCGAGGACGTAAATATTATCAGGGGTACGGGGTCAGACGACCAATACATCGAAATCATATCTCCTGCGACTCCCTGGCAGCATGTCAGGGTAATCGGCGAGGACATCGTAGCAACGGAATTGATATTGCCTGAAAATCAGGTTATAAGGCCTGTTGATATCGGCGCAATGCTTGCGGGAGGTCACGTCGAAGTACTTGTCCGGCAAAAGCCGAAAATAGTTATTATCCCTACAGGGACGGAGATCGTCGAACCCGGTTCAGACCTCAAGAAGGGTGACATCATCGAATATAATTCCAGGGTCCTGGGCGGACTCGTCTCTGAATGGGGAGGTGATCCCGTCAGATTCAGAATCATACCCGATAACCTGGAAGAGTTGAAAAAAGCGATACTCGATGCACACGCCATGGGAGATATGATTGTTATTAACGCCGGTTCATCGGCAGGTTCTGAAGACTTTACCGCAAAGGCTATCGGCGATCTCGGAGAGATCGTGCTTCACGGTGTGAACATAAAACCCGGGAAACCCGTTGTCCTCGGCTGGGTAAAAGGCAAACCCGTACTCGGCATCCCGGGCTACCCGGTATCTGCTTTCATTACATTTACTCTCTTCGCCAAACCGCTGATCCATAAATGGCAGGGCCTCGATATCACAGAGCCGGAGACACTGAAGGCAAAAATATCGAGGCAGGTTGCATCGACCCCCGGACAGGAGGAATTTTTAAGGGTGAAGCTCGGAAAGGTAGGCGACCAATGTATCGCAACCCCTGTTACACGGGGAGCGGGGGTAGTGATGTCCCTTGTCAGGGCTGATGGGTTTCTCCGCGTGCCCGCTATGTCCGAAGGCATAGGGGCCGGCTCGGAAGTGGAAGTGGAACTGCTGAGATCGAAGCGCGATATCGAAAATACGATTGTCTGCATCGGAAGCCATGACAACACCCTCGATCTGCTCGCAAATATATTAAAAAAGAGATTCCCCAGATATTCACTCTCATCGGCCCATGTGGGTTCGATGGGCGGGTTGATGGCATTAAAAAGGGGCGAAGCACACATGGCGGGAACCCATCTGCTCGACGAAGAAACGGGCGAGTACAATATATCCTTTGTAAAAAAATTTCTCTCCGACAAAGGGGTTCTGCTCATAAATCTCGTTTATCGGGAACAGGGGCTTCTCGTCCCGAAGGGCAACCCCGGAAACATCAGGGGCTTTGAAGACCTGGCAAAGGGTGACGTAGCATTTGTCAACAGACAGTCGGGCGCCGGTACAAGGCTTCTTACCGACAAATGCCTGAGAGAACTCGGTATAAACCCGGCTGATGTCAAGGGATACGAGCGGGAGGAGTACACACACATGGGTGTCGCATCGGCAGTTCTGACGGGAGTTGCGGATACCGGGCTTGCGATTCTTGCATCTGCAAGGGCACTCGGTCTCGATTTTATCCCTGTAGCGAAAGAGAGATACGACCTTGCCATACCGAAAGAGTTTCTGAATATAGATATGATCGGACATTTCCTGAAGATTATACGCGAGGATAATGAATTCAGAGAGACTGTGGCAGATCTGGGTGGTTATGATATTTCAGATATGGGTAAGGTAATGTACGAGGCTTGATTTTCCTTCCTTTTCCGGGTCTTCTTTTACATTATTCAGCAAGTCAAAAGACCGTTAAAAGTCCACCGTTCCCCTCTTCGAGAGTTACCCCTGTGTGTTCTTCCATGCGCCGACCCGACGAAATGTTTTTTGCTATTCCGGCCTGGTCTTAAAATCACTGCCATCCTTCACTGAAGCGTTACTTTAAGCTCAATTTTTCCCTTGACAGAAAATCGAAAAAGATGGTATAAGTTAACGACTTGTTGATACCTTAAGTCTGTAAAAGAAAAATCTTTTTATCGGAATAGACGAGAAATTAAAAGGGGGTACGGGACAATGAGTATGCTGCGGGCAGGTAAGAAAAAAAGTGTGAGAATGTTGTTGCCTCTTTTTCTGCTTGGTTTATCGGTAGTTATTATGTCCATGGTTATGCCGAACCGTTTTATCCTTCATGAGGGTTTTGCCGATGAGTCGCAGCTTGCGAATGCCGACTGCATAAAGTGTCATGCGGCAGTTCAGGGTGTAGTGGACAGCAAGGGCGCCAGGCATAAGACGGCTGTCGGCTGCCTGGATTGCCATAAAGGCCATCCCCCCATGGTGAGCAAAGATAAGATCATCCCTGTCTGCGCCGACTGCCACACAGGCAAACCTCACTTCGAGATCGGGGGCTGCAAAACGTGCCATTCGGACCCGCATGCGCCCCTGGAAATGAAACTGGCGGCGAATCTTACAGCCCCTTGCCTCTCCTGCCATCCGGCCCAGGGCCAGGAGTTGAAGGATGTTCCGACGAGCCATTCTAAGCTGTTCTGCACTACCTGCCACAAAGCGCACAGAGACGTTCCTCCGTGCATGAAGTGTCACCAGCCCCATTCTGCAGAGCAGACGGACAAGGACTGCACGGTCTGTCATCCGGCCCACCAGCCCCTGACGATCGCGTTCGGTCCTGATACGCCCGGCAACCAGTGCGCTGCCTGCCATAAGGGCATTTTCGATACACTCACCGCCGCAGGCACGAAACACTCTGCTCTGGCATGTGTTACCTGCCATAAAGAAAAGCATAAATATGTCCCTGCCTGCGAAACCTGCCACGGCGCTCCTCATCCCGCAGGGATGCTGGCGCAATTCCCGCAATGCAATATGTGTCACATAAGTGCACACAGTTTAGGAAAGGAGGTTAAGAAATAATGCATCATAAGAACCGAGTTTCACTACTTGCCGGAAGTCTGTTCGTCCTGCTGTTCATCATAATCGCCTGTGCTTCGCAAGAGGTAGCGCCGATGAAGCAGGAATTGGCAGCAGAGGCTGTCGCAGCGCAACAGGCTGAGATGGCGCCCGCATCGAAGGAAGAGAGCAAGCCTGTTTCCTTCTATGACATGGAGGTCAAGCCATTGACTCCTGCCGATTGCGCCCGCTGCCATTTATCCGTCTTTAGCCAGATCAAAAGCGAAGGCGGCAAACACAGGATCGATTGCGTGCAGTGCCATACGAAATATCACGCTTACAATCCGGTAAAACAGAACTGGAATGAGATCATGCCGAAATGCCAGACCTGTCACGGGCTCATCCACGGTGATAAATTCGCTGCCTGCGCATCATGCCATTCAAACCCTCATGCTCCGAAGACACAGATGGCAATGACCCCGGAGTTTGCAAAGATGTGCGCGGACTGCCATGGAAAAGTGCATCAGGAGCTCCAGCAGAACATGAGCAAGCACACGAAAGTCCAGTGCGCCATGTGCCATCACCAGAAGCACGGATATATTCCATCCTGCATGGAATGCCATAAAGGGCATTCACCGGATCAGACCGTCAAAGACTGTCTGACATGTCACCCCGTGCACGCACCTCTCAATATAAGTATTGCCGATACAGTGAAGAACGATGATTGCGGATCCTGTCACTCTGCTGTTTATCAGAAAATCCGCTCGACTACCACCAAGCACGGTCAGGTAGCATGTGTGAAATGCCATCATTCCAAGCACAAGTATATTCCTCAGTGCCAGGAATGCCATGGCCAGCCGCACGGTGAAGTGGTTCTCAAGAAGTTCCCGAACTGCTTGCAGTGCCACATCGACGTACACGATCTTCCCGCAAAGTCGAAATAGTCTGTTTAATAAACAACCTCCGGGAGCAATACTCCCGGAGGTTGTAATTTCCAATCCGGTCAATAACTTTTATAGAAACAACATGAAATCAGAACATTTTTTCCATTCTATATTCTCCCTGAAGCCTCTTTGATCAAATCTTTCATCTCTCTCACGGCGCGTTCCATCCCGACGAGCACAGCCCTTGAAACAATGCTGTGCCCTATATATAGCCCTCTGATTCCCGGTATTGACACCACTTTTGAGACGTTGAAATAATTAAGCCCGTGGCCGGCATTAACATGAAGGCCGATATTTATAGCGTGTTTTACCGCGATGGATATCCTTTTTAACTCACTTTCCTGTTTTTTCCCCCTGGCATTCGCATACAGACCGGTATGTATCTCGACCATATCCGCGTTTACCTGTTTCGAGAGTTCAATGACGTCGATGTCCGGATTAATAAACAGGCTCACCGGAATTCCTGCATTCCGGATTCTCCTGACAGCCTCTCTGACAACCGTCTTCTGCGACCTGACATCAAGCCCGCCCTCTGTTGTCAGCTCTTTCCTTTTTTCCGGCACCAGCGTGACCAGGTCGGGTTTCGTCCTGACGGCAATGCCTGTCATTTCTTTTGTTGCCGCCATCTCGAGGTTTAGCTCAACGGGTACAACCGCTTTCAGCAAGGCCAAATCCCTGTCCTGAATGTGGCGCCTGTCCTCTCTGAGATGAACGGTTATTCCGTCCGCGCCGCCAAGTATCGCCAACGTGGCCGCCATAACAGGATCGGGGTCAATCCCCAGCCTCGCCTGTCTTATCGTAGCTATATGGTCGACGTTAACACCTATAAGCATTTCATCCTGCCCCGAGATTCATTGAGACTCATCCAGACTGATTAAGACTGAAGAGGCTCACAAGTCTCCATTTAGTGTCTGTTTATAAGGTACGATTCTGATAATAATTCGGTGTCTTTCGCATTTAAGTTGAAGAAACCCCGGATTCAGCATATCCTCGGCAACTGGTCGCCGGAGAGCATCTCGACTATCCTTGTGCCTCCGATGGCTGTCTTCAATAAAACCATGCCTGAAGGCGTTTTCTGCACTTCTCCGACAATGCGCGCCTCTCTTCCGACCGGGTCTGCTTTCATGATTCTGAGAACCGTGTCAGCCGCTTCAGCGCTCACTATGGCAATGAGGATACCCTCGTTGGCCACATAGAGGGGGTCGAGTCCAAGCAGCTCACAGGCGCCTCTGACACCCGGCGGCACAGGGATGGCTTCTTCTTCCAGCATAATGCAATAGCCGGAATCCAGAGCTATTTCTTTCAGCGTAGTAGCAAGACCTCCCCTGGTCGGGTCCCGCATCGCATGTATCTTTTTCGTTTTCCTGAGCATCTTGCCGACAAGTCCGCTCAGAGGAGCCGTATCGCTCACAACAGGGGGGTTGAATGTAAGGCCGTTTCTTTTCGCAATGATGGAGATGCCGTGGTTTCCGACAGGACCGCTCAGGATGACCTTGTCGGACGGCTTCACCTTCAAAGGCGATATTTCAACACCGGAGGCAATCACTCCTACTCCGGAGGTATTGATGAATATCCCGTCGGCCTTGCCTTTATTGACTACTTTTGTGTCTCCGGCAACGATCTTCACCCCTGCTTTTTCCGCCGCAGCGGACATGGAGATGAGAATCCTCTTTAAATCAGCCAAGGGAAAACCTTCCTCAAGAATAAGACCCGTTGTAAGATAGAGCGGCCTGGCTCCCACCATCGAAAGATCGTTTACAGTGCCGTATACAGCGAGTTCGCCGATATTTCCGCCGGGGAAAAAAATTGGGGACACGACATATGAGTCTGTTGTAAACGCCATTTTCCCTTTATTCAAGCCGGCAAGTACAGCAGAGTCATTGAGCGCTTTCATCCCGAACTTCGGGACGAAATACTCCCTTATGAGCTGATACATAAGCTTTCCGCCGCTGCCATGTCCGAGAAGAATTCGCTCCATTTGTTTATCCTGCTGATTTAATCCAGTTATTCTACCACATCTTCAATCCGCCTCAGGCGGCACCCATATCTCCGACAAAAAAAGGGGCAGTTCAGCAGCGCACACCGGCCCTACCCTGACTCTCCACCCGGTCAATTTTTCTATGTCGTCTTTTATGCGATGAGCAATTCCGGGGATTATCATTTCCCGGGCACACGCCTTCTCGTATAAGCCTGTTTCATTAAGTGCTTTATGTATCCTTTCTGCCGTCATCGTCCGGTAAACCATGGCCATATCGACTGTATTTCCATCCGTGTCGGTGAACAGGACAAAAAAAGGGCATACGGTCGTCCCCAGGACCGTCATAATAACCTGTTCCGTGTATTCGTTATTCCCGGATACGAGGACTAAGGATTCCGGGGCCGGCCCGTTTAATTCGATAAGCCCGGCAAAAGCCGGCCTCGGATGTGTGAGCAGAGGAACTTCAGGCCATAAGTCTTTAATCTGCCGGAAAGCCTCAAGGGCGTAAGTCTTGTTTCTGCTGATAAAAGAGCACTCCAGGGGTTCCCTGTCTCCAGACCTGACTGCTTCGATGAACTTGACGCAGGAGGAAAAGCCGCACTCAGAGCAACTTTCATTCTCCAGATATCTTCTGAAATCTATCGTTTCAAGGTACAGATCTGCCGGGGCCATATTAATGCCTGATCACTCCTGAGTATTTATAATACGCTGCACAGCTTCCTTCGGTGCTGACCATGCAGGCGCCTACAGGATGTTCCGGAGTGCACGCCTTTCCGAACAGGCGGCAGTCTGTCGGTATCCTGATGCCCCTGAGAACCTGTCCGCAGAGACATGCTTTCGGCTCCTCGGAATCAGGCAGTTCAAGATTGAAGATGCGGGTAACATCCCAATTTCCGGCACTCTCCCTCAGTTTGAGACCGCTTCCCGGTATGACGCCGATCCCACGCCAGTTTGCATCGCAAGGCTCGAAGTATTTGTCGACAAGAGACATGGCCTTTGGATTGCCTTCTTTTTTTACTACCCTTGTATACTGTATCCCGACCTCTGCCCTGCCCGAAGCAATTTGGTCGAGGAGCATCATGATAGAAAGCAGGATGTCCTCTGCCTCAAAACCTGTTACGACCGAGGGTATTTTGTAATCGGAAGCTATGAACTCATAAGGCTGCGTCCCTATGATCGTGGTCACATGTCCGGGCAGGATAAAACCGTCGATCTCCAGATCAGGAGAATCGAGAAGGGCTTTCAGGGCCGGCGGCACTATCTTGTGGGCGGAATAGATATAAAAATTATCCGCTCCGGTCCGCTCCGCCTCAAAGAGGGTCCCGGCAACCGACGGCGATGTTGTTTCAAAACCTGTCGCAAAGAATATCACCTTCCTGTCTTTGTTCTCATGGGCGATCTTCAGTGCGTCCAGGGGAGAATATACTATCGTTATATGAGCTCCCTCGGCCTGTGCATGATAAAGGGACTGCTTGCTCCCGGGCACCCTCATCATGTCCCCGAAGCTCGTAAGGAGACATCCATCCATCCTCGCAATTGCGATGGCAGCGTCAACGTCCTTTATCGGTGTGACACAGACAGGACATCCCGGCCCGCTTAAAAGACCGATCTCTTTTGGGATAACGTCCCTGATTCCGTGCCTGAATATCGCCACTGTGTGGGTCCCGCAGACCTCCATGAGCTTAACCGGTTTTCCGATGGAATCCGCGAGCTTTTTTATCCTTCCGGCTACTCCCTTCATTACCTGCTCCTTATTGATAATTTTTGAGACATTGTGCAGATTGAGACTCATCCTATCCCCGCCTTTATCCTCTCCCTTATGATATATGCCTGGCCGAGCGATATCCCGGCATCATTGGTCGGGACTTTGTCATGTATGTGAACAGTGAGGCCCGCGGACCTCAGTCTATCGATCGTCCTTTCGAGGAGGTACATATTCTGGAAAACGCCTCCGCACAAGACTATGTCTCTTATCGAATGTAATGCCGAGAGCTTTTCTACGACCCTCACAACAGCGGTCAGAACGGTGTTATGGAATTTGGATGAAATGACTCCCTTGTCTTCTCCTGATATCATGTCCTGTATGATCCCGAGAACAGTATGCGAAAAATCGACCTCCATGGTCTTCCTGAATTTAATGCCGACAGGATAATCATCAACAATACCGGGCGCTGTAATAGCCTCGAGTGCAGTTGCAGCTTCACCCTCAAATGTATTTTTATCACACAACCCTATCATGGCTGAAATCGCATCAAAAAGCCTTCCCGCACCGGATGAGAATGGAGAGAATTGTCTGTTACCGGCAATCTTCAGTATATCATGGATCCTTTCACCGCCGTATCTCTCAGGGAATCCGATAGATTCAAGATATTTCGGCGTTTCATCGCCGGCGGCATTTTTGATATAACTTACCGCTATCCTCCACGGTTCTTTTACCGCTGCCTCTCCTCCGGGCAGCGCGATATATGAAAAATGCCCTGCTCTTTTACATTCCTTTATACCCGCGATTAAAAATTCTCCACCCCACAGGTTGCCGTCGGCGCCATAGCCCGTGCCGTCAAAAGAAACGCCGATAACTTTCTCCTTCATTCCCTTTTCCGCCATTACAGATGCAACGTGCGCATAGTGATGCTGGATTGCGGTCTTCCTGATGTTTTCCTGTCGTAAAGCCCATTGAGTCGACAGGTACAGGGGATGGAGGTCATATGCAAGCGCCACGGGATTCACCCTGTATACCGCCTTCAGGTTCTTCAGACTCTCTTCAAAGAACCGGAGCGTCTCATAGTTTTCCATATCTCCGATGTGCTGACTCGGTATCGCAAAACTTCCCTTTGTGAGGGTAAATACATTCTTGATGTCCGCTCCGCAGCCGAGCACCTCAGGCCCCTCTTCGTCGAGAGGTACCGGGTCCGGCACATACCCCCTCGAACGGCGAATATAAGACAGGGACGCGGGGACACCGCTCATCATCCTTACGACCGAATCGTCGACTCTCATGAAGATGTCCCTGTTATGGAGAAGAAAGGCATCGGCCATGTCCGACAGCTTTGCAACAGCCTCTTCATTATCGATAACTATAGGCTCTTCCGAAATATTTCCGCTCGTCATGACAAGGGCCTCGAAGTTGGCCCTCAAGGTTTTATTCCCGTTCACTCCATCCATCCTCCCCTTCTCGCCAGGGGGAGAAGAAGGGATAGGATAATAGAAAAGCAGATAGTGGAGCGGAGTATAGGGTAGCATGAAACCGATACAGGTGTTATTCGGAGATACGGCGACGGGAAGACTGTTCTGCAATTTCTTCAGAAGGACAATCGGCCTCTTACGGGAGATCAGGAGAGATTGTTCGTCTTCCGACACCTCGCAGAACTTTTTGACCGTATCGACATCGGGAGACATGAGGGCAAAGGGCTTATTGCTCTTCCTTTTCTTCAACCTCAACTTCTCCACCGCTTCTTCGTTCGTTGCGTCACAAGCTATGTGGAATCCTCCCAGGCCTTTAATGGCGACTATCTTGCCCGCTCTTAAAAGTCGTATAGTCTCCTTTATCGGATCTGCTTTTGCATCAGAATCTAATGTCTTTCCAGAAAATCCCCCATTACCCCCCTTTTTCAAAGAGGGGGATTTCAGAAGTCCCACTTTGGCAAAGGGGGACTTAGGGGGATTCTTATTTATTTGAATATTACCATTCGACATTAATGCTTTATCTTCAACGACCAAAGTCACCTGCGGACCGCACACCGGACATGCATTCGGCTGGGCGTGGAACCTCCTGTCGGCGGGATTGCCGTACTCCTTTTCACAGGCAGGGCACATCCTGAAAACAGACATGGTGGTATTCGGTCTGTCATAGGGCACTGATTTTGTGATCGTATATCGCGGGCCGCAGTTCGTACAGTTTATGAAAGGATACAGGTACCGCCTGTTATTTTCATCCAGCATCTCCCTGAAGCAGTCCCTGCATATCGAGACATCGGATGAGATAAGCGTAAAGCTTCCTTTGTCCTCGCTCTCTCTGATCTGAAAGTCTTCATAGCCGAAATACGGCATGGCAATTGTGTCGATGTTCATGATCTTTGAGAGTGGAGGAGCGTCTTTGACAAGCCTCTCGATAAACAGAGACGTCTTGTCCCCTTCTATTTCGATTGTAACGCCCTTTGACGAATTAATGACATACCCTTTGAGGTCCAGCGACCCGGCGAGGTTATAAACGAACGGCCTGAAGCCGACACCCTGGACAACGCCCGTGATTAATATCTTTAACCTTGAGTTCACCGATCACTTCCGTATATATGGAGGATAATTAAAGGGTGTAGTCCCCTCTTTGGCAAAGAGGGGTAAGGGGAGATTTTTCAATAATGATTCCTTACTTATAAACTTCTTTGTAACAGCCGGGTCTCCTAATCTCAACAAGTCTCTAAGAGTCTCAGAAAGCGTCTTTTACTTCACCAGCGACTGCAGCCATTTTGTCCATTCACCTGTCCCTTCACCTGTCCTGCATGAGACCTCGAATATCATCAATTTCGGGTTAAGGGATAATGAATCCTTCCTTATCTTTTCGAGATCGGCATTTGTATAAGGCAGGAGGTCGATCTTGTTCAGGATCAGGGCTGATGACTTCTGGAACATTAACGGATACTTCAGGGGCTTGTCGTGCCCCTCTGCAATGCTGAGAAGCATTGCTTTCATATGCTCACCGACGTTGAACTCGGCGGGACAGACGAGATTTCCCACGTTCTCTATAATAAGCAGGTCGAGGTCTTTCAGCGGCAAATCGTTCATGACTTCGGTGATCATATTCGCATCCAGATGGCAACCTCCGCCGGTGTTGATCTGCACAACCGGGGCGCCGAGACTGTCGATACGCTGAGCGTCGTCGGTGCCGGCGATATCGCCCTCGATGACGCCAATCTTCAATCTGCCTTTGAGGTCTTTAATCGTAGTTTCCAGGAGAGACGTCTTACCGGCGCCCGGGCCGCTCATGAGGTTTATTACAAAAACACCGGCGTCGTCAAAGACTTTTCTATTTTCAGCAGCGATCCTGTCATTCGCCTCCAGAATATTCGTCACGACCTTGATCTTCACCAGGATACCTCTATCTCGTCGATATTTAATTCACGTCCTGTCTCGACCTTGAAAGATGAGCCTCCGCAAATAGGGCATGCGATAACATACGCCTCATCAACAGTGAAATTCTTATTGCAGATGTCGCAGAAACCGCTGACAGGGATTTGTTCTATATTCAGGTTGGCCTTTTCAGCGATGGTGCCTGTTTTTAATGCCTCAAACGCGAAGAGAAGGGAATCGGAAACAATACCGGAAGCCTTCCCTATTTTTACTTTAATCGAATCGATGTTCTTGTAACCCTGTTTTTTGCAATTATCTATGGCTATTTCGAGCAGGCCCTGGGCAATGGAGACCTCATGCATCCGGCTCTTTCGACAGCCTCTCTTTTTCCCGTTCGTAAGCTTCCTTGCCCGCCTCAATAGCTGATGTGATCATGGTCTTCTTTTCTTCATAAAGCCCTTTGCCTTTATCGATGCCGCCCGTCACCTTGCCTTTTACTTCGCCCGCATAATCCATGGCCTTTTCCTTCACATCTTCCGAAAGCTCTCTTATCTTCTGCCTCGTCTCACGGCCCGACTGGGGCGCCAATAGCAACGCGAAACCCGCGCCTACGATCCCGCCGAGTAAAAAAGAAAGAACAACGCCTCCCATGCTGTATCCGCCCTCTTCTCTCATTTCTTGCCTCCTATCTTCGAAAAAAGATTACTCAATAAATATGCCAGGCCTGTTTTGACTCCTGCCTTCAAACCGGAAGCTGTTATTAATGCTGAAGTCGATACGTCCTCTACTAAATTGGTTACACGCTTGATCGTCACTCCCACATCCCTGACAGACCCGGACAGTGTTTTTACATCTTCTGTAACCTCATTCAGGCCGTCCGTAATGTTCCTGAGACTTCTCAGCGTGTACTGCATTTCTTCAAGTGTAGGCTTCAGCGACTCTTCGGTCGTCTTTAAGAACTCGTTCAACCTGCGGGCGGTCTTTCTCAGCTCAAGAATCAGCGCGACAAGAAAGCCTGCGGTCACAAGTACTGCAATACCTATTAATGTCAGCCATAACCGGTCCATAATATTAGAGATATTATACCAGAAGAAATAGTAAAAATTAATGTGACTCCTTAAAAAAATCGATTACCCCTCCGGACGGGCTAAGTATTGCATTCCCTGCTCTGAACTTGCCTGTATTTTATGGTATGCTTTATCATTCATGAATGACGAGTTTTTTATAAGACATACGCTGAGGCTTGCAGCAAAGGCAAAAGGGATGACCAGCCCTAACCCTATGGTAGGTGCGGTTATCGTCAAACGGGGAGAAATAATCGCCGAAGATTTCCATAAAAAACCAGGCACCCTGCATGCGGAGGCCCTTGCCATAGCAAAGGCCGGGCAGCGGGCAGCGGGCTCGACTCTTTATGTGAATCTCGAGCCCTGTTGCCACACGGAAAAGAGAACGCCGCCATGTACGGTAGCAGTGATCAATGCCGGCATCGGAAGAGTGGTTATTGCAATGACCGATCCGAATCCGAAAGTTTCGGGAAAAGGGATCCGCGAACTGGAAAAGGCAGGGATCGAGGTGAAATCGGGTATTCTCGAGGAAGAGGCAAAGACACTTAATGAAGTTTACATAAAGTATATCACCACGGGGAAACCGTTTGTGACACTCAAAATCGCCATGACCCTTGACGGTAAAATCGCAACCCCGGAGGGCCAGTCAAAGTGGATAACCGGTGAAAGGGCAAGGAAAATAGTGCATATCCTCAGAAGCCGCGCAGATGCGGTAATGACCGCGATCGGAACAGTGAAGGCGGATAATCCTCAGCTTACGGCAAGGATCAGCAAAGGGAGAAATCCGTTACGGATTGTCATTGACCCTCAACTTGAAATATCTCCGGATGCAAGGATCCTGAATATCCCGCCTGAAACGATCATCGTCACTAAAAACAATGACTCTTTAAAGATAAATTATCTCGAAAAATCAGGAATAAAGATATTACTATTTAAAGAAAAACTTGATCTTAATTGGATGCTCGAAATACTCGGGAAAATGGAGATTACTTCTTTGCTCATCGAAGGAGGGTCTTCTCTCAATGCCCATGCTCTTGAAGACGGAATTGTCGATAAGGTGATTTTTTTTATCGCTCCGAAGATTATCGGCGGCAGGCAGTCGTATCCGGCGGTCGGGGGAAGCACATACAGGAAACTCGAAGAGGCGCACAGGATAAAGGACATGAAAATCAGGCGAATCGGAGAAGATTTCCTGATCGAAGGATATGTAAAGTAGTGCCGGTCGAATGCGGCACTGATCAGATGAAAAACTTGCCTTTCATTGCCACTCCTCTTAAATCAGGCTCCTGCGGAGTAGGCTTAATCTGCGATATTAACGGGACAAAGGACCATAAGATAATCCGTTGGGGCATTGAGGCGGTCAGGAACCTTACGCACAGGGGCGCAGTCGGAGCCGACGGAAAGACAGGAGACGGCGCCGGAGTCCTCTTCCAGATACCGAAGAAGTTTTTTTTGCGGGAAATTGAGCGTCTCGGCTACCGGTTGTCTCATGCCGATAATCTCGCCGTCGGGGTTTTTTTCCTGGGGGATGGAAAAGAGCCTGACATTGAGGCAGCGGTGGAGAGGTTCGGGCTGAAGGCGATAGGATGGAGAGAAGTGCCGGCTGTCGATGATGCGCTCGGCTGGGCAGCGCTTTCGACAAAACCGAAAATCAGACAGTTATTGATCGATACGGTCGATATTGAGCCTGAAAAAAGAGAACTGCAGTTATTCCTTGCCCGGAGGCTTATAGAAAAACAATACGGCGGCAGCGCATACGTTGTCTGCATGTCCTCAAAGGTCATTATTTATAAAGGGATGCTTGTCGCCTCGAACCTCGACTGGTTCTATCCCGACCTGACTGCCCGGGATTTTGAATCTTCCTTCTGCATATTCCATCAGAGGTTTTCCACCAATACATTCCCGGAATGGTCCCTGGCCCAGCCCTTCAGAGTCATAGCCCATAACGGCGAAATAAATACAATTCAGGGCAACAGAAACTGGATGGCATCCATCGAGCCGGAGGCCCGGCACGCATCCTTCGAAACGGTTTTTGATAAAGAAATAACACGGCCCCTGATATCCTTTGATGAAAGCGATTCTGCTTCCCTCGACAGGATTATGGAACTCCTGATACTGTCGGGCTTCCCGCCGGAGCACGCAATCAACATGTGCATTCCGCCTGTCACCGGCTGTTATGAATTTACCGGCGAACAGGAAGAAAGAGAGATAGAGGCTTTTTTCGAATACCAGTCGTTCCTCATGAAACCCTGGGACGGACCGGCTGCGATCGTCTTCACAGACGGCGACAGCGCCGGCATGCATCTCGACCGGAATGGTCTCAGACCGCTCCGGTATCTCGTTACAGAAGACGGCATCATTGTTGCCGGCTCGGAGACGGGTATGGTAGACCTTGAAGGAAGGGCGATAATTGAGAAAGGCAGATTGGGACCGGGAGAGACCGTTTCAATTGATTTAAGACAGGGCAGACTGAGGTTCACCCGCGAGATATTGCGGGAACTGTCGAAAAAGAAACATTACAGGGAATGGGTAGATACATCCCGCATAAAAATCGCACCCGGGGAATTCCTGGTACCTGAATCCTCGCCTGATATTGCGCGGGTACAAATCGCATTCGGCTATACCACTGAAGAGATTCAGACCTCCATAAAAGAAATGGCGCGATCCGGAAAAGAAATGACGTTTTCGATGGGCGACGACACACCTCTGCCGTCCCTGTCCGTAAATCCGCCTTTACTGTTCCGTTATTTCCGGCAGAGGTTTTCACAGGTAACAAACCCGCCGATCGACCATATAAGGGAGAGGATGATGATGTCTTTGAGGATGAACATCGGATATAAGAAAAATTTCCTTATCGAAACGCCTGAACATGCCCGGAGGCTCACCCTGGACTCGCCGGTTCTTCTCACTGCGCACATAAAGGCTATAGAGGAACAAAACAGCCTGAAGGTCGAAAAGATTCCCGTAACATTTCCATTGGCCGGCAGGGGATCTTTACTCCGGGAAGCCGTGATAAGACTTCAGGAAAAGGTAATCGATTCGGTTAGAAAGGGGACAGAGATCATAATCCTCTCCGATGCCGGCATTTCGCGGGAAAAAGCCGCAATCCCGGGTCTGCTTGCCGTCTCCGCATCCTTCAAGGCATTGCAGAGGGAAGGTATTTCGAACAGGGCGAGCATAATCATGGAAACAGGCGAGGCAAGAGACACCCACCACATGGCATGCCTCATAGGGTATAACGCATCAGCAGTGTATCCGTATCTTGCCCTGCAGACGGTTAAAGAGCTGTGCGATAAAGGCGATATTGCTTTGCCCCCCGAAAAAGCAATCGCGAACTACAAAAGGGCATTGGAGGACGGCCTGTTGAAAATAATAGCCAAAATGGGTATATGTACGCTGAATTCATATTACGGCGCACAGCTTTTCGATTCCATATGCCTTAACATGAACTTTGTTGATGAATATTTCAGAGGGACTCCGGTGTCCGTCGAATCAGACGGACTACCGGAAATCGAACATTCTCTCGTAAAAAGACATGCGTCGGGTTTCAGCTCAGGCGCGGTGAAGATGGAATACGGCGGGAACCTCTCGTACAGAAAGGGAGGAGAAGTGCATGCCTGGTCGCCGGCTTCGGTAACAGCGTTCAAGAATTTCATTAAGGACGCAGCGTATTCCTCCTACAAGGAATTTTCCCGGACAGCAGACAGCTACCCGGTCTTTCTCAGGCATCTTATGGACTACAAAAAAGGAGTTCCTGTTCCTTCAGATGAAGTCGAGCCGGCAGAACATATCCTTAAACGTTTTTTTTCAGGAGCGATGTCTGTCGGTTCCCTTTCCCCCGAAGCTCACGAGACCATTGCAGAGGCCTGCAACAGGCTCGGCATCAGGAGCAACAGCGGAGAGGGCGGAGAAGACCCCTTGCGGTACTGGAGCACGAAGAACAGCGCCATCAAGCAGATAGCTTCAGGCAGGTTCGGCGTTACGCCGGCATATCTCGCATCAGCCGCCGAACTTGAAATCAAGATCGCCCAGGGCGCCAAACCCGGGGAAGGAGGGCACCTGCCCTCGGACAAGGTTACCGAATATATAGCTTCTTTAAGGCACTGCAGGCCGGGCATTATTCTGATATCGCCGCCGCCCCACCATGACATTTATTCCATCGAGGACCTTGCTCAGCTGATCCATGACATCAAACAGGCCAACCCGGCTGCAAAAGTGTGCGTCAAGCTCGTCTCCGAGACCGGGGTCGGCACTGTTGCTGCAGGCGTTGCCAAGGCATATGCAGATATCGTGCAGATCTGCGGATGCGAAGGAGGCACGGGCGCGGCTTCGATAAGTTCGATCAAGCAGACGGGCAACTATTGGGAAATAGGTCTTGCCGAAGTCCAGCGCATTTTAATGGAAAATAATCTCCGTGACAGGATACGGGTAAGGGTCGACGGCGGTTTGCGTACCGGCAGGGACATTGTCATCGCAGCCCTGCTCGGCGCAGAAGAGTACGGCTTCGGTACTGCGACAATGATCGCAACAGGCTGTATCATGGCAAGACAGTGTCATCTGAACACCTGTCCCACAGGCATAGCTACACAGGATAAAAAGCTGAGGGGGAGATTCAAAGGCACAGCCGAAAATATCATGGCGTATTTCACTTCCGTCGCCGGGGAAGTAAGGGAAATACTGGCCGGGATGGGGTTCAGGAGTATTGAGGAAATAATCGGGAGAAACGATCTTCTATCTAATACGCATTATGACAGCCCTTCGTCGGCAAAGAGGATGGTCCTTAAAAGTTTCCGTGAGAAATATCCGGAAGGTATTACCAGAACGTGTACGAGGGAGAGAAATGACAACCCTTTGCCTTCGATGAATGATATGCTTGTGCGTGACCTCCTCCCTTATATAGAGAAAGCGGAGCCGGTCGAAAAAGAATACCGCATCAGCAACACCGACAGGAGTATACCGGTAAAATTGAATTATCATGTAGCTGTCCGGTACAGGGATAAAGGGCTGCCGCAGGATACCGTCCGGCTGACTTTCAGGGGAACAGCCGGCCAGAGCTTCGGCGCTTTTACCCATAAGGGGATCGCTATCACACTGATCGGCGATGCAAACGACTATGTCGGGAAGGGGATGTTCGGCGGGAGAATCATAATAAGGCCGGCTGACGTCAAAAATTCCCACCTCCGGGTAATCGCGGGGAATACCGTACTTTACGGTGCAACCGGCGGAGAGTTTTACTGCGCAGGCAGGGCCGGCGAAAGGTTTGCTGTAAGGAACAGCGGTGCGACCGCTGTTATCGAAGGCACAGGACACCATCTTTGCGAGTATATGACAACAGGTACTGTGGTCGTGCTGGGTGAAGCAGGCTGCAATGTCGGCGCAGGAATGACAGGCGGTGTTATATATGTCTACGACGAGTATGATGCTCTTTTCAAAAGGCTTAACAGCTCATACGTAACCTCCTTCGGACTTAAAGAAGCTGAGGACATAAAGACTCTGCGGACGCTCGTGAAAAATCATTATGAGAATACCGGGAGTCCGAGGGCTTATGCCATTTTGGACAACTTCGACAGGTCGGTCGGTTATTTTAAAAAGATAGTTCCCTGCGAGTGTGAGGAATAATTTCACAAACCGAGAAGGGAGGCGTCTATCCAGGCTTCCAGTTGCACCTTCGGCAGCGCCCCCGGGATATCAGCGAGTTTGTTGCCGTTGCTGAAGAGGTAAAACACGGGTGTCGCCCGTATATTAAACCTCGATGCGAGAAAGGATTCTTTATCTACATTCACTCTGACCACTTTCAGGCGGCCTGCCCTTTCACGCGCTATCTCTTCAACGGCAGGCGCGATCGCACGGCAATGGCCGCACCACGGAGCCCAGAATTCGACAAGTACGGCGCCCGGCCATCTGAAAACCTCTGCGTCGAAATCGGATGAAGACACATCGACCGGAGTCCTTGAAAATTCCAGCAGCTTCCGGCATTTCCCGCATCTGGGATTTTCTCTCAACCGGTCCGAAGGCAGCCGGTTGACTGCACCACAATAATGACATCTCAGGAGTACGTTCTTGTCCGCCATATAGTTTCCCTTTGCCAATAAAAACGAACTAAATAGAGTCAGTCTATAAAGTCGATATAACGTGCAAAGATATTATATCTGCAGTTGCCAATGAATGCATTATTATCCGGATAATTTCTGCTCCTTCCTTGTGATAAAATTTATGAAATATGCATATTCCCCTGAATAACCGGCCGGCCGATCTGACGATCGGCAATCTCTGGAGCAACATCTGGCAGATGTCGTGGCCGATGTTTCTTATCATGGTTTTCAATTTCTTTGTCGGGCTGGCCGATATCTATGTAGCAGGCTTTATCGGACCTGAGGTGCAGGCTGCAGTCGGATATATCAGCCAGATATATTTTCTCGTCATAATTATTGCAAATGCCATCAGCATAGGGACCCTCGCACTCGTTTCCAGGGCCGTCGGCGCCGGTGACATTGATAAGGCCCGGGAGACCGCCCGGCAATCCCTTATCTTCAGTATCCTTGTTGCACTGGCATTGACGGCAGCGGGTTTTCTTCTCTCGAATACTATTATCTCCGCTTCAGGGTTCCCTTTGAATATCAGGGATATCTCAGGGAACTTTTTCAGAATATTCATACTGGCGCTCGGACCCAATTATATACTGATAGTATCGAATGCGATATTCCGCGCCGCGGGCGAGGTCACAAAGCCGCTCCTGACCATGTTCTTAGTCAGCGTTGTCAATATCATAGGGAACTTCGCCCTCGTATTCGGTTTTTTTCCTTTTCCCGAAATGGGATACATCGGGATCGCAGTCGCATCAGCGGTTTCTGTAACAATCGGAATGTTTGTTAACCTCCTTTTTTTCATAACGGATATGTGGAAGCCGATATACGCAAGACCCTGGAAAATGGCTGCGCATATGATAAAAAAAATCGTGGGCCTCGGCTGGCCCGCTGCTTTGCTTCAGATCGCCTGGAACGCCGGCAGCATCGTCCTGTACGGCATACTCGGCAGACTCGGGGAACGGAGCATCACGGCGCTCGCCTCGATTACGAACGGTCTGAGGATAGAAGCTATCATCTATCTTCCCGCGTTCGCCCTGAATATGGCAGCCGCCGTGCTCGTAGGGCAAAACCTCGGAGCGCAAAACCCTGAAAGGGCCGGGAAACTGGGATGGAAAATCGCTTTCACGGGTGTTGCCATCATAAGCCTGATCGCCCTTGTCATTTTCATATGGGCACGGGATTTCGCCTCTTTCTTCACCGACGATGCGTCTGTCCTTGAAGAGACAACGCGTTATCTCAGGATAAATATGCTCTCCGAGCCTTTTATGGCATTAGGTGTCGTGCTTGCCGGAGGGCTCCAGGGAGCCGGTGATACAAGGGGGACGATGTGGGTGATTATAATTGCAATGTGGTTCATCCGCCTGCCCCTTGCATATTTCCTTGCTGTTATAATGGATTATGGAGCAACGGGTGTCTGGGTCGCGATGGTTGTTTCCATGAACATCCAGGGCCTGCTCATGACATGGAGATTCTACCGGGGATACTGGAAGGAAATCAGAACGGTATAGAGAAACAGGAGGTTACATAAACCGTGCTGCGGCTTTTTAACTCATTGAACAAAAAGATAGAAACGTTCCGGCCCGCCGATAAGCGTGTGGTCACCGTCTTTACATGCGGTCCGTCTGTCTATCAGAGGGCCCACATCGGCAATTTCAGGACATTCCTGTTTGAAGATATTCTCGTGCGTTACCTCAAATACTCCGGGTATTCAGTTGTAAGGGGCATGAATCTGACCGATATCGAAGACAAGGCAATAATAGAGGCCGTTAAGAAAAAAATGACTTTAAAAAATCTTTCGGAAAAGAACATAAGGGAGTTTGTCGCTGAAATGCGTTTATTGAAGATGCGGATACCTGACTATCTGCCGAAGGCATCCGGGTCTGTTGATGAGGCTGTAGAGATTATCGGGCAGCTTCTCGAACGTAAAATCGCATACTGGCATAACGGGAATGTCTATTTCGACCCCCTGAAATTCCCGGGATTCGGAAAACTCTACGGTCTCGATATGTCGAAATGGCCTGAAGAGAAAAGACGTTTCCATAAAGATACCTATCCAGGGACACGGTGGAACCTTGGTGATTTTATTCTCTGGCACGGATATAAGAAAGGAGATAAACACTATTGGGATACGGGCATCGGCAGGGGAAGGCCGGCATGGAATATCCAGGACCCCGGCATGATTGCCAAATTCATAAACGAACCCCTTTCGATTTATTGCGGCGGGGTCGACAACCTTTTCCGTCACCACGACTATACCAGGGCGGTACTGGAATCTGTGAGGCCCTATCCGATGGCAAAGTTCTGGCTTCACTGTGAAAATCTCTGTGTCAACGGCCGGAAGATGTCCAAGAGCAAAGGGAATATCCTGTACACCGATACCCTGCTCGGTCAGGGGTACGATATATCCGAAATAAGGTTTTTCCTGATATACGGGCACTACCGGCAGCAGATTAACTATTCGGACAAAATGATGCGGGCAACAGCCGGCAAATTGAGGGCATTGAAAAGACTTGTCAGGCTTATCAGAAAAAAGTCAGAGCAGAACCATGAAGGCAAGAACCCGGTTATACGGCAATTAATAAAGACCTTTGTCGGGAATATGGACAATGACGTGAATGCGGGAAAGGCATTTGACGGTTTGTATAAAATGGTATCGAACATTAATATAGATGATCTCAAACCCGGAGAAGCTGCCGGGATTACGGCGGCTCTGAAGGAAATCGACACTGTTTTTCAGTTCATTTTTTGATTGATATTCTCATGGGAGGAATAAATGGCTGATTTCAAGGATGCGGCTTCCTGCTGGAAGTCGATATTATCCGATGTTTCCATGAACAGGAGTTTACTGCCGGTTATCGAAAAGTTCGCAAGAGAGAACATGGAACCGGCAAGAATAGTCTTCGGCACATCGGGATGGAGGGGCGAAATAGGAAGTGATTTCACCTTCAATAATTTGCGGATAGTGACTTCTGCGATTATCGAGATGTTCAAAGGAAACGACCGGCCGGTCATGCAGGCGATCGGTGCGAAGGATTTTAACGAGATAAAAAAACGCGGCGTTATTGTGGGGCATGATAACCGTTTCCTCGGCCGGGATTTTTCCATGGAAGTCATCGGGCTTCTCCGGGAAGAAGGGATCATGACCTGGTATGCGGGTGAGGCCCCGACCCCCGAGTTTTCAGCGGGCATCGAGATGCTTAACGCCGCATGTTCGATCAATCTCACCCCCTCTCACAATCCTGCCAACTATGCGGGATTCAAATTCAACCCTTCGGATGGAGGCCCCGCAGGTACTGAAATCACATCGAAGATCGAAGAAATAGCCAACAGGATGATGAAGGACAGACCCCTGATGCGATCCCTCAGACAGGGTTATATGGATAAAACAGATCTGACGGATCTCTATATCAAATTCATTGAAGACAGAAAAACTCTGAATATGGAAAAAGTCCGGGCTTTTATCCGGATGGCGGATTGCTGCATCTGTATCGATAATGTCCACGGTGCAACAAGAGGACGTATCGAGAGGATCCTCGGCAGCAGCGATAAGATAACATATCTCAGGACGGAAGAAGACCTTCTCTTCGGAGGCATAGCTCCCGAGCCGTCAGAAGAAAACTTGCATGGAGTCGACCGGGTACTGCGGGGCGGTAATGCCCGTTTCAAGCTGGGAGCCGTTATGGACCCGGACGGCGACCGTATCAGGCATACCGACGGCAGTATGCAGATCCCCATGAACTATTTCGGAGCAATGGCGCTCCATTTCCTCCATGTGCACAAAAAGATATCCGGGGTCGTCGCTAAATCCGTCGGCACGAGCAATCTCGTAAACGCGATAGCCGAGCGGCTGAAAGTCCCCGTGTGGGAGACAAAAGTAGGTTTTAAGAACTTCAGACCTTTCCTGTCGAAAACGTCCTGTGAAAAAGCAATAGTAGCGTTCGAGGAATCGGACGGCATTTCCGCATATAATCATACTCTTGAAAAAGATGCCATTTTCGGTCTGCTCCTTGCCATCGAGATGATGGCGGTCACAGGCAAGAACCTCGGCGAATATCTTAAAAACATCATGGATGAATTCGGCTGCTTCTATCCGGACAGGTCCGGCATATCCGTGGACCCGTCGCTTGTAGGTGAACCGTTGATCAAACGGCTCTCGGTTATCAGGCTGCAATATAAAAAAGGGACCGTCGTTCCGATAGATAAAGACGATAGGATAGTAAGGAACGTAATCACCGAGGACGGAACAAAATTGGTTTTCGACGACGGCTCGTGGCTCATGATACGTCCTTCGGGCACCGAGCCTAAGGTAAGATTTTATATCGAGGCAAGGACAGTGGAAGGCAAGAAGGCCATATTTGAGCTTGCAGAGAGAATAACCAGGGAAGCCATAGGCTGAAAAGGAGGTCGTTATGCAGGTCTTGATTCTCTATTATTCTAAAAGTGGGAATACCGGTAAGCTGGCAAATGAGATTGCCAAGGGGGTTGAATCAGCGGGCGTAAAAGCGGTTGTAAGGAGCACACGGGAAGTTTCAAAAGATGATTTTCTTGAATCCGCCGGAATCATCGCCGGTTCGCCTGTCTATTTCGGAGTCATGGCGGCAGACCTCAAAAGGGTCTTCGACGAGTATGTCGGCCTGCGGCTGAAGACGGAAAACAAGGTCGGTGCAGCCTTTGCCACAGGAGGCCATCATACCGGCGGCAAGGAAACCACTATTGTTTCGATACTTCAGGTTATGCTCATTTACGGGATGATAATTGTGGGAGACCCTATCAGCGCCTCAGGTCACTACGGAGTTGCATGCGTCGGCGCACCCGATGACAAGGCGGCCTCCGATGCGTTCAAACTCGGCGCCCGGGTCGCCGAACTCTGCAGGAAATTATTAAGAGTCTCATAATGGCCTGCACTTTCGGCGTCATTGACCCGAAAATAGGTTCTGCAACGGGCAAACAGAAAGAAAATGTTGATACTATTTCGAGACTGTCAATAAAATAAAAGGCGGCGGGGCGTACCCGCTTGCCTTTTTCCATCAGGACTCGGTGCTCCCCGTGATTGAAAAAAGCGGCTCCTGTATCAACCCGCTGCGGCAGACCGGACATTTCCCCGGTTTTTTCAGCCGGTCCCTCTTCCTGAAAACAAAATTGCATTTTCCGCATACTGACGGAGTAACGAGGAATTTCTGTTCGTCCCTGTTAATCGTCTTCCGTATATGCTCAAGGTGACCGAGGACTTCCCTCTCAGAAATCCGGACATCCGTGGATATATCACGCGCGGAGAGCGTCCGGCCTTCAAGCAGGCGAATTATCTGCTGACGAACAGTCTCCTGCCTTTCAGCAGGCACAGGCTCTTGTTTCAACCGCTTCTTCAAATTAAAGCTTGCCTTTCATTGCCTCCAGCTTTCCCGAAACAGATGACAAAAGACGTTTAATTCCCGCTCCCGTTGCCGCAGATACAGGGAAAAAGTCCATATTGTTACGCGTGCAATATTGTTCGAGCCTGTCAAGTTTTTCGCCGTTTCCCGCAATATCAAGTTTTGTGCCCACAACCGATTGCGGCTTCCTTACCAACTCCTGATTGTACAACGCGATTTCCATGTTTATCTTTTTAAAATTCTCTACCGGATCACCCTGACCTGATTCCGATACATCGATGAGGTGGAGAAGCATCGATGTCCTTTCAACATGTCTCAAAAACTGGAAACCGAGGCCAACGCCTCTGTGAGCCCCTTCAATAAGTCCCGGGATGTCGGCAACGACAAAACTCCTGTAGTCTTCAAGTTTCACAACACCGAGAACCGGCCTTAGTGTCGTGAAGGGGTACTCAGCTATCTTAGGCCGTGCGGATGATATTGCGGATAAAAGGGTGGATTTTCCTGCGTTCGGAAGTCCGATCAATCCGATATCGGCAAGGAGCTTTAGTTCGATTATCAGACTGTGTTCTTCTCCAGGCTCCCCGGGCTGCGCAAACCTCGGTGCCTGTCTGACAGGCGTGGCAAAGTGGGAGTTGCCGAGACCGCCTCTTCCTCCCCTGGCGGCGATAACCTCCATCCCGTTGCCGTCGAGGTCTGCAATGACATCTTTTGTATCCGCATCCCTGATAACTGTACCGACAGGGACCGGGATGACAAGGTCTTCGCCGTTCTTGCCGTGCATCTTCTTGCCCATACCGTGCCCGCCTTTCCGCGCCCTGTATTCACGGTGGTAACGCAGGTCGATAAGCGTATTCAATTCATCGGTTGCCCTGAAAATAACATGTCCGCCCCGGCCGCCATCTCCGCCGTCCGGACCGCCTTTCGGAACATACTTCTCTCTCCTGAAGCTGACACAGCCTCTCCCGCCGTCTCCGGCCTTTATATAGACGGTTACATAATCAACAAATTGCATAATAGATTATCCCACCCATAGGTTAAAAAAAGTGCCATGGTCGGCGGCCATAATAGTGCGTTAGACCGGGAATGAGCGAAAATATTATGTCATGTCTTAATGGTCATTGCAAATACAGCAACAAAATATTTACATCAACAAAAAAGGCGGACACCGGGTCCGCCTTCGGTCTTCATAATGAAGATGTCTTTCTTACTGTAATACCGGATGAACGCTGATCTGCAGCCTCGTTCTGTCCTTCCGTTCAAAGGTGACTACGCCGTCAACCTTCGCAAAAAGCGTATCATCTGATCCCTTGCCGACATTCACTCCCGGGTGGAACTTCGTACCGCGTTGTCTTACGAGGATGCTGCCCGCACTTACGAGCTGCCCGCCGAACCGCTTGATTCCAAGACGCTTGGATTCGCTATCCCGTCCGTTACGTGAACTCCCGACGCCTTTTTTATGTGCCATGTCTATCCCTCCACGATTATGTCTTTGATTTTCAGAGATGTAAAAGACTGCCTGTGTCCGTTTGTCTTTCTGTAAACCTTCCTCGGTCTCTGCTTGTGAACGATGACTTTGGCCGCCTTTCCGAAACCCTCGATTGCTGCAGTCACCTTGGCTCCGCTCACATAGGGCTTGCCATACAAGCTCCCGTCGTCCTTATTCACCATAAGGACCTTATCGAGACTGACCTCCGAACCGGTTTCCCGGGAAATCTTCTCGACTTTTATTGTCTGACCCGGGAAAACCTTGTACTGTTTCCCTCCGTTTTCGATTATAGCATACATGTCCGACCTCCATTAAGCTTTTAAGCATATCATAAAATTCCGGAAAAAAACAAGCTACTCCTGCTCAACCGTGTCAAGGAACCCTGTCAACAACCCCCTGTCATTTTCGGATATTGTGACAAATTCGATGCCGATATCGTAACTGACTATACCGGCTCCTTCGAGCTTTTTACAAAAGGCGACTCTCCCGACAATTATTATCGTATTACCTGCAATAAAAAGCTCTATTTCGTGACGTGCGTCGAGGTCCATGGGATATCCGGTTTCGACGAGCATACCGGAGAGGCTTAATTTTTTTACCTCATACCTGCGCGGCAGATCAACTTTGACGTTTCCTGAGTGTGCAATTGCAAAACGTATCCCTCCCAGTCTGCTATCAACTCTCCTGATATTGTTTTCCTCGATGAAACTGAGAAGGGCATCGGCCTTTTCACTGAGAGTGTCCGTAAACTTGACGCCGGCCCGATACACAGGTACGATTGCATCAGAACCTTCTTTCACCCTGGATAAAAGCACAGCCCAGACTATACGGCCCCGCAGATTCAGAAAGTCTTCTTTATGTCTGATCCTAAAGTTGTACTCCCTGTTAAGCTCAAGCCTCCTTTTCGTCTCTATTGCCGCCCCATCGACGCTGATATTCAGAACTTCGATGTCGGAGGTATAGAGCACATTCCCGTAAACTCCTTCGACAGCATATCTTCTGTGTCTTCTGTTATCGTCCATCTTCAGTGCCATTTCTTCTATCAGGAGATGCATGCACAGCCGGAAACGAGGCCTTCATCTCAACACAATGCCGGCATAGCCGACAACATTCTCATAATCACCGCTGACATCGGCCGAGGTAGCATATTTTACAAGCCTCGCCGATCTGGATCCGAGAGCCTTTGCAGCAAAAAGCATTGTCGTTGCAGGAAGATAACCGCACATCGAGATCCTCTGCCTTGTTACCGTCTCATAAAGTCCCTCCGGATTAAGGGACAATATCATGTCGATAGCTTTCCTGTCCTGCTGTTTTGCAACGTTTTCGGGTACATAGTGGCTCATATCCGAGCTGGCCGCCACAACCACGGAATAATTGACACTTTTTACAGCTTCTGCGATGCCTTCCCCGACCGTCCTGCATTCATCCACAGAGGCCGAGAGCATGACAATAGGCACGATCTTTGCCTTCTTTGTGAAATGGGAAATAAAAGGAAGCTGTACTTCAAGGGAATGCTCGAACATATGCGCCCGCGCATCCCTGGATACCAGGGGTACGCTCATTGCGATCTTGCAGGCTATCGTCTCATCGATCTGGAACATCCCGGTAGGTATCTCCCATTCTCCCGACTCCATAAGCGATATCCGGGCGCCAAGTCCCGTATGATTTGGTCCGAGCAAAACAAATGTCTCGGGAAAATCTATTGCAGAATAGACAGCCCCGGCAACCGGACCTGAATACATCAGTCCCGCATGGGGAGAGACCAGCCCAATAACCCTCTCCTTCTTCGCATTTTTATCGATATACTGCCGGACCTGATCCGAAAGCCTGAATGCATCTCCGTAATAGAATTGTCCGGCGACGGCAGGCCCTCTCTTCAAAAAACCTCCTCATCCACATCCTCATATGTTCTGTCGGTCCTGTTCATAAACCTCGTACAATGAGAGATATATGCCAAATGGACATTAACACCGGCAGGTCCGTTTCTCTGCTTGGCGATATCTATTTCCGCCTTTCCCTTATTGGCGGGGTTGTCCTTATTATAGATTTCGTCCCTGTAGAGGAAGAGTATAACGTCGGCATCCTGTTCTATGGCCCCGGATTCTCTGAGGTCCGCCAGCATGGGTTTCGGCGGCCTGCGCGATTCAACGCTCCTGTTCAACTGGCTGACCGCTATCACGGGAACGCTTAATTCCTTTGCCAGGGCCTTCAGCGAGCGGGATATATCCGATATCTCCTGTTCGCGCCTCTCAAACGAGCCTTTGCCTCTCATCAGCTGGAGATAATCCACTATAACGAGACTAAGGCCGTGCTCCATTTTCAGGCGTCTTGCCTTTGCCCTGAGTTCAAGAGCGGTGATCCCCGATGAATCGTCTATAAAAACAGGCGCACCCGTAAGCTTACTTGCCGCACTCGTCAATTTATGCCAGTCCTCTTTTTTTATAAATCCTTTTCTGACATCGTTCGCATTCACCATTGCCTCGGCACAGAGCATCCTGAATGCCAGTTGCTCTTTTGCCATCTCAAGACTGAATATGGCAACAGGTTCTTTCATTTCAAGTCCGACATGCTGCGCAACATTGAGGGCAAATGCGGTCTTGCCCATCGACGGCCTGCCGCCGACGACAATAAGGTCGCCTCTCTGGAAACCCGTCGTATAGTTATCAAGGTCCTTGAAACCCGAGGGAACTCCTGTGATCGTCTCTTTTCTGTCATACAGATGCTCGATCATCTCAAAGCTGCTTTTTATGACATCTTTCAATCTCGAAAAAGAAGCCTTCACCCTCTTGTCCGATATGTCGAAAATCGATTTTTCCGCGTAATCGACAAGGTCTTCCGCATCGAGATTGTCCTCATATACCTTGCTTGCAATCTCGTTTGCAGACCGCAAGAGGCCCCTGACGAGCGCCCTTTCCCTGACGATGTGCGAATGGTATTTTATATTCGCGGCAGTCGGGACCATGTTTACGAGTGATGAAAGGTAGGAAAGCCCGCCGACCGGCTCTAATTCGTCCTTCTTTTTTAGATAATCCGTCAGGGTAATAAGGTCTATAGGCTCATTTCGTTCGAAGAGTTCCGACATGGCACAGAAGATTTTTCTGTGGGATATCTTGTAAAAATCTTCAGGGTCGATAATTTCGAGAGTTTTCGGCAGGGCGTCGTTATCTATGAGGACGGCGCCGAGAATAGACTGCTCAGCCTCCAGGTTCTGAGGGGGCAGTTTGTCCAGCTGTACATCGCGATCCTTCATTCCCCGACAATCTGGACGTTAACCTGCGTTGATACATCGGAATGCAGTTTGATATTTACGGCATACGACCCTATCCTTCTTATCGGCTCATCAAGGGAGATCTTCTTCTTATCGATCTCTATACCTGCATTCCTGAGCTGCTCGGCGATGTCCATGCTGGTCACGGAACCGAACAGTTTTCCCTCTTCACCGGCTTTTGCCTTAATGACAATGTCAATACCCGCAATTTTAGTTGCCAGGTCCCGGGCCGACATCATAAGCTTTTTTGCCTTTTCCCGTATCAGCCGTTTTTCATGTTCGAGGGACCTGAGGTTCTTCGTATTCGCCTCCACAGCGAACCCCTGCGGTACCAGATAATTCCTCGCATAACCATCAGCCACATCGATAATCTGGCCCATATTGCCCAGGTTTTTTACGTTTTCCTTAAGAATAACCTTCATTCATAATCTCCTTTTGCAAAATTTTAAAAATTAATGGAATCGACGGATTTACACTAACGCCCTTCACAATCTTCCCTAAAGGCAGAGAAGAAAATTAACTGCAAATATTCTTAAAGCTTTTACCCCTCTTTATCCGTAATTATAATATCCGGGAATAAGTTTCCGCAAGACAGAAATCGATTGCATTTAATCCTCTTTTTCATGAAATCTTAAACGGAACCGGGATGAACGTAAGGATAAATATTATCAATGCGAGCCATCCGATGAACTTTCTTTTCCTGTCTAAGGGAACTTCCCAGTAGAGAACAGGAGGATGCCTGAGGCCGAGAATAAGCAATAAAACAGCCCATACAACCCAGCCTTCCCACATTAACAGACCGAGGGAAGCCAGGCAGACAACAAGAAAAACCGACAGACTGAAGTGCTTTTCCCCCAACAGTGCATATGCAATATGGCCGCCGTCAAGCTGGCCGACGGGTATAAGATTGATGGAAGTAACAAAAAGTCCGATCCACCCTGCAAATGCGACGGGATTTAGGAGGATATCGTGGTCTGCCGGTGTAACTCCTAAAATTACTCCGTACAGGAATGAAAACAATACCGAATCTCCCAGACTTAATGCGCCTTTCGTTTGAGAGACCGGAATGACCTCCGACATGTTCAGTCCGACAATAGATGCGGCGACCGAGATGATAAACCCTGCAATAGGGCCTGAAGCTCCTATATCAATAAGCGCTTTCCTGGTAATAATAGGGGATTTCATTTTGATAAATGCCCCGAATGTTCCGATGATATTGATCGGGGCAGGGATAAAGTAAGGCAGGGTTGCCTTCACTCCGTGGTTCTTTGATGCAAAATAATGAGACAGTTCATGGCTCAGCAGGATAATCATTAAAGTCAGTGAAAACGGAAGCCCTTTATAAATCTTCCCGGGTTCTTTCCAGAGGTCGGCGCCTGTCTGAAGCGCTCCGACAAAAAGAGTGGAGAGCAGTGTAAGAATAAAAAGCAGGATATGTAAAAAAGGAATTTTTTTCATCAACTCTTTGATTTTCTATTTTAACCCGAATTATATGAGAATGTTACCGTCTATTCAAAAAAAAGAGGGCCTCCGGAGGAGGCCCTGAAAATGGAATGGAGGGGAAAGTTAGGCTGTCTTCACTACATAAACGGAACAGGGAGCATGGGATACCACCTTCGAAGCCACACTGCCCATGAAAAACCTCGTGGCTGCTCCGCCCAGACCGCGATTCCCTATGATAATAAGGCCGACCTTCTCTTTTTCCGCAAGGCCGATGATCTCGTCGGCCGCGGAGACGGCTGAAGAAAGCACCGTCGCAGCGGAGATACCTTCCGCCGTCAACATTCCTTTTGCCTTTTCAAGAACCTCCTCGCCCCGGCGCTTCATGCCCTCGTTCAGGCTTGCCAGCTCTCTGGCGGATATCTCAAGGTCGAGTCCCGAAATATACGGGGTGACTGTTATAACGGTAATATCCGCCTTCTTTGTTTTGGCAAAATCCGATGCCACCCTAATGCCTTCCATCGAATATTTAGATCCGTCTACAGGAACCAGTATTTTCATTTTTCCCTCCTTTAGACTTCCTTCTTTACTTTGGCCTTTGTCATACTGAGACCTATTCCCTCAAATGTGAAGAATATTGCGAACCCCCACCACAGGGTATAGACCACGTAAAAGACCAGCAGGAATATCATAGTACCGGCCTTTTCTTTAACCTTCACAGCATCAACCTGGTAAAAGTTATATGCCGCTTCAACCGCCTTTTTCATGACATCTGATACAATCTTGGCCTCAGGAACCTTCTTCTCAATCACTAATCGCTTGTTTATTTTATCCAGAACAGTCCACCACTGTCTGAACATCTGCTTCTCATCTTCAGTCTTCATAACTGTCCCGTACAGGCCCTTGATCTTTTCCCCTTCATTCCTGTATATTGCCTCTGAATCCCGTAAGGCAGCTGCAAGTACCTTTCCGAGGTCTCCTTCTATCTTTAGCTCAGCACCATTGACTTCAACCCTGGCACCTTCATTAACAGTAAAGAGCTTAGATGCCCGTTCAGCTCTATTTTCAGCGTCGCCGGGCTTATCCTCAGGTTTATCCAGCTTGATGCTGACAGCAAACATTTTACCCATAAACTTCTCATTGCTTTCTGCAACCTTGGGGATGAAATAAGACGAACCCTTTGCGAGACTGTTAAACATCTCGTCAGCCCACTGTAATCCGTTTTGAGGTTCTCCTGTTTTAGTTTTAGGAAAAATAGGAGAAAATATCAAAACTAAAACTACAAAAAATGATATTCCAAGCGTTATCCCATAAATCATATGTTTTTTCTGCGCGGATGTCATTCCTATCCCTCCTCTCTTAATGCCTTTAAGTTTCCGAAAAACTTGGCAAAGAGCCAGAAGCCGAAGAACGCAATACATACCCAGAATAGCCAGAAGCCAACAGCCTCTATGCCCGATGCCAGGCCTTTTGATATCTCGATATAACCGAGCTCTCCCAATTTTTTAGGAACTACTGTTGCCCTGTTTGCAAATCCTGCAAGGATGGTAATCGCATAAAATCCCCTGATATCTATCCCTCTTACAACCTTTGTTGTAAGTGCCCCTACCTGGATTCCTACGAGTGAACCTAAAAGCATTCCCATAGCGAGTGTATAGAATACATATCCGTAAATAGCAAATTGTGTTATTGAGGCATAACCTGCCGTAAAGATTATCTGGAGGATATCGGTACCTACAGTTGTCATTGTGGATATACCGAATGTATAAATAAACATAGGGAATGTTACGAATCCGCCGCCGACACCCATTACCGCTGCCAGTACCCCTACGATAAATCCACCACATGCTACGATAACACCCGATATTTTTCTTCCTCCTGCAACATAATCCTCATCAAATTTAATCATGGGCGGTATCTTCAATGCCTGTAACTTTAATCCCATGCCTGTTATAGGGGCGGGTTTTCCTCCTCCATGACCACCTTCACCATGTGCCCCTGCATCAACAGCGCCTTTTCTTGATTTTAAGTAATCCATCATGGCATAGGTACCTAAGAAAAGGAGTATAGTCGCATAGACTACACTGATGAAGGCATCGCTAAGTGCAGGGTCTATGTCATAGATCTTCCTGTTAAGATAACCTCCGGCAGTTGCGCCTATGGCGGAGCCACAAACGAATGCTACAGCTAACTTTAAAGACACATTTCCCAATTTCTTATGGACAGTCGTACCCATTATCGCCTTTGCAAATATGTGAAATACATCTGTACCGACTGCCATGATTCCTTTCACGCCGGCTGCCATCAAAGCAGGAGTTATAATAAACCCTCCTCCGGCACCTATACATCCTGTGATAAGGCCCGCACCAAGACCAATGGCTATTGAAACAAGAAATATCGTAGTTGAATAATGTGCAGGTCCGTATGCTGTTTTGCCCCCGATAACGTCAGCTGCCTGTAAAAATGATATAGCCAGTATCGGCATCAGGAGAATAAAAAGGATCAGAAGTTTCTTCCGGTTCCTGATGATACTCATCGAAACCTCATAATCCCATTTGGCATGTGCAACAGATGCCATCGTGAGAAACTCGTACATTCTTCTGGGAAAACTCATCTCAAACCCTCCTTCCTGTTATTGGAAAATCATTTGATTCTTTCAAATTCAATCTGAAGTTTATGTTTCTTCCCACCTCCGATGAGCCTGGAATAAGCAACAGGGCTTCCGTCCAAGCTATTATGGATTCTGCTGACAAGCAAGGCAGGAGAGCCCTCTCCCATTCTGAGCATGGCAGCCAGGTTCTCCTGTACAATAGTGACTTCCATGATCTGTGTGACCTTGAATATCTTTTTCGTGCCTTTTTCTTCGATGAGGTCATAAAGCGATCTGTCGGCTAAATTCTGTTTATCGATATCAGGAAGTATGAATAGCGGGATAAAAAAGTCCTCTTTGTAGCGCTCGCTGTTTACGACCTTCCTGGATGCGACATAGTAAACATCTTCTTCGGTCATAAGAACTTTTTTCACCTCGTCCGAAGGCTCCCTTACACCCCTTTCGAGTATCTCTTTCCTTACTGTCACCTCCTCTCCATGCATGTTATCCAACAATCTCGTTCTCATGACAATCCCGGGATGCGGCATTGTATATGTAACAAATGTCCCTTTGCCCTGCTGTCTCCTCAGATACCCCTCTCTGACCAACTCCTGAATGGCTTCCCTGACAGTGACCTTGCTGACATCATATATCCTGCAAAGTTCGTCTTCAGCGGGTATCCGAGTCCCGTCAGGCCACTCCCCGCTCACAATCCTGCCCGAGATAATGGAATATATCTGAACATACAGCTTCTCTTTGCTGCCCCTGTCTACTGTCTTCTCAATTCTCATATGCTTATTAATTCATGTCTTTATGATGATTTAAAGGAAAGCAATATACGTGCCTGTTCGTAACCTGTTGATATTAAAAAAAAGTATTTTCTTCCACGAAAAGAAAGGCAATAAATAATTGCAGTTTAAGGATATATCCTTTTTAAAAGGCGGGAAAGTTGCAATAAATAATTGCTGGTAAATTTTTTATTGCATTCTCAGATCTTTCAGTTTTTTCTGGAGTTGCTGCCGGTGGATACCGAGAAGTGAAGCTGCCTTTGAGATGTTTCCGCGGGAATCCTGCAAAGCAGACCATATCAATTCCTTCTCATAAACCGCAAGGGCTTCCCGCAGCCTGGGGTTAGAGGTCTTTTTTCTCACAGATGTTTTCAAGAGATATGATGGAAGGTCGGAGGATAATATCCAGTGGCTCCCGGCAAATGACATCGCCCGTTCGATAATATTCTCGAGCTCTCTCACATTGCCCGGGAACGAGTAATTCATGAGAAGCCCCATGGCTTCGTCGTTCACACCTCTTATCATAATGTCTTTTCTTTTCATTGCATGTTTTTTTATAAAATGCTCTATCAGGAAAGGCACATCTTCCATGCGGGCGCGCAAGGGTGGCAGATCGATATTTATAACGTTCAGCCGGTAGAAAAGATCTTCTCTGAAGGCCCCCTTTTTGCAGGCCGCACTTAGGTCTCTGTTTGTTGCGGCGATGACCCTGGCGTCGACTTTCATCTCGTGCGTGCCCCCGATCCTCATAATCTCGCCTTCCTGCAATACCCTCAGAATCTTTATCTGGAAGAGGGGGGAAACATCCCCGATCTCGTCAAAGAATACCGTTCCGCCGTCGGCAATTTCGAGCAAGCCCTTTTTTGTATAATTTGCACCGGTAAAAGCGCCCTTCTCAAAACCGAACAATTCGGACTCAAGGAGGGTATCGGGAATGGCGCTGCAGTTTATGGTAACGAATGACTTCCCTTTCCTCGGGCTCCATTTATGAATGGCCCTTGCCAAAAGTTCCTTTCCAGTGCCGCTCTCCCCTGTGATCAAGACATTGCTTTCACTCACCGCCGCCTTTTTTATCAGGCCGAAAACCTCCTGCATCAGGACACTTGTGCCTACGGTATCATCAAAGCCGGACTCGTTATTAAGAATCCTTTTTTTGTGCTGCCTGATCACTTCTTCGAGGATTCCGGCATTGAGGGGTTTTTCCAGAAATTCACTCGCCCCGAGTTTCATGGCTTCGACAGCTTTTTTTATATCCGCATGAGCAAAGGCCACGACCGGCATACGCGTCCGCAGATCTAAAATTCTTTTCTGCCAATCTTCAGTGTCAAGGTCCAGAAAGGCTATATCATACTGACAGGTATTCGCAGGATCGGCGTTGATCGAAACATCTTTTTGCCTGGCGCACCGTTTTACGGACAGGATATCAACTGATCTTAGTAAATCCTCCACCTTTTTCATTTCATCGGAAATGACCAGGATGCTGCGCATGATATATTTTAAACCAGGATTTATTCAAAAAGGATATTTTTTTGTCGGTCAACGTCTTTTTGTTATGGAATAAAAAAAGAGGGCCTCCGTAGGAGGCCCTGAAAATGGAGGGGAAAGTTAGGCTGTCTTCACCACATAAACGGAACAGGGAGCATGGGATACCACCTTCAAAGCCACACTGCCCATGAAAAACCTCGTGGCTGCTCCGCCCAGACCGCGATTCCCTATGATAATAAGGCCGACCTTCTCTTTTTCCGCAAGGCCGATGATCTCGTCGGCCGCGGAGACGGCTGAAGAAAGCACCGTCGCAGCGGAGATACCTTCCGCCGTCAACATTCCTTTTGCCTTTTCAAGAACCTCCTCGCCCCGGCGCTTCATGCCCTCGTTCAGGCTTGCCAGCTCTCTGGCGGATATCTCAAGGTCGAGTCCCGAAATATACGGGGTGACTGTTATAACGGTAATATCCGCCTTCATTGTTTTGGCAAAATTCGATGCCACCCTAATGCCTTCCATCGAATATTTAGATCCGTCTACAGGAACCAGTATTCTCATTTTTTCCTCCTTAGACTTCCTTCTTTACTTTGGCCTTTGACATTCTCAGTCCTATTGCCTCAAAGATGAAGAATATTGCAAAACCCCACCACATTGTATAGGCTACGTAGAAGACAAGCAGGAACGTCATGAGGCCGGCCTTGTCTTTCACCTTTACCGCTTCAACCTTGTAGAAGTTGTATGAAGCTTCGATTGCCTTTTTGGTGACTTCGGTGACTATCTGAGCTTCCTCAATCATCTTCTCCTTCTTGAATGCCTTGTCCAGCTTGGGCAGGACATTATTCCATTGCCTGAACATCTGTTTCTCATCCTCAGTTGCCATTGCAGCTGCATATTTGGCCTTTATCCTGTCTCCTTCGTTTTTGAACATCGCATCCGCATCGTCCAGCGCCGCCTTAAGTACCAGCCCAAGGTCTCCTTCGATTTTTAATTCAGCACCGCCGATTTCAACCTTTGCACCCGGATTAACTGTAAAGAGTTTGGACGCCCGCTCAGCCCTTTCCTCTGCATCTCCCGGCTTGTCTTCAGGCTTATCCAGCTTTATGACAACCGAAAACATCCTGCCCATGAACTTCTCATTACTCTTTGCCACCTTGGGAATGAAATATGAGGAGCCCTTGGCGAGTTGGTTGAACATCTCATCAGCCCACTGCAACCCGTTTTGAGGCAGTCCATCCACAGTCTTGGGGAAAATGGGTGAGAACATCAGAAACAACACCACCCAGAACGATATCGCGAGGACTATTCCGAGTCCCAAATGTTTTTTGTGTGCTCCTGCCATTTCTATCCCTCCTCTCTTAACTTTCCGATGTTTGCGAAAAACTTGCTGATAACCCAGAATCCGAAGAACCCGACAACGATCCAGAAGACGTAGTTACCAACAGTCTCGATGACTGTATACATCGGTTTTGGCACATTGATATACTCAAGCTCTGTCAGCTTCTTCGGCAGGGTCGAGGCCCTGTTGATAAAGCCCGCTATGATGGACATGGCATAGAATCCCCTGATATGTATCCCCTTAACGACTTTTGTCGTGAGCGCACCGACCTGGATGCCGATCAGAGAGCCGATGAGCATGCCCATTGCGAGGGTGTAGAAGACGTATCCGTAAATGGCATACTGCACTATGGATGCGAGACCTGCGGTGAAGATGATCTGCAATATGTCCGTACCGACTGTCGTGGCAGTTGAAACGCCGAAAATGTAAACGAACATCGGGAATGTAACAAAACCGCCGCCTACTCCCATGATTGCGGCCAAAGCACCTACGACCACTCCGCCAATTGCGACAAAGAGCCAGGATATCCTTCTTCCGCCGAAGTCCTCGTCAAAGGTTATCATGGGAGGGATATTGATCTTCTGAATGCTTATCGACAGGGAAGTCATGCCTGAAGGCCCTCCATGCGCGTCGTGTCCGCCCCCGCCTCCGGCTGCCTGTTTCCTCGTCGACTTGATAAAGTCGGCCATCGCATAGAATCCGAGGAACCCGAGCAATACCGCATACACCGTACTGATAAAGGCCTCGCTTAATAGGGGATCTTTATTGTAAAGTCCCTTGTTGATGGCGCCACCGATAAAGGTTCCGCCGCTGGAACCAACAAGAAATGCGATTGCCAGCTTCACGGATACGTTACCCAGTTTCCTGTGGACAGTGGTTCCCATGATCGCTTTCGCAAAGATATGGAAAACGTCGGTTCCCACGGCGAGGATGCCTTTGACACCGGCCGCCATCAGCGCGGGTGTGATGATAAACCCCCCTCCGGCGCCGATACAACCTGTGATAAGACCTGCTGCCAGACCCACTGCTATCGAAACCGCGAATATCAGGTTTGAATAGTGTGCAGGGGCGTATGCAGTTTTGCCTCCGATCATGTCTGCTGCCTGCAGAAACGTCACAGCCAGAATCGGCATCAGGAGAATAAAAAGGATTAGGAGCTTCTTTCTACTCTTAATGATATTCATCGAAACTTCATAATCCCATTTGGCATGAGCAACAGACGCCATCTTGAGAAACTCGTACATTCTTCTCGGAAAACTCATCTCAAACCCTCCTTCTTGTTATTGGATTTCTTCACTTGATCTTGTCGAAATCAATCCGGACCCTCACATTTTTACCCAGGATACACTTTGAATATGCGACCGGGCTTCCATCCGAGCTGAAAAAAATTCTGCCGACAATAAGAGCAGGAGAACCCTCCGTCATCGCAAGGCGAAGCGCATAGGCCTGTTTCAACACGTCTACCTCAAAAGTCTGGACGACCCTGGATATCTTCTTTCCCCCTTTCTCCTCTATCAGGTCGGGAAACGACTTATTGCGGATATCTTCATCGTTTACTGTGAGAAGTGTAAATATAGGGAAAAACAGCTCTTCAATGGCATATGGCTTACCGTCTGCATATTTCCCCGACAGGACATAATGTATATCTTCCTCTGTCGACAATATCGCTTTAATCTCCTCTGAAGGCTTTATCACCTTTTTCTCTAATGCTTCCTTTCTGACTGTCACCCCCTCTCCGTATTGAACAACATCCGTTAATCTCGTTCTCATACTCAACCCCAGGTGCGGAACAGAGTAAAGAACAAAAGTGCCTTTGCCTTGCTGTCTCCTCAGATATCCTTCCCTGACCAGTTCCTGGATAGCTTCTCTCACGGTTACCTTACTGACATCATATGTTTTGCAGAGATCGTCTTCCGTCGGTATCTGTGTGCCTGCGGGCCATTCACCATTTTCCATCTTTTCCCTGATAATGGTATAAATCTGCACATACAGTTTCAGCTTGCTCTCTCTGTCTATGGTTCTTTCAATCTTCATATGCTTATTATTTCATGTCTTTATAACTTTTCATATAAAAGCAACAGCCATGCCAATTTCATAAATTATTGATAGTTAGAAGAAATTTGTTTTCAGGGGCGTAAGATTGCAACTTTAATGCGCGGTAAAACTCGAATCCGTAAATTAAAAAGCCTTACTATAGGGTGTAATATTTTGTTGCAGCGAAACGTTATGTTTCTATTTTTATTCTCTTCAATTTTCTCTGGAGATGCTGCCGGTGAATACCGAGCGCCTCCGCAGCCTTTGATATATTCCCGCCCGATTTCTGCAAGGTTGCCCAAATCAGCTCCTTTTCAACGTTTTTCAGTGTCTCCTTCAACTTTTGTGAAGGGCCGATTTTCTGTGAAGGGAATTGCAGCAAGTGCGGCGGCAGGTCGGCAGGCAGAATCTTCGGACTGTTTGCAAAAGATATCGCACGCTCAATTATGTTTTCGAGTTCCCTTATATTACCGGGATACAAATAGTTCATCAGGATATTCATCGCTTCTTCACTAATATCCCTGATAAAAAGGTCCTTCCTTTTGCGGGAGTGTTTTTCGATAAAATGAGAGATCAGGATCGGTATATCCTCAATCCTGTCCCTCAAAGGCGGAAGATGGATGTTGATGACGTTCAGCCTGTAGAAGAGGTCGTCACGGAACGAGCCTTTCCTGCAGGCGATTGCGAGATCTCTGTTGGTGGCGGAGATAATCCTCAGATTGACGTTCATGTGCTGCGCACCACCTATTCTCATCACTTCGCCTTCCTGCAAGACCCTGAGGATTTTTACCTGGAACAAAGGGGAAACATCCCCTATCTCGTCAAAAAATACCGTGCCGCCGTCTGCAAACTCGAGGAGGCCCTTTTTTGTATAATTTGCTCCGGTAAAGGCTCCCTTTTCAAACCCGAACAACTCCGACTCCAGAAGCGTATCCGGGATAGCGCTGCAATTGATCGTGACAAACGCCTTCTCACTCCTCGGACTCCATTTGTGGATAGCCCTCGCAACAAGCTCTTTGCCGGTGCCGCTTTCGCCGGTAATCAGCACATGGCTCTCGCTGACTGCGGCTTTTTTCATAAGTCCGTAGACTTCCTGCATTAATGCGCTTCTGCCGATCGTCTCATCGAAACCATATTCATTATTGAGTATTTTCTTCTTATGTTTCCTTATAACTTCGCTTAAGACTTCGCCGCTCAAAGGTTTTTCGAGGAAGTCGCTTGCGCCGAGCTTCATGGCCTCGACAGCTTTTATCACATCAGGCGATGCAAAAGCGATAACAGGCATCCTTTGCCTCCACTCCAGAAGTCTCTTCCGCCAGTCTCCGTGATCGAGGTCAAGGAAAACGATATCATACTTCAGGTAATTGACCGGATCGGTTCCCACGGATATACCTCTCTGGAGTGAATTTTTTTTATTGACGCTCGAGGCAGCGGACTTGAACAATGAGATCAACTCCTTCGGCCCGTCGGATATGACAAGGATATTTCGCATTGAATATTTTAAATCAGGATGCCCGGAAATAAACAGGGGGATTATTCGGTTGAATGAACCAGTTCTATAACAGTCACTTCAGGCGGCGACAAAAAACGTACAGGCGGACCCCATGTGCCTGACCCTCTGCTGACGTACAGCACTGAATTACCCGAAAGGTCTGCCGGGCCCGCCTGGGTAAGATAATACAGGCCGGTAATGACGCTGAAGGGGAATATCTGTCCCTTATGCACATGCCCTGAAAGCTGGAGATCGAACAGCCCCTCAGCCTCCGGGTCGACAAGAGGCCTGTGTTTCAGCAGAAGAGTGAATTTGTCCTGGGGGAGCGCCGACAGAAGTTCTTTTTCCGGTTTATCCATGTAAGGACCATATGATTTTGCCTGCGGATCATCGACACCGGCGATATTTATCACTCCTCCGACCGTCAATCCTCTTCCCCTCAGCACTTTAAACCCTGCCTTTTCCGTGAAATTAAGGGCCTGGTCAAGCCCGGCGTAAAATTCATGGTTTCCGGTTATGGCGAATTTACCGTACCTCGGATTCACTTCCTTCAACATCTCCGAAAGTCCGGAGAGGTTGTCGATCTGGCCGTCGACAAGATCTCCCGTAGACACAAGGACGTCGGGATTCGCCTTTCTGACTTCGTCCAGAACAAGTTTCAGCCGTTCCTCTCTCACGATCAGTCCGAGGTGCACGTCGGAGATCTGCACTATCCTCAGCGTTCCGAAATCTTCAGGGATTTTTGATGTTTCGATTCTCAACGTTTCGGTCCGGATATTTTTTGCTTCGAAATATCCGTAGGCAGAGATCGCCAGAGAAAAAACGAGAGGGACAAAAAATGCATGTCCGGCAGACATCGTAAAAAATGCGAAGTCCCGCTTCAGAATAATTTCAGCCGAATAGAGGACTAGCCTGTATACGTCGAGTACCAGGGAAACTGAAATGAACAGGAACAGAATTCCCAGCCACGTATACCCTGTGTAAGACACGGCCCTCGCAAAAAATTCAAATCCGGCTTTCTCGGAGAATCTGATGATGAGGGGAGCGGTTACCATGACCAGCATGAAGAGCGCTACACCGATACCCGTCCGGACATCGAAGGCGAAGGCAGCCTTTGCTTTCAAAAAGGCATAGAGGTGCATCCCGCCGTAAAGCAGGAAAAAAATCAGCAGGAATAATGTCACGTCCGCCTCTCAGAGATACGCATTGACCTTCTCCATCATAGCGTAGAATTGAGGATTAGCCTCAAGGGAGGCAGTGAAAAGCTCCATTTCTTCTTTCCTGCGGGCGCCGAGGCCGAGTTCGACAGCCCTCCTTTGCCTTGTCCTTGTATTTTGTAACATCGACTTCCCCACCGATCAGGAAATTAGATGCTTCTGCAACAGGTATATTTCATTCTTAATCTCCTCTCGGCTTTCTCTTGCTTCGCCCACTATCTGTCTCATAATGGTATCTGCTAATGTTTTCCTTTCCCCGTCATGCCCGAGGTCCTCGGCCGGTCATCAATTTTCCGGTCACTCCTTGCGCAATCTGCTATTCAGAAGCGACTCATCCGCAACAACTGATTTCAATCATTCGCCCCACCACCCAGCACCTTGTAGAGCGTTACCAGATTGATGAGACTGGAGAGCCGGACGGTGATCAGACCCTGCTGCGCGCTGTAAAGCGAGCGCTGCGCGTCCAAGACGCTCAGGTAGCTGTCAATCCCGTTTTTGTATCGCAAATCCGAAAGGCGATAGCTTTCGGCAGTGGCTTCGACCAGCGACTGTTGCGCTGCCATCTGATCCCCTACAGTTCCACGCTGGGCCAGGGCATCGGCCACTTCCCGGAAGGCCGCCTGGATCGTCTTCTCGTATTGGGTCAAACTGATTTCCCTGTCCGCTTTCGCGACATCATAAGCCGCACTTGTGCGCGGATCGAAAATCGGCGTGACGATTCGGGGTATGAAGCTCCACGTATCGGAGCCTGACTTGAAGAGCCCGGACAACTGGTCGCTCGTGGTGCCGATGCTTGTGGTGAGCGTAATGCGGGGGAAGAATGCCGCCCTTGCAGCGCCTATATTTGCGTTTGCCGCCTTGAGTCGGTTTTCCGCCTGAAGGATATCGGGGCGCCACTGCAGAACATCTGCAGGCAATCCCGGTGAGATATCCTTCAGCAAGGTGACCGTGCCAAGCTCGGTCGGCAGAAGATCTTTGGGAACCGGTGAACCAACCAGCAATGTCAGTACGTTTTCATCTAAAGCTACGATGGCAGTATATCGGGCAATCTCCACCCGTGCACTATCAACGCGGGTCTGCGCCTGCCGGAGATCAAGCTCGGACGAGGCCCCGACTTCGTAGCGGCGCCGTATCAGATTGAAACTGGCCGCCTGCGAGCTCAGCGTCTCCTGCGCCAGCTTCAATAACTCGCTGTCGGCAGCGAGAGTCAGGTAAGCGTTCGCAACCTCGGCCAACAGGCTGATCTGCGTTGCACGACGGGTCTGCTCCGTCGCCAAATATTCCTGCAGCGCCGCATCTTTAAGGCTGCGGATACGACCGAAAAAGTCCAGCTCCCAGGAGCTGATTCCCAAATTGACATTGTACAACTCTTCCGTTGACGGCTGTCCTCTGCCCGACAATATCCCGGGGACGCGCTCTTTGCTGAATGTTGCGCCGGCATTCACAACCGGAAGCAATTCAGCCCGCTGGATACGGTAGAGGGCCTGCGTTCTTTCGATGTTTAGCGCGGCAACGCGCAGGTCGCGGTTATTTATTAAAGCAAAGTCGATTACTGTCTGAAGGCGTTCGTCGGCAAAAAAGGCGCGCCATGCAATGTCTGCAGCCGGCACATCGTCTGGTTTCCCCGCGGCATCTTTATATGCCGGACCGCCGGGCCAGACAGCAGGGACGGGCGCTTCAGGCCTCGTGTATTCCGGGGCCAGCGTGCAGCCGGCGAGGACAAGAAGGGCGATCGAGAAGATTATGCAACGGGGCATAAAATCTCTGTTTACGGTTACCCTCAGCGTTTTGGCCTTAGTATGAACGAACGATGCAAATCTGTTATCATTCCCGCAAGTGAAGCGCGTCGGGAATCTTTCTTTATTCCCCCTTTGTAAAGGGGGATAAAGGGGGTTGTCTTCAGAGAGATTCTCTCCTCGGCGAGTCGCCTGAGGCGGCCGGACAAGCCGGAATGACAAAGAAGACATGACCGGATTCAATAGTGATCCAAGGGTGTTTCTCAATCGTCTTTTCATATCACTGTCCCTCCGCAGAAGTGGCATCAGCAGGCGCTGCCGCGTGCTTTTCGTATTTTTTCCAGCCAAAATGCCTTGACACCATTACAAAAAAGAACGGGATAAAGATCAGATCGATGAAAGTGGCCGAGAGCAGACCTCCGGTGACAGCGGTCCCGATAGCGTTCTGCGCCGAGGCCCCTGCTCCGCGCGTCAGGGCAAGCGGTAACGTGCCGAAGAAGAAGGCCAGGGAGGTCATGATGACCGGCCGTAACCGGATCTTCACTGCTGCCATGGTGGCGTCAACCAGCTCATGTCCCTGCTGCAGCTGCGCCTTAATGAATTGTATGATGAGAATGGCGTTTTTTGTGGAGAGACCTATGGTTGTAAGCATGCCGATCTGGAAATAGATATCGTTGGGCAGGCCCCTCAGCGTAATTGCTGTAACAGCCCCAAGCAGACCCAGCGGCAGCATCAAAAGGTTCACAAAGGGAATTGTCCAGCTCTCATAGAGCGCTGCTACTGATAGAAATACCACCAGGAGTGAGCTGGCAAACAGGGCCGGGGCCTGTTTGCCAGCCTGTTTTTCTTCATAGGAGAGGCCGGTCCACTCGTAGCCGATCCCGGCCGGCAGTTGGGCAGCCATTTTTTCCATCTCGGCCATTGCCTCACCGGTGCTCACACCGGGGGCTGCCTGTCCCATGATTTCGACAGAAGGAATCCCGTTGTACCTTTCCAAACGGGGCGAGCCGTATTGCCAGTGCGCGGTGGAAAAGGCTGAAAACGGAACCATCTCGCCGCTCCTGTTTCTCACATACCACCTGTTAATGTCCTCGGGCAGCATGCGGTATTTGGCGTCCGACTGCAGATACACCTTTTTTACGCGGCCATTCTGGATGAAGTCGTTGATGTAGGAGCTGCCCCAGGCAGTAGCCAGAACGCTGTTGACCTCAGCAAGGGAGACACCGAGGGCGCCCGCCCGCACATCGTCGATATCCAGCTTGAACTGGGGAGAGTCATCCTGTCCGTTGGGACGCACCGCGATCAGTTTCGTATTTTGCATCGACATGCCTAGGAGCTGGTTGCGGGCCTCCATTAGCCTTTCGTGTCCCAGGCCGCCCCTGTCCTGCAGCTGCAAGTCAAAGCCGTTTGCCTGACCAAGCTCTATAACTGCCGGAGGTGAAAAGGCGAAGACCAGACCGTCCCTTATTTGGGAAAACGCCTGCATCGCTCTGCCGGCAACGGCCGGCGCCTTAAGGTCAGCGGACCGGCGCAGTTTCCAATCCTTGAGCTTCACAAAAGCGATTCCCATGTTCTGGCCGCGACCTGCAAAGCTGAACCCGGCAACAGTGATAATGGCATCCACCGTCTTGGTCTCACGCTCCAGAAAATGCTCCTCCATCTTGCGTATCACCTGTATAGTCCTCTCCTGGGTTGCCCCAGCAGGCAGCTGGACCTGGCATATGATGAAGCCCTGGTCCTCATCCGGCAGAAAAGCTGTGGGGAGGCGCAGGAAAAAGAACGCCATCGCTGTCACGATGACACCATACAGGATCAGGTACCGTTTCTGTTTATTGAAGGATTTTCCGACGATTCGTTCATAGAGCGCCCTGCCGCTCTCGAATATTTTGTTAAACCTGCGGAAGAACCATCTGAACCGGCCTGATTCACCGGGACGGTGCCCTTTTGCGACCGGTTTGAGCAGTGAGGCGCAGAGGGCCGGGGTTAGGATCATCGCCACCATCACTGAGAGGATCATGGCGGAGATGATGGTAATCGAGAACTGCCGGTAGATGACGCCGGTCGATCCGCCGAAGAAAGCCATCGGCAAAAAAACTGCTGTGAGCACGGTTGCGATACCCCAAAGGGCGCTGGTTATCTGCCCCATGGATTTGATGGTTGCATCGCGGGGGGACAACCCTTCCTCGGACATAATCCGTTCCACGTTCTCCACTACCACAATCGCGTCGTCAACCAGAAGGCCGATGACGATTACAAGGGCGAACATCGTTAATGTATTGATCGAAAAACCTGCGGCCGCCAGCACACCCATTGTACCCAGAAGGACTACCGGAACCGCGATAGCGGGGATCAGGGTGACCCTGATATTCTGCAGGAAGACGAACATCACGAGAAATACAAGAAATATTGCAATAATCAGGGTCTCCACTACTTCCTTGATCGAGATTCTGACAAATGGAGTGGTGTCGTACGGATAGACCACCTTCATGCCGGGTGGGAAATACTTCGATAATTCTTCCATCCTGGCCTTGACCCGGTTTCCTGTTTCGAGCGCGTTGGCCCCGGCTGCGAGACGGATCGCCATGCCTCCTACCGGTTTCCCCTTGTAGAACGACTGGATGTCGTAATTTTCAGTGCCTATCCCGGTTACTGCCACATCCCTGAGTTTTACCGTGGAGCCGTCGCTGTTGGTGCGAAGGACGATGGCATCGAACTGATCTGTTGTCTGCAGGAGATTGCGCGCCGTTATGGTGGCGTTCAGCTGCTGACCCGGAATGGCGGGGGTGCCGCCGAACTGGCCTGCCGAGACCTGGGTGTTCTGTGCCTGCAGTGCCGCAATCACATCGTTCGTAGTCAGATGGAAATCGTTCAGCCTGGCGGGGTTCAGCCATATCCGCATAGCGTTCTGGGTCCCGAACAGCAGGATTTCACCCACCCCTTCCAGCCTGCTGATAATGTCCTGGACGTTGGAAACCATATAGTCAGTGAGGGCGTGACGGTCCATGGAGCCGTCTTCAGACACGAGCCCGACGATCATGAGAAAGTTTCTTGTGGATTTGACCACCTGAATGCCCTGCCGCTGTACTATCTCCGGCAGCAACGGCGTGGCAAGCTGCAGCTTGTTCTGAACCTGCACCTGGGCGATGTTCGGATCTGTCCCGGCCTTGAATGTCAGGTTGATCGCAACAGCGCCGGCAGAGTCGCTGGTGGAGGACATATAGATTAGGTTATCTATACCTTGCAGTTTCTGTTCGATCACCTGGGTGACGGTATCCTGTACGGTCTGGGCCGAGGCGCCGGGGTACACCGCATTTATGGTTATCTGGGGGGGAGCGATCGGAGGGTACTGCGAAACCGGCAGCGCTTTGATTGCCAGCAGGCCGCCCAGCATTACCAGGATGGCGATCACGACCGCAAAGATAGGTCGATTAATGAAGAATTTCGGCATGCGGTGTCTCCTTTATTTGTTTGCTGCTGCGGCTTTAGGATCAGTCGCAGGAGCTCCGTCTGTCTCGCTGTCGAGCGGCACGGCACGGACCGGCACGCCCGGCCGGGCCTTCTGCAGCCCTTCGAGGATTACACGGTCGCCCCCTTTCAGCCCTTCGCTTACCAGCCAGTTTTCACCAACAGTCCGGAGGACCTTGATGACCCGGGGTTCCACTTTCTCTTCGTTTCCGACAACCATAACCATGGCGTCGCCTGCCGCGTTTCGGGTGACCCCCCGCTGAGGTACGAGAATCGCATTCTCGCTGACGCCTTCCTCCAGGATAGCCCTGACAAACATACCCGGAAGGAGCGTATGATTTGGGTTCGGGAAGATGGCCCGCAGAGTGATGGAGCCGGTGCTCTGTTCCACCGTAACTTCAGAGAACTTCAGTGTGCCCGGCAATAGATAGGGGCTGCCATCCTCCAATATCAGTCTGACCTTCGCCTGTGCTTTGGCATCGCTTTTTAACAGGCCGCTCGCAAGGTTCTGCTTCAGACGCAGCAACTCGGCGCTGGACTGTGTGACGTCCACATATATGGGGCTTAGCTGCTGGATGGTGGCCAGCGCATCAGGCTGACCTGCTGTTACGAGAGCGCCATCGGTTACTGATGACCTGCCGATTCTTCCGGAGATGGGGGCAGTTACCCTTGTATAGTCCAGGTTGATCCGTGCGGTCTCGACTGCTGCCTTGCCGGCCTCGACCTCCGCCTCGGCCTGCTTGAGTGCCGCGTCTGCATCGTCGTAGTCCTGCCGGCTGACTGCTTTATCGGTAAGCAATTCCCTAAAGCGTTCTGCCCTCGACCGGATTGCAGGCAGATTTGCTTCGGCCCTGGCGAGTGCCGCCTTTGCGCTGTTATAGGTTGCCTCATAGATGGCGGGGTCGATCTGGTAGAGCACATCGCCCTCTTTGACATCTGAGCCTTCAGTAAACAGACGTTTCTGGATGATGCCTCCTACCTGCGGCCGCACTTCTGCTATAAGGTAGGCAGAAGTCCGGCCAGGCAATTCAGCGGTAAGCATCAGACGCTCGGGCTGCACCGTCACCACAGCCACTTCGGGAGTTGCAAAGTGGGACGGTCCGGCCGACTGTTTTTCCCCGCAGCCGCTCAAAGTCAGCCCCACAGCAAGAAGTCCTGCGGCGATGATAATTTTGATCCTGTAAAATGGTCTCATCCGATTACCTTTCCATATATAATTTGTTTAACCATATTCAAAAGCGCATATATAAAAGATTACTTCCAGAATCCCCTCAATAAACCATTAACCAGCGTCGCGGCAAGGATTTTTCAGCGTCCGGGTTACCCCCTTTTCCATCAGCCCGTTCAACACAAAATCGTTGAGTATACCGGGTTTTACAACAACGTTGTCCAACGCCATCGTCAAAACAATGCCCCTCAGGGCGCCCATGAGAATCTTCGCAGTCTCCCCTGCATTGCATCTCCTGAATTCGCCCTTCCGGATTCCGTCGGCAATAATTTTCTCGATAAGTTTCCGCTGGTTCCTGAAGAAACGTTTCTTAATATCCATCCCGAATGTAAATCCGCGCTCCCTGATGTGCAGAAGGATCAACTCTCTATGCTTCAGGGCATATTCGAGATGCATTTCCAGGTATTTTGACAACGCCTCAGCCGGAGATTCCGCATGCTCAACGATTTCCTCTGTTTTTACGGCGGAGTCGTGCATCTCGTTTTTGAGGAGACTCAGGTAAAGCTCTTCCTTGTTCCTGAAATAAAGATAAACGCCGCCTATGCTTATCCCGGCAGCTTCAGCGATCTCCCTGATACTGGCCTTCGCATAGCCCTTCCCGGAGAAAACATCTATGGCAGCGGCGATGATCTTCTTCCTCGACTCTATACCTGAACGTTTGTTCATGTGAACTCATGAGTATAAGGGAATAAATTATCGCATGTCAATTCGAAAAATAGGGCGTGGTGCTACTCTCTGACCGAATGCCGCCTGAGGGAAGCACCCATGAATTGGCCTTAAGGGGCTTTGCTCAGCGATCTGAGACGTAGCTATACGGTCGGTACTTGCGTGTGGTTGAACTGGATAAACCCAGGGGAGCGGAAACCTGCCGTGTCATTTTCCGGACATCTGCACTTCTAACCTTCTGCTCTTCCGCTCTTCTGCCCTGATAAACACTTTGCGGAGCAGCGCCGGTAGTATTGGACCTGGATGGTTCCGGATTATTCTGTTTACCGGTGCGTTTCGTTTCGTGCAGAGGACGGCGAAACTCCGTATCGCGCACCGGCGCCTTCTTTTTATAATCGAACCCATTTATCGTGCGACGCTCTACCTTTTCACTGAGAACCCGCTCGATGCTGCGCACAATATCCTCGTCTTCCCGGGTAATGAACGTGAAGGCATCCCCGGTCTTTTCAGCCCGACCAGTGCGGCCTATCCGGTGTGTGTATGCATCGACGGTATCCGGCATATCGTAGTTGATGACGTGGGATATGCGAGTGACATCGATACCGCGGGCAGCGATATCGGTCGCAACAAGCACCTTATAGTAGCCGTCACGGAATCCGTCGAGTGCTGCCTGACGCCTGTTCTGAGACAGGTTCCCCTGCAGCGATGCGGCCCGGTAGCCTGCCTTCTCCAGAAGCTGCCCCACGCGCCTCGCCCGGTGCTTGGTGCGCGTAAACACAAGGACCGACTCAGTGTCGGTATGGCGCAGCAGCTCGATGAGGAGTGCGGTCTTGAGGTGCTGATCGACCGGGTAGAGCGCATGCGCCACTGTACTTGCCGGCGCAGAGGGATTGACCTGCACCGTAACCGGCGCACTCAGGACTTCCCGGGCCAGACGTCTGATATCATCCGGCATGGTCGCAGAAAACAGCAGCGTCTGGCGTTTGGCCGGAACGTTCCTGATGATCTTCCTGATATCGGGCAGAAACCCCATGTCAAACATCCGGTCCGCCTCGTCCAATACGAGCACTTCCAGATGCGACAGGCTTATCATTCCGTGATCAATGTGATCGAGCAGACGCCCGGGGCAGGCAACGACAATCTCAACCCCGCTGCGCAGTTTCTTTATCTGCGGGTTCATGTCCACACCGCCGTAAATGCTTACGCTCCGGAGACAAGTCTGCTGTCCCAGAATGCCGATTGTTTCATGGATCTGCTCGGCAAGCTCGCGGGTGGGAGCGATAATGAGGGCTCGAATGCACCTGCGTCTCCCCTGCATCAGGCGATGCAGAATTGGCAGTACGAATGCGGCGGTCTTGCCGGTGCCTGTCTGTGCCAGGCCCATGACGTCACGACCCTCCATGACCGGTGGGATTGCCTGCGCCTGGATCTTCGTCGGCGAAACATAACCCGCCGACGCTATCCCGGCTGCAACCTCCGGGTGAAAATTAAAAGCGTGAAATTCCATAAATTCCTTAAACTCCTTTTGGGATATCATTTCAGTTTACTCCAGTATCCCAAGCATGAAGCGTTTATCTGTTTTGGACTTTGATCTCCAAAAACTATCTCCAGCCTCTTCCCGTACCCCCGCCACCATAGCCACCACCTCTGCTATTAAAACCTTGTCGTTTCTGTTGAGGCCTCGCCTCGGCTACAGTTAGTGATTTCCCCATAAAATCCTTACCATTAAGGGTTGCAATCGCCTTTTTTGCGTCTTCTTCATTTACCATCTCAATAAAACCAAATCCTTTAGACCGGTCTGTGAATTGATCCTGTATTATTTTTAATGATTCAATTTCACCATATTCCGAAAACAGTTCCCTCAAATCTTTTTCAGTAGCGCTGTATGGAATATTTCCAACATACATTTTTCTCATTTTCAATCTCCTTTTTCGTTTGTAAAATCTCTGATCTTTTCAATGCCCTTGGATATTTTGGTACAAAGTGCCAAGTAGAAGGTCATTCCTGAAACGATAATTTTAGGAATGAATACTCTCAAAATCTTATTGGGAGCCGACTCTGCGTGTGAGATGCTGTTATCTGAAAATATCGCAAGATTAAAGGACGGCTTTTACATGTATTGTACGGCAACTTCATAAACAATATCCGAATGGCTGGTGGAGGAATCTGCGCCATTGCAGCTAAGTGCTCCTTTTGCATCCGCTTTCCGGCTTCTGATCATCTCGGTTATAACCTGGGTTAGATCAAACCCACCGTCAACACAGTCTTGTCTCAAGCAGTTTACTACAAAAAAAGCATAACTCTCAGGACTGAAATGAAAGGTCCGAAGTATCGATTTTGCCCCATTCTGTTTATAGGTCATATTCATAATAATGCTCGCAACTTCGGGGAAGCGAGTAGCTACAGAGCCTGCTTCGCATTTCTGCCGCATCATTTCCTGCTTCTTCTCCATCATTGCTGCATGCTTATTGTTACTCATGTTCCTCTCATTCCTCTCAAAGGGCAAGGACCCCTCCTTCCGGAGGGGCCTCACTCAATTATTTAGAGTTTGACTACATTGATCGCCTTAGGGCCTTTCGGGCTTTGTTCCGTATCAAAGCTGACATTGTCACCTTCGGCAAGGCTTTTAAATCCATTGCCTTGAATAGACCTATGGTGTACAAAAACATCGATGTTGTCTTCAGCAGTAATGAAGCCAAACCCTTTGCTGTCATTGAACCACTTAACAGTTCCTTGTTTCATTTTGTTTACCTCCTTATCCTTAAATTAAAATCTCAGAAGGACTCAATAAAAAAGGCCGCAAAGCTAAAAGTCTTTGTGGCCTTCTGTGAACGCAAAAACCTCTAAAATCTTAGCTATACAGTAGCACGTTCTTGCAGGTTAGTCAATAGCAGGCTGGAAGCTACTTTACTTTGAGGATTTTATTACTGTCGTTGAGGAAAACTATCTTAGGTCTGAATCTGCCGATCTTGCCGTCTTCTATATAGCTGTAGCAGAATATGATGACTTTATCTCCGACGACTCCCTTCCTCGCCGTCGGACCGTTCAGGCAGATCCCGCCGGAGTTTTTCCTGCCGGGTATGACATACGTCTCAAACCGCTCTCCGTTGTTGAGATTGCTGATCATCACCTGTTCATACGGGAGTATCCCGGCCTTCTTAAGGATCGCTTCGTCGATCGTAATGCTCCCCTCATATGCCAGGTTCGATTCGGTCACAGTTGCGATATGTATCTTCGCCCTTAAAATGCAGCGTAACATTATATGCTCTCTTCTTTTCCTATTCTATGATTTTCGGCACCCGGTAGAATTTTTCCGTGCTTGAGGGGGCGTTCATGAGGGCTTCAGCACCGGGAAGAGACAAGGCGGGGATATCGTCTCTCATGACATTATTTAACGATAAAACGTGTGAGGTCGGTTCGATGTCTTCTGTATCAAGTTTATTCAAATTTTCCATGTAACCGAGGATGCTGCTCAACTGCGAGCCGAACAGGTCCTTTTCCTCTTCGGAAAGATACAACCGTGCAAGCACTGCAATATGTTCGATCTCTCCCTTTTTTATCTTCATGCCGGTTTATATTTTTTCGAGATTTGCAAACCTGATGGCGAGCCGCTTCATTCCGAAGTTCGGGAAGTTTACCATCACTTTCCGGTCGTCGCCGTCTCCGTAACAGTCCCGCACCACACCGACTCCCCATGCCGGGTGTTTTACCCTGCAGCCGGCGGCGTAGAAAGCGAATGTATCTTCAGGTTTGACCTTTTTCTTAACAGGCGCTAATCGTATTGTCTGGCGGCCCGTGATCTTCTCTACCCAACGGCAGCACTCCCTCGGAATATCTTTCAGGAACCTCGAAGGCTCCTGTTCCTGGACCTTCGAATATAACCTCCGCTTGCTGGAGCCCGTCAGCCAGAGGATATCTTTCGCCCTGGTCATGCCGACATAGAACAGTCTGCGTTCTTCAGCTATCTCGTCTTCGCTGCTCATTGCCTTGCAGTACGGCAACACCCCTTCTTCGAGTCCGTTGACAAATACCACGGGGAATTCAAGCCCTTTTGCATTATGCAGGGTCATGAGAGAAATATAATCCCCTCCGGTCGCCTCATCCATATTTGTAAAGAGAGCGACTGAATCGAGAAAACTCTTGATATCTGTGCCTTCAGCGGACGAGACAAGCTCATCGACATGCCTCAGCCTCTCCTCTTCCAGGGTCTCCGCGTAGCCGGATTTTTCGACTATATTCTTCAGCATGTCCCCTGCAGACCGGCACCGTGCCGCTGAAAAACCCTCGATCATCCTGACAAATTCGGCAAGTCTGCCCTTCGCAGGAGCGGCCAGATTATCTCTTTTCAGCAATGATTTCAGCGCGTCAAAAAGGGCCACGGACTTCTTTTTGGCCTCGTTCTCTATCTTGCCGAGGACTGATGCTCCGATTCCCCGGGGAGGATTATTAACGATCCGCCTGAAACTTACATTGTCTCCGGTATTCAATGCAAGCCGCATGTATGAGACAACATCCTTTATTTCTTTCCTCTGATAGAAGCTGATGCCGCCGAGAACACGATAAGGCAGTCCTTCGTTGCGCAGTGCCTCCTCAAGCGCACGGGACTGGAGGTTTACGCGGTAGAATATTGCAAAATCCCTGTAATTGTATGCCCCTTTCAGGTAATAGTCCTTTATCATCCTGGCAATATGAACAGCTTCCTCCCGACAGGTGCCGAGCCAGCAGTAATGAACCTTTTCACCAACGCCCCGGTCCGTCCAGAGCTTTTTATTCTTCCTCTTATTGTTACGAAGAATTACGGCCCCTGAAACATCCAGTATATTCTGTGTCGAACGATAATTCTGCTCCAGTTTAATCATTCTCGCTCCCGGGAAATCCCGTTCGAAATTCAGGATGTTATTTATGTTGGCCCCCCTGAAGCGGTAGATGCTCTGGTCGTCATCTCCGACCACGCATATCTTTTTATGGCCTTTTGCCAGGAGTTTAAGCAGTTCATACTGAGCGTAGTTTGTGTCCTGGAATTCGTCCACGAGCACATAAGAAAATCTTTCCTGATATTTTTCAAGCAGCTTCGGGCTGTCTTGGAACAGTCTCACCGAGAGCATGATCAGATCATCGAAATCCAGCGCGTTGCTCCTTCGGAGTTCGTCCTGATATCTCACATAAACTTTAGCCAATTTCTCGTCGAAACCGAACCCGTCGCCTGACGCAAGAAACTCGCGCGGGCCTATCAGGGAAGATTTCAGCAGACTGATGCGCGACGCTATACCCTTATAAAGCGCCTCGTAGATCTTGAATTCCTTTAATATATGCCGAATGAGGTTGCACTGGTCGTCGTCATCGTATATCGAAAAGTTATTATTGTAACCGAGCGCCTTTATTTCCCTGCGCAGTATCCTGCCGCACTGCGAGTGGAACGTTCCGATCCATGCGGAGCCGATATCCCTGTCAAGGAGGGTGCTGATCCGCCCTCTCATTTCATTCGCGGCTTTATTCGTAAATGTCACGGTCAATATGGAGTCCTGAGGAAGCTTCCTGACCTTGTTCAGATAGGAGAACTTATGGGCCATGACTCTTGTCTTGCCGCTTCCCGCACCTGCGAATATGAGTAAGGGGTTATCGGTATAGGTGAGGGCTTCTTTCTGCTGGGGATTTAAATCATGCATTATCATCTCCTTTGACACATTCATCTTAACAGATTTCTTTTCATTAAATCCACGTCATATCTGCAGAAACACGGTTTACAGAACATTGTCATATGCTCATTTTCAAAGAAAACCCGCATATGAGATCGTGTAATCTATTACTCCACCGTAACGCTCTTTGCAAGGTTCCTCGGCTGGTCCACATCACATCCTCTGAGTACCCCGATATGATATGCAAGCAACTGCACGGGGACTGCCATTATCACCGTCGTAAGATACTTATTCGTTTCCGGAACAAAAATGCATCTGTCCGAGACCCCGCACCCGTCATCTGAAGCATCGTCGGTAATAAGGATGATCTTCCCCCCCCTGCTCTTCACCTCCTGGATATTGGATGCCATTTTTTCATGCAGGACGTTTTTAGGGGCTATGACAACAACAGGAAGTTCCTCATCGATCAGCGCAATCGGGCCGTGCTTCATCTCACCCGCAGCATATCCCTCTGCATGGATATACGATATCTCTTTCAGTTTCAACGCGCCCTCAAGGGCGATAGGATAATTCACACCCCTCCCGAGATAAAGAAACCCCCTCGCCTTGAAAAAATCCTTTGCCGCCGCCATTATGTGCTCATTGGCAGACAACGCCTCTTCCACCTTCCCGGGCAGTGTCAGGAGGTCTTTCAGCAGTTCCGCCGACCTGTTTTCCGCAACCAGGCCCTTTGCTCTCCCGGCGCCTACTGCGAAAAGGTAAAGCCCTGTGATCTGAGTCGTAAAAGCCTTGGTGGAAGCGACCCCTATCTCCGGTCCGGAATGGGTATAGAAAACTGCGTCGGCCTCTCTCGCCGAAGTGCTCCCCACAACATTACATATGCTGAGCACCTTTGCGCCCAGCTTCTTTACTTCTCTCTGGGCAGCAAGGGTATCCGCCGTCTCTCCCGATTGTGTTATTCCTATCATCAAATCTCCCGGCCTGATAATCGGCCTCCTGTACCGGAACTCCGAGGCGATATCGACCTCAACAGGAATCCTTGCGAGTTCCTCGATCATATACTTCCCGATGAGCCCGGCGTGGTAAGAAGTCCCGCAAGCCACGATGAATATCTTTTCCGCGGACTTGAGTTCCGAATCGCTTATGCCGAATTCATCGAGATTCACATCTCCGCTTTCAGCATTGAATCGCCCCCTCAGGGTGTCGGCAATAGCCCTTGGCTGCTCAAATATCTCCTTCAGCATAAAATGCCGGTAGCCGCCCTTCTCTGCCATTGAGGGGCTCCAAGAAACCGATTGCACCTCTTTTTGTACATCCGATCCGCCAGTACCGGTAACTCTGACCCCTTCTTTTGTCAGAACCGCCATCTCTCCGTCTCCGAGAAAAATAACTTTGTTCGTATAATTCAGGAACGCCGGGACATCCGAAGCAATAAAGAATTCTTCTTCGCCGACACCTACGACAAGGGGGCTGTCTTTTCTGACTCCGATAATTTTATCCGGTTCATTCTCCCTGATAACGGCAAGCGCATAGGCTCCCTTGACCTCTTTCAATGCCTCTCTCACTCCGTCTTCAAGGGTATGCGCCTTTGCATGATCGGCAATGAGATGGCAAAGCACCTCTGTATCTGTCTCGGAAGTGAAATTATATCCCTTTTCGATCAGTCTCTTTTTGAGGGGGAGGTAATTTTCTATTATCCCGTTGTGAACAAGTACGATACCGTCTGAACGGTGCGGATGTGCATTTTCTTCAGAAGGCCTTCCGTGGGTCGCCCACCTCGTATGACCGATAGTATTGCTGCTTGAATACTGTCCGGATTCGAGCAGAGCGGCAAGGTCGTTTATTTTCCCCTTGCAACGCCTCACCTTAATCCCGTCATCGGAGAAAAATGCCACCCCTGCGGAATCGTACCCCCTGTATTCGAGACGCTTTAATCCGTCGAGCACCACAGATACCGCATTCCTGGTTCCGATATATCCGATTATCCCACACATAATAATTAGTCAGTAATGGAATTTTTCTCTATATATTTACCCATCAGTTGCAAACCCTTCCTCATTTTATGCAAGCGTTTAGGGTTACTGTTTATGTTTCTTTGATCCTTTCACTCGCACCTTTTCACTTTTCACTTTTAACCGTCGGTTAAGCGCCCAGCCCTCGACATTCTTCTGCTCGGTCCTGCTCAGTGCAAGGGCTTTTGCAGGGACGTCCCGGGTGATGGTGGAGCCGGCGCCAACATAAGCTCCCTTGCCGACTGATACAGGAGCGATCAGTTGTGAATCGCTTCCTATGAAAACACCGTCTTCGATGGCTGTCACATGTTTTTTACAGCCGTCATAATTACAGGTTATAGTCCCGGCGCCGATATTCACATCCCTCCCTATTTTTGCGTCTCCGATATATGAGAGGTGAGATGCCTTTGTCCGGCTTCCTATGACCGACTTCTTGATTTCAACGAAATTGCCTATCTTCGCCCCGGGACCGATCTCCGAACCCGGCCTTACATGTGCAAAAGGTCCGACCGACGCCCGGTTTTTTACGACTGCATTTTCGATCACCGTCGAGTCCCTGATGACAGCCCCGTCTCCTATTACGCTGTCCCGGATTCTCACATTCGGGTAAATCGTGCATCCCTTGCCCAATCTCGTATCGCCTTCGATATGGACATTAGGATATATAGTAGTCCCTCTTCCGATCTCTGCATCGGAGGAGAGAAATACAGAATGCTCATCGATGAAATATACGCCTTTTCCAAGCCATTTCTCCACGACTCTTTTCTTCATCAACTCCCTGGCCTTCTCGAGTTCACGGAGAGTGTTTACCCCCAGAAATTCCTCTTCCGAGCCTATCATGAAGGCATCCACTTTCATTCCCCTGTCCTTCGCAAGGCGGACTATATCCGTCAGATAATATTCGCCTTTGGATGCGTTGAGTTTTATCTCTTTCAACATACGCAGGACTCCGGGCTCGATTGCATATACACCGCTGTTGACTTCGGTTATGGATTTCTGCGCTGTTGTTGCATCCCTGTCTTCTATAACGGACAGGACTCCCCCCTTTTCATTCCTGATAATCCGGCCGTATGAACCCGGGTTACCTGCGGTAAAAGAAAGGAGCGAGAGGTCATTTCTCTTCTTTTTGTGGAGCACGAGGAATTTCCTGATGGTTTCCGGGCTCACCAGCGGGGTATCACCGTTGACGACGACAATTGTCTCCTTCAGTCCCCTCAGGGAGGGTAAGGCTTTTGACAGGGCGTCTCCCGTGCCTATCGCATCTTTTTGAACAGCAAAAGAAACCGCTCCGGTATTCTTTATGGACCGTCTGACATCCCGGGCGTTCTTTCCGACTACGACAACTATTTTTTGAGGTCCGATCTTCTGGAGGGTGTTCAGAACATGCTGAAGCATGCTGCTGCCCTGTATTGCATGGAGCACCTTGGGCAGGGATGAATTCATCCTTTTCCCGAGACCTGCTGCAAGAACAACAACCCCTGCAGGCTTCAACCTTTCACCTCGCTTATCTTCGGCGGTGTCGCAATTCCGCCTGAAAGGATAATTCTGAGCCCCTCCTCTATCGTGATATCCGTATAAAATACATTCTCTTCCCTGAACAAACAGATGTCGCCGAAATAGACGAGATTTGTAGGTATATAGACTGCCCTGAGACATGTTTCATGCCCGTCTTTTTCCTTCTTAATCACGCATTCCTTCGTGAGAAATCCGAACGAATAAACCCCCGGTCTCGGATATTCAACAACAACGAACTTTTTAAAGGAGACGACCTTGCTTTCAGGGGAAAAGGCGTCAACGAGCTGTTTTACGGCGGTATATATTCCTTTGAATACAGGAATCTTAAGGATTAGGCGCTCGAACGACTCGATGATCTTCCGTCCGAATACGTTCGTTGATATGATACCGACTATGAATATGAGTACTATGGCCGATATAAAACCGAGCCCCGGCGCATGATACCCGAGAATTTTGTAATAGACAGGCTCAAGGAGGCCGTCGACAAACGTAAAGAACCAGCCGACAACAAGAAAGGTAATAATAACGGGGATGGATATGAGCAGCCCGGCAAAGAATTTTCTTTTGAAAGTAGCACGGATGGAGATACCCATATTACTTCCCAACCCTGGCTATCACCTCTTCAGGGGCGTCAAAATTAGTATATACATTCTGGACATCTTCATGGTCTTCCAGTGCTTCTATAAGCCTCAACATCTGCTCAGCCTGTTTCAGGTCGAGCGTGACATAGCTTTTCGGCAGCATGGTTATTTCTGCAAGGGATACGGGAATCCCTGAAGCCTCGATGGAAGTTTTTACTTTTTGCATATATTCCGGGCTTGTGATAATCTCGTAATTATCTTCCTTCGGGTCGTTCCTCATGTCTTCGGCGCCCGCATCCAGAGCGGCTGCCATGACGGCGTCTTCTTCACTCTTTGTCTTTTCGATGAGGATATACCCCTTCTTTTCGAACATCCAGGATACGCATCCTGCCTCACCCAGGTTGCCGCCGCTTTTGGTCAGGGTATGCCGTATCTCGGGACTCGTCCTGTTCTTGTTGTCGGTCAGCACCTCAATAAGTATTGCAGTGCCGCCCGGACCATACCCTTCATACAAAGCTTCTTCGTAGGAGACCCCGGGGAGTTCACCGGTGCCTTTCATGATCGCTCTCTTGATGTTATCGCCGGGCATGTTAACTTCTTTTGCTTTATCGATCGCTGTCCTCAGCCTCGGATTCCCTGTAGGGTCTCCACCTCCAAGCCGAGCGGCGATTGATATCTCTTTTACAATCTTCGTAAATATCTTGCCTCTTTTTGCGTCGGCGCCTGCTTTTTTATGCTTTATCTGGGACCACTTGGAATGTCCTGACACTCTACCCCCCCGGAAAGATAATGCGCGTCTTATTGATTGAAATTACTTTTTATGATAATTCTACGGCGCTCCTACTGTCAAGGCTCGATGCCGTAGTCTTTGATCTTTGTAAGGAGTGTTTTGTAGCTTACCCTGAGTAGTTCCGCGGCCCTGGTCTTGTTGCCTTTTGTATCTTTAAGGGCGCTTACGATCCTTTGTGTTTCCGCTCTCCTCAATGCTTCCTTTGCAACGGTCTCAAGCGGCACATCCCCTGAAGAAAGTTCTTCGGCGCCCCGGAGTATATACTGGATGTCAAGAACAACATGCTCCGGAGTAATCGTATCTCCGTCGCAGAGGATAACCGCCCTTTCAATCGTATTCTCAAGTTCCCTGACATTTCCCTTCCAGCGATAATTCATCAGCATATCAAGAGCCTCTTTTGTAATACCTTTGCCCGGAGTCTTTATCTCCAGGCAGTATTTATTGATGAAGTATTCAACAAGCAGGGGAATATCCTCCCTTCTCTCCCTCAACGGGGGTATCCTTATCGGGAATACATTCAGCCGGTAATAGAGGTCCTCTCTGAATTTTTTTTCTTCAACAGCCTTTTCAAGGTCTTTGTTACTCGCTCCGACTATCCTGACATCGACTTTAATGGAGCGGACAGCGCCCACCCGCTCAACCTCGCCCTCTTCGATTGCCCTGAGAAGTTTCGACTGTATAGTCAGATCCATATCACCGATCTCGTCGAGAAACACTGTGCCCTTGTCGGCAAGCTCGAACTTGCCGGGTTTCCTGGCATCCGCACCGGTAAATGAACCTTTTTCATGCCCGAAAAGCTCTGATTCGAGCAGGTCCCTCGGTATCGCTGCACAATTGATCGGTACAAACGGATAATGCTTTCTCCCGCTGAGATTATGGATCGCCCTCGCAAAGAGCTCTTTTCCGGTCCCGCTTTCCCCGATCAGAAGTACAGTAGTCTTTGTCGGAGCAACCCTCTGAACTATCTGCGCGACGTTGACGATGTTCTCACTCTTTCCTATTATCCTCGGCAGGCCGAACTTCGCGGCAAACTCTTCTTTCAGCAGAATATTCTCTTTCATAAGCTGCCGGGTTTCAAGCGCCCTCTTTATGAGCATCAGGAGGTGATCGGTATCAAACGGCTTCGTGATAAAGTCGAAGGCGCCGGCCTTCATAGCTTCTACCGCTGTCGCGACAGAGCCATATGCCGTCATGATGATGACCGGGACAAGGTGGTTCTCCTCCCTTGAAACTTTCAGTATCTCAATTCCGTCTTTCTTCGGCACTTTAAGGTCGGTAAGCACAAGGTCTATTTTCCCCTCTTTCAGACATCGTATGCCTTCCGTCCCGTCCCTTGCGGAAATCACACAATACCCCTCTGCCTCAAGGGTCTCCTGAAGCATTTCCGCCATTGACTCCCTGTCTTCCACAACGAGGATAGTCTCCATAATCTCCGCCCTATATCTTAGCTTCCCTGAGGGTTTCCCGGCAGGCGCATCTTCTCTCGGAAGGTATAAGATTTATTGTCTCTTTCAATAATGCGCTTATGCGCTTGCCTGTTTTATGCATCACTTCGACAACTTCCCTGGCTGTAAGCCTTTTCCTTGTCATACCGGCAGCATAATTTGTAACTACTGCAATCCCCGCATAACACATCTCCGCCTCTCTGGCGAGGGAAGCCTCGGGCATTGCCGTCATTCCGACAACATCGGCGCCGATTCCGGAAAAAAACCTTATCTCCGCCTTTGTTTCAAGCCTGGGGCCGTTTGTACATATATACGTCCCTTTTTTCAGTAACTTGATATCCGACTTTTTCCCGGCAGCAATAACAGACTTCCTGAGCTCAGGACAATACGGCCCCGTAAAGTCAACATGTATAACCTCTTCATCGCCCTCGTAGTAGGTAGAATCCCTGCCGGCCGTCATATCGATGATCTGGTCAAGAACAACGATTGTTCCCGGCCTCATGCCCGGACTGATACCGCCGGCAGCGCCTACGGATATGACCCTCCTCACCCCGAGCTGCTTTAAACCCCATAAATTGGCCTTGTAGTTTATCTTATGAGGAGGTATGGCATGTTTTAAGCCGTGTCTGGCAAGGAATATAATATTCCTCCCCGCAAACTTACCGACAATGTAGGAATCCGAAGGAACGCCAAAGGGCGTAGATATCTTTTTTTTCTCTGTAACGACAACCCCCTCGATCTCATAGAGTCCGCTGCCGCCTATGATGCCGATCATATTATCGATGCTCCTTCAGGGAGAAATTTTTCGCTCAATTTTACCATATATGATAAGGGCGGCATATGATACTGTGTTAAATAGTACACAGTCCATTGCCAACAGACAACACCCTGAACGGCCCACCACTTTTACCATATCTAAATAAAAACTTTAACTTATATGTCAGAAACTGCTTTCAGAGCCAACGCTCATAAGAGTATACCGTGACAAGAAAGTATCCGTAATATAAAAGAAATGCTGGCATTATATTTGCAATCTCTTATCCGATCTTCTTTAAAGGCACATAATATTATGCGATTACAACGGACATTAAAACAAGAAGTCAGCTTTGAAGGCATAGGACTCCATACCGGCCGCCACTCCAAGGTCCGTCTGAAGCCGGCTCCCAGGGACACCGGCGTCATATTCATACGAACGGACAAAGATGCTTCAATAAAAGCAGCCATCAGCTCAGTAAGCGATACTGCGTTTGCGACTACCCTCGGACTGAACGGAGCAAGGATCAGGACAGTCGAGCATATACTTTCTGCGCTTGCCGGACTCGGGATAGACAATGTTTTCATAGAGATAAACGGTCCGGAAATCCCCATTCTTGACGGCAGTTCCATCGAACTCACCAGCCTGATCCTCGGGAGCGGCATTGCAAAACAGAGCAAGAAAAGACCTTATATGAGGATAACAAGACCTGTCGTCCTCACAGACGGTCACGCTGAGATCGCCGCATTCCCGTATAACGGCCGGCGTATAACTTACAGGATATATTTTACCCATCATCTGCTCGGCGAGCAGAAGCTGAGCCTTGATATGAACGAAGAAAACTTTACCTTGCAGATAGCGCCGGCAAGGACTTTCGGGTTCCTGAAGGATGTCGAATACCTGAAAGCAAACGGATTTGCGAAGGGCGGATCCATTGATAATGCCATAATCCTCGGAGAAACCGGCGTGCTGAATTCCACGGGGCTTCGGTTCAAGGATGAATTCGTACGCCATAAAATACTTGACCTCATCGGTGACCTCTCGCTCCTGGGATATCCTATTTACGGTCATATCATAGCGAACAAATCCGGGCATACAACAAACCTGAAGTTTCTGAAAAAGCTTATCTCACACCCTGAATGCTGGGAACTGTCATCGGAATTCAGCAGGCAGACAACAGTTTCCTATTCTTAATTTCCTTTAATTATCAATATCTTACATATTTTACTTGAATTTTTCTTCGGAATAGAGTTTTATAGTTGTGGAGACCGCAAAAAGAAGGCTGGAGAATTTCTCCTCCAGCCAAAAAAAGTGTGTGTGCATGTGAGGGGAACTTATTTCTTCTTTGCGGTCTTCTTTGCTGGTTTCTTGGCTGCTTTCTTTGTCGCCATTAATCTTCACCCCCTTTCTCTCCGCACTTCCGTCAGGAAATGCGGAACACTTGAGCTCTCTACGGCCTTCCGATAAGAGTGATTCTTTTGCCCGATAAAAGCTTCTTCAGGCCCGAATCACCTTTCTTTTTTTTCAAGCGATATTCTTCTTCTTCCATCATTATACAGTTGATCTTTTGATCAAACCTTTTTTCAAGGTCTTTAAGCTCTTTGGTCAGGGATGAGGAAGCGCCGATAACAAAAAGGTCTACGGCATCGACATCGTCGCCCTCCGCATAAGGCCCGTAGAGAAAAGCGGCATTCGCTCCGGAAGCCCTCAGGACTGCCTTGAGCGCGCCCGGCAGACCAAGGGATTTGGTAATGAGGTTTTTCAGCTCCGAGAACAGGGGGGATTCCTTGTTCGCCTGGAAGTATCTGAGGTTGACGATCCTCTCGCTGGTCACGATTCCCATCTTTTCGAGGTTGTCGAGTTCCCTCTTAATTCCGGACGGGTTTTTTCTGAGCAGCGTGGCTACCTCACGAATATAGAACTGCTCGTCGGGACTGTTAAGGAGCAGCGAAAGGACATCGGCTCTGATTGATGATGAAAATAAACTCTTTAACATTTAATCACCTGACTTAATTTATACAACAAACATTTCCATTTGTCAACAGAAAAATTACATTTGAGAACAAATAATGCATTTTTGTAAACGATCCTATATTGGAACAGTTGTTCTTAAAAGTGATACTATCGTTTCATTATCATCATCCTGACTTTTCTCAGATTTGCAGGATCATCCGATTCTTTCTTTTTCGGCGTCTCAAGTATCAGCGGCACGTCTCTGAACCTACGGCAACGGACAATCCGCCGCAATGCCTTCGAACCTATTTTCCCGAGTCCGATATGTTCATGTCTGTCGGTATGCGATCCCAGGTCTCCCCTGGAATCGTTCAGGTGAATCAATTTGACCCTGTCCGCTCCGGCATATTCCTGTATCTCTTCCGAAAGGCTCCTGATGCCTTCGCTGTCCCGAATGTCATATCCCGCTGCAAAGGCATGGCATGTATCGATACATATACCGGCGATCAGGGGTCCCGCAACTCCGTTCATAATCCCGGACAGTTCCTGAACAGACGAGGATATATCCCCACGCTTTCCGGCGGTATTTTCAAGGAGCAGACCTGCCCTCCACATTCCGATATCCGCGACTTCGTTTAAAGCCGTAACCGCCCTGTTCCTCGCCGCGCGCAAATCGTCTCCCGACGCACTGCCCGTATGCAGGACCACATATTCCGCTCCGATTTGGTCAGCCCTGTCCATCTCCGCCGCAAGCATGCCGACCGACTTCCTGCGCAGTGCCTCGTCGGCGGACGCAATATTAATAAGGTAAGAGGTGTGGATAAAAACAGGTGAGATATTCACTGCCGCTCTGAGGGTTTTGAATCGAATGATTTCAGCTTCAGGGAGCGGCTTTACCGCCCAACCCCTGGGGTTATGAGAGAATATCTGCATCGTGCCGCAGCGGAGTGCGCGAGCCCTTTCCAGGCTCAGATGCAGTCCTCCGGCAATGGATGTATGAACGCCGAGTCTGCGCATTGAACATCATTAGAATAATGGAACCATTCATTAAATTCAATTTCAATACAGAAATCCCTCCTGACCCGGGACGGGAATGAGCTCAAAAACTCTGTCCCCGGCAGCATATGTTGACATTCATATAAACTTTAGTTTATATATAAAACAGCGGATTGAGGCAATAATGAGAGGCAGCTCTCTGTATCATAAAGAGGAATTTGTTCGTAATTTTGCCGGAATAATAGCTGTGCGTGGGCTGTTTGGAGTCTGTCCATAAAGTCGTGTTTTGTCATTGTCCGGCTTGACCGGACAATCCGGAACCTTTGAAAAGACTGGATTCCCCGATCGAGCCGGGGAATGACGGATTTGATTATTTGAATATTAATTTATGGACAGACCCTATTACAGACCCTATTTACATAACAGAATTTTAAAGGAGGTTATATCATGGAGATCAAGATTTTGGGTCCGGGCTGCCCGAATTGCCACATGCTGGAAGAGAATGTCCAAAAAGCGGTAAAAGAACTTGAGATCGATGCAAAAATCGAAAAAGTCACTGACATGTTTGAGATTATGAAATACACCATATCGACTCCGGGACTCTTGATTAATGGAAAACTCAAGCACAGAGGGAAACCCCTGCCGACCATCGAGAAGGTAAAATCTCTCATAAAAGAAGAGGTGTAGCTGTGCAAGAGATACTCGATATTTTTAAGGCACTTTCTGAGGAGACAAGGCTCAGGATTCTGAAGCTACTCGAAAATGGGGAACTCTGCGTCTGTGACATTGTAGCTGCTCTCGATACGATCCAGCCAAAAGTATCCTTTCACCTGAGCACACTGAAGGAAGCGGGACTGATCAAAGACAGGAAACAGGGGAAATGGGTGCATTACAGTATTAATGACTCGGATATGTTCAGGAGGTTTTTACTGCTGTCAGCACTGGAGAGAATTTCCCCGGAAGCCGTCTTAGAGGATAGCAAGAGGTTGACAGATTTCTTAAAAGGGAAAAATCAAAAGTCTGATCTTGTGACTCTTCGTAAAAGAGTCTTGTGCTGTCCGGGTAGAGGATGAAAAAAGAGTGAAAGATTTCATTAAGGAGGTGCAGCATGGCTGAAGTGGTAAAAAGGCTGTCGTTTCTGGATCGCTTTCTGACCTTGTGGATATTCCTGGCTATGGCCGTTGGAGTTGTTTCAGGGTATCTTTATCCGAAGATCACGGATTTCTGGAATATCTTCCAGGTCGGAACGACCAATATCCCGATAGCCATCGGTCTGATTCTCATGATGTATCCGCCTCTGGCGAAGGTCCGTTACGAGGAACTGCCGAAGGTATTCAGCAATTATAAAATCCTCGGGATAAGCCTCATCCAGAACTGGATTGTCGGCCCCATTGTCATGTTCGTTCTGGCGATCATCTTTCTCCACAATTATCCCGACTATATGGTGGGCGTTATTCTTGTAGGGCTGGCCAGATGCATCGCCATGGTGCTTGTATGGAACGACCTTGCCTGCGGCGACCCTGATTATGTTGCCGGACTGGTCGCGTTTAATGCCCTGTTCCAGGTTCTTACCTATCCAGTATATGCCTGGATTTTTATCACAAAGCTTCCACCCGTGCTCGGTCTGCACGGAGCAGTTGTGGATGTTACCATCGGTGAAATAGCCAAAAGCGTCTTTATATACCTTGGCATACCGTTCCTCGGAGGCATAATTACCCGGCTTACGCTAGTCAAGTCGAAAGGTAAACAGTGGTATCATGACAAATTCATACCTAAAATAAGTCCGATTACCCTGATCGCACTACTTTTCACTATTATCGTCATGTTTTCTCTGAAAGGAGAGTACATCATCAAGCTACCCTTGGATGTGGTGAGGGTTGCCGTTCCGATGCTCATTTATTTCGTCTTCATGTTCCTCGTCACCTTCTATATCGCAAAGAAGATCGGCGCCGATTACGCGAAATCCGCTACTCTGAGTTTCACTGCTTCTTCCAATGATTTTGAGCTGGCCATTGCTGTGGCGGTTGCTGTCTTCGGAATAAATTCAGGTGCTGCTTTTGCGACTGTTATAGGTCCTTTGGTGGAAGTTCCGGTCTTAATCGGACTGGTGAATGTGGCGCTGTATTTTCGCAGAAAGTATTATGCCGCCGAGTACTGCAAGATTGAAGGGGCGACACCATTATAATGAAAGAGCGGTATAAGTTTCTTATTGTCTCAGCGGTCTTCCTGGCCTGCTATTTTCTGCCGGCCGAGAATGCACGATTTACCAATGCAGTCAATGAAGCCCTGGCATTGACCAGGTGGTATGCGCGGGAGCATGTGCTGTTTTGTCTTATCCCCGCTTTCTTTATCGCAGGCGCCATTGTGGTATTTGTCAGCCAGGCTTCAGTGATGAAATATTTCGGAGCGAAGGCGAATAAGGTTCTCTCCTATACGGTGGCCTCTGTTTCAGGTTCGATACTGGCGGTTTGCTCATGTACGATCCTTCCCCTTTTCATGGGTATTTATCAGAGGGGCGCCGGACTCGGTCCGGCCATCACATTCCTCTACTCGGGCCCTGCCATCAACGTCCTTGCGATTATCCTTACTGCACGGATACTCGGATGGGAATTGGGCCTTGCCCGAGCTGTGGGCGCAATTGTTTTCAGCATTGTTATCGGACTTATCATGCATCTGATCTTCCTGAAAGAGGAGATAGAACGCCATGCCGGAGAGGACTTCGATTTCACTGCCGCTGAAGAACCGCGTCCTCTCAGCAAAACCATCCCTTATTTCTTCTCGATGGTCGCAATCCTCGTCTTTGCGAACTGGGGGAAACCGCCTGAAGAAAGCCATAATCTGTTGTGGATGATTTATCAATACAAATGGTGGATTACAGGATTTTTTACTGTTTCTTTGTCAATCATGCTCATAAAGTGGTTCAACAAAGATGAACTAAAAGGATGGACGCAGCAATCCTGGATACTCGCACTGCAGATATTACCGCTCCTTCTCGGTGGTGTTCTCGCAGCCGGGTTTTTGCTGGGTAGGGTCGGATACGAAGGGATTATCCCGGCACAATATATAGCTTCTCTGGTTGGCGGGAATTCATTTTTTGCGAATTTCTTTTCATCGGTTGTAGGCGCATTTATGTATTTTGCAACATTGACAGAAGTACCGATCCTTCAGGGTCTTATCGGCTCAGGCATGGGCAAAGGGCCTGCGCTGGCGCTGCTCCTTGCAGGGCCGGCATTGAGCCTGCCCAACATGCTGGTGATACGGCGCGCCGTCGGGACTCAAAAGACCGTTGTCTTTGTATGTCTCGTTGTGATAATGGCGACGATTTCAGGAATAATTTTTGGAGCGATAGTCGAATAAATAGCAAGGAGGTTGTAATTGGATATCAGAAAGTTGATTAAGAGTCTGCTCTTCATTTTTGTGGTTGTGAGTTTGGCGGTTCTTGTTTACAAGGAATTCTCTCCCAAAAGTGAGAGCAATGCCACCGACGTAACAGTAACAAAGGTTGATACAGCGGCCGTATCCGGTAAACCCGAGCCGGCTCCCGAAAGACGGTCTCTAAAAGAACCTGAAACAAAGCGGAAGGAAGAAGCCCCTTCACCACGGACTATAGCGACATCACAGAATTCAAAGGTGGTCGCCTATTATTTTCATGGAAATGTCAGATGTACCACATGCCGGACTATCGAACAATATTCCCATGATGCCATTCATGAGTATTTTGCAAAAGAACTCGGGAGCGGGAGACTGGAATTCAGGCCGGTGAACGTGGAGGAACCGGGGAATAAGCACTTTATCCAGGACTATCAGCTTGTTACCAGATCCCTTGTCCTTTCTTTGGTGTCAGACGACAAGGAGACGAAATGGAAGAATCTTGCCGATGTCTGGAAGCTTGTGAGGGACAAGGAAAGATTCTTTCAGTATGTAAGAGATGAGGTAGAGATATTTTTGAAGGAGACCGGGTAAATGGAAGGTATTTTCCTGTTCACGGCGTTATGGTTTGGGATTCTTACCTCGGTCAGCCCGTGTCCCCTGGCAACGAATATCGCTGCCGTATCATTTATTTCACACCGGATTACACAGAGGAACACCGTATTTTTATGCGGCATTCTCTATACACTTGGGAGGAGTCTCACGTATATTGTCCTTGGTGTCCTTATCGTAAAAGCACTGGTGGATATACCCGTACTCTCGGATTTCCTCCAGAGATACATTAATAAGATCCTTGGCATCGCACTGATCCTCATCGGGATGATACTGCTGGATTTGTTGCGTATATCTTTACCTGTTCCGTCGGTATCCGAAAATATCGCAAAGAAACTCATCGAAAAAGGCGCATTCGGTTCATTGCTGCTGGGCATTGTGTTTGCGCTCGCCTTCTGCCCCGTGTCCGCCGCCCTTTTCTTTGGAGGGCTGATCCCCATAGCAGTAAAAGCGCAGTCAGGAATAGGTTTACCCCTGATTTACGGTGTCGGAACAGGTCTTCCGGTCCTGCTCTTTGCTTTCCTCGTAGCAGCAGGCACAGGTTATATCGGCAATCTCTACCGCAGGATTACAAAAGTCGAGTTTTATACAAAAAAGGCAACGGGCATTATTTTTATACTGGTTGGAATTTACTATACCCTGGCTTATATTTTTGAAATCATTTGAGGTCCAGAACAACTATACATTCGAGGGGAGGTATTCGCCTTCAAAACCTTATACCATGCCTTTCAGTAAGTGCAGAAAAAGGAAAAGATAAATGAGACACAGGGCTTGAGCATAATTCAAGATATTCAGAAATTCGTAAAGGATGATCCCCATCTTGCAGGGTTGCTTGCTGAGGTTCAGGAATACGCGGAACTTTACTTAATCGCGAGACAAAGACAAAAGGGTTGTGACGGGATGGGAGAAGTTGCGACGATTAAGGACGAATTCACTTATTCCTTGGATGGAATAATCAGGTACTGTAAAGAGAATGGATATCTTTCCGGAGATAATTCATACGAAACAGATTCGATTGCCCGTGATATTTGTGAACTTGAAGGTTCAGAATAATTTTAAGAATGGATAAGATTCAATTTCTGAATCAAAACAAACTGCCTTCGAAAAGGATTATAGCTTTATCTGACTACAGTGCTTTCATAAAATTCGGGACCGAGGCTTCAGCTTATTCTGTAGCCTCATCGAGACTACCCGTGATTTTGCTTCAGAAATCAAGCCATATCCCTTGCCCTTTGAGAGTTAAAATATACAGGAGGTTTTAAGATGAAGCGACTGTTTGTTTTTGCAATGGTTATTGCATTTTGTCTAGGTACCATCTCCCTGTGGGCAGAAAATCAAAAAGAACCGGAGAAAAAGCCGGTAGCGTCAGGTGTCTGTCCGCCTTTCTATCTGAAAGACGAAGCAGGCAATATTATTGACCCTGTACAGAATGTCAATGCAGACAAGCCCTATTCTCCGAAACAGACATGCGGAACCAAGGATTGTCACGATTACAACAAGATAACAGAGGGCTTCCATTTCATACAGGGCAAAGGGGAAAAGGTTCCGGAGCTGTTTGCGAAAAGATACAACTGGGTTAGTTCACCGGGCAACTATGGCGGAACATGGTGTTCTCCCGCGCCTTTGTACCGGCAACTCGCACCGAAAAAGAATGATAACGCCAGAATGATCGACATGACCTCATTTGATTTCGTGACAGCCACCTGCGGGAACTGCCATCCCGGCGGGGGGCCGCTTGAGTATGACCGTGAAGGGAAAAGATACGATGAATATATGAAAAAGCAGGGCATGAAATCAGGAGATGAAAATGGTCTGGACGGTGACTATTTCAAGGCTCGCTGGAGCAATACAGGTGTTATTGAAGCTGACTGCCTGCTCTGCCATATGCCTGAATATAATTTCAAAGAGCGTAACAAACAGCTTGCAAATCTGAATTTCAAGTGGGCAGCAACAGGGGGAAGCGGGTTCGGAAGTATTGAAGGAAGTATCAAAGATAACAAGCCACCGAAAATAACTTATGATAAGAGCAAGTTTAATGAAGAAGGTAAGGTGCTTGTACACATAGCACCTGAGCCACGAAATGAAACGTGCCTTCAATGCCATAGGAAACCCGACTGGAAAAAGCGCGGAGCGGCATTTTCTTCTCGAACAGATGTCCACATGGCTGCAGGTCTCAGATGTGTTGATTGCCACCCTGCGGGAAGCAAGGCTGTTGATGAGAGGATCCGGGGCAAGGAAGTCCATCAATTCGGAAAAGGTGACGATCCTTCCGGCTGGGTGAGAAACGATCTTGATAATTCCATGAGAACATGTGAGAGCTGCCACATCAAGGGATGGCGGAATGCACCTGTGGCAAGACATAGCTGGCTGCCTCCATTTCACATGGAAAAGCTCTCCTGCCAAGCCTGCCATATCCCATCCCGTGCTGTGAAGAGCGCATTGGTTCAGGCAAGCGACGTGTATAATCCGGCCCCGCGCATTACACCGCCTCCCAAACATATATGGACTTTTTACGACCAGGAGATGAACTTCTGGAACCATTACGGCGAACTTGATCTTTTCACTGCAATGGATCAGCCGACCGATGTGACACGGCCAACACTTTTCCGCTACAAGGGGAAAATCTATCCCGGCAACCGTGTCCACAGTTCATGGGTCGGTTTTGAAGAAGACGGCAAGAAGGGATTAAACCAGTTATTCATGAAGGATTTCTTCCAGATGTGGATGCAGCATCAGGCGGATCCAACGAAGAATTATCCGGAACTGTCTCTGATAAAGGATGACAATAATGACGGGATTATCGAATTAAACAGACCGGAGGAGATTGACGCCCTCATAACATCGGTAAAGAACTATCTCGGCAATACAGGATTCCCGCTTGAGAGCAAACGTCTGGTCTGGGTATCGGGCAGCCGGGCGCACTATTCATCAAAGGAGAGCCGCAAACTGGCGCGTGAAGAGCATGAGGCAACAGCTTACGCATCCGTATACAAATTCTCCCATGATATAGCGCCGGCAAAAGCAGCCCTTGGATCAAGCGGCTGCACCGACTGCCATCGTTCTGGCTCGCCGTTTTTTGAGGGCAAGGTCCTGAAGGAGATATTCACCTCGCAGGATGGAAAGCCCGAGTGGATGCCGAATTATGAGATATTGGGTATTGCAGATCCCTGGATAAAATTGGGGACATTCCGTGAGGAGCTGGCAAAGCCTTTCCTGTATATCCTTGCAGGACTTCTAACCATCCTCGTTGTTGTATCAATCTTGCAGCAAATGGCACTAAAAAATAGTGTCCTTTCATCTCAGAAAGCGAACCTGCTCGCATGGGTTGTTCTTGCTGGAGTTATTGTTTTCTGGCTTATTGCAGCCCTTTCTCCCGGACTTCTGGAATATATGACTTTGAGCAGGTTCAGCCTTGATGCTAACCATTTCTGGATTGCGATGATTATCTTCTTAATCTCGATTGCCGTTATGCTGTCGCGGAAGGCCGACGAAAAAACATCCGGCGGGATCGCAATGAGAAAATCGGGAGGGCTGTTCTTGATTGTAGGAGCAGTCTCCGGCATGCTTGTTATGCTGAAGATCGGGGGGCTTAGCATTGTAACCCGTTTGGCCTATACGGTTTTCGACGTCAGTCTTGTGTTCATGGCTCTGACTTCGGCAGCTTTATTGTTGCGGAAAACAATCATGAAAGATAAATAGCTCGTATATCTTAATTTTATGAAGGAGAACGACTTATGAATGAAGACAAGGCAAAACTGAAACAGCTTGTAATCAAAACTTACTCCGGTATAGCATCACAGGGCTCATGTTGTGCAATGCCTGCAACCTGTTGTGCGCCTGAGATAAAACCTGTGAATCTCCTTGAAACAGGGAGGCTTATCGGATATTCCGATGAAGAACTGAAGGTGGGACTCGGCGAGGCGAACCTCGGACTCGGATGCGGGAATCCATTGGCAATAGCAGAACTGCGGGAAGGAGAGACTGTTCTCGACCTCGGCAGCGGAGCCGGGTTTGACGCTTTTCTTTCTGCAATGAAAGTGGGGAAGAACGGACACGTCATCGGAGTTGATATGACGCCGGAAATGGTTGAAAGGGCAAAAGAGAATGCTAAAAGGCTTGGTGTAAATAACGTTGAATTCAGGTCCGGAGATATAGAACATCTTCCTGTAGAAGATAACTCTGTTAACGTGATCATTTCCAATTGTGTTATTAATCTCTCTCCAAATAAACAAGCGGTCTTTCAGGAGGCATTCAGGGTGCTAGAGTCAGGAGGGAGGCTTGCAATCTCGGATATTGTGAAGAAGGGTAAATTCTCCGAAGCCATAAAGCGGAATGAAAAAGCTTACAGCGGCTGAATCACCGGCGCGGTTCCCGTGGAGGAACTCAAACAGATGCTCGAAAAGGCAGGGTTTACCGATATTGCAATCAGGGATAAAGAAAGGAGTGATGATATTATCAGAGGCTGGAACTTCGGGGAGGGAATAGAGAATATGGTTTTTTCCGCTTATATACAGGCAAAGAAGTCCTGAAGACGAAAACAGTAAAAAATAATATTTTCAGCTCCGGTGTTCCCCTGAGAGGCCTATCTTTGCAGTTTAAATATTTATTTTGTTCGGGGCGTCTCTTTTGACCACAGCTATGAATAGAACAAACAGCACCGCCGACAAGCCTGCTGTTATCGCACCGAAATAGAATGTCGCAGATGGGGAAACATGGTCCCATAGCCATCCACCGATAAGACTTGCGGGAAACATCGCAAGTCCAACCGCGGTATTATAGACACCGAAGGCAGTTGCCTTAAAATCCTGAGGGATGATGGTGGCAAGAAATGCCTTTTGTATACCTTCCGTAAGTCCCATGAAGAGGCCATAGATGGCGAATAGGCCCCAGATGGCTGTTGTGTCGTTTGCAACTGCAAAACCGTAATAAAGAAAGGCAAAGAGAATAAAACCAAGTAGTATCACCCTCTTCTTTCCGAATCTGTCCGCCGCGATACCGGCAGGAATGGCTGAGAGAGAATAGACGAGATTGAACAAGAGGTAAACTACAGGAATCATTATTATTGGAATCCCTGTTTGCTGCGCCCTGAGAATAAGAAATACATCGCTGGAATTGCCTATGGCGAACAGAGTCGCGATTGCAACAAAAAATTTGAATCTCCAGTCAAAATGTTTTAAAGTCAGTTTCGGCCTCTCGGAATATGCGAGGAAAGCTTTTTTCTTTTCCGTGATAAAGAATATAATCAAAAGCACTGCAATCGCTCCCGGTATCATCGAAAGCCAAAAGACCGAACGATAATTGTTTGAGAACAGACCGAGAAAGAAAAAAGCAAGCGCAGGACCGACGACTGCGCCCAGAGTATCCATGGATCGGTGAAAACCGAATGCCCTGCCGAGATGCGTTTTTTCTGAAGACTCGGCAATGATGGCATCGCGCGGCGCAGTGCGGACCCCCTTGCCGAACCTGTCCATAAGGCGTGAACCCATGACATGCTGCCAGTCTGCTGCAAGGGCAATAATCGGCCTGCTTAAAGTAGATATACCGTATCCCGCCGCCATAAGCCACTTGCGATTGCCTATCCTGTCGGAAAACCAGCCGGAAAAAACCTTGAGTAAGCTTGCCGTTGATTCTGCAATGCCCTCTATGAGACCGATGACTGATTTATTTACGCCAAGCACATTTGCGAGAAAAAGCGGAACAAGGGGATAGATCATCTCGGAGCTAACATCCATGAAGAAACTAACAAGGCCGGCAACAAAAACATTCTTTCCAAAACCGAAATACTTTCTATCGTTCCTCATCTTTTCCCACAATCAATATCTGAGTGTTGCCTTGCATCTTTTCGGATGGAGAAGAAGATCAAGTCCTATATTGGCATTGGTAACATGGATATTTGCTGCCGTTATTGCGTCAACAGCGCAGCCCTCTCCCTGGGAGACGGCAATACCGAGGCGTGCAGCCTTAAGCATCTTCCTGTCGTTGTTTCCATTGCCAAAGGCTACAACACTTGCGGCACCAAGCTTGCTGACATATTCCTTTTTCTGAACGTCATGATTCTTACCTCTAAGAATGTGTATAACGCAATCAATGTCTTCAAGTTCTGCTTTTGCCTTTCCGAATGTATCGGCAGTCAGAATGTGCACTTTTAAAAACTTTGCTATATCATTGAGCTGCCCCCTGACTCCCGGAAGAAGCCTGCCATCGACAGAGAGAGTTCCTGTGAAGTCGGATACCAAATGTTCCAGTTTTACCGCCCCGAATCCTGGTACTTCAATCTCAAACATAGTTCCCTCCCTTTTTTACCACTTTAAATCATTTTTCTTCCTGGTTTTATTCGGATATTTTTTGCTGTATCTGAATCAGTCCGGCCTTGATATCATTTGTCCTGCGCTCGGTTTCCGACAGAACTGCTTTTCTTTCCTCGACGGCATGTTCCCCTTTTGATTTCCGGCTCATGCCTTCTTCTATGGCCTTTGATATTCCTTCCATGGTTGCCTCTATCCTCTGGAACATTTCCCATCTGAACATAAGCTTACTTTTGCTAAGTCGTTCTTCAAAGTCACACCCGACTCTGGCGGTTTGAATATCGATTACCCGGTGGAGATATTCCCGCACCTTCTTAAGTATTATTTTCTCTCCGATAAACTTCGGCAGCAGTAAAGTCAGGGATGATGTCATTATCTCAATGCCCACCGGTTGCTCCTGAAATCTGTAGTAAAATGCGGATTTCGTTGACCAAATCGCTTCTGCCTTGACTATATCGAAGGGAACGGAAAAGAGTTCCGCCGAGAATCTGAGCAGGGAATCTACTGTATCGTCGATCCTGATAATGAACCGTTTGCACGCAGCTTCAAAGGTCTTTGCCAGCTTCTCATCCTCGATGCCACGCCAGATTGCAAACGCTTGTCTGACTTCGGTAATAACCTGATCCTCAAGATTATCCCGAAGATCTTTCATTGACATGCCTGAACTTTCGCGGTAGCGTTTTTCGAGGCCTTCTGATGTCTTGAGGAACAACTCCTTCCTGAATGCTGTTGAATCCTCTTCAAGGACATTGGCGATAATCTTTTTTATCTCACCATCCAACAAAAGGGAGAAGTCGTCCTTTTCAACCAGAACCTCTTTCTTTTTCTTCTCGAAGATGGCTATCTTCTCCTTCAGCTCCTCAATAGGCGTAAAGAGCGATTTCATCTCGAGCTCGATACCCAACCGCACCTGAGAGAGAAGCCGGAGAAGATTGTTTGTGACGGAAAGGAGCAGAACCTTTCCCTTTTCCTCCATAAGAAAGGTATTGAGGATATGTTCAAATCCGGGAAGAAAACTTTTCTCAAGAAGTTCTTTTGAGCCGGACAATTTGCCTTCGAGTGCAAGTTTTGCAGAAACAGGAAAAATCTTAACTTCGCTGCCCATGTACTCCTCAATGATTTTCTTTGAGAATGATATGGACTCGCCAAGGTCTTCAGAGCCGACATAATCAGCCTTGTTCTGGAGTAAGAATATCCGGTGAGAATATCCTTTCACATCCTTCAGGAAATCAAGCTCTGCCTTGCTTACCGGTTGGTCTACAGAAAGAAGAAAAAGGGCGGCATCTGATTTTGGCAAATACTGATAGGCAACATCGGTATTATGCTCATAGACCGAGCCGACGCCCGGGGTATCAATTAACCGAACACCGTCTTTCAGATAGGACGAAGGATAGGTGATAATGACTTCCTGCACATCTTTCTCGTTTCTTGGATTTCCTTTTTCTGTCACATACTTGTGGAGGCTATCAGGTTCAATTTCCGTTACCCTCCCATCGTTAAAATAGACTTTGATACTTAATGTCTCAGCATATTTCAGAATCGTTGCTATAGATGTGAGAGGCACAACGGCGGTGGGTAATATTTCTGCTCCAAGGAGCGCATTGATAAGGCTGGTCTTGCCCCTTTTGAACTGACCGAGGACAACGAGGTTGAATACATTATTTTCAATTTTTTCTCTTAGTTCTTCACAGATGCCGCAGGTAATGCCTTCGATTGTCAGAATGGAGTCGATACACTTAAGGAGTTCATCTTTAAAATGCGAGTATTTATCAAGAACCATCATTCACCTCCCATCCCAATTATTCACAAATTTAAGGTAATAGCCGGAGATAGAGTATTGGAGCGGATTCTTTTGCCGATAATCAAATACAATGCGGAAATACTCTATCTCCGGCGCACCTGCAAGGAAATTCTTATGAATAATATGTGTTATCACCTTATTTTGGCAAAAGTTATTTTGTCTCCCAAAAAAACGAAAAACTCCTACCAAAAAAGTCTCCGGTAGGAGTTATCAGTCCCGATCAATGGGACGGTTGAGCGAACTCCATCGCTTTATTTAACTATTTTACCACAATAACAGTGCAGGGAGATAATTTAGTAATATTCTGCGAGGTCGACCCCCATACCCGTCCGAATATCTTAGAATGTCCCATGAAGCCGATAACAAGAAGATCGAATTTCCCTTCCTTTGCATATTGGACTATCGTCTCGACCTCATGTCCGGCCTGGATCTTCGTGTGAATTTCTATTCCCTCCTTTTTTGCTTCTTCTATTGCCTCGTCGTTTATCTTCCTGAAAAAGTCGTTTGCCTCCCTCCTGTACTCATCAACCTCACCGATCGTAGCTGCGTAATGAGGAACACCCTCTTCGACGGCTATGCTGTGGATCTCCGCGCCGTATTTTTTTGCGAGGTCTATTGCAACTTTGAGGGCATGTATGGCGCCTTCGGAACCGTCGTTGGCTATTAAGATTTTCTTAAACATCGTTATCCCCCTCCTTTCCAAATCCCCCTTCATCCCCCTTTTCCAAAGGGGGAAATTTAATACCCCTCTTTGGCAAAGAGGGGTAGGGAAGATTTTATGGAATTATTCTCTTCCTTCTTTCTTCAACTCAGGCTGAAACCATTTTTGCGCAATAATCGTCGGCACCACTGCTGAAAGTATAACAACGGTGACGAGGATTGTATATTGTTCCTGATCTATGACTTTATTCGTATAACCAAATAGTGCGGAGATTGTCCCAAAAGTAAGTCCCGTCGACATAAGCAGGGTTGTATACATGCTCTCTTTTTTCCCGAGCTTAAATGCTTTTGCAGCGGGCCACACCCCGACAAATTTAGCGGCTATCTTAACCAGAAGAAAAATAAGAATCAAAAAAGCGCTGTTCCAAATTGCCGAGAGTTGCACCAGTGAACCGGCTTTTAAAAAATAGAACGGCGTCAGCATCGTAAAGGCTGTCACTCTCATCCTGTGGCTGAGCGTCTTATTTGCAAGGAAGAATGGAGCGAGCACCATCCCGACCAAATAGGCCGGAAGCACCGCTTCACTCTTCGCCGTCAGGGCAAGGCCGCCCAGACCGAAAAGCAGAAAGAAGATGAATTTTGTCTCCGGCTCGCTTATACGGCTGCCGACTTTCCGAAAGAACCATGGAGTAAATTTTGGGAGTAAAAGGAGTGTTATCGCCGTTACAGCCATGAATAAAACGAGATGCCAGTCATAATTCGCAAAAAAGATTCCGAGCGCCAAAACCGTGCCGAGGTCTGTGACGAAACAGGCTGCGAGAATGAGTTTGCCGAGCTCCGTTTCATTATATCCTGTCTCTATCATCACTGCATAAACTACGGCAACCGACGTAGTCGAGAGCGATATGCCGGCAATCGCAGCCTGGGGAAAAGTCCACCCGCCGATATAATAGGCATACGCCATCGCCCCCAGGAAAGGCATCAGGAAACTCAGAAACCCTATGCCTACGCTCTCTTTGAATTTCTTCCTGAGAATCTGAGGCTCAACCTCCGCACCTGCAAGAAAAGTCAGCAGGATGCTCCCGAAGCCTGCAAGGAAATTAACCCATTCGGTCCTCTGGAGCGGCAGGAAATTGCCTCCGATTACTCCGACCATTATCTCAAGCAGTGCAATCGATATCGCTATCCTCACGGACAGCAGCGTCGCCACGAGCGCCAGCCCCATCCACAGCGCAGCCTGAAGCCACTGGTTATCCAAAATACCTCCTATAATCACGTTGCACCTCCCCTCCCTTGATGGTAGGGGATTGAGGGGAGGAACTATACAGTAAACATCCTTATTATCTGCCGAAAAACAAAAACCCCTACCAAAACTTCTGAAGTTTCAGTAGGGGTCATCATTTCCGGTTATCGGAACGGTTAAAGGCGAACCCCATCGCCAATTGTGTATACTATACAGAGCGGGAATTACTGCTGTCAACGGGCGGGCAATATGATTGATGAGATAACGTTCAGACCAATCGGCATTATCCACTCCCCTTTTACTGATATCAAGGGCATGCCCATTCAACCGTCGGGCGCAAGGGGCGTTGCAGGAACAATAGAAATATACAGCGAATATGCAGATGGGCTGAAAGACCTCGAAGGGTTTTCGCATTTAATCCTCATTTATCATTTCCATCTTTCATCCGGATATTCGCTGACGGTAAAACCATTTATGGACGAAACACCGAGAGGTGTATTTTCGACGCGTGCTCCAAAGAGGCCGAATTCTATCGGGATATCCGTTGTCCGGCTTATAAAGATCGAAGGGCTTTTCCTTTATATTGAAGACATTGATGTTATAGACGGTACACCCCTGCTTGATATAAAACCCTACGTCCCGGAATTCGAGGCGCATGAAGATGTCCGGACCGGATGGCTTGCACAAAAGGCGGGTAAATCGCACGGGATGAAGTCAGATGATCGGTTCGGATAATTGGAATCATGAAATTATTGATCTCAGTGACGGATAGGCAGTTAGACATTCATGGATGGAATTACACAAGAAAGATAACCTCAATATAATGCATAGTTGGCGCGGGGCAAACTCAAAATTAAACTGAATCAGGGAGATGATTCCCTTTGTATTTTTAATCTATATGCAACACCACTGCAAAACTGTTGAATAATGCCCATACCCGATCATTCTTCCGAAATCCCGTCCCGGACGCACTTTCCGTCGTGACTATGGAGCACAGCTCGGTGCCGTCCGAAATACGGACGACAAACTCGGTGGTAATCTTTCCTTTATTGATACGCGCGACGGCTCCCGGAAAACGGTTCTCGGCTGAAGATTCAGGTGCCTCACCGCTTTTCTGTAAAACCACCCAGGGAGCCTTCACCTCTGCTGTTATCAGGGATCCCGTTTTGAGGCCGAGCCGTAACAGGCTGTCATTGGTAATTATTGTTGTTACTTTGTCGCCGTTCAGAGTAATCATTTCCACTTTTGCCTGGATGTCTCCTTTTTTGATCGAGCTGATTTTGCCGAAAAAGCTGTTCCGGGCGCTTGTCTTCCGGCGCGATTCCTTGTCAATAAAGTGCTGCGCCACCTGTCTCATATCGGCATCGGAAAAGTCGACATAGGAAGCCGTCACGTTGAGCGTCGAATGGCCTAGCATCCTCTGTACGACCGGCAAAGGCATATTGCTCTGCATCAGTTCAACTGCACGGGATTTCCGTATGATCTCCGGGGCGCCCATAGCCGGTGGTAAGCCGGAGGCGACCGCCCGCCCGTAAAATTTGCGTCGAACATGGCCGGGGTCAACTCTGAAGAAATTACCGATATACTTTTTAAAGACAGGGTCGTCCATTGAAGACCTGATTTCTTCAGAGAGCGCTTCCGGTATCCGGACCTCCCGTGGGGGACGCCCGTATTTCTTTTCCGTTCCGCCCAAAACCACCAGATGGTGTCTGAAATCAACATCATGAAATGGATTAAAGGCCAGTACTTCGCTCAGCTTGGCGCCGGTATACCGGATCAAAAGAAATATCAGCAGGATGCGCCTGCGGGATAAACGGATATCAGACCGCGACGCTCCGCCGGCCCAGCTTCGAAACGACTGTTCAAGACGGTTCATCTGAACCATATCAAGGCACTGGCCGCCGTGCGAAATTGAGACGATCCGCGCGTGGCTTGTACGTTCGGTTATCGGGGAATCTGACACCTGTTTATTCCTGCGCAATGGTCGTCTTGACATCTCGTATATTATATGATAACTTTAGTAACACGATAATTATCTTATTCGTGTTATTATTCTAACATATTCAGGGAGGTTCTTATGTATTTCGAGACCGCCGGGATAGAAGTTGCGCCGTGGATCCCTCCGCTCGTTGCGCTTGTCGTCTCTTTCTTTACTTCCATGGGCGGGGTTTCCGGTGCATTCCTTTTGCTGCCCTTCCAGATGAGTTTCCTTAATTTCACAAGCCCATCGGTAAGCGCCACCAACTTTGTCTTTAATATTGTGGCCATTCCGAGCGGCGTATACCGCTACCTTAAGGAAGGCAGAATGGCATGGCCATTGACATGGGTTGTCATCATAGGTACCCTCCCCGGTGTCTTCATAGGATATTATCTCAGAGTTCTCTATCTTCCTGATCCGAGGGCCTTCAAGCTATTCGTAGGATGCGTTCTCAGGTCATAGAAAAGGAGGAAAAAGAAGCGAGAGAACATCTTGAATCAATAAAAAATGAGGCTTCATCGAAAGGGATACTCTGCGAGACAATCATCAGTCTCAGTGATGAGCCATATCATGATATCGTTAATCAGGCGTCGAAGAGCAAAGCGAATATAATCATAATGAGAACCCACGGAAGGACGGGAATAAAAAGGCTTATGATGGGCAGTGTCACGGCAAAAGTAATCGGCCATGCCCCCTGTAATGTGCTCGTGCTTCCGCGGGATGCTAAGGTTGAATGCAGGAACGTCCTTATTGCGACAGACGGCTCAAAGTATAGTGATGCGGCTGCCTCTGTAGCAATCGGCATCGCAAAAAGATGCGGCAGTAATCTCGCGGTAATATCAGTCGCCTCTTCCGATTCTGAAATATCGTCGGCATCTGCAAATGTGAAAAAGGTTACAGACGCTTCAGAAAATGAGAGCATTAAAACTGAGCCGATAGTAACCAGAGGCACGCCTTATGAAGTTATAACCGCAACCGCAAAAAAGAAGAAGGCGGATTTAATCGTTGTGGGAAGTCGCGGTAGAAAAGGATTTGAGCGACTTCTCATGGGGAGCGTGACTGAAAGAGTCATAGGACATTCCGAAGCCGCCGTCCTGGTGGTAAGGATATAGTTTTTTTCTCTATGCCAAATAATCATCCGGCCTTATGGTTTCCGGAGTCTTTTGCAGTTGGCAATATTTGCTGAATTCAAATTACTTGAATTTCTTCTTTCCCCTCGATTACTATCAACTATATGCATAAACGTACTCTTCAGATAGCCATAGGTATTTCTCTTCTTATAGCTTTTATGTCTTCAGAGGCATCCGAGCCATACTCCTATAAAAAAACCTCGACAGTAATCGGCTCTATGAAAAACCATACCGTGAAAAAGAACGAGTCCCTGATCGAATTGGCCCGCAGGTATGGACTGGGCTACCATGAAATAGTCACCGCAAATCCCGGACTTGATGCATTTGTTCCGGGTGAAGGCAAATCCGTAAATATCCCCACGACATGGATTCTGCCTGATACTGGCTCATATGACGGGATCGTTATAAATCTGTCTGAAATGAGGCTGTACTTTTTTTCCAGGCAGAGCAGTGACGCAGTAAGGACTTTTCCGATCGGTATCGGGAGCGAAGGCAATGAAACTCCTGTCGGAGTCTTCAGTATTGTCGAAAAAAAGGAAAAGCCTGCCTGGTATGTGCCTGAATCCATCAGAAAGGAAAAACCTGAATTGCCCCTCGTGGTTCCTCCCGGTCCTGATAATCCCCTCGGCTCTCACGCGATGAGGCTTTCCGCCAGGAGCATCCTTATCCATGGAACAAACAGGCCTTACGCTGTCGGTAGGAAAGCCAGCCACGGCTGCATCAGGATGTATCCGGAAGATATCCCAAAGCTCTTCCAGCTTGTGCCGAAGGGAGCGAAGGTTACCATTATCCGGCAGCCTGTAAAGGTCGGCCTTTTGGACGAAAAGGTATACCTTGAAGTGCATAAGGACAAGGATGCAAATACTCATTATTTCAACGAAGCCGTGCGTCTGCTTATAAGAAACGATCTTTACAAAAAGGTTGATAAGGAAAAAATGCTTTCGGTGCTGAGAGACAAAAAAGGGTTCCCGGTCGACATCTCGAAATAAAAAAAGAAAGGGCTAAAGAATTGTCGTATTCTTTAGCCCTTTTAAAAAACTTGCGCCTTACTTCTTCTGCTGTAATTCAAATGCCTTTTCGCACTTCTTTGCTGCGTTTTCCGCTCTCTCTGCAGCGGCTTCAGCCTTCTTTGCGGCATCTTCTGCTCTCTTGACGGCAGCGTCAGCCTTATTGCAGCAGTCTTTTGCAGTCTTCATGGCATCTTCAGCCAGCATCCTGGCTTCTTTCGCGTCCTTCTTGGCAATATCGATTTCAGCAACCTTACCTTCGAGAGCGTTAACCCTTGTCTCAATAGCCGAAACCTTTGCCTCAAGTCTGCTGATCCTGTCGATCAGGGGGTCGATTTGCTGCTTGACGTAGTCTTTTGTAGCAATGGCACAACCAGAAACAAGAAATAAAGATAAAGAAAGGACCAATAACAGGGCTGTCTTCTTCATTTTTACACCTCCTTTCTCAGCGTGATACTGTCCATAATACATTCTTTCTAAAAATATTAAAGTAAAATCTATGCGTTGTCAACAAATTAATTGAAATAAATTAAAATTTTATTATTTTCTGTGCAAGCACCATAATGCGAAATTGTCTTTCTCTGTGATAATATTCTCAAATGGAAATAGTGCGGATTGAAGGAACCGGCACAGATCGAATCATTCAGGCTGCCATAGAAGTGCTCGAAAAAGGTGGTCTTATCGGTTTCCCGACCGAAACGTTTTACGGCCTCGGGGTCAAGTTTGACGTCGAAAGCGCATTGATGCGGCTCTGTGATATAAAACAGAGGCCTAAAGACAAGGCCATGCCGCTTATTATCGGCAACAGGGAAATACTCCGCCTCGTTGCTTCGACTGTAAACAGCGCCGCATTAGCCCTTATGGATAACTTCTGGCCCGGGCCCCTGACTCTTATCCTGCCTGCACGGAAAGGTCTCTCCGAATTTATTACAGCAGGAACCCGAAAGGTCGCGGTAAGGATACCGGGAGAATCATTCGCCCTTCACCTTGCCAGGGCTGCATCATTCCCCATTACTGCGACAAGCGCCAACATATCGGGTCACGCGCCTGCTCAGGATGCCGGAACCGTCAGACGCTATTTCGGAAATACGGTCGATCTCCTGATTGACGCCGGACCTGCACCGGGAAGTCTGCCCTCGACGATTGTAGATGTAACAGGAGATTCGATAAAGATACTCAGAGAAGGCGTGATCAGGAAAGAGAGCTTGGAGTCAATTTTTTAAGTACACCAATTACATATCGATATCTTTCGTCTCTTTCCCCGCAGAGGATTTGAACTTTATCAGGGATACGATGATCGCACCCGCTATCATTCCGGACACGACACAGAGGAAAACTACTATTGCGAGGGAAGCCTCAAATCTCCAGAACAGAAAAGTGATGAATACCGGAAGTGCGTTCTGCACGGAAAAAACCGCCACAAGAAACAACACTATCACTAAAATGATTATGATTGCCATATGAACGATCCCTCCGGCGTTTATTACTTGCTCTTTGGTCTCGTTACACGTTTCTTCGCAGTCCTGCCCGATGCCTTTTTCTTCCTATCTTCGATTTTGACAAGCTTTGCTTCGAGTTTTTTAATCCTCGTCATAACAGCCTTTACCTTGTTGTCGAGCATCGGGTTTTTCATCTTTGCGCTGATGGAATATACCTTTCCTCCAAGCTCAGCTATTTCTTTCTGGACTTTTGTCTTCAATTCAAATATCTTAAGCTGCCTCTTGCCCTCTTCGGTGAGCTCTCCCGCCTTAGTCTTTACAACGGTAACGCCCTCTCTTACAATTCCGATACCCTCTTTAATTCCCTTCTGAACATCACTTTTTATCTTCTGCCAGAAATCCATTGCCTTTCCTCCTCATGCATATTTTTATGAAAGTCTACCAAAAATCAGAGAACCGGTAAAGCTATCATCGCATACCGGTCAAAACCACATTATATATTCCCCTGAAAATACTTCAGCGCGTTATTCATATTCTCCCTGTCTCCGGTGAAAAGTATGAAGTCTCCCTCTTTTAAAACATAGTCGGGCTCCGGGTTGGGATGCACCACCTTTTCCCTCCTTACTGCGATGATTGTCACGCCGGTTTTTTTCCTGACCTGCAGTTCTTTAATCGTTCTGTCACTGAGATGAGATCCCTCTGTTATGCGGTAACCGTCAATCTCTATTTCAGGTAGCCATTCATATTTTTCGAAAAGATGTCTTCTCGGCACTTCAACACTTCTCAAAGCCGTATAGCTGTTGCTCCTGACTTTATCCACCATACTGAGTATTGTATTCCTGGGGAAACTGTAGCGGTGCAGCACACGTGAAAATATCTCTATGGAAGTTTCGAATTCTTCGGGGATTACCTCGTCCGCTCCGAGTGATATGAGTTCGTCAACCTCAATAAGGTACCTGGTCCTCACAATAATGTATATATCGCTGTTTGCCTGTCGTGCGATAGAGACAATCCTTCTCGTGGAGACAGGGTCTGAAATCGCAATAACCAAAAGCCTTGCCCTTTCAATACCCATCTTATGGAGTATATCCTTGCCTGTACCGTCGCCGTAATGAATGGGCTCTCCCTTTTTTCTCATCTCCCTGACTGTGTCGCTGTTCATTTCCAGCACGACATAGGGTATTTCAGCCTCTTTCAATACTTTTGCCAGGTTTTTTCCGTTCAGGCCGAATCCTACGATGATGACATGGTCGTGCCTTTTCCGGGGGGATCCATCGCCTTCGAAAATTTTTCTTTTTCCACCCAATTTTTTCATGATAGCTCTTGCCGCTATCCATTCGGATGCCGACGGAGCCGCATTCAGGATAAAGGGGGTCATAATCATCGTTACAACGGATGATGCAAGAAATATCTGATAGAACTCTTCCGTAATCAGCCCTGCAGCCTTGCCGGCAACCGCGAGCACAAAGGAAAATTCTCCTATCTGCGCGAGCCCCAGGCCTGTAAGGATGGAAGGCCGCAAAGAATTCCCTATCAACAGGGCGGAAACCGTTCCTGTAATGATTTTCAATATAAATATCAGTGCTACAACCTCGGATATCCTGATACCGTTCTCAATTACAAACCCGATATCCATCAGCATTCCTATGGATACGAAAAAAAGGCCCATGAAACTGTCCTTGAAAGGCAATATGTCCGATAGGGCCTGATGGGCGTACTCAGACTCCGATACAACGAGACCTGCGAGAAAAGCGCCGAGGGCAAGAGAGAGACCGAACCTTGAAGTCAAGAGCGCTATACCGAGACAGATAAGGATGATGGTCGTCAGGAAGAGTTCCCGGCTTTTCGTTCGAACGACCTGATGGAGCAGGGCGGGCACTATCCATCTGGCGCTTAATAATACAATGGCTATGATTAGAGCCGCCTTGCCCATTTTAGTTCCCACATCAATGACGTCAATCCCGGTTCCGGACAGAGCCGGGATAAGGAGCATGAGCGGCACGATACAGAGATCCTGGAATATGAGTATCCCCACCATGGTATGGCCGTGAGGCGAGTCTATCTCGCCTCTCTCAGTAAGTAACTTCAGGACTATCGCTGTGCTGCTCAGGGCATACAGAAATCCGAAAAAAATCGATTTGTTGACGTCCCCTATGGCGACATAGGTAAGTGCAGCCGATATCCCTATGGTCAGGAAAACCTGTGTTCCGCCTCCGCCCAAAACAGCCTTCCTGATCCTGACCAGTTTCGTAATGGAGAATTCGATGCCGATGGTGAAAAGAAGCAGTATAACGCCGATTTCAGCGAGAATCTGTATAAAGTGGATGTCTATTATCAGTCCGACGCCATGCGGCCCGATGATTATCCCCGCAATGATGAACCCGATCAGTGAAGGTATCTTCAGCTTGTAAAGCAGCAGGATAACTGTTGCGGATGCTATGAATATCACTTCCAGTGATTTCAGAAATTCGTATTCCATAATCCCTATAATATTAGTGTATGCTTCAATTTACTGCAACAGTGTCCGCAGAAAAACTTCGATTCAAACTGTGGAGCGATTTCAGCGGCCTATCCCAATTTCTTTTTTGCCGGTCTGACGTCGTAGAGGGCTTGATTTTCACTGACAAGACATGCGCGTTCCGCTCCGCCCCTTTCAAAAAGGAGCTTTGCATCTGAGAAAAGGCCCGATGTTTCAGCCTTCAGGTAGCGGGCCCGAGCGTGATCTGTTCCGGTTTTGAGGCTCTGCCATGACTCGTCACCGACCTCTCTCAGATAATGGATTTTTTCGTTGCCCGCCTCAGGGCTTGTAATCAGGATACTTCGACTCCATAAGTGTATTAATCCGGTCATCGATATCCGGGTGTGTTGCGAAGAGCGCGGCTAAGCCCCGTTTCCTGCTGCCAGAGATTCCGAATGCCGCCATCTGGTCGGGCAGATGCGGCTGCCGTACGGATGCCTTAAGAGACTCGAGAGCCCCGACCATCGGCTTCTTTCCGACAAGGTCCGCAGCGCCGCTGTCGGCACGGTATTCCCTTTTCCGGGAAAACCAGAAAACAATGATCGACGCCAGAATCGCAAGGCATATCTCCGCAATAATTGTAGTTACCCAGAAACCCATTCCATGGCCCCTCTCATTTCTGAATACGACCCTGTCGACCGTATAGCCGATAACGCGCGCAAAGAAAATGACAAAGGTGTTCACCACACCCTGTATGAGCGCAAGGGTTATCATATCTCCGTTTTTTACATGCGACACTTCATGCGCAAGTACGGCATGCACCTTCTCCTTATCCATACGCCGCAGCATGCCGGTCGATACCGCCACAAGGGCGCTGTTTCGCTTCATGCCCGTTGCAAAGGCGTTCATATCGTCCGAAGGATAGATAGCGACCTCCGGCATGCCTATACCTGCCCTGGAAGCAAGCTCGCCCACCGTCCTTACAAGCCAGCGTTCCGTTTCATTGGAAGGCTCTGAGATTACTTGCGCGCGCGTAAGCCTCTTTGCACTCCATTTCGACAACGCGAGGCTGATGAAGGCGCCGCCCATGCCGAAAACCGCCGAAAATATAAGGAGCGACTGATAATTTAAGCCGTACGGGGTCACATAAGGTTCAACACCAAGAAGCTTCAGCACAATGCCAAGCACTATCAGTATAGCCAGGTTGGTTACCAGAAAATACATTACTCTGCGCATCGCTACCTCCCTTATAGAAAAAATCTACCGGCTTCTTATACCGCCGTAACTTCTGCTTTCGTCGCCCTAAACCTGTTTCTCTGACCCGCAGACAGGGTCTCTTTTTTTGATTTCCAGATCGCACATCGCAAATGATGCTGACTGACGCCTTTTGTAAAGCAGAGTGTTTATAGTATATCAAAAAATAACCGGAACTTCATTACAACGCAGTGCCGAGAAGGCGCATGGCAATCGCAAAATAGATGATTAATCCCACGACATCAGCTACCGATGTTATCAGCGGATTGCTTACCACCGCCGGATCCAGGCCAACCTTTGTCAGCAAAAAAGGGAGCACCACCCCTATGAAGTTCGAGACAAGAACCAACAATACCATTGCAAGTCCGACCACCAGTCCGATTTCGGGACCACCCCTGAAGATACCGAGTATCGAGCTTGCCACCCCCATGGTAACTCCCAAAAAACCTGCCACGGTCATCTCTCTTCCAAGTGCCCAGAACCATTGGCTAAGCTTGATGTCACCTGTTGCTATGGCGCGGACCATGAGAGTAGCTGATTGCGCGCCGGCATTTCCTCCGGTGGCGATGAGCAGCGGTATGAAAAATGCCAGTGCGATCGTGGAAATCAGTACCTCTTCATACGCGGCGATTACGCCCGATGCAATCAGGTTCACACCGAGTAATACCAGGAGCCAGACTATCCTCTTGCGGTAGAGCACCCAGATGCTTGATTCACTGTAGGTCGTCTTAAGAGGAGCTACTGCCGCCACTTTGTGGAAGTCTTCGGTAGCCTCTTCCTGTGCAACGTCCATTACATCGTCGACGGTAACAATGCCGAGCATCACTCCGTCTGAATCAACGACCGGAAGGGCGACGATGTCATAACGCTGTATCATCCTGACTGCCTCCTCACGGTCCTCAAAAGCTGAAATGCCGACAAAGGTGTAGTCCATGATCCCGCTGACGAGATCGTCCGGATTCGCGAGAATGAATTTCCGTAAACTCAGGGCATCCAATAGTACCCACGAATCGTCCGTGACGTATACAACATTTATCGTCTCGCTGTCCTTCCCTTTTATGCGGATATGTTCAAGTGCCTGCCTGATAGACCAGCCGGGGCGCACAGCCACGTAATCCGGCGTCATCAACCTTCCGACGCTTTCTTCGGGATATCCGAGCAACTGGAGGGTCTCCCTGCGGTCCTCCGGACTGAGCAGATTCAAAAGCCTCTGGATTGCCTGCCCGGGGAGCTCTTCAAAGAATTCTGTTCTGTCGTCAGGACTTAACCCTGCAAGGACATTGCGGGCTTCGTCATCCGTCAGTTCTCTTAACAGCATATCTTTGTCTTTAGACTCGAGATAGGAAAAAAACTCCGCCGCAAAATGCTTCGGCAGCAGACGGATAAGTAACATCCGTTCATGTTTTTCCGCAGCCGGCAAGATCGCCGCAATATCAGGGGCCGGCAAGCCCGTAAGAAGCACCCTGAGTTCCGCCCACTCCCGCTTTTCGATCAGTTCCCTGATCTTCGTGTTGAGCGTCTCTGAATCCGTCATCCGGTTAACCTCCTTGCGGCAGCAGCCACTGTATAATGTGAATATTATATATCAGGCCTGTTTTTAATCACTTAATAAAGAGCATTGCTGATAACTCATAATCATCTGAATTCCATCTTATAGAAGAGGTCAATGCCGGTTTCAGCTCCGCTTTCCGTCTGTATTTCCCAACGCCTCGATAACTTATATCTCACCCGGAAAATATTTTCCCCGCTGAAAAGAGACAGACCATAGCTTATATATAACCGGGGAGACAGGTATTTACCTACTGTCAGCGCCGACCGGGCCACATCGCCTCCTCCTGCCTGTATATCGAGAACGTCCACTCCCAGTCCCTGCTGAAGTTTGGCCTGGAGTGTTGCCGATTCGCCCTTCGAAAGGAGAAGCCCTGCAGCGCGCGAAAGCAGGCCTATCTGCGCCTGATCCCCACCCGCCGAATGTCCGAGCACAATGTAAGCCAATATGTCGGTATCCGTCATAGGGGGTTCCGAATAGAGATTGACCACTGGAGACATTGCAGTTCCGCTCACAATAACGCCGGCCTTTACATCGTCGACTTCACGCACGGCGAGAATGTCCAGAGCAGGATTTTCTATGGGGCCTCCTGTAAATACGGCCTGTCCTCTTTTTATGCCGAGATCGATTCCGTATTTCCTGTAGGCGCCCTTCACAACCTTTATAACGCCGTTTCCGGTTATTGTATCGAAGCTTTTCGCCGTCACCCTGACCTGCCCTTCGAGCCGCGCGTCGATTCCCTCCATCTTGATAAAAACCCTTTTGCCTAAGACAACGTTAACGGCGATATCCATCGCCGGCGGCGGGCGGCGTTCCGGTTTCTTCTTCTCTTCCACAATGATTATATCTTCGCTCGGCCTGACAAGCGCTCTCTCGCTTTCGGTCACAAAGAGTTCGGGGACTTTTATCTCGCCCTTAATGGATACCGCCCCCGGTTTTCCTTCAAAAGTAAGGGCAGGGCTGACCACAGCCTGCAGCTCCGGTATGTAGACAGCCTGAAAATCTGCGCCTTCTATGTGACCCTTGTATTTCGTCAACCGGAATTCCTCCATCGTCAACTCAGCATAACCTTTAACGTTTCCCTTGCCTGATTTTGCAGAAAAACTGTCGATGATAATCCTGTTCTTATCGAAATGAGCATTCGCACGCAGGTCTTTGATTGCTATACCCGTAACAGGCAGATAAGCTCCGGCGTCAGTCAGTTCCGTCTTGCCTGCAAATAATGGTTTATCCCATGTTCCGCTGATCCTTATGTCGAGACCGAGTACGCCATAACTTTCCTGAATAAGACCGGGGAAGAATGAAGTCAGCAGCCCTTTCTCCTGCACTTTCCCTTTTATGGCAATTTGCATCGCGCCGTCTTTTATTGCATTTACGGGAATGCGTGCAGGAACCGGCAAGGTGAAATCTCCCCTGATATCCCCATAATCTGCCAAAGCTGTTTCAAGATTGCCGCGCAAAGCTTCTTCCCGCCAGATGAAGAAAATTTCAGCGGTGCGAAGTTCCACTTTGATTTCGCCTTTTTCGGTCACATGTCTCACCGATCCCCCGGATATCCACGAATTTCCGGAAACGTCCAGTCGCCGGTCAGGCAGAAATCTGCCTTTAATCTGAGCCGAGATTGTTCCTTCCAAATCCAGTCCTTCGGGCAGCCAGGGCCGGACTGCAGAAGCATCGACCTTACTGATGCGAATATCCATTTCTCCGCTGTCGGGAAATCCTGCACGCACGGGACCTGTTGAGATGATCTCGGCTTTCAGCGTACCCTGCTGCCGGAGCAGTTCCAGATCAGCCGTCGCACTCAGCCTTTTTGAATCCCATTCTATTTTCAGATGAGCTCTCTTCGCCTCGATGCGTTGCTTGTCAAGAATAAGCACTCCTGAGGCATCGACCATTCCGGAAACGTGGAGCAAATCTTTGCCGGCCCATTCCGTATTCATTCTTCCCGACATTTTACCGGAAATTCGCGTGTTATCCGGCAGAAGCGGTCTCAGAAGAATGAGGTCCATTTCCTGCCATGTTGCATTAACCTTGCCCTGCTCCGGCAGGGCAAGGCGCACAGGAACAGAAGAGGTCATTCCGCCCGCAAATTTTCCGTATCCGGATAATTTACCCTGGAAAGAGGCAACGAGACCTTTGCCGTTCCATTCGGCGCGCAGCAAAATCTCCTGAACGTCCAACGATTGCCCGTCTGCCGTAAACTTTCCTGCGCTTATACTTTCGGCGCCGATCCCGGTAAGTTTCCCCCCTGTCCATGTTGCACGCAACTTTCCGGAAATGTGTCCCGAGAGGTGAACTTCGCTAAGCCACTGATTGGCCCTCGCGAGGTTAATCCGAGTCCAGTCTGAATAAATGAATCCGCTGAGCGGGTGCATAGAAATGTCTGCTTTCACAGTAAACCGCTCGTTATTGCTGCCGGTCAGAATAAGACCGGGAATGAGAATTTTTCGGGTCGATACATATATGCTTGCAGCATTCTCAAGTCGCCATGCTCCTGCGGCGTCGTGCCCGGAAAGTTCCGTTATCTTTCCGTCCCAGCTCTCTTCTCTATACGCTCCCGCCAGTTTTGCTCTGATGCCGGACTTTTGAAAGTCCGCTGAGACTCCAATTTCGTGATGTTCCGTTGAACCGCGCACATCAATACGCACCGAGTCGACAAGCACCGTCTTATATCCGGCCTTTTTTACGTGCGCTTCAAATTTCAGGGGCTGCTTTGCCGACGTAAAAAGATCGGCGCTCATATTCACGTTCCCAACTCTCAGTTCATCGATTACAATACCGCACCCGTCTGCTTCCGCCGATCCACTGAAATGATCCTTTAACCTTAGCCAGCCTTCGGCACGGAACCTTCCGCGGGATTCGGGGATTAAACCCGAAAGGTCGGTTATGTCGACAAGAAAGGTCAGACGATTCTTAATCTCTCCCTTTGCGCTTATGTCAAAGCCCTTGCCCTGGAGGAACAGTTTTCTGACGATCAGATTGTCTCCGGCCAGGCTCGCTGTAACATCTCCCCTGAGGGGTCTGCCGCGCAGAGTGCTGCCCAGGATTTTTCCGCTCACCTCTCCCGCTGCCTTTCCGTCTCCGGGCCAGGCGATCTTGCCTGAAATATCGAAATTAATCATGCCGTGCCATTCGGCAGTAACAGCAGCAGGGTTGAGTTTCCTGGCCTGAATGTCTGCGTACAGGGAAAAACCTTCCTTCCACGAACTCTCCACCCTGCCCCTCAGCGATCCCCACAGCCAGGCTCCTTCTTCCATAAGAATCTTCACTCCCGCTTTGTCACCACGGAACGATCCGGCAAGTTCTCCGGAACGCCATAATTCGCCCGAGTTTGACAGCCTGAAAGTCCCTGCGTAATTTTCGAGGGTCCCCTCAATACCGACTTTGCCGGCAAGTTTTGTATGCACCCTGAGTTCAGGAGACAAATCCAGTTCCGTAATTTCAACAGATGTTCTGAAAGCCGGTTCGCCGGCGCTGAAATCTATTTCACCTCTGCCGCTCAGACTCCCTTTCCTGCCGGTTTCTTTCAGGAGTATTTTTTCCGCAATGAGAGCATATTGCGCAAGCTTTATATCTGCAGAAAAGGATATTTTTTCGTTCACGCCTCCAAAGCCGCGGATGCCGACCGGTCCCTGGACCTGAACAGGGGAATCGCCGGCCGAAAGGCCGGCCCTGACGGAAAAACTGTCCATTTCTTTAAGGGGACGGTCCGGAATAACTTTAACGTCCAGAAAAAGAAAAGGCCTTTCAAACCCGGCTGCAACAGTCCCGGAGGCGTCAACCGAATCCCCATCAATAAGAATGTCTTTGAAAGTCAAACGTCTGCCGTACCAGAGTATTACTGACGATATTTTGTTGAATTCAAGGGGGCGCTGATCTCCCCTCCGGTAGGACAGCCCGGTCACTTCAAGTGAATCTATCCAGCCGTTCAATCGCGCAGGCAGGCCGGTTATTTTTGGCCATGTAAAATCAGTTTCCTCCTCCGGTCCCCTGTCTGCTATATGAAGATTGTGCAGATAGATTTTTTTGAATCCGGCATTTCCTGTCAAAAGATAAAACGGCCGCCACCGGAGAAAAATCACATCTGCGCCCGCATCTCCGTCAGGCCACCGGACCGTTACTCTTTCAAGGCGAAGATCGTCCCAGAGCCTCCCCTGAATGCTGCCGGCAGAAATCTCAATCGAAGTTAATTTCGACACGGTCATAATCAGCCAACGTGCTCCTTCAGCAGTTCCCAGTATCCATACTGAAAGACCGGACAGGAAGAGCAGTATCACCAGGAATACCGAGAACACAGTCAGCAGAAATTTTCGCCTCATAACTGGAAACCCGCTGAAAAATGTATCCTGAATTTCGGGTCATCGACCCCTATCTGGCGGGCGAAGTCGAGCCTGAGAGCTCCGATGACGGTATTGTAACGCAGTCCCAGGCCGGCCCCCTGGAAAAACGTTATGTCAGAGAATGAATTGAAAGAATTGCCCGCATCGTAAAAGACTGCAATACCCCATTCATTGGACAGGGCACGCTCGATCTCGATACTCCCTGTTAGAAGATGTTTTCCTCCCGTCACCTCACCTGATTTGTCCTCCGGACCGAGGGACTGATACTTGTATCCTCTGACGCTTCTGTCTCCGCCTGCAAAAAAGCGAAGCGATGCAGGCAGTTCACGGAGCGGCTCATCCTGAAGCGATACCGCTGTCTGCACTCTGGTAAGGATAGATAACTTCCCCGGCAGGGGGAACAACAGATTGCCCTGGGCAAGGACCTGAAGCAGGTTCATGTCCGAGTTCAGGTATTTAGAGGTGCCCTTGACCTCAACTGCATAGCGAAATCCCTTCGTAGGGCGAACGAGATCATCATATATGAGTTGAGAAAATCGCAGGCCCGGCATTAAAAAAAAGGATGAGACGTTTTCAGGGGCTATGGTGGATTCTTCATGCTGAACCTTTGCATAGACCGTACCCAGGCGACCTTTTCTGAAACTCCGCGTTCTGCTCGCTTCGAAGGAAATCAACCTGTTGTCATAAGTATCAAGCTCCTCCCGCTGGAAATTGAGCCTGAATGCCGTGAGATTGTCGATATCCTTCGCGCCCGGGATTATATAGCCCACACCCAACCCCTGCATACGCTCTGAAAGGGTAAGCGTGCCTGAAAACTCATGCCCGCTGTCGCCGTACACATTTAAATCCGTATATTTTGCTGAAAGTCTGCCACCGGTGTCGGTGCTGTATCCTATCCCAGCCCTGAATCTCTTTGGCGGCGCCGCCTTGAGCGTCATCAGCACAGGCACCAGGAAGTCTTCTGCCTTGTCTTTCTCCGGCGTCATAAGAGCAGAATTGAACCTCCCGGAATTCAGAAGGTGAAGCTGGGTTTCACCGAGTTTGCTCTGCGAAAAAACATCACCCTTACGAAAGGTAAGATGTCTGCGCAAAAATTTCTCCGAATATTCCGGCGCCCCCACAAACCGTATTGGTCCAAACCGGTACCTTGGTCCTGTTTCGAAAGCCAATTCGATGCGGGCGCTTAATTCTTCCTTCGAGACAAGGATTCTGCTCACCGAAAAATCGGCATCAAGATATCCCAGGTTTTGAGCCCCGGCTTTGAGAAGACCTTTCCCCTCCTCGTATTTCGGGTGCAAAAGGATATCACCTTTCCGGAGGGGAAACCCTGATACAATATCCGCCAGAGATTTTTCTCCTGCGCCGGGCCCGCTTATCGAAACCTTCGCTTCTGTGATGCGAACCGGTTTGCCCGGCAAAACCCTGATTATCAGACTGTATCTCCCGTCCGCTCTTTCAGGAATTACACTAACTCCGGGGTTATAGTATCCGTAGGGTTCCATCGCCTTCCTGACTTTTTCCTCCGCGCTGTCCCTGAAATAGTCGAGCCAGGGTTCATTTACCCTGCCTTCCCTGACCATGCCTTCCGGAACTGACAGCGCTGACTCGACGTTTGCCAGTACATCCCCTTCCAGGCCATGTATAAGCACCTCCACGCTATCGTCAGCCATAAGATATGAGGGAATGATCAGAAAAAATATTGCAATGACGCGAAGTACGGCCTTACTACGATGAATGGGCAGCATTCTCACTCTCTCTCTCTTTCTTTCCCGACATTATCCTGATCCGCCTTTTCAAGATTCCGTACAAATTCCGCGCCTACAAGAAATATACACGCCGCATAAAATACCCGGAGCAGAAAAATGACGATGGCGGTGAGGGGTCCGTAAATATTCCCGAGCTGCGATACCTTCGTTATCGCATAAAGAGTGAAAATATGTTTTGGCAGCCTCGAAGAAGACCGCATAGAAAAGCCCTCCGGCCAGGATTCTCACACTTACCTCCTGACGAAAATCAAAGTCATATCAGCCATATTATTCGTAAACTATGTCAACCTGAATATTCCGGGAAATTTATTAATTGAGCAGATACTCATTGCCGTTCCTTGCTCAATCATCTGACTTCGCTGTCTTTCGACTTTCTCCTGCAGCAATTTTGTCTGCAGCATCTCTGGCCGCATCGACGAATGGAGACATTATCAGATCAGCTCCTGCTTTCTCAAGCGTTTCAGTATCATAATCTGCATGAGATGTAAAAGCTTTCCGGCCTCCGTAACCATGATGTTTTATCGCATCCAGAAGCCCTAGGTTGATGTCCAGTTGCGGGATGGTGCTGACGATCCACTTCGACTGGTTTAACGGTAACGCCGCAGGGCATTCAGGGTCTTCTGCGTCTCCGTAGCAAACCTGCAATCCATGCTTACGCCTGACAGCAACTGTCTCTGAATCGAAATCCACTCCCAGCACATTCAGGCCGCGTTCCGTCAGGTTGCGGGCGAGGTTACTTCCGTATCTACCCATACCAAAAATGATGACATCAACCGGCATGCTCTTGTCCGCACCTCCATCAGCATCCTCGCGCCGGTGCACTTTTCTCTCAAAGACCCTTAACCATGGCGACAGCCGTTTGTACAGAGGATGCGAATATAAAATCATATAAGTGGAAATACCGATGGTTATCAGACCTACGAGGGTGATCAGGCCGAGTGCTTCGGTGCTGATGTGTCCGAGACCGACACCGAGAGCGCCGAGAATCAGCGAGAATTCACTGATCTGCGCCACTGTGAGACCTGAAAGAAACCCGGTACGTTTCCGGTAACCCATCGATCCCATGATGACCATCACGATAAGCGGATTTCCGATCAGAACAAAAAGAGACAATATGACCGCCGGGCCGACCTGAACACCTAATTGCTGAATATCAAGTTTGGCGCCAAGATCCAGAAAGAAAAACAGCAGCAGGAAATCCCGCAGGTTTACAAGACGCGAACCTATTGCTTCACGGTATGGGGTGGATGCGAGTGAAATGCCTGCAACAAAAGCGCCTATCTCTTTGCTGAACCCGAGCATTTCGCCGGTGACGGCGAGAGACACTGCCCAGGAAATCGAAAACAGTACGAGCAGCTCGCGTGAGCGCGCGAGATGACGCAAAAGCCCGGGGAGCACATAACGCATCAGCAGACCGATACTTGCGACAAAGGCCGAGCCCCTGAGCAGCAACATCAGAAGATCGCTCCGGAATCTTTCCGATGTCCCGGGCGAACCGAATGTGGTAAGTCCTATCATCACAAGCACGACAACCATATCCTGCACAATCAGAAAACCCACTGCTATTCGTCCGTGCAGGGCGTCGATCTCACGCTTGTCGGAAAGCAGCTTGACTATGATAATCGTGCTTGAAAACGTCAAGGCCACAGCCACATAGAGGGCTGTAACCGGAGAGAACCCCAACGCCAGCGATAGAAAATAACCGATCACCGAAGTGAATAAAACCTGGCCCAATCCGGTTGCAAGTGCAACAGGCCCCATGGTGCGTATCAGATGGAGATCCAGTTTCAGTCCGACAACGAAGAGCAGAACAGAAATGCCCATCTGAGCAAGGAAATCTACCTCATCAAGGGAGGTAATGATGCCGAATACCGATGGTCCCACAAGAATGCCCACCAGGATATAGGCCACAATGAGTGGCTGACGCATCCAGAGAATCAGGGCACTTACTACCGTTGCGACAAGAAGCAGGGCCCCAATCTCATGGAAAATGTTTCCAAATACGATCAATTGCTTTTTCTCCTTCTCCCTGTTTTGATGATCATTATCTACCTTTCCGCTTCCATCACGGCATTAAGAATTTCAATCCCTTTTTGCGATTCATCGACAGATCGAGTGAGGGATTCCCTTGCCGCCTCGGGATTATGGAAGCCATCCGAGTTCTCGGCGGTCCACCACTCCCAGAGGATATGAGCCTTGAGATGTTGATCCCGGGCCTTTTTTATCGTTTCGGCATCTACGCCCGTTTTTTTTGCCTCAACAATTTTATCAATCAACTCGCAAAGCCAGAACTCAGCCTTTCTCATCTTTCCCTTTGTATATGCTTTTATGGAGTCAATTGCATATGTTGCCGTCTCTTCTGTCCATGAAGAGTGGCATTTCAGGCATGTCTCTTTAAGCTGAATCCTGGGGGTTAACGGCACGTGCGAAGTATATATTTTCCCTTTCTCCCCGTCCTTAATCTTTGGTGCGTGACAGTCATTGCATCCGGCGCCTGCCCTGGAGTGTTTTGAATTGTAAAACGTTTCCGCTTCGGAGTGTTGTGCCTTCCAGAGAAGTCCTCCGGTAAGCGCATGCCTGAAGTCAAGAAAACCGATTTTGTTGACATAATGGTCATAAAGGTCAAAAACTTCTTTATAGGGGATGTGGTTCGTCCTCCTGTCTTCCATGGTTACAGTGTATTTAGAAGTATCAGGATTCTTCAGATCATATCCGGGGTTGCAGGTATACTCTACATGACATTGACCACATTGAAGCCTTGTATCATATCTCTCAAGCAGGGCTATCTTCCTTGTGTAGCCCCGCATACCCATTTCAATAACCTTTATCTGCGTGCGTGCGGGGTCATTATGCCAAAGTGTATCCTTTTCGGGTCCCGTCAAAGCGTATATCAATGCGTCCCTGACAATCCTCGGTTTTGCAGCATGAGGATCATGGCAGTGAAAACAGTTGACCCCGTGCTGCAATGTCCTGGCAAGTTCAACAACATTCGATGTCCTTGACCATTTAGCGTTTTTTACCGGGTCTCCCATGAATGCCCAACCGAGGATGTGGTCCTGGGATTTGCACTGCAGGCAAACGGGGTTTGCCGCTGCTGCGCTCTGTGGAATGAATGATCTATGTTCGTTGGAATCATGGTATTTGTCCACAAGTACGTCCCATGCCTTGCCTTTTTCGGAAATGTATTGCCATCCCTTTTTCCCCTGAAAACGTCCGCCATATGCCCTGTCAACAGCAAGGTGATCAACAAGCATCCACAGGTGGGGCCGGGTCAAAGCATGTTCTACGGTAAAGCTGTGTCCCATCATAATCTTGTCCCAGAAAGGGTTCGGTGCCCTGTTCGTGAGCTGGGACTTTTCATCTCTTGCGGGTCTGTGATAAGAGCCTTTCATGAAGCTATTGTATTGTTCATCATGACATTGTCCGCAGGTCTCCCATGATGTATCTGTTTCCGGCCTGTTAGCAGGGACCGGCGCACCAAGATGTTTCTCAAGTCCCCTGTGACAGAAAGAACAATTGGTCGTTGCATGCTTGCCCGATTCATGAAGGTTTTTGATAACACCATGGCAGCCGTAGCAAATATCGATGTTAACCTCCTTTTCTATTGTTGATACCTTTTTGATGTCTTGATTTTCAGAAGGCTTCATCTTTTCGGCATGGGCGCCGAAATAACTCATGCCCCCTCCGGCAATCAAGAAAATAACTGCGAGAATCAGATGCCCTTTCCTGATCATATACCCTCCTTTGTGCGTTTATTTTCCTTCATGGCAACATGAAGCGGTGGCGCGCTTCCCTTCTTGTCCCGTCCCATGTAGAGGGTCAGGTGCGGGAACGGGATTTCGATATTTCTCTCATCGAATTTCTTTTTCAGACGGCGGTTGAACTCACGTCCTATACGCCATTGTTTAATGGGAGCTGTCGTCGTCCGCGCTTTTATCACGATTGCGGAATCTGCAAACTGATCCAACCCGAGGATTTCTATCGGCTCAAAAATGTCGTCTTTGTAATCGGGATCGTTCCGGAGTTCTTCATCAACCTCCCTTATGACTCCGATTACTTCGTCAACATCTTCCCGGTAAGCGACGCCTATATCGAACACATACCTTGAGTAGTCTTTGGTCATGTTGGTCACCACATCAATATGCCCGTTCGGCACGTAATGAACATTACCCGCAAGATCCCGGAGGATAGTCGTTTTAAGACTTATCTTCTCAACAAGTCCGTCCTTGCCGGCTATCTGAATTACGTCCCCGACACGGATCTGGTCCTCCAGGAGGATAAAGAACCCGCTGATTACGTCCTTTACGAGACTCTGCGCTCCGAACCCGATAGCCAGGCCTGCTATGCCCGCTGCCGCAAGTATTGGACCGATCTCAATCCCGAACTGCTGAAGGACCGTCATCGACGCGACAAGAAGTATGACAACGGTCAGGACATACCGGACAATAGAACCGAGAGTCTGGGTTCTCTTCTGGAACTCCTGATCCTCCTTCTGTTTGACAATCACCGAAATGAGCTTGGCCGAGAGCACCTTTTTCGCCTTGAGTGCGAGCATGGCAAGAAACAGAATGAAAACAACTTTAAGTCCGCTCGTCAAAAGCCATTCAATCACCTTTTCGTAATATGCATGAAAATCCATAAAAGCCTCCTGTGAAACTTTTCTATTTAGTGTCTGTCCATAAAGTCGCTGTTCGTCATCCTACGTCCGTCGATACTTAAGACGGATGACCGGGGGATCCATAACCTATTGAATAAAATAGATTTCCGCCTTCGCGGGAATGACAGCTTTTTATTGTAATCGCACTTTATACACATACTCTATTTAAAGTCTTTATCGCCGGATATCGAAAGCCAGCTTTCCCCCCTGATTCAGTTCATACACCTTTCCCTGAAAGCCCACTTTGGTTGCCGGTTGACAGCATTTGTCCGCTGAGATGGTCATCTGGTCCGCTGTGGTAATGACATAAAACCAGTTCCCCCTGTATTTGATCTTCATAGTAAGTCTGTGCAGCCCCTCAGGAATGCTCGGATTTAGAAATAGCACGCCTTCATGGAATTCCACTCCGGTATAGCAGCGCTGGATGATATCAACTGTTCCGGCCATAGCGCCAAGATGTATGCCCTCATGTGTGGTGCCTCCCTGGATGTCCGAGATGTCGCTTTCGAGCGCCTTATTGAAAAGCTCCCAGGAAAGCGGACGGTTTGACCTCGCAAACACCCAGGAATGGACGACGTTGCTCAGTGTGGAGCCGTTGGAACTGCGGGCCAGATAATACTCAATGTTCTTCGGGATAATCCGGGGGTCGAAGTCGTACCCCATCTGCTCAAATAGTTCCTGCAGTTCCTCTGCAGAAAAGAGATAGAAGAGCATCAACACGTCCGCCTGTTTGGAGGCCTTGTAGCGGTTCGTGGTGTCTCCTTCCGCTTCAAGAATGCGGTCAAGGCGCTGGATATTGCCGTATTTTTTGCGGTAGCCTTCCCAGTCAAACTCCTGCAATTGATCATATCCCCCGAACTGGCTGATAATGCCGTCACCGTGGAAGACAATGCGCATCCTGCCGTTTATATCCTTCCAGTGCCGGATTTCCTGCTCCTCCAGTCCCAGCGACTCCAGCAGATCCTGCTTCCTTTTGGGCTGGAGGAGGTCGAGTACCTTCATCGCAGCACGCAGCACCCAGACAGCCATCACGTTGGTATATGTATTGTTGTCCAACCCCGGTTTCTCTGAATCCGGATAGCTTTCATGATATTCGTCGGGACCCACTACCCCGAGAATTTCATAGCGGCCAAGTGACTCATTGAATGAGGTAATCCCCGCGAAGAACCTCGCAATCTCCAGAATCACTTCGGCGCCGTATGTGGAAATGAATTCCATATCATCCGTCGCCTCAAAATACTGCCATGTGTTGTATGCAATAGCTGCATTTACGTGGCGCTGCAGATGGGTATTGTCGGGCAGCCACCGGCCTGATTTGGGATTGAGATGGAGCTGCTGAGTCTCCTCCCTGCCGTTGCTTCCGCTCTGCCATGGATAGAGGGCGCCTTTCAACCCTTCCTCACGTGCTGCCAGACGTGCCCTGTTCAACCGCCTGTACCGATAAAGCAACAGGGACCGTGTAAGCATGGGGATTCTCAGGTTGAGATAAGGGAATATAAAAAGTTCGTCCCAGAAGATATGGCCCCTGTATGCCTCTCCGTGCCATCCCCGCGCAGGCACACCGATGTCAAGATCTATCGAATTCCTCGAAACGGTCTGGAGCAGATGGAAAATGTGAAGCCTGAGAATCATCTGTGACCGGTCATTATCCGATATCGTGATATCGCACCTGTCCCAGAGGTGCTCCCACTTCATGATATGACTTTGAAGCAGCTCTTCGAAATTTCCTGCATGGCCGAGACTCTCAACCGCGTCCAGAACAGGATCGGAAATGGCGAAATCTCTGGAAGTATGGAAGGCAACTGTCTTTTCAAACCGAAACGACTTTTGCTGTACGACATCAAGAAAGAAATCGTGAGCGATAAAGTCCGGCTCCTTAACAATCTTCCGTTCTGCCTCTATTTGCTTATCCTCACTAAAAACACGCGTCAGCGCAGCCTGTGCAACCCTTATTTGAGACTGGTTGGTCTGAACGAGAAGAAAAATAGTGTCATCGTCTGCTATCCCTGTTTTCAGAGGTTCAAGGTGTTTGCTGTTGAGCTGCTTGTATCGCTCGACTCCTGCGTTGATTACAGTCCCGTCAAGGCCGGAACGCACCTGTATGCGTCCTGACCAGTTTTCAGGTGTGATGGTCGTCTCCAGTGCGGCGAGATGCATGTTCGCTATGTGTACCATGCGCCTGCTGGTTAATCTGGTCTCCCTGTTCTGTTTATCTCTGAAACGCACGGTCCTTGTGAGGATGCCGTGCCTGATGTTCAGTTCCTGCCTGTAGGAAAGGACTTCCACAGACATCAGGTTGAGCCAGTCGCCGTTTTCAGGCCTGAAGGTGAAGAGAAGCCAGTTTGGCATGTTTACCAGATCTTCATTTTCTACCACCCGGCCTGCAATATCTGTTTTCAGGCGGTTGTAGCCTCCTGCGAGATATGTGCCCGGATAATGAATCTCGTCCGCACATGACTCCGGAGCAGCGCCCCTCGTGGCAAAATATCCGTTGCCCAGAGTGCAGAGGGCCTCACGGAGACTTTCTTTTGCAGGATCAAATTCTTCATATGCCAGAGTCCAGTTATTCATGCCCCCCCTCCCTTGCATAATGGAATGAGTTTCAAAAGAAATTCCCTGACCTCATCCGGATTTCTCAGACTATATGAAGCTGCTGTTTCATAGGGTTCATCCCACACAACAATTCCGATGCCGCGGTCTTTCAGCGATCTGAATGCGTCTTCGTCGGTTACATCATCTCCAAGATAAAAAGACAGAACATCATCTCCATCGAGGTTCAATGCACTGAGTAAAGTAAACAGGGCCTTCCCCTTATGCCAGTCGATATCCGGCTGAAGCTCGAATATCTTTTTGCCATATGCCTTTCTCAGTGCAGGATGGTCTGAGGCAACTTTGTCCACGACCTCCTCCACCATCTCCACTTTTTCCGGAGCCGCGAGGCGGTAATGGATGGCAATCGCAAATCGCTTCCTTTCCACAAGAACCCCTTTTATGTGTCCGAGTTTGGCAGAAAGCTTCTTTTCCGCCTCATCGAGAACAGGCAGAAATTCCGTCCCGGTCTCATTTTTAAGTTGCAGCCCTTCAGGACCTGAGATATCGAAGCCGTGACTCCCTGCATAGACGATTGAATCAATTTTTACTTTATCCTTCACGTCTTTGAGGTCGCGGCCGCTGATAACACCGAGCGTGCAGTGACGGGAGAGTTCGATTACGGCTTCACGCATGTCTTCCGCTATCACCGCTTTGTCAGGCGTTTCCACTATCGGGGTGAGGGTTCCGTCGTAGTCGAGAAACATAGCAATGCTTTTGCCTCTGCTCTCCCGCGCAATTTCTTCAAAACTCTCCAGTGCGGAAGGCAAAGTCTTCGGCGCTTCAGCCTCTACTGAGACTGTAATCTCCACCAGGTCTTCAACTGCAACATCAGCCCCGTTTTTCAGCAGGGACTCCCTGTCGCCTGTTCGCGCCACACCGATGACAAGTCCGAATTTCCCTGCACGGCCCGCCCGTACGCCGGAAATGGCATCCTCGATAACAACCGAACGTGCGGGCTTCACCTCAAGCTGTCTTGCGGCCTCAAGGAATATATCCGGCGCCGGTTTGCCCTGAATGCCCAAAACCCTGGAATCAACGCCATCGACCCTCACTTCAAAAAGACCGGAAAGATTTACCGAATCAAGAATCATGGCACAATTTTTACTCGAAGATATAATGGCTGTTCTGAAGCCATGCTTTTTTAAGCTGTGTATGAATTCTACTGTTGAATCATATACCACTGCGCCGCGCTCCTCAATCTGTTTCAGAAAATACCCGTTCTTCAACCTGCCCAGACCATGGAGAGTTTCCATGCCCGCGTCATCTTCCGGACTTCCCTCAGGCAGATCGATGCTCCTTGACTCAAGAAAGCTTTTCACGCCATCGAAACGCGGCTTGCCGTCAACATACAGGCGGTAATCTTCATCTTTATCAAAAGGTCTAAAGGGTTTGTTCTGACGGTCGTAATACCGTGACAGAAACTCATCAAACATTTTCTTCCATGCCTCTGCATGCATGGATGCGGTATCGGTAACCACACCATCAAGGTCGAAGATAACGGCATCAAAATCTGCCTTTGAGATTGTGTAGGTTATTCCTCTAATAGTCATGGTATACCTCCAATAAGCATGCTATCCATACATGTATCCAAATAATTTATCTAATATCTATTTCCGTCATTCCCCGACTTGCTTGTCCGCCGTCTTTTTGGAGGGATCGGGGCATCCAGTGTCAAAATATTTTTTTGAAGAACCGGATTATCCGGTCAAGCCGGATAATGACAACCATTGGAACAGAGTTCGCTATAAATCGTTATACGCCTTTGAGATAATTCCCCATGCCTCCTCCGCAGTTTCGACATACCGGAAGAGATCGACATCCTCCGGAGAAATGGTGCCCTCTTCGAGGGTGGATTCCCGCCTTCGCTGCATTGACGGCTTTTCCAGAATACCGTACGTTATGGACAGACTCTGATTATGGGACCCGCCGGAAGACTTTCATCGATCTTGCTTCGACTTTTATCCCTGTCCCCGCCTCATTTCTCTGCCCGCTTTCTCCCACTAACAATTCGTTCGTATCCAGAACCTTCACCCACTGCCTGCCGTATTCCTGCGCAGGAAGCCTGAAATTAAGCGGTTCGTAGTGTCCATTGAATATCAGATAGAAGCTGTCGTCAACCATGCCTTCTCCACGATCATCGAGACCGGTTAAACTCCCGCCGTTTAAAAAGACCGCGAGCGACTTGGCAAAACCTTCGTTCCACTGTTCCTCTGACATTTCAACGCCATCGTGCGTAAACCATCCGATATCAGTCACGCCTGTGCCATGTATCTCTATGCCCTGAAACCATCTGCGTCTGCTGAAGACAGGGTGTTTCTTGTAGAAATCTATCAGGCGACGGGTAAAATCCAGAAGCGGTTCATCGGCATTTCCCCAGTTAAACCACGAGATATCATTGTCCTGGCAATAGGCATTATTATTGCCATGCTGTGTGCGGCCGATCTCGTCGCCGCCGAGGAGCATTGGAACGCCCTGTGACAGGAAGAGGGTTGTAAGAAAATTCCTCTTCTGACGCGCTCTTAATGCAATTATATCGGGATCGTCCGTCGGTCCCTCGACCCCGCAATTCCATGACCTGTTATCGTCCGTACCGTCACCGTTCTCCTCACTGTTGGCCTCGTTGTGTTTTTCGTTGTAAGAGACCAGATCGTTCAGGGTAAATCCGTCATGGGCCGTAATAAAATTTATACTTGCATAGGGACGCCTTCCCGTATTCCCGTACAGGTCCGAACTGCCGGTAATACGGTAGGCAAAATCCGAAAGCATGCTTTCCGCTCCCCGCCAGTAGTCACGAACGGTGTCTCTGTATCTCCCGTTCCACTCGGACCAAAGTACCGGGAAATTACCAACCTGATAGCCGCCTTCCCCTATATCCCAGGGCTCTGCTATAAGCTTCACCTGGCTGATGACAGGGTCCTGCTGGATGATGTCGAAAAAAGCCGACAGCCTGTCTACATCGTGGAGTTCTCTTGCAAGGGTGGCAGCCAGATCGAACCTGAAACCGTCCACATGCATTTCAATAACCCAGTATCGCAGGGAGTCCATTATCAGCTGCAGAACATGCGGGTGCATCATATTCAGGCTGTTGCCCGTGCCGGTGTAATCAAGATAATGGCGCTGGTCATCAGGCATCAGGCGGTAGTATGCACTATTGTCTATCCCCTGTAATGAAAGCATAGGGCCAAGGTGGTTGCCCTCGGATGTGTGGTTATACACGACGTCGAGTATTACCTCAATTCCCGCGCTGTGCAGAGTTTTAACCATATCTTTAAACTCATTCACCTGCTGCCCCGATTGTCCTGAAGAGGAATATTCATTGTGAGGAGCAAAATATCCGATGGTGCTGTAACCCCAGTAGTTGCGCAGCGACTTCTTCACCAGATGCTCATAATGCATAAACTGATGAACCGGCATCAGCTCAACAGCAGTAATGCCGAGGCTTTTCAGATATTCAACTGAAGACTGATGGGCAAGTCCCGCATAGGTTCCCCGCTGACCGGATGGGATATCCGGGTGCGTGGCAGAAAAACCCTTTACATGAACTTCATAGATTACAGTCTTATGCCATGGGATCGCAGGATGCCGGTCGCCGTCCCAGTCAAAACCGGTTTCCACGACCACCGACTTCGGCACAAACGGAGCGCTGTCTCTATCATCAATCACATCAGGTTCTCCCCTGCGATATGGAAAAACCGCCTCGTCCCACTGAACCTGACCCTCAACAGACTTTGCATAAGGATCGAGCAGCAGCTTCGCCGGATTACACCTCTGCCCTTTTTCAGGCGCCCACGGGCCGTGCACCCTGAAACCATAGCGCTGTCCCGGCAAGATACCCGGAATATATCCATGCCAGCAGAACGCCGTCACCTCCGGAAGGTCAAATGACGTCTGATTTCCGTTGTAGTCAAAAAGGCATAGTTCAACGCGCTCAGCTACCTCGGAGAAAATGGAAAAATTGATTCCCTGCCCGTCATAAGAAGCGCCCAGCGGATATGGCTTCCCCGGGTGTATCCTGATCTGCTGCATAATTCTTAACCTCCTTTTGTACAGTCAACTTACACCATAACTCCTATAATATATGTCTTTTATAAAATGGATTCCCGCCTAAGGACTGCGGGAATGACGGCTTAACTATACGTCTTTTTGTAACATTTTGGCTCATCCAGGAATTCATGAATAATACATGCTATGCCTGTTTGTCCATAATCTGCAGATACCGGGCAATTCCGTTTCGAGTGATCAGACCGACCATTGAACCTTTATCCATAACAATTATGCGCCCCATATCCTCCTTTATCATCAGCTCAAGCGCCTTCAGCACATATTCCTCAGGGGATATCTCCCATTTTTTTTCATGGGGTTTCAGTACATCAGATACCCGCACCTTGCTCCATTCATCTCTTTCTATGTTCTTGACTTCCTTTAAAGTAAGAATGCCGGCCAGTTTTCCGTTGTCGACAACAGGAAAGCCGCCATATCCATATTTAAGAAAATAACCGTCCACCGCCTCGCTTAGAGACATCGATGGGGAGATTGTAACGATCTCCTTTGTCATCAGCTTATTTACCTGTAGCCCGGAAAGGATCTGCTGCAGGCCTGCCTGCTGATAGCTCGCCTGCGCCGCTGTCAGAAGAAACCACCCGATAAGCATCAGCCATAATCCGCCGGGCATGCCGGCGAATATGGAGAACACCCCGAAAAAGATGAAAAAAAGGGCTATCTTCTGTCCTATGCCAGAGGCCTTCTGCGTTGCGTAAATGAAGTCTTTTTTCTTTTTCCAGATTACTGATCTCAGCACCCTGCCCCCATCCATGGGGAACCCCGGGATCAGATTGAATAAAGCAATGATAAGATTGATCTGTGCAAGATAGGCGAAGAGCGCCTTAACGCCACCCGCTGAGCCCGAGGCCAGAAAATAGAACACTGAGGCCAGAAAAAAACTTGAAGCAGGGCCAGCTATGGCGATTCTGAATTCCGCCTTTGGATCCGGAGGCTCACCTTTTATCTGCGCAACACCGCCAAAGATGAAAAGGGTTATACTGTCTATCGGAATCTTGTATCTCATAGCTACAAAGGAGTGGGCAAGTTCATGGAAGGTAACAGAGGCAAAAAGCATGAGCGCAGCAAGGGCTCCTTTGATCCAGTGTGAGGCAGCCGGCAGATCAGGCGCTGCTGCCGGAAAATAATAAGTAGACAGGGACCAGGTAATGAGCCCAAATACAATCAACCATGAGAAATGAACGCGTATCGGTATGCCCAAAATACTGCCGATTTTCCATGCTCCGCGAATAAATCCTCCGTTCATAATCGTCCTCCCGAAAACTTATTGGCATTAATGGGTTTCATATCTTTTTCGCGCATTAAACTTTCAAATATTTAACCGGCTGTATTTGCGCCGGCGAATCATTTTGTCTATTTCTACTACCAGGATTACAGTGGAACTTACCAGCCCTATGTTCAGCCATTCAGTCAGGCCAAGCGGTTCTGTCCTGAACACCCATTGCAGCCCAGGGGTATAAATAACCGCGACCTGGGCGAAGAACGCGGCAAGCATGCTGTAGAAGAGGAAAGGATTGCTCAGAGGATTCATCCTGAATACGGACTGAAGCTCGGAGCGGGAGTTCCATGCCTGGAAGAACTGGAAAAAAACCATGGTGGTAACCGCAACGGTTCTTGCCTTCTCGATTGAATCACCTGCCTGCAGCGATAAAGTAAAATTATATACCACTCCGGCAGCGATGAGGAGACCTACGATGATGGTCCTTTCGATAAGCAATCGGGACATAATGCCTTCCTGCGGATCCCGGGGCGGTCTGTTTATTACGCCTTTTTCTCCCGGTTCGAATGCAAGTGCCACATCCTGCAAACCGTTGGTCACGAGGTTTATCCAGAGGAGCTGGGCAGGCACATAGGGGATGGGAATACCCATGAATATCGTGCCGGTAATGGAGAGTATTGCGGCAACGCCGGTCGGTATGAGAAAGAAGGTTACCTTTCTGATATTGTCGAAGACGATCCTGCCTTCTTTCACAGCACTGAAAATGCTTGCGAAATTGTCGTCGGTCAGCACCATATCCGACGCCTCTTTGGCGACATCCGTTCCGGTTATGCCCATTGCAACACCGATATGAGCCGCCTTCAGCGCCGGTGCGTCATTCACGCCGTCACCGGTGACCGCAACGATATGGTCGTGTTTTTTCAACTGCTGCGTAATCCTGAGCTTGTGCTGCGGAGAAACCCTCGCATATACTGAAACTGTCTTGACCTTTCCGAAAAGCGCCTCGTCATCCATCTCCTCCATCTCTTTGCCCGTCAGAACGTCGGGGTTTTCTCCGCCGATGCCGATTTTCCCGGCAATCGTCTTTGCCGTAATGGCGTGGTCCCCGGTGATCATCACCACGCGGATGCCTGCCTTTTTGCATCCTTCAATCGCTTCAATCGCTTCGGGCCTCGGCGGGTCCATCATTCCCTGCAGTCCGACGAATGTCAGTCCGGATTCCGTTATAAGATGTGTGAGTTCATCCGTATCGCGGTCCGCCTTTTTCATGGCAAAGGCAAGCACCCGCAAGCCTTCTTTCGCAAAATCACCGGCCACACGGAGAACATTTTTCCTGTCAAGTTTCTCACCGGACATGTCCTCCGTGCACATATCGAGCACCTTCTCGGGAGCTCCCTTCAAAAATATGAGCTTTTGATCCCCGTGTTTATGGAGTGTAGCCATATATCCCCGTTCGGACTCAAAGGGAATGATCGCCTCCTGTTCATACTTCTTCTTCTCCTCCTCAGCGTTTAACCCTGCCTTCATAGCCGAGACGGTCAGGGCCCCTTCTGTCGGGTCTCCTTCAACCCTGTATGTGCCTTCCTCTTCATACACACCGGACTCGTTACAGAGCAGTCCGATTCTGAGAACGTGCCAAAGATGCTTGATCTCCTTTGCATCAATATGCAAACCTTCATGCAGGATCTCCCCTTTCGGCTCATAGCCGCTTCCGGTCATTTCATACGTTGCTGTGCCGTCAAAGATTAATTTAACGGTCATTTCGTTCTTTGTCAGTGTACCTGTCTTGTCGGAGCCGATGACCGTGGTGCTGCCCAGGGTTTCAACCGCAGGCAGTTTGCGGATTATGGCGTTCTGCCTGGACATCCGCGCCACACCGATTGCCATAGCGATGGTCACCACAATCGGCAGCCCCTCGGGGATTGTGGCCACCGCAGCGGCAACCGCAGTCATGAACATATCCTTGGCGCCCTCCCCTATGGCAAGCCCCACAAGAAAAAGCATAGTCGAGGCGCCGAGCACAATAAATCCGATGGTTTTTGCAAAGGCGTGTATCTTCACCTGCAGCGGAGCTTTCACCATGCCTATTTCCCTGACCTCTTCTGCAATGTTGCCGAGCACTGTTTTCCTGCCGGTTTCACTCACCACGCCCCTGGCGCGTCCGCTCACAACAATAGTGCCCATGAAAGCCATATTCCTCTGATCTCCCGGAGTCAGGTTCTCCTCCTTTATGGGAAAGGTGATTTTCTCCGCTGGAACGGATTCTCCTGTGAGCATTGCCTCATCAATTTTCAGCTCGACCGACTTGAACAATCTAAGGTCCGCCGGGACCATTACGCCGGATGTGAGCAGTACTATGTCGCCGGGGACAAGCTCTTCGCTGTTAACTTCCTTTTCTTTCCCGTCCCTCAGGACCTTTGCTTTCGGCACGACCATCCTTTTGAGCGCCCTTACGCTCTCTTCAGCCTTGTATTCCTGCAGATAGCCGATAATCGCATTCAGGATGACCACCGCAAAAATGACGCCGGAGTCGATATATTCCTGCAGGAAAATCGTGATGACGCCGGCGATCAGGAGAATATATATGAGAGGACTGGTAAATTGATGGAGCAGTATCTTAAACCTGCTTATCTTCTCTTCTTCAGCAAACTTGTTCGGCCCGTATTCCGCGAGACGGTTTCTGACCTCTTCCTCCGTAAGTCCATGCTCGGTAATCTTCAACCTTTCAAATACGTCCTTTAAGCCAAGTTGATACCAGTTCAATTTTTACCTCCGGATGCAGCCGGATTATCAGAATCTTTCAAGTATGCTGCCGTAAAGAAGAATACCCGAATCCTGCATTATCAAAGTTTTGAAGTCCATACAACGCTCCGGACTTTATTGCAGTTTCGGGTTTTTAATCTAAGTCTGTGCAAACACAGCACTGCAGTGCCAACAGATTTCTTCCGCGTAAACTACTCCTGCATAAGTAATTCTACCAAAACACAATAATTTATCAAATTTAGCCCGTTATTTCTTCATAGCGAATTCTGATCCAATGTTTTAACCTGTTAGGTTGTCGTTCCCGCTCGGCAGGACTCCTTCTGATTCCCCCTTAGTAAGGGATGATAAAGGGGGTCGCCGTAGGCGGTTAAACCCCCTTATCAAAATAAGGTATGGTTCGACAGGCCTTCGGCGTGAGCCCAGTCGCAGTATGAAATACGTCGTCTTAGCTAAAGGTGGTTTATATCGTCTTTTCGGTCGTCGCCTTTCATTTTCTTCTCGAGGAACTCTTTCGCAATATCCCTGCCTCCGAGCCCGAAGGCCAGAGAAAGCGAGAAGATTACACCTCCAAATACAATTGCAAAGGCTATGATGATGGTTTCCTTGCCAACCCCGAGCTGTTCAAGGGCCATGGTAAGGGCAAGGAAAAAAATTGTCAGCTTGACCAGTCTCCCTATCAGCCCTGATACTTTGAACCCCGCATTTACCGCTGCTATGAGGGCGGCACGGCCGAGAAAGTTGCTGAGAAAATATCCAAAAAAGACAATAACACCTGCAACAAAGACATTCGGCAGATAGAGAATGAATCTTTCAAGTATCTGTTCGACCGCAGGGATATTGAGAGAACGCAATGACAGTATCAGGAAGCCGAATACGGTCACCCAGCCGATCATTCGTGCCAGTATAGCCGAAACCGGTTCTTTTACTCCCCCCCTTTTCATCATCTCTATGGCTCCGGACCGCTCTGAAAGCCTGTCAATCTTTATCGCATGGAAAAACCTCAGAAACAGAGATTTCAGAATGAATCCGAGGACGATACCTGCGGCCAGGACAAGAATCGCCGTCATGATATCAGGGAGAAATTCAAGCAGTCTCTCTATAAATCTGTCAAACGGTTCCATGATCACTCTTTCCAGAAAGCTGTTCATGCTATACCTCCTTTCTTTAGCTCCATCGCTCTATCAATAATTTCTTTTTTTTCTCGAAAGTTATGCATAACCTGTTAATCTTTTCCTCGACTTCGTCAGCGCTGCATTCCCAATTTTCAGTGACAAAAGAAGCCACTTTACCGATATACAAAGGAGTAAGGGATTTTAACAGGTGTTCTTTATTCAGAACTTTTTCATGCGCTGCCAGCGCGAAGCTGTAGATTATATCCACCCATATTTCATCAGGGATGTGAAATTCGCTCTTCCGAAGGTCCTCCGTGTTCTGGAGAAACCGGATGATGTCCTGCGGGATAAAGGTACTCCACATATCGCTCAGCTCCCTGATTCCGAGACTGAATTTGTCGATCATTCTTTCGAGATTCACCGACACAGGATCAAGTCCCACTGCGTATTGAAAACCGAAAGCAGGGATGTCCTGAGAACCCTCGACCGTCTTCCATGCCTCTGCATAAGCTTCCATCAGATCGAACGTCGACCCCACTACCTGAAAAAGCATGGCGCTCAGGTCTGCTCCGGGATCTTTGGGGTCGTGAATCTTTGCACCGAGGAACGACTGACATACTTTAAAATTATTTGCAACGGCGGTTGTAGTCATCCATATATCTATCCCATACCGTGCGACATCCGTTTCCCAGACGTCCTTGGAAAGAAAAAATTCCGCAAGCCTGCCTGAGAATCCGAAGTCCCCGCCGATCGGCTGCCGTATTCGCTTGCCGTAGAGCGCCCTGGTCAACGGGTATACGATGCTGTTGGTTATCGTCCCGTCATACTTGTGCCTGTGATAAAGTGGGGCCACATAATCGAAATCGCTTTCAATGACCGGCTTTATCAAAAGCTCAATCCATTCAGGAGTGATGCTGCGGAGGTCGGAATCAAGGACAGCGCAGGCCTTTGACCCGAGGGCGCGGGCTATCTCAAAGATTGTTCTGAAGGCGCTTCCTTTTCCGGGGATGCCGTGATAGGGGGTTGCTATTTTGAAAAAAGGCGAAACCCTGTGGGTAAAGAGTATGGACTGAAAATCATCGACAGCAGTATTCTGGACGACTTCCATGGTACCGTCATTGGAACCGCCGTCTGAATTGACGAGAACGGATTTCATATCCGGGAAATACTTCGCAAGACCGGTCTGAACAGCCCTTACAACATGGCCTATGGTTCCGGCATTGTTATAGCTCGGGATTCCGACGAGTATATCGGCTTCCCTGATTTTTTCTATGGAGTCCTGTATTTCTTTTCTTGCAATAATGCTTTCCATGGCCTCCGCCTTCCGTATTGTGAGACAATCAGCATGCTAATCCTGACTCTCCAGCATCGCTACAGGGAAATTCGCAAATACCACAGAGAGTTTCAGAGCAGTGGCATTTTTGTATTCCCCCGCGGTTATAAGTTCTCCGGTAAAAATATTGCGGTATCTTGCGCCCGGCTCGAAAAAAGGCACCACCAGACTCGAATCTCCCCATACTTCTTCTCCGAGTGGAAGACCCGGAGGCTTCCCGATAAGGGATGCAAAGAACCTCGGCGCTGCGATAATCGCACTCTCCGCACCCATCCTTCTCACAAAAGCGCATACTTTATCCGCTTTTTCGCCCATCGCCTCGATCGGAAGATACTCGCCCCGCTCAAAGAGTCCCGTCTTCTCCCCCCTGTAGTTAAGGGCTTTGCGGATAAGATAGAGTTTAATCAACCCGCTTTCCTTATTCTCGGTCAAATACCGGGCCAGACCGGGTAAGGGCATCTCTTTTTCACGTCTTCTGATCTCATCGAGCATCGCGATTCTCCGTTCGTAGTCGACCGGATGGCGGTTGTCGGGATCGACGAGGCAGAAGTTCCATATTTCCGTGCCCTGATAAAAATCAGGCACGCCGGGAGATGCGATCTTCAGTAATGTCTGTGAAAGTGAATTGTACAAGCCGAAATGTGAAACCTTTGCCTGAAAGGAAGTAAAGTCTTTGAGAAAGGGGTTTTCCGTCTCATCGGTCATAATAGCGTCGATAAACATCATTAAGGCATCCTCATACATGCTGTTCGGGCTGATCCAGCTCGTATTCACCTTTGCCTCTCTCACCGCCTTCAACATATAATCCCTTATCCTGCTCTTAAAGTTCCCGTATTCCTTCTTGTCCTTTATTTTCACGGGCCACACCCCGATGAGGGTCTGATAGAGCAGGTATTCCTCGTTCCCGTCGGGCACTCTGTGTCCTTCAATCACAGGTTTTTTATTTTTGTTCATCCTTCTCCAGTTTATCAGGCACTTCCTCCATTCATCAGGAACTTCTGAAAGAACATTTATCCTCGCCCTGACGTCCTCGCTCCTTTTCGTATCGTGAGTGGATGTCGTGATGAGGGCGTGAGGCCAGAACTTTGTCCGCTCAATGTTCTTCCCATGGAAGGTATCGAGAGAAGTGCCGAACCTGTCGGGACTGCCGCCCACCTCATTCAGGGAGACAAGCCTGTTATAAATATAAAACGCGGTATCTTCAACGCCCTTTGCCATGACGGGGCCGGTGATCTGCTGGAATCTCATGACGAAATCAAGCCACTCGCGCTTGACTTCGTCGCCCAGTGTGTCAGGATAGTTCAGCGACAGTATATCTTTAAGGAAATCAAAAATAGATGCGCTCATCGCGGGGTTCTTGCGTTTTGCCCGCGAAACGGCGAATTCGATAAACCTGCGGTCGCTTTCGTTAACGCCCGACTTATTTATATATGTTCTGTAAACAGGGAAAAAGGCTACGACTTCCACAATGGCTGAGATAAGGCTGTTCAGTGTGAAATCCCTCGTATGCCTGTTCATCTCGGAGATTCTGTTAAGGTAATGCCCGAGGGTATTGACCTCGCTCGACATCGCGACCTCGGTAATCAGTCTCTTTTTTTCATAGACCAGATCGGCATAATTAATTTTCAATTTCGTAAAACGCTCATATGTTTCCTGGAACGCCTTCGCATGTTCGGTTTTGATGAAAATTCCATTAACGGTATTCAGGAAAACATAACCGGTAGTGCTGAAAATCGGCCAGTCTTCAGGCATCCTTTCGTCCTTTATGAGAATCTTCTCGCCGACGATGTAAAAAGGCTTATAGTAAGGGTCCGACAGCAGGGTTTCGTCATAGTTTTTCACTATTTCCGATTCCACCTCTTCCTTATCCTGCGGCATATCGACCCTTTTCCTGAGTGTTTCGGCATAGTGGACCCGGGTCTGGAAGAAACAGTTTCGCTGCAATGTCCTGAAGTATTCAAGAGGATCGTATAAGCCGTCGGGATGATCGACGCGAAGGCCGGTTACCTTCCCGTCTCTGACGAGCTTCATTACAAACTTGTGGTAAGCCTCAAAGACAATGGGGTCTTCCACTCTTATAGCCGCGAAACTGTTGATATCGAAAAACCTCCGGTAATTTATCTCTTCCATAGCAACGCGCCAGAAAGAGAGTCTGTAAGCCTGTTCGTTCAGCAGTTCGTCGAGAAGATCGAAACTCTCCGGCGAGCCCTTCTCGCCATTGAATAGGCGGACATTCTCATCGATGAAGTCGCGGATATCGGGATTCCCCCGGCAAAGATTCCTCAATCTCTTTTTGACGATCTCCTTTTCCCTGCGCCTTTCGGCTACCTTTGCCGGTTCTGTCTCCGTATAAGGCGGCAGGCATTCCAGCGCGGTGATGATGCTTAAAAGTTCTGCGAAGTCCGGATGATCCGCAGAGAGCATGTTTTCGAAGAGGTCGAGACGGTGTTTCAAAATGCGCGTGTAGGTCTTCGGTATTAAAGGGTATCTGTTCTCATTGTAATGAACAGAGAATGTGCCATCCTCAAAAGACAGCCTCAATTCCCGGTCCTCGAGGACGTTGCCGTACTGATCGCCCAGAACCGGGATGAGGACTTTGTCCCTGAGTTCTTTCTTCACGGGGTTCCAGTATATATCAAAAAATTTAGCGTATCGGGAACTGGGACCATTTTCCAGAATATCCATCCACCATGCATTGTCCCTGCTTTCGATGCACATGTGATTCGGGACAATGTCGAGGACCTGGCCCATACCGAGTTCGCGGAGTCCTCCGATCAGCGCATCGTAGTCCGCTTCAGTCCCTGTCTCAGGATTGAGCGATCCCGGATCGACGATATCGTATCCGTGAAGACTGCCCTCCCTCGCCTTGAAACAGGGTGATGAATAAACGTCGCTGATACCCAGTTCACGGAGATACGGCAGAATCTTCGCGGCATCGGAGAATCTGAATTTACTGTTGAATTGCAGCCTGTAAGTCGCAACAGGAATTCTGGGCAGGAGGACAGCCTCTTTTTCCATCTTCAGAGCCTCTCTTTCTCATAGATGACAAAGCTCCTGCTCCGCAGGGCAATGGCCCCGCCACCTTTCTTTATTTTATCCGGCGCAAGCGCACCCGGCCCTTTCCATTCACTGCCGGAGGATTCCATTACCTTGCTCCAGATTGCACCGGGCAAAGTAATTTCAGACGATTCCTCGCCGGCGCTGAAATTGAATACGCAAAAGACCTGATCGTTGCCTTTCCATCTCCTCAAAAAGATAATTTTGTTATTTTCGGATGCATGCACCTCAAGACATTTTTTGGTGCCCGAAAGGGCCGGAAGACTGTATCTCAACCGTATTAGACGTCTGTAAAAATTGAGCAAAACCCTGTGGCTGCCGGTTGCCCTCTTCTCCCAGTTTATCTTCGACACATGAAATGTACCGACACTCCGGGGATCCGGGGGTTCCCCTTTCCATATGAAGGCATTAAACTCTTCCCTTCTGCCTTTTCTGACCGACTCGATTAAATCCTGGTCTGAATGGCTTACAAAGTAAAGAAACGGCGCCTCTTCTCCGTACTCCTCACCCATAAACAGAAGCGGGATGTAAGGAGACAACAAAACAATCCCCGCTGCAAGCTTAAGGGATTCAAAAGAAACAAGCGCAGCCAGTCGTTCACCAAACATTCTGTTGCCCACCTGGTCATGATTCTGGGAAAAGACAATAAACTGACGTGCCGGTATGTCCTTTGAGGAATTTCCGTGGTTTCTTTTCCTGTATTCGGAATATCCGCCGGAGTATACGAACCCTTCTTTAAACGATTTTTTCATGTGGTCCATTTCCCCGAAGTCGATGTAATAACCTTCTTTTTCACCTGTGAGCAGCGTATGCAGTGAATGATGGAAATCGTCGCACCACTGGCTGTCAAGGCCCAGGCCTCCCTGTTTTTTGGGCCTTACCGCCCTCGAATCGTTCAAGTCGCTCTCAGCGATCAAAAGGAATTTTCTGCCACGGCGGGCGGAAAATTTTTCAACCTCTGCCGCAAGTTCCTGAAGGAACGGTACGGCGCTCAGATCGGAAATGCCGTGGATGGCGTCAAGTCGAAGGGCGTCAATGTGATAGTTACCGAACCAGTGCATTGCATTTTCCACAAAGAAATTCCTGACCTCGTTGCTGTGGGCGTCGTCAAAATTAATCGCCTGTCCCCAGGGCGTTTTATACTTGTCGGTAAAATACGGGCCGTAATCCCACAGATAGTTTCCTTCCGGACCGAGATGGTTATAAACGATATCGAGTATGACCGCCATCCCGTTTTTATGGCATGCGTTCACAAATTTTTTCAGTCCATCGGGGCCTCCGTATGAATTCTGAACGGAAAATGGGTACACGCCGTCATACCCCCAGTTTCTTTCTCCCGGGAACTGCGCAACAGGCATGATTTCGATTGAATTGATCCTCAAAGCCTTTAGGCTCTTAAGCCTTGGTATGACGGACGCAAAAGTCCCTTCGCCGGTAAATGTGCCTATATGAAGCTCGTACATTATCATGTCGGACAATGCAATACCTTTCCACCCGGCGTCTTCCCATCTGAATAAACTGTGGTCGACCACCTGAGAAGGGCCATGAACTCCCTCCGGCTGAAAATGCGACGCCGGATCAGGTCTTTCCCTCTCTTTTTCAAGTCTGTAAAAATAACGTGTTCCCCGGGGTATGTCTCCGGCAATGGTTCGCCAGTAACCCCGGGAGTCTCTCTCCATGGGAACAAGTCTTTCTTCGGGAGAAACTATCCTCAGCCCGACATTATTCAGGAAAGGAGCCCATACGACAAACTCATATTTTTTAGCGTCGATATGCTGCACGCCCACTTTCATCAATCAATATCCCCCATCAGTTGCACGACTCTTATTCGATTTATAAGGTATATATCAGGAGGGATTTTATAATCAATGTCTTCATACTTATGACCCTATTAGTATATGCGGCATTCATGCCCCTTCATGCCTGAAAAAAAGGATTCCGAAAGGAGGCAATATCAGAGATAACGAGTAATGCCTGCCGTACGCCGGGACAGGAAAAGCTTCCGCCCCGCCGGCATTTCCAAGCCCGCTCCCCTGGTATATCCCGGCATCGCTGTTGAGGACCTCCCGCCAGAAACCTCCTGCAGGCACGCCGACTTTGTAGTTGTACCTCGGGACCGGCGTGAAGTTGCAGATCACAAGGATCATTTCACTGCTATTTCCGGCCTTTCTTACGAAACTTATTATGCTCTGCTCCCAGTTCTGGAAGTCCATCCACTCGAATCCCTCGTTGCTGAAGTCAAGCTCGTACAGGGCAGGGACCGATGTATACAGGCAATTCAGATCTCTGACCCATTTCTGTACTCCCTGATGGAACGGATACTGAAGGGCATGCCACTCGATACTCTCGTCGTGGTTCCACTCTTTCCACTGTGCAAATTCTCCCCCCATGAAAAGGAGTTTTTTTCCGGGGTGCGCATACATATAACCATACAGGAGCCTCAGATTTGCATACTTTTGCCATTCATCGCCGGACATCTTTCCGAAGAGTGAACCTTTTCCGTGCACTACCTCGTCGTGGGAGAGCGGAAGAACAAAGTTCTCGGAAAATGCATACCATATGCTGAAGGTGAGCTGGTTATGGCAATACTTCCTGAAAACAGGATCATTCGAGAAATAGTCCAGTGTATCGTGCATCCATCCCATGTTCCATTTCATTCCAAAGCCCAGGCCCCCTGCATAAGGAGGCCGCGAAACCATGGGCCAGGCGGTCGATTCCTCGGCAATGGTCTGAACATCCGGAAAGTTTTCATAAACCATCTCGTTGAATCTCCTCAAGAAGTGTATGGTTTCAATGTTCTCTTTCCCGCCATATTCATTCGGTATCCACTCACCCTCTTTACGTCCGTAATCAAGATAGAGCATCGACGCCACGGCATCGACCCTGAGGCCGTCGATGTGATACTTTTTCAGCCAGAACATCGCATTGCTTATGAGAAAGTTTCTCACTTCATGTCTGCCGTAATTGAATATATAACTGTTCCATTCAGGATGAAACCCTTTTCTCAGGTCTTCATGCTCATAAAGGTGTGTTCCGTCAAAGTAGACAAGCCCATGCTCGTCGCCCGGAAAATGCGAAGGGACCCAGTCCAGAATGACACCGATCCCATTCTGATGCAGACAGTCTATGAGGTACATAAAATCCTGCGGTGTGCCGTATCTGCTGGTCGGCGCAAAATATCCGGTCACCTGATATCCCCACGATCCGTAAAACGGGTGCTCAGCGACAGGCATAAATTCGACGTGGGTAAACCCCATGTCCTTTACGTATTCGGACAGGTAATGCGCCATTTCGCGATAGGTCAGGTGCCTGTTGTCTTCTTCGGGAACCCTCCTCCACGAACCCGGATGCACCTCATACATCGACAGAGGCGAGTTTAAACCGTTTCGTGCGCGTCTGCCGTTCATCCATTCGTTATCGCCCCATTTGTAGCCAAGGTCCCATACAATCGACGCTGTTTTTGGTGGGACTTCACAGTGCAGTGAAAAAGGGTCGCTTTTTTCAACGGCATAACCGTCATACCGTGATACGATATAATATTTATAAACGGTTCCATGCCCGATACCGGGAATAAACCCCTCCCATATTCCGGAACCGTCCCATCTTGCAGACAACTGATGTGAAGTTTTATTCCAACCGTTGAAATCACCTGCGACAGACACCTTTTCCGCATTGGGGGCCCATACGGCAAATAACGTCCCCTGCTTTCCATCAACTTTCATGATACGGGAGCCGAGTTTATCGTACAGCTTGAAATGATTTCCCTCCCTGAAAAGATAGATGTCATGATCGGTGATCACGCTCACACCGTGCAGAACGCCTTCTCTTTTAACCCTCTTTTTGTTCGGCATCGTTAACCTCCGGCAAATCCTTAATACCTTCCAGCAGGACATGCGATTGTAACATTACATCTATTCTTATATCATAATTATTGTCATGCCACAACCCGGATGCTGTCCTGCATTATCATTCAATATATACAAACCCCCTTATCCCCTCTACGAGTCGTAGACCTTTACTAAGAGGTAATCAGAAGGATTCCCTTTGAGCCGGAACGGGTTAACCGGGCTAATTAGCCGCCTTCACTTTATCCACAAATAATCTTTATGAATCCATCCGTCATTGTTCCGTGCATCCCTAACTTTGATCCAGCCGCCGCTCTCCTGGAGCACTCTGAACGAATCGTATTTTCTTGCAGGTTCGGAAAATCTTTTGGAATGACGTGTGCCGGGCCCTCTCCTTACATTCACTATCTTCGCTTTCACAACAGCACATTTATATTCATCGGTCACCAGTGTCCTGTGTATCCAGAGCACATCGCCATCGACGTCTCTAACCGCGTACCAGTCACCCGACAGGGACGCGCCGATTTTTTCGAGCGGCATAAACCGGTCTACCTGCCAAATCTTTTCATACTGCTGACCGGGTCCGCTCCGCACATTGGCCACGGAAGATTGCACGCATAATGCGTGCGCATAAAAAGGCACAAGAAACAGGATAAGACAAAACACGGCGGTTATTAATCTCATGGTTCACCTTTCTTGAATATTTATCTGCCGGCTTTGCATCAAGCTATAAAATCGCCTGAAGGCAATTCCGTCTGTCAGGGATTCAAATCAGGTATACTACGGCGGGTGGCGATATATCGAAGCCCCAAAATCGTGGGTTGCCATTATGAAGAGATTTAATTTTCATCTTCTTTTTTATCAAAACAGGGAGTATTTGTCAATTTAAATACAAATTTTCCCGGTAATTTTTTCAATTCCAATTCCAATCAATAAGTTACTCCCTGAATCTTGCACCAAAACGCATTTATCCATCTTGAGTTTTTTACCTTTCTCACCTACTGATTAAGAATTTTTTCTGTCCAATCATTTTTCGTGTATTCTGGTTGCCTCCATCATTTCATGCAAG